>WNGQ01006018.1_pt1 | contig 11803 bp, 8 predicted proteins | sample 5407661 | NCBI WGS metagenome assembly WNGQ01 (sample SAMN13153382, study PRJNA577476) | soil metagenome | isolation source: 60 cm soil or saprolite under Garry oak tree replicate 2 | place: USA:California | collected 2016-06-15
AGTCGCGGACATCTGCCTTGAGCGACCCGTCCCTGAGGAAGCGCTTCATGACACCGATCTCTGGACGGGTTGAATCGCCGGCGCCCTGCCGTGCGCAGGGTGGGAGACGGTGATCGGTGGCGCTGGACTCACTGACATCGAGCTGGCCAATCCACTCGACACATTCGCGGGCGCTCGCGGAGAGGAGAGCGCTCGGGAGTTTGGAACAATGGGGTATTCCATCAGAGCTCGCCGACCGGAGTAGTCGAGAGCGGTGGTTCGCTGGCGCTACCTGACTCGGAGGGCTGGCTATTCCAACCTTCAGAATATTGCTGTGGCACTAGCGCCCTCGCCATTGGGCGAGGCCCGGACCGCCTATGACCGGCACGATTGGCGCGGAGCGGTCGCGCTATATCGCCGAGCAATAGAGGCGGGCGACGAGGTTGCCGCATCCGACCTCGAGCGACTTGGCAAGGCCTGTTGGTGGATCGGCGACCGCGAAGGTTGCCTGGATGCTCATGAGCACGCCTATGCGCGGTACCTGGCAGGAGGTGACCGCCGCAAAGCCGCGAATTGCGCGCAGATGCTTCGTTTCAACTATGTCAACGGCCTCGGCGACCGTGAGACAGGGTCAGGCTGGAGCGCAAAAGCTGCGGGGCTGTTGGAGGGCCTTCCTGAGTGTGCCGAACACGGCTATCAGGTCCGTCTCGACGCGCGCAGGCTGTGCACTACTGGGCACCGCCAGGAGGGCCTACCCCTCTACGAGCAGGCACTTGATATCGGCCGTCGGTTGAATGATCCCGATCTCATCGCGCTTACGGACACATGGAAGTCTCTCGACTTGATCGAGGCTGGTCGCGTCGAAGAGGGATTTGCCCTAGTTGACGAGGTGAGCGCGGCCGCCGTGGGCGGCGAGCTCGGTCCGTTCGCGACCGGCGTCGTACTTTGCAACGCGATCTCCGCCTACCGAGATTCAGGTGACTTCGCTGGTGCCGGACAGCAAGACGGTACGTGCCATCGATTTCCACGAGGGTGACGCCATCAACGGGTCCGCCCTGAAGGCACTGATTGTCCAAGGCGCCCGTCTCAACCGAAGCTGAGATCGTTCCGGATATCTAGCTCGGTCGAGATTCGCGCGTTCTGAGTAACCATGACCGCCAGTCGTCATTTCCAGAGGATTCCGCGGAGTCCCTTCGAGCAAGAGGCAACGAAGAGCCCGAGCGCCGGAGCCATGCGCCAGACGGGCAACAAGCCATGACGCCCCACAAGATGAGCGGGATGGCCAACGCGAAGCCGCTTCAAGGCCCCACAGGCCGTAGCCAGCGCCGAGGGCCCGCTGCGGTCACGATCGGGCAATAAATGCGACCTCGAGTCTTCACTCCGAGCACCACAATCGGCTTGGCACTGCTCCCGTCAACGCGAGGACCCATGGTCGGTCGCTCCGAACCATGTCACAGATGTGTCACGCATTCGCGGAACCAGGAGGACACGGAAGGACAGAGAAGGACACGACGGCCTTCGAAATGGCGTACAGGGGGACACTGAAGGGACCGGCGGACGTAACAGACCGTCCAAGGCCGGTGATCTGGCACTCTTCTGGTTCCGGTGCACGTAGCCGGGAGGCAGTTCGGAGATCGATGCTTAGAATCTCGGGCGTGCAAAGGGGCATTTGTTCACCCGCAGCGATGGCCATCACGGGCCTCCTGCCACTCATCCTTGTTGGTGCCCCGACCCCTTCCCCCGGCCCGGAGACGTTCCTGCTCCCGGCGCCAGAGGGTTACACGGTGGCAAATGTTCCGACGCCACATGGACATTTCACTGCGAACGCCCTGGCGGCCAACTTTGGCACGAAGACTTCGGAAGCGATGAGCCGGCTTGCGGAAGACGGATTCGTTGATGGCTACGGCTACGTGTGGCTCGACAACGCCACTCACCGGGAATTGATCGAGTACGTCGTTGCTTTCTCCGGAGCGCGCGGTGCAAATGACTGGCTCAATTACGGCAAGGGTTCGGACGAAAGCGATCCTGCTTACAAACACGCCGACTCGATATCCGGCATTGGCACCTACTTCGGCGAGCACTACGTCTACCCCAGCGACGACGTAGGTGACTACTTCATCTTCGTCAAAGGCAACGACCTGTTCGGCGTCGGATTCACTTCGAGGAAAGATGACGTTCTCTCGTTGGCCACAGCGCAGGCCAAGAGGCAGTACGACGCCGCGCCCCCCTTCACGATTCCGCCGAAGGACTGGCCCGAAAATGCTGCCCACCCGTCCCCATCGAGTCCCGCTTCCTCGCTCATTACCGTGCCCCAGCTCGGCGTGCTCCTCGGAGCGATCCTCCTGGTCGTGGCGGGCGCAATCGTCATTCTTCTCGTCCGGTCGAGGCGTCTGCCAGTGATCCAGGGCCAGCTCCCATCCAGCTCGCCTACATCGGAAGAACCCCCGCCCCGGAGTTGACGAGGCTGTGAGGAAACGCCCTCAGGTCGGCGGCTGACCCACCTGTAGGCGATTGCCATCCGGGTCGGTGACGTCGGTACGACGCACACCACTGCCACTCGATGGTCGGTGGCCGGTGCACAGTGTCTTACCCCACTCCCGAAGGCTGATTCTTGGCTGACCGCCAACTAGGATCGTTCGCGTGGCCTCGAGCGCGCTGACCATCCAAGGCACTAGACATAGTTCGCGGGGTCGGAGCGACCGCCAACGCGGCGGCCCGTACCTCTCGCCGCATGGAGGCAATATGCGGATACAGCCTGGCCGCCCGGAAACTGAGTCCAGCCGAACAGCTCCAAACACGCGAATGCCGGCGCTCGCGGCATTGCAGGAGGGAAATTACGCGCGAGTGCCGGCACTCGCCGCGAGTGGCGGAGGGGAAGGGATCCGAACCATTAGTTGCAAGTACCGGGCGCAGCTCACGTAGATCGAGACTTCGAGCCTCGACAGCTACCCGTGATGCCGCGAGGTCAGTCGCCTTGACGGGGAGGCGCCAGGCAAGGATCAGAATGGCGATCACCCACACGAGTAGGACAACCGCCAGAGGGGATGCGGCTTCCAGCGCAAGTAGCCCGTAGACGGCACCAACGCTGACGCAATTACCAAGGCTCTTGGCCACATGGCGGCGGAGTCTATACGTCCAAAAATAAGGATAGGCTGACCACGGACGTGGCTCGCTTCTGGGTCGTCATTGGGCTAGTAATCGTTCTTCTCGTGTTGATCACCGTGGCTCGGAGGAAGCCTTAGGCCTGGGTGAATGGATGATCCTCTCGAAAGATCGCGACCCCCGCTTCATCACCATCCGCCGTGGGGGGACTCTTACCGACTCCGACCATCGGCTCCTGGCTTTCTGGGCTGCCGCGTGCGCGGAGCACGTTCTACACCTCTTCGAGTCGATGCAGCCGTCGGACCCGCGGCCCCGCAAGGCGATCGAGCAGATTCGGGCCTGGGCGTGCGGCGAGATCAGGATGTCTCAGTCCCGGGCGGCGGGCGGCCATGCAATGGCTGCTGCAAGAGAGTTGAGCGGAGCCGCTCGGCACGCCGCATATGCTGCTGGCCAGGCGGCAGTGGTGGCGCATGTCGCCGCACACGAGCTTGGTGCTGCGGCGTACGCGATCAAGGCCGTGCGTGCGGCGGCCCCCGGACGCGAGGGTGAGAGCGCCGGCAGGCTCGAGTGCCGTTGGCAGCGCGAACAACTCCCGGATGTGATTCGCGAACTCGTCCTGGACGATCAGCGGTTGCGAAACGAGATCTGCTGGTCGGTCTTCGACTGTTGACCGGCCTGTCCGTCACAAAGCGCTCTGGCGGCGGTCAGCCGATTCAACGCTGAGCTCAACTCAGTCCGGGCACAACGCCTTCAAAGAAGCCGAGGCTGTTGGCGAGTGGGATCAGCCTCGCGCGCTGAGCCTCTAGAGGGCGGCATTGATCCAATGCCACGAATCTGCAGCGGAACTTGGAGTGACACTCAGCAGAGTTAATGTCAAGTCCACCCATTCGGCTGGGTGGTCATTCGGGTCCAGCGCGTGGGCTGCCTGAACAGCGGATGATGCAATCAGCGATGCGCCTCGCGATCCTCCTGGCAGCCGACGCCTTGCTGCCCAGCCGGATCCAGATGGCCTTCACGCTCGCCTACCACATCCTTCTAGTGCCCTTCGGAGTCGCGCTTCCGTTCTACACCCTGTTGATGGAGGGCATCGGCATCTTCCGAGGGGATCCCATCGCCCTCAGGATCGCGCGCCGGTGGTCCGTGGTCATGGCGGTTCAGTTCGCCGTCGGCGCGGTGACGGGAACCATCCTTTCATTTGAGTTCGGGATTCTCTGGCCCAAGATGCTCGGACGCTTCGGCGCCGCATTTGGACTCGGCTTCGCGATCGAGGGAATCGCCTTCTTCCTCGAAGCCATCTTCATCGGCATCTATCTCTATGGATGGCGCCGCTTGCCGCCGCGCATTCATTTTGTGATGGGACTGGTCCTCATTCCGGCCGGACTGCTGGGCGCGTTTGGTGTCGTCTCTTCGAACGCATGGATGAACACCCCCCGGCGGCGTGACACTCGACGCATCGGGTCAGCTCGGCAGCGTCGATGCCCTCGCTGCACTCTTTACCAAAGCTCTTCCATACGAGTTCTGGCACTTTGTGATCGCGATCTATCTAACGGCCGGCTTCTTCGTCGCCTCCATTTATGCGGTGGCCTGGCTGCGGGGCAGGCGCGACCAATATCAGCGGCTAGCCTTTGCCGTTCCGTTCACGATCGCAGCGCTGTTGGCACCGGTCGAGGTAGTGGTCGGCGATCTGTCAGCCCGGGGCCTCGTCTCCGACCAGCCCACCAAATTTGCCGCGATGGAGATCAACTGGAAAACGCAGTCGCACGTTCCCGAGATCATCGGCGGGCTGCTCACCGGCTCCGGCGAGGTTGTGCTCGGCATCGTCATTCCCTCCCTTGACTCGATCCTTGTCGGTTACTCACCCGACGCTGTCGCCCCAGGGCTTTCGAGCTTCGCCCCCGATGCTCGCCCAACCACCATCGAGGCGAACATCACGCATCTCGCCTTCGACCTCATGGTCGGCCTGGGTACGGCTGGTGCTGCGCTCGCTGCTTGGTACTTCTTCGTGCTGATTCGCCGGCGCGACCTTCCGCAATCGCGCTGGTTCTATCGAGGGGCAGCACTCGCGGGCGTTGGCGCGTACGTCGCCGTCGAGAGCGGCTGGGTGACTACGGAGGTTGGGCGGCAGCCGTGGATCGTCTACAACGCGATGCGCGTATCGGATGCGGTGACCAGCGCTCCAGCCGCGTACGTCTGGACGATGCTGACCTTGCTGGTCGTGGTGTATGCCGTCATTGGGATCACCTTCGTGACTGTGGTTCTGAAGCTCAGGGCGAGCTGGCGGCGCGACGACCTGGCGGAGCTCACCGAGACGCCTGAAGAAGGAGTGCCGTATGGTCCGCGGCCCGCAACCCTTCGAAGCTGAATAGATGACTGCAGCCCTCGCGAATTTGAGCGCGCTGGTCCTGCTGATTACGGTCACCGCCTACAGCGTCGCCGGTGGGGTCGATTTCGGCGCCGGGATCTGGGATCTTCTCGCAGGCGGCGGTGAGCAGGCCCATGAAGCACGCGCGTTGATCGACCACGCCATGGCGCCTGTGTGGGAGGCCAATAATGTCTGGCTGGTTTTTTCCATCGTCGTCTGCTGGACCGGCTTTCCTCTGCTGTTCCAGTCGGTGTTCGCGAGCCTATATCCACTCTTCAGTCTCGCGCTGCTGGGTGTGATCCTGCGAGGCGCCTTCTTCGCCTTTCGGCACATCGCCTCAGGCCCGCGGATGGAGCGTGCGAGCAGCCTGGTTTTCGGAATTTCGTCGGTGGTGACGCCCTTTTTCTTCGCTGCAACCCTCGGCGCGATAGCCTCGGGTCGGGTCGGGATAGGCGAACCAACTGTGCCCGTGTGGGAAGCATGCTTCAACCCGATGTCGATTTCTTTCGGCCTCGTCGCATTGGCCGCAACGGCATTCAGCGGCGCCTCATTTCTGGTCGGGGACGCGCGGCGCTACGGCATTCCCGACATGGTCGACTACTTTCGGCGGCGTGCCGTGGTCGCCACTTTCGGGTTGATTGCAACGGGTGCGCTGGGACTTGTCGCTATCGGATTCGAGGCGCCACGATTGCTGGGCTCGATGATCGGTGGCCTGGGCACGCCGTTCGCGCTGGCGGCTATCGTCATGACGCCATTGGTCGGCTTCTTGCTGTGGCGCGGCAGATTTGTCTGGTATCGAGTCCTCACGGTCGGGGCCGTCAGCTCACTTGTCCTGGCCTGGGGCCTGGCGCAAGCGCCATTCATGCTTCCAGGCACCCTGACGGTCTCAAAGGCCGCAGCGCCGGTCGCCACGCATGTCGCGCTGGCGATCGTCACCGGCGTGCTCGTACTTCTTGTCGCGCCGTCACTTGGGCTGCTCGTGTATTTCGATCAGCGCAGTGCGCTCGAGCCCACTAAGTACTAGTGGGCCCGCGACGACTAGATGAGTAGGCAAAGCACCGCCGCGCCGACCGGATTCGGGCATTTCCATGTAGTCGTTCATGTAGAAATCCGGGCACTTCAAACGGCTCGAAACAGGTCCAACTGGCATACTCAACCCGCCAATCGAGTCAAAACAGCTCAAAACGATCTACATGGACGAAACCGCTCAGAATTCGGGACCGTGAGGCCCCGGGTTCAAATCCCGGGCCCCCGACCAAATTTCGAATGCAGTCCGCGTCAGGCCGACGTGTCGCTGTTCTCGCGTTTGGCGCGATGGGCATCGCTAAACGATGGGCGAACTACAGCTTTGACGCTGTGCTGATCGCGGCCGGCGGTCAGAGCCTGCTCCGTGTCGGCAAGGCCATATTCGCCAGTAACCAGATCGTCGAGACTGACTCGCCCTGAAGCAGCCAGAGCAATCGCGGTCGGCCATGTATTGGCGTAGCGGAATGTGCCAGTAATGACCAACTCGCGTTGTTGGACCACCCCAAAAGGCAGTCGCAATTCATCTGCACCCATCCCAACCAAGACGACTGACCCCGCCGGCCGAACCAGACGTACGCCTGCATCAATCGCGGCTGCTGAACCGGAGCAGTCGATGAAGGCATCGAACTCACCGGCGAGCTCATCAGAGCCCGGTACCGCGGTCTCGGTGGCTCCGCTCGCCAGGGCCGCCGACAGTCGGTTGCGGTTGACGTCACTCACGGCGATACGCGTCGCGCCGGCGGCGCGTGCAACCATCGTCGTTACCAGACCGATTGGCCCTGCCCCGGCGATCAGCAATGAAGTCCCGGTCTGGGTGCCGGCTTTGCGGTTTGCCCAAATGCCGACAGAAAGCGGTTCAAGCAGAGCGGCCGCGTTGTCACTGATCTCATCGGGCACGGTGTAGGCGAGCTCCGACCTCACTGCGACGAATTCCGACAGAGTGCCATCGACCGGAGGCGTGCCGTGGAATCTGATGTTGGGACACAGGTTGTATCTACCTGCCCGACACTGATCGCAATGACCGCAAGGTTCGCCCGGTTCGATGGCCACACGTTCGCCGACTCGCGCCCCGGAGACTCCCTCGCCGACTTCAACTATTTGACCGGACGATTCGTGTCCCAGGACCAACGGGCTGCGGACGACGAAATCGGCGATGCGGCCGTGCTCGTAATAGTGGACATCGGATCCGCAAACTCCGACCGAGAGAATCCGGACCAGGACCTCGCCTTCCGATGGACTCGGAACAGGACGCTGCTCAATTCGCAGATCGCGCGGGGCGTATAGGACCGCTGTGGTCATCGTGCCGTGTGGTTGACCACGATTGCCGGTCGCCCTGGATGTGGGCATAGTTCATCAAAGTATTCTCCGAACGGCGGGCCCATTGGTCTAGGCGCTAGCTGGTCGGGCGGATGAGCGCATTGCTCTCGCGCAGGTGCCCAGACCGGCAGGTGATGGCCGGCAACCGCGCCACGTTGAGCTTCTGTGCCGGGGCGGCGATCGGCGACGCCGGCCCAACGGCACGGCTGGCGGGTGTCAGGGCGCCCACACTCGTGGTATGGGGTGACAGCCCCTCCTAGCGGAACATAGGTAAGGATGGGGCTGCTCGATTGACCCAACTTCTCGGGCTTGACATAGGAACCAGCGGCGTGCGGTGCCTGGCGATCGACGAGGAGGGCCGCGTGACCGCCACCGCGACGGCTGCTTACCCGCTGCATTCGCCGCATCCGAGCTGGTCGGAGCAACTGCCGGAAGACTGGTGGAGCGCGAGCTGCGCCGTGATCGCGAAGGTGGCGGAAGAGGTCGGCCGCGATGTACAGGGCCTTGGTCTCGCCGGGCAGATGCACGGCGCGGTATTCCTTGCTTCACACGACGAGGTCATCCGGCCCGCCATCCTCTGGAACGACCAGCGCACGGCGGCGCAATGTCAGGCGATCACCGAGCGTGTCGGACGTGAGCGCCTGAATCAGATCACCGGCAATCCCGCCCTGACCGGCTTCCAGGCACCGAAGATTCTCTGGCTCCGCGACGAAGAACCGGAGGCCTACGCAAAGATCGCGACCATTCTCCTGCCGAAGGACTTCATCCGGTTGCGACTGAGTGGCCAGCGCGCCACCGACGTTTCCGACGCCTCGGGGACCCTCCTGCTGGATCTCAAGACAAGGTCATGGTCCGCCGAAATTCTCGACGCCCTGGAGATCGATCGGCAGTGGCTGCCATCGGTTTTCGAGGGCTCCGCGCAAGCGGGCGAGGTTTCAAGAGACATCGCGTCGGAGCTTGGGCTCAGGTCGGGCATACCGATCGCAGGCGGAGGCGGTGACAACGCCGCCGCAGCGGTGGGAATTGGCGTGGTCAAACCAGGGCTGGCCAGCTGTTCGATCGGCACCAGCGGCGTCCTCTTCGCCCACGCGGAAACGCTCAAGCCTGATCCATCGGGCCGCCTCCACACCTTCTGTCACGCAGTGCCGGAACGCTACCACCACATGGGAGTGACCCTGTCAGCAGGAGGCGCGTTGCGTTGGTGGCGCGACGTCGTGGGAAGAGGCGATTACGACGAGCTGGCCGAGCTCGCGGAGTCGGCGCCGCCCGGCGCCGAGGGGCTTCTCTTCCTTCCGTACCTCACCGGCGAGCGCACACCGCACATGGATCCGCGCGCCCGGGCGATGTTTGTCGGGCTGAGCTCGCGCCACGGCCAGGCGCACATGACGCGGGCGGTGTTCGAAGGGGTGGCCTTCAGCCTCCGCGATTCATTCGAGATCATGAAGGAGCTCCGCCTGGACGTGGCGCAGATCAGGATCACAGGCGGAGGCGCCCGCAGCCCCTTCTGGCGCCAGCTCCTGGCCGACGTCCTCGGCCGGTCGATTGTGCGCACGGTCGCGGATGAAGGTCCCGCGTACGGAGCCGCATTGCTCGCGGGGGTCGCCGGCGGCGTGTTCCGCAACGTGGACGAGGCATGCGGTGTCGTACGGCTCGCCGCTGAGCATTGCGAGCCTGATGCCGGCCGCGCTCGGCTGTACGACGACTACTACTCCGCCTACATGCGCCTCTATCCGGCGACCAGGAGGTCGATGCACGAGCTGTCTGGGCTGGCCGCGCAGGACCTACGCTCTATGCGGGAATGAGCTCGCTCTTCCATGGCGGGTCGGCGCCGGCGCGCGCCACCGTCAGCGACGCGACGAGGCAGGCGTAGTCGAGAGCGGATCGCAACTGGTCTTCCGACAGGACCAGCGACGGCCGCACCAGGTCGTGGTCATGCAGCCACGCCAGGATTCCCGCTCCGAAAGCATCGCCGGCGCCGATCGTGTCCACAACGTCGACGCGGGGAGCCGCGACTCGCAGCCGGAGGTCGCGATGGGCACCAAACGCGCCGTCGGCGCCGAGCGTGACCACCACCAGGATCACGCCTTGGGCAAGGAGATCGTCGGCGGCGGCGGCGTAGTCACGGTCTGGATAGAGCCAGGCCAGGTCCCACACGACGTATGTAGGGTTCGGGACCGTGAGGCCCCGGGTTCAAATCCCAGGCCCCCGACCAAATCTTGAATTGAGAATCCTTTATTTTTGGGGTGGTCGCGGGAGCTGATGGTCACAGCCGGGTCACAGATTCCTGAGAACTTCGCTCTTGAGGTTGCGCAGCAAGGCCTGCCGTCGCCAGATCTGAACTCGGACGACAGGGTTCGATGGCTCCCCAAAAGGCTTCGCGCAGATTAAACAGCAGCCTGACCGTGAGGCACACGGGGGTCGAAAATCAGAGGCCTGTGAGTGCGGCGCGCCAACCTGCTATTGCTTGTAAGCCCGTCATAGAGGCTCTATCGATTAGTTCCGCTCGACCGCGATGGATCCAACGGCAGCTGGGAGCGACGGCGTTGAGGCGAAAAGAGAGTCTTCGGAGGTCGACGTTGCGACGCCTCTCGGCCAGACGGTCCAGCGGCGGCCAGGGCCCGCCTCTCCCGGCCTCGCAAACACCTGCGGCCTGTAACTGCGTTAGGCTCGTCGGAGTCACCTGCGACTGCATTTGGGGAGGAATGAACGTGAAACGCATCGTCAGGCCTCTTAGTTGGCTTGCTCTCGCCACTGCCGCCACCATCCTCATCACCGCGTGCGGCGGCTCGAGCGGCGGCGGCAACCAGCCAGCGACCTTCAAGGGCACGAAGAAGGTCGGCTACTCAGCTCCGTTGACGGGTCAGTCCGCCCTCTACGGCCACGCAGTCAGCCAGTCGTTGAAGCTGGCCGCAGACGACATCAACGCCAAGGGCGGTGTCAACGGCTACAAGATCGAGATGGATATCCAGGACGATGGCACCCAGGTCGCCCAAGCCGTCACCAACACCAAGGCAATGATCTTGCAGGACAACGTGGTCGCCTTGATGGGCTCGGTCACCTCGGCTCAATGCCTGGCCGAGAGCCCCATCGCCAAGCAGAACAAGATCATCACGATCGACGCCACGTGCAACAGCTGGCAGCTGACCACCCAACCTGACATCGTCAACCCATACTGGGTGTCGATAGTGCCCAATACGTATATGGAAGGGACCGCCGCGGGCAGGCTGGCCGCCAAGCTCGGCGTGAGCAAGATCTTCATCGTCTCGCCCAAGTACCTCTTCGGCATCTCGGAGACCAACGCGTTCGTCGCGGCTTTGAAGAAGGCAAATTCCAGTGTCCAGATCGTCAACAGCCAGAGCACGTGGTACGTGCCGTTCCCGACCAACCCGCGCTGGGACTCCACGATCAACCAGATCCAGGCGCTGAAGCCGGACCTCGTCTACTCCAACATCTTCGCCGCCGACCAGATCAACTTCATCAAGCAGGCACTGGCCGTCGACCCGCAGTTCTTCACCAAGTACCCGATGACCACACTGGTCTCGGTCGACGAGCTGACCACGCTTGGCTCGCAGTATCCGGAGGGCATGCACGCGTACATGCGCGCGCCCTTCTTCGCGCTGCAGAACAACAACGCTCGCCTGACGGACTTCATCAACCGTTACAAAGCCCGTTACAACGGCGAATACCCGTCCGACTGGGCCGTGATGGACTACGACGCTCTGACGATTTGGGCGCAAGCCGCCAACGCGGCCAAGAGCTTCGATACGGACCAGGTCGTCAAGCAGATCTCAGGTCACTCGTTTGACAGCCTTCGCGGCTACAAGATCACGATCCGCTCCGGCGAGCTGCAGGCCAACGTCGGTGAAACGACGGGCACAACTACCACATCCAGCAGCTATCCCTTCCCGATCCTCAAGGACATCACCAACCTCAAGGGCGACGACCTGATGATGCCGTTGCAGATGGTCAATGAGATCAAGGGCAACCAGTGCGACGCCAAGGCGGGGGATCCCACCA
>WNGQ01006019.1_pt1 | contig 11802 bp, 10 predicted proteins | sample 5407661 | NCBI WGS metagenome assembly WNGQ01 (sample SAMN13153382, study PRJNA577476) | soil metagenome | isolation source: 60 cm soil or saprolite under Garry oak tree replicate 2 | place: USA:California | collected 2016-06-15
ACCTTGTCGGCGACCTCGAGGCCGACCTGCTCGTGGTCGGCGCGAGCGGCCATTCGGCGTTCTACGATCGCATGCTCGGCAGCCGCGCCGACCGGCTGGTGCACCTCGCCCCCTGCCCGGTGCTGGTGGTGAAGTGAATTGTATCCCGAACGAGCGAGCGCAAAGCGCGAGCGATGATCTGCGGTGTCCCGGACGAGTGAGCGAAGCGAGCGAAGATCCGGGACCCAGGAGTAAGTTCGCGAAGCGGCAATACGAGTTGTTATGCGCAAGGCTCGTTCTGATTGGGCAGATCGAATGAAGGGCGGTTTTTTCGTTTACATCCTGGCGAGCCGGCGAAACGGCACGCTGTATGTCGGCGTTACCAACGACTTGGCGCGCAGAATCGCCGAACACAAGTCGAAGCTCGTGCCGGGCTTCACCCGAAAATACGGCGTCGGCACGCTGGTCCATGTCGATGCATTTCTTCGATTCTTGAGGCCGCTCCTACGAACACGCGTTGAAGCGATGGAAGCGTAGTTGGAAGCTCGAGCTGATCGAGAAAGACAATCCAACTTGGCGCGATCGTTCGGAAGATCTACCGTTGTGAACAGAGAAGGAAGCCGTACTTGCGGGGCGGAATGCGAAATTAGGAAATATCGACGCTTCGCGAAGTTACTCCTGGGTCCCGGATCGTCACTCGCGCTTCGCGCTCGCTCGTCCGGGACACGTAATCCGTGAATTCCGTAGCCCGGATGAAGCGCAGCGAAATCCGGGACCGCCGTCCCCGCATTCCGCTTCGCTCCATGCGGGCTACGACGCTCCCGGCTTCGCGGCCGTGGCCGAGCCCGCCGTCGCCTGCGAGACGATCTCGGCCACCGGCGCGAGCGGCAGCCCGGCCTTGACGAGCGCGGCGCGGTGATGCTCGACGTCTTCCGGACGCTTGTAGTGCACGGTCTTCAGATAGTTCTCGATGCAGAACGCCGGCTCGCGCTTGAGCACCTCGGCCGTGTGGCTGCGCGCCGCGGCCTCGTTGCCGAGCCCGGCATGGCAGGCGCCCAGGAACGCGTGGTGCAGATGGTCGGGCGCCGTGATGTGGCCGAAGGCTGCGATCGCCTCGCCATAGCGGCGCGCCACGAACAAGGCGCGGCCGAGATGGTTCCAGAAGCGCTCCGGGTGGTAGGGGTTGAGCCGCATCGCCCGCTCGATCCACGGGATGCCCTCTTCCGGGCGCCCGAGCCAGGTCAGCACCTCGCCCTGCTGCACCACGATCAGATCGTCGTTGGGATTGAGGCTGAGCGCGCGTTCCTGGTGGAACGTGGCCTTGTCGTGTTCCTTGCCGGCGAGATTCACGGCGGCGAGGATGCGGTGGACGTCGCTGTCGTTGCTGTCGAGCTCGAGCGCGATCTGCAACTCGCGGCCCACCTGGTCCCAGGTGGCCTCACGGTCCTCACAGTAGCCGTTGACCCAGGACTGCCCGAGCACGCATGCCTTCCAGGCGTGCGCATGGGCGTAATTGGGGTCGAGCGCGAGCGCGCGCTCGAGCATCCGCTGCGCGGCCTCGTTGTCGGCGCGGTTGGAGCGATGGTGCAGCAATTTCCCGGCGAGCACGCATTCGTAGGCAACCATGTTGTCGGTCGGCTTGCGCGCGACGCGCTCGCGGGTCGCCGCTTCGAGCCGGCCCGGCAGCGTGGCGACGATCGCGGACGTCACCTCGTCCTGGATGGCGAAAATATCCTCGAGCTGGCGGTCGTAGCGCTCGGCCCAGACGTGACGGTCGGCCTCGCCGTCGATCAACTGCACGGTGACGCGGACGCGGTTGCCGGCCTTGCGCACGCTGCCTTCGACCACGTACTGGACCCGAAGCTCGCGCGCGACCTGGCGCACGTCGACGGCCTTGCCCTTGTATTTGAACGCCGAATTGCGGGAGATGACGAACAGGTGCCGGAACCGCGACAGCTCGGTGAGGATGTCCTCGGTCAGCCCGTCGGCAAAGAACTCCTGCTCGGCCTCGCCGCTCATGTTGGTGAAGGGCAGCACCACGATCGAAGGGCCCTCCGCGGTTGCGCCTCGCGTCTCGGTCACGGCCGCGGCCGAGACGGCGTCCCGGCGGGCGGATACCCGATAGGCCCGCACCGGCTGCGCGAAATTCTTGACCTGCTGCTCGCCGAGATCCTGATAGGCGAGCGGCAGCTTCTGGACGTGCCGAAAGGCGGTCTCCGAGATGCACACCCCGCCGGGCTCAGCCAGGCCCTCCAGGCGCGCGGCCAGGTTGACGCCGTCGCCGTAGAGGTCGTCGCCCTCGATGATGACGTCGCCGAGATTGATGCCGATCCGCAGCTGCATCCGGCGCGGCTCGGGCAGCGCGGCGTTGCGCGCCTCCATGCCCTGCTGCATCTCGATCGCGCATTGCACCGCATGGACGACGCTGGCGAATTCCACCAGCACGCCGTCGCCCATCAACTTCACCAGCCGGCCATCGTATTTGGCGAGCAGCGGCTCGATCACCTCGCGGCGCCGCTGCCGGAGCAGGGCGAGGGTGCCGGCCTCGTCCTCGCCCATGAGCCGGCTGTAGCCGACCACATCGGCAGCCAGGATCGTGGTGAGGCGGCGTTCGTCCCTGATCTCGCTCATTCCCAATGCTATCGCCGACCCGAGCATGAGGATAGGTACGGCCGAGTTCTCCGACAAGCATGGCGAGAGGCAGTTATCGGTTCGCCCCGGCGCCTTCCGGGTCCCTTGGCCCTACGCCGGCACGCCCGAAAATGCCACGGCGTCGATTATTTCTGGCCGTGCAAGAAGCTCCGCCATCCGGCCTCGGCGTGGTAAGATTGCCGCGAAGACCCGATATTCGAGGGGGCGCTCTTTCGGATTTCATGCCGCACCCGCCATCGGGCGGAGATCGAGGATCCCATGGCACCGGCTCTTGCCGCGAAGCCCGCTTGCGACCTGGACGAAGCCGCAATCGGCGAACTGCGCAACCTGCTCCGCGGCGGACTGCTGCGACCCGGCGATGCGGGCTACGGCGAGGCATGCTCGATCTGGAACGGCATGATCGCCAGACGACCCGCCCTCATCGCGAGGGTAAGCGGCGCGGTGGACATTGTCGCCTGCGTGAACTTCGCTCGCGACAACGGGCTGCCGCTGTCGATCCGCGGCGGCGGCCACAACATTGCCGGCACGGCGCTCTGCGACGGGGGCCTGATGATCGACATGAGCCTGCGACGCGGGGTGCGGGTCGAGCCCGGCCGCCGCATCGTCCGCGCCGAGGCGGGCGCCACCTGGGGCGACGTCGATCATGAATCGCAGCCCTTCGGCCTAGTGGTCCCCGGCGGCATCGTTTCGAATACCGGCGTTGCCGGCTTCACCATGGGCGGCGGCTTCGGCTGGACTTCCCGCAAGTGTTGCTACGCGGCGGACAATCTCCTCTCGGTCGACGTCGTCACCGCGGATGGCGAGCACCGCCACGCGAGTGAGACCGAGAACGCCGATCTGTTCTGGGCATTGCGAGGCGGCGGCGGCAATTTCGGCGCGGTTTCCTCGTTCGAGTTCCGGGCGCACCCGCACGGACCGCAGGCGCTATGCGGCATGGTGGTGTACCCGATGGCGCAGGCGCGCGAGGTTGCGCACCAGTTTCGTCGCGTCACCGCTACGGCGCCGGACGAGCTGTGCTGTCTGCTCATCCTGCGCATCGCGCCGCCCGCGCCGTTTCTCCCCGAGGAACTGCACGGCACGCCGATCGCCGCGATCGCCGCCTGCTGGAACGGCAATCCCGCCGCCGGACAGGACGCGATGCGCGCGCTCAAGAACTTCGGCAAACCGGTAGCCGATACCATCACGGTGAAGCCGTTCATCGCCCACCAGACCATGCTCGATTCCGGCCAGCCGTTCGGCCGCCACTATTACTGGAAATCGGATTTTTTCGCCGACATGAGCGAGCGCCTGATCGATGTCATCGTCGAGCACGCCGAACGCATTACGTCTGCGCATTCGGCCGCTCTGTTCATGCATCTCGGCGGTGCCCCCGCACGTCTCGACCCGCAGCTCAACGCGGTGGGCTTTCGGACTGCCCAATATGTCTTGAACGTGCAGGCGGCTTGGGAGAATCCGCAGGAGGATCGCCGCCACATCGAATGGGCGCGCGAATACTGGGCGGCAACTCATCCGTTCTCGACCGGCGCCGCCTACATCAATTTCATGACCGAGGACGAAGGCGACGCCCGCGTGCGTGCCGCCTATGCGGACGAGGTCTACGCGCGGCTGCGCGAGGTCAAGGCCAAATTCGACCCGGGAAACCTGTTCCACGGCGCGCAGAACATCCCGCCGCGGTGAACTGCAGAAGCCGTCGTCTCCATCGCCCGGCGGCGAGCCTATTCCGGCACCTCGGCGCCCGAGCCGCCGAATTCCTTCGGGAAATCCTTCAGCTTCGGCAGCCCATCGCGCAGGTGCAGCACCGTCTCGGCGTAGTTCACATGCAGGCCCGGCTTGAACGGCAGGTCGGGAATGACCGCCCCATAGACGTCGGTCAGCCCGAGCGGCGGATGCTCGGTGAAAATGTGGCCGCCGCAGGTCTTGCACCATTTGCGGAAGCTCATCGGGCTCTTGTTGTAGGTGCCGATGTTGTCCGCGCCGCGCGTGATCCGGATGCTTTGCGGGTTCCACAGCGTGAAGGCGTTGACCGGGCCGGCGGACCAATGCCGACACGAGCTGCAATGGCAATAGCCCATGCCGGCGGGCTCGCCCGTCACCGTGAACTGGACGGCGCCGCAAAAGCAGCTGCCCTGGTAGGTCTTTGCGTCGCTCATGATGACCCCGAAGGTTCGCAATGGCTCGAATGCGGCGGCGAGCATGCGCCCCGTCCAGGATCGAGACAAGGCCGCGGCCGAGCGCGGGCGCGCCCGGCTGGTCGCGCGCCGCAGGAACGCCGGACCGGAACGGGCGTTGACCGGCTTTGAGGCATGTCGGGAGGCAGCGATGGGCAAATCTCCGGAGGAGCCGACGGGCAGCGCCTTGCAGACGGATTCCTTGCCGTGGGCGCCGAGCCCCGGTTCTCAGGATCCGCTGGAGAGTGCGACCGCCGCTGCCGAGGGTTTTACCGACGAGCCCACGAGCGCGGAGGAGGCCATCGGCGGGGGTTCGCATTCGAGCGGAGAGCCACCGGCGGAAGCCGCGCCGGACACCCTCGAGCGTGCGATCCTCGCTCAACCGCTCGCGGCGGTCGGCATCGCGGTAGCGGCCGGCTTCCTGGCCGCCGTGCTCCTCAGGCGATAGCACTGGCCGCCCAGCGGATCGGACTGGACGTCATACCGCAGCGGTCGAGGGCTCATCACGCGGGCACGTCTGCCGGAAGGGAGCCGGCGGCGGGCTTAATAGCATCCCGCTCTAGGATGCCGCCGGGACCGGCCCGGGAGAGGGCGCCTCGTGGACGAGATCGAGACGGCGATTTCTCTGCGCCTGCTCGGCCAGCCTGATCCAGGCTTGCGCCATGTCAATCAAGACAGCTTTCGTGCTGGGTTCATTTGTATCGTTGGCCAGCCGCAGGCATTCCAGCGCGTGCTGGCGATAGTAATCAGGTCTATTCACGGGGTGGCCTCCGCCGCGAGCACGCAGCTTGAACCCAGAACCCTGATTCGAGCAATCCGTTCCCGTGCGGTGCGGACAATTGCACGTTCCGAAAACCCCCGGGCGCCGCGCGAGGGTCACGGATCGGCCCGGGCAGCCTGCCCGCAACAGCGGCAGAGCTTTGCCCCGCTGCCGGTCCTGCCCCGCGACGGGCGCCGCCGGCTCCCGCGCCCTGGTTTTGGAGCGCTCGCGTCGGCACGCGGGTCGAGCCCTGAGACCGATTGTCTGTGGACAAGGTTTCAGTTAGGCAACTCGTGATTTGACTCGACTCTGTCGAGCCGCGGGCGCAAAATAGTTTCTTCGAGACCGCCCTGAGATAACAGACACCGCCGACCCGACCGTCGGCGGGGTCACAAAAAAACGTGGGCGGCTGGGGAGGCGGTAATGTGCTCGCGTGCGCGGGCTTGCTCGGTCCTGATCGTCGAGGATTACGCTCTCATCGCTCTGGAGATCGAGGACGCCGTTCGCAGGAACGGCGGCCAAGTACTTGGTCCGGCGGCGCAGATTCCCGATGCCCTGGCGTTGATCGAAGCCAACGCGTGCGATGCGGCGCTGCTCGATATCAGGCTGGCGCACGGCGAAACCGTGTACGCGGTCGCCGAGCGGCTCGATGCGAAGGCGATCCCGTTCGCATTCATCACCGCATGGGACGGCGACATCGACGAGCGCTTCGCCCATGCGCCCGTGCTGAGAAAACCGTTCGGCGAAGCCGACCTCGATCATTGCTTGCGGGTGCTGATCGGCAGCATGCCGCATCCGGCCGGTCAGCGACAGGCGGCCTAGCGACGAGGGTGTTGGTGCCCCTTACCGGGCCCGCCCGCGGCTTCGGCCAGGATCGCCTCGAGCTTGGGGATATTCACCTCGGCGCTGAACTGCGCGGCGAAGCGCCGGCGTCCCTCGCGCCCCATGGCGCGGGCCCGCTCGGGATCGGCGAGCACGCGCACCAGAGCCTCGCCCAGCGCCCGGGGCTCCCCTGGCGGCACCAGCTCTCCGGTGACCCCCGGCAGGATGAAATCCGGCATCGAGCCGCAAATCGTTCCCACCACCGGCAGGCCGAGCGCCATGGCTTCCAGCACGACGAGCGGCCCGGTCTCGACCAAAGACGCCTGCACGTAGAGATCGGCGGCGCGCAGCAAGTGACCGATGTCGCGGTCCGACGTGCCCTCGAGCCAGATCACCCGGTCCTCGACGCCGAGCGTGCGGGCGCGCTCCTCGACCTCGGCGCGATAGCCGATACTGTGAAACCAGCCGGCCACCACCACGCCGGCGTCGATCCCGGCGCTCAACACCTGCGGCAGCGCTTCGACGATATCGGCGATGCCCTTGCGGCGCTCGACGTTGCCGACGGTGACCAGCAGCTTGCGGCCTGCGGCGACGCCCAGGCGGCGGCGCGTCGCGCTCGGCTCCTCGGCGGCGGCGCCCAGATAGAACTCGTCGACGAAGGCCGGCACCTGACGCAACTTGCGCCACGGCACGAAATTCCGACGGTGCATGAACCGCATCGATTCCGCGTTGTGGCAAACGACCCTGTCGTTGACCATCCAGTGCAGCTGATAATTCAGGCTGTGCGCGGTCGCCACGCAAGGCACGCCGTAGAACAGGCGCAGCAACGCGCCGAACGCATGGGCGCTGCTCTTGTGGGTGTGAATGACGTCGATGCGCTTGTCACGGCAGAGCCGGGCGACCCGGCGGATCTCCGCAGGCCTGCGCTGCAGTGAGGACATCTGCACGTCGATATGGTCCGGCAGCGCCAGCACCGCGCCCAGGTGCCTCACCGGCCGGTGCAGCATCACGATCTCGTGTCCGCGCAGCGCCAGCAGCCGGGAGACCAGCACCGCGTAGCGCACGGCGCCGTTCAAATTGATTCCGGAATGAATCTGCAGGATTCTCATGGCGGAAGCGACGCCAGCGCGGGAGTGGGGCACGGATGGCCGGGATGTCGGTGTGGCAAGCTTGGATGTTTTCGTCAACGCGTAGCGCGGGAAACGCCCGATGACATTTCCGCTCCGAGACGGCGTCGCGGTCTTGACCGGCGCCGCGAAAGGCATCGGCGCGGCGCTGGCGCTTCGTCTGGCGTCGCGCGGCTGCGGTTTGGCGCTGATCGATCGCGACCGCGAAGCCCTCGCCCGCGTCGCGTCCGCGGCGCGCAAGACCGCCGTCGCGGTCAGCGAGCATGCGGCGGACGTTGGGGATCCGGCGGCGGCGGAATCCTTGCGCGAGGTGGTGCTCGCCGAGCACGGCAGGGCGAACCTCCTGATCAACAACGCCGGTGTCGCGCTGCTCGGGCGCTTCGACGAGGTCAGCCTCGCCGACCTGGAATGGCTGTTCGCGATCAATTTTTGGGGCACGGTGCGGATGTGCAAGGCGTTCCTGCCGGTGCTGCGGCGGGAGCCGGCCGCGCAGATCGTCAATCTCTCGAGCATCTTCGGCATCGTCGCGCCGGCCGGCCAGACCGCCTATGCGGCGAGCAAGTTCGCGGTCCGCGGCTTCTCCGAGGCGCTACGGCACGAGCTCGAGGACACCGGCATCGGCGTCTCGATCGTGCATCCCGGTTACGTCAAGACCGCGATCGCGCGGAACGCGCGGGTCGCGGCCGCCGTGGATCCGAAGGAGGCAGCCGAGCGAATCGCGAATTTCGACCGCGTCATCGGAAACAGCCCGGAACAGGCCGCCGAGCGCATCGTCGCCGGCATCGAGCGGCGGCAAAAGCGCATCCTGGTCGGCACCGATGCGGTCCGGCTCGATCTGCTGCAGCGCATTCTTCCGGTCTCCTATTGGGAGCGGATGAAACGCCGGGCGGCGCGAGCCACCCGCATGAAGCCGTAGCGCTTCGCTCCATCCGGGCTACAAGCGCCGATAGTCTAGGGCTAAGATGCCGGCCAAGGCCCAGCGGCAAGGATTTCCCCGCGGACCGGGAGGGAGCTGCCATGACGATCCGGAGGTTTCTGCGCGGCCTGGCGGGCGTCGCGCTCGCGGCCTGCGGGATCGCCATGTTGGCGGGCGAAGCCTCGGCCCAGAAGCAGGGCGGCAGCATCACGGTCGGGCTCGAGCTCGATATCCCGGGCCTCGATCCGCTCAAGGTCGGCGTCTACGATACCGCGGCGGAATCCGCGGCGGCGCTGCTGTTCGACACGCTCAGCCGGCTCGACGAGGGCGGCAATGCGGTGCCCAAGCTCGCCGAATCCTGGACCCATTCCGACGATTACAAGACCTGGAGCTTCAAGCTGCGGTCCGGCGTGAAATTCCACGACGGCACGCGGCTCGACGCCCAGGCGGTCGCCTTCAATTACGCGCGGCAGAAGGATCCCAACAATCACTGCCGCTGCGCCTTCTACGTGCAGTTCATCGAGAAGGTCGAGGCGCTCGACGAGCTCACCGTCAAGTTCCATCTGCGCGAGGCCTCGGTCGATCTTCCCGCGGTGCTCGCGCCGCCGACGGTCAACAACGCCATCCACTCGCCGGCCGCGATCCAAAAGCTCGGCGAGGATTACAATCGCAACCCGGTCGGCACCGGACCGTTCGTGCTGAAATCCTGGGCGGCGGGGGATCGGCTCGTGCTCGAGCGCAATCCCGCCTATTGGAACAAGGGTCACCCCTATCTCGATCGCGTGGTGCTGCGCCCCCTGCCCGACGCGCAGGCGCGGTTTGCCAGCCTGCAATCCGGCGAATCCGATCTCGTGTGGGACGACGAATTCGATGCCGACAACATCCTGCGGGCGAAGAAAGACCCGGCGCTCTCCGTGCACAGCTACACCGGCTCGGGCGCGACCGTGTACGCCTTCAACACCAAGGTGGCGCCGTTCGACGACGCGCGCGTCCGCCGGGCGCTGGTGATGGCGCTCGACCGCGCCAAGTGGTCCCAGGTGGTCACCAACGGCCTCGCCAAGCCGGCCGCCAATCCCTACGGGGACGGCTCCTGGGTGAAATGCCGGGACGACGGGGCGCTGCCCTACGATCCGGCCAAGGCCCGGCAGCTCATCGCGGAGTACGGCAAGCCGGTCCAGTTCAAGATGATCGTGACCGCGACCCCGCGCGGGCGGACCAACGGCCAAGTCCTGCAGCAGTTCTGGAAGCAGGTCGGCGCCGACATGGAGATCGAGCAGGTCGACCAGACCACGGTCGTGACCCGCGCCTTCATGCGCCAGTTCCAGCTCACGCCGTGGCGCATCATCGATCTCGCCGATCCGGATCCGCAGATGTACGCCAATTTCCACACCGGCAGCCCGGTGGCGCTCGCCAATTATTCCGATCCGGAGCTCGACCGCCTGCTCGAGCACGCGCGGGTGACGGCGGACCGCGCCCAGCGCAGCGAGGATTATTGCGCGATCAGCCGCCTCATCAATCGCGAAGCGATCTGGTTCTGGACCTTCCAGAACACCTATTACGCCATCTCCAAGACCAGGCTGAAGGGGCTGCCCAAGATCTACAGCGGAGTGATCGACGTCTCCGACACCTGGCTCGAGTAGGCGCGATGCTGGGCTACATCGCCCACCGGCTGCTGCATCTCGTTCCGGTGCTGCTGGCGGTGACGCTGCTGACGTTCCTGATCGCCTCGCTGCTGCCCGGCGACCTCGCCTATGCGATTCTCGGCGATCAGGCCACGCCGGACAAAGTCGCAGCGCTCCGGGCGCAGCTGGGCCTCGACCAGCCGATCGCCTGGCGCTACCTCCACTGGCTCGGCGGGGTGATCCAGGGCGATTTCGGCCGCTCGTTCCGCACCGGCGAGACGGTGCTGGCCGCGATCGGCGCGCGCCTGCCGGTCTCGCTCGAGCTGATGCTGATGGCGGAGCTCGCCGGTCTGCTGATCGGCGTGCCGCTTGGGATCCTCTGCGCCGTGCGCCAGGGCGGCAGCTTCGACCGGCTGCTGACCGGGGGCGCCTTCGGCATGCTCTCGGTGCCGGCGTTCCTGTGGGCGATCCTGCTGATCTACCTGTTCGCGGTGCAGCTTCGCGTGCTGCCGGCGACCGGCTGGGTGCCGTTCGAGGAGGATGCTTTCGGCAACCTGCGCAGCTTCGTGCTGCCGGCACTGACGCTCGCGCTCGGCGAATGGCCGGTGCTGATGCGCGTGCTGCGCAGCGACATGATCGCGACGCTGCAGGAAGACTACATCGTCATGGCGAAGGCCAAGGGGCTGAAACCCGCGCGCATCCTCCTGGTGCATGCGCTCAAACCCTCCTCGCTCACCTTGGTGACCGTCACCGGGATCAACATCGGGCGCCTGATCGGCGGCGCCATCATCGTGGAGACGATCTTCGCGCTGCCCGGCATCGGCCGGCTGCTGGTCGGCGCGATCTATGCGCGCGACTTCGTCATCCTGCAGGGCGTGGTGCTGTTCGTCGCCGTCGGCTTCGTGCTGCTCAATTTCGCGGTCGACATGCTCTACGCCGTGCTCGACCCGAGGATTCGCCATGGCCGCGCTTGACACGGCGGTCGACGTTGCGGTCGCGCCACGCCGGCGCCGACGTCTGAGCCACGTGTTCTGGGCCGCGGCGGCCTGGATCTGCGTCGTGGTCATCGCCGCCGCATTGGCGGATTTCCTGCCGATCCCGAGCCCCAACGAGATGGACATGCTCGCCCGCCGCATGCCTCCGGACGCGCAGCATTGGCTCGGGACCGACGGGCTCGGCCGCGACATGCTCGCGCGCCTGGTGTTCGGCGCGCGCACTTCGCTCACGGTGGGATTCCTCTCCCCGTTGATCGGGCTCGGCTTCGGCGCCGGGCTCGGCATGCTGTCGGGCTATTTCCGCGGAAAGTTCGAGGCGCTGGCGATGGGCGGCATGGACGTGCTGCTCGCGTTCCCGCCGCTGGTGCTCATCCTCGCCATCACCGCCTATCTCGGCCAATCGGTGCTCAATCTCGCGATGACGATCGGGTTCCTGAGCATTCCGCCGTTCGCGCGCGTGGCGCGGGCGGCAACCCTCACGCTCGCCGAGCGCGAATTCGTGACCGCGGCGCGCGCGCTCGGCGCCACCCACGCCCGCATCCTGCTGCGCGAGCTCTTACCCAACGTGCTGCTGCCGCTGCTTGCGTTCTTCCTGCTCGCGGTCGCCGTCACCATCGTGGTGGAAGGCGCGCTGAGCTTTTTGGGGCTCGGGGTGCCGCCGCCGCGGCCGAGCTGGGGCAGCATGATCGGCGAGGGCCGCGAGAGCCTCGACATCGCGCCCTGGCTCGCGTTCCTGCCCGCCGGCGTGCTGTTCGCGACCG
>WNGQ01013989.1_pt1 | contig 11801 bp, 15 predicted proteins | sample 5407661 | NCBI WGS metagenome assembly WNGQ01 (sample SAMN13153382, study PRJNA577476) | soil metagenome | isolation source: 60 cm soil or saprolite under Garry oak tree replicate 2 | place: USA:California | collected 2016-06-15
CCCATACCGCCCACCAGCCTTCTCCTCGCTGCCGCTTGTCACTCCGGCCAGAAACGACCTCGTCGCCGTTCAAAATGGTCCTTAACCTGCTGATTTGCATCGTCCACCAGGGCGAATGCGTTAGTTCGGAGAAGACAAGGTCGATGCGGCCATCCTCGCGCAGTTGCTGCGGGCAGATCTGCTGCCCGGGGCGTGGATCGCCCCGCAGCCGGTGCGCCAGCTCCGTGCGCAGCTGCGGCACCGGGCCAGCCTGGTCCGGCTCGGCACTCAGCTGCGCAACCGGATCCACGCGGTGGCGGCTGATTTCGGCTATGACCGGGCCGGCAGCTACTGGACCGGGCCCGGCCGCGGCTGGCTCGCCGAACTCGATCTTCCCCCGGTGTCGCGGGAGATCGTCACCGACTGCCTGGCCTCCATCGATGCGCTGGCGCCGGTGATCGAGCGGCTCGACAGGGAGTTGCATCAGCGCGCGAAGGCCGACCCGCGGGCCAAGGTGCTGACGGCGCTGCCCGGCGTCGGGGAGTTCACCGCGCTGGTCATGCTGGCTGAGATCGGCGATATCACCCGCTTCGGAAGCGCCCGCAAGCTGGCCAGCTGGGCCGGGCTGACCCCGACGGTCCGCGGCTCGGACCTGACTGTCCGCCACGGGCACATCTCCAAGCAGGGCTCGGCGTGGCTGCGCTGGGTCCTCAACCAAGCCGCGCAGACCGCCAAGCGCTCCCCGGAGTTCGCCGGCACCTACGCCGCCATCGCCAGGCGCCGTGGCAAGAAGATCGCCACCACCGCGATCGCCCGCAAGCTCCTCACCCGCGCCTACCACCTGCTCGCCGCCCAGGCCGCCGCGACACCCGGCACGGCGAAGAGCCACACACCAGTGCGGCAGCCTGACCACCAGGATGCGCACACAGACCAGGAGAGGGTCACCAAACCCGGGCACGCTCGCCCCTGCGGCATGAGCCGGCCACCAGGCCGCGCTCGATCATTTGACTGAGCAGCCCGGTCCCCGGACACATGGTCATGGTTGTCCCGCCCGCTGCATGGCGAGACGCCGGATGGGTGCTTGCGAGACCACTCCGCCAGTCACCAGCCGGGGAACACCACGACCCTCCCAACACCAGCGCGAAAGGACCCTTCCTCGCTCCCGATGATCTGTCGCCGTTCGTCGGCGTCCAGCTCGTTCGTCCTCGCCGCTACGCGGCTGCGGGCGCTCCAGCAGGACTCCTCCCACACGGCAACGTAAACCGGGGCAGCTGCGAGGAAGATCCCGAACAACAGTCAGGCCTCAGCCCGGGACAACAACGCACGTCACCGGGTCAGACCGCTACGCCCCCTTGACAACAATGGCCCCAATTGGGTGCCACCTGAGCTGCCGGGCAACGTGTGCTCAGCCACCGAAGCGCCCGTCCTGGAACGCAACCCAGCCTGGAGCCTGGCCGGCGAGACCGGCCTGGCGACGTTCAGCGTATGCCTAGGCCAACTCCTGGAGCTGTTGCGCGAGGAACCGCCGCTCCGCTTCCGTCGCTGCGAGGTGGGCGGCACGTTCGAAAGCGGCTTGCGCGGCGTCTCGTCGTCCAAGCCGACGCAACATCGTGCCGCGGGCTGCGTGTATCAGGTGATAGTTGTCGAGGTCCGGTGCGATCGCGTCGAGCGTAGTGAGCGCAGTGCCGGGACCCTCGATCTCGGCGACGGCGATGGCCCGATTGAGTGCGACCACGGGCGTGGGCATGACCGAGAACAGGTGATCGTAGAGAGCGACGATCTGGGGCCAGCCGGTTGCTTCGAACGAGCCGGCGTCGCACTGCACGGCTTGGATCGCGGCCTGGAGTTGGAAGGGACCTGGTTGGCCGCGGCGGATACAGGCGCGCACGATCGCATGTCCTTCTTCGATCATCGTGCGGTCCCACTTGGTCCGGTCCTGATCGCGCAGGAGCACGAGGGCACCCTCGGCTGTGCGGGCCGGCACCCGTGACTCGCTGAGCATCATCAAGGCGAGCAGCCCCGCCGCCTCGGGCTCGTCGGGCATCAACTCGACCAGAGCGCTAGCGAGCCGAATTGCCTCGCTCCGCAACGGGGCCCGTTCCGGACCGTCGAGCCCGGTGTTGTAGATCAGGTACAGAACCGACAGGACCGACCGGAGTCGCTCGGGCAGGTCGGGTTCCTCCGGCACGCGATAGGGGATCTTGGCGGCCTTGATCTTATACTTGGCTCGGACGAGCCGCTTCGCCATCGCCGGCTCGCTCACCAGGAACGAGCGGGCCACCTCATCCACGCTCAGGCCGCCGAGCAGTCGCAGGGTCAAGGCCACGTGGTGCTCCGTTCGCAACGCCGGATGGCAGCAGGTAAAGATCAGCCGGAGCTGGTCGTCCCTCACGGGTCCGTCCTCTCCCCACTCTTCAGTGCCTGGGCCCTGCGATGTGGTTGCGACGGCACCAAGCTGTTCATGGAGCCCCAGGCCCCGGGCTGAACGGCGAAGGTCATCGATCGCACGGTTTCGTGCGGTCGTAACGATCCACCCCGCCGGGTTGGGTGGGATGCCGTCGCTCCGCCACCAGTCGCTTGCCACGACGAACGCTTCCTGCACGGCGTCTTCAGCTAGCGTGATGTCGCCGAAGATGCGGATCAGCGTTGCCACCGCTTGGCCGTATACCTCGCGGAACACACGCTCAACACCGGTCGCTTCCCCATGGGCGGCGACGGTAGGGGTCACGCCTCGACGCGCCCGGCCGCCCGGAATGGGCGGACTTCGATCGGACGGCTGATCGCGTCCACGACCTTACCGGCCCAAGCCAGCGCTGCGTCGAGATCGTCCGCGTTGATGATGTAGAACCCGGCGATGTGCTCTTTCGCCTCGACGAACGGGCCGTCCGTCATGACCAGATCGCCATCACCCACGCCGACGACGGTCGCCGCGTCGGGGCCATGGAGTGCGCCACCGAAGACGAACGCACCGCTCGCCTCCATCTCGGCTTCGAGGGCAGCGACCCGCTCCATGAATGCCCCCATCTCCTCGGGCGTCCTGGGCGCCCCGGGGACCTCACCCTCTGCGGCGTAGGTAGACAACAGGTACCGACTCATGGGTACTCCTCCCGTTGGTGCGGGTCGTTCCCGCGCTCACCCTGCCTACGAATGGGATCGGCCCACGAGGACACCCACGGCAAGAATAGTCCTGAACGATCCGTGCCCCGGAAGCGGCAGCGCCGGCCGGAGCATCCCGTCGGCGGCCTTCGCGTTCAGGAGCGAGGGCGCGGCATGGAAGTAGTGAACTGCTGCTTTGCGCTGGTAGAGGCGTTGTTCTGCGGTGCGGGAGGTATCCCTCCTGACTTGTGAGAGCTCCATCTCAACGGTCGTGTTCCGGGTGATCAGCGACTTCTGGGAACACCCCACCCGAGGGGGGATCCCATTTCAGCCCTTGACGATCTCGAGGCCCATCTCGCGAAGCAGCCTCGCGTGAGCCGAGCAGAGCGCGGCCTGACCGACCATCAGCCCGGCGGCCTGGCCAATACCTCGACCCGGTATCCCTGGCAGCCGGATCGTCGCGATCGCCACCCTCGCCCTGGACCATCTACTCCGACCACTCGATGACCTCGCCCAGCCGTTGGGTCAGGAACGACAAGCTCGTGTCTGGTTCCACGTCGGGCGGGCAGCACACCAGGCGGGGTTCTCCGGCAGGCTCACCGGTCCCGGCGCGCAGCGGGATGACCTTGACAAACAGCTGCATGGCACAAGTCCAGCAGCCCTCCCTTGCACTTACCTTGATGAACCCCTTGTCCCCCAGGTCACGCCCCCAAACCAGCCAAGCGGCCGGCACTTTCGTGGCGCATGTGGGTGGCCGCCATTTCCCCCCGCAGGTGAATCGCCGATGTAGTCAGTAGCTCAGTGCGTCCAGAGTTCCAGATGTACCGTGATAGCGGTCTCCCCAGACCGCTCCTGCACGGCACCGAACTGCAACTCTGTCCCTTGACATGCCGGCGTCACACCTCTGTTCGAATATCTGCGGGCGACACCGATCCTTCCCCAGCTCAGCGAGTGGAGAGAGGATCGGGCGACTTTGAAGCGCATCGGCCAGGACGGCCTCATGGCCATATGGGGGCAGCTCGGGCTGCACCCCCGCCCGGAAGGTGACGGCTTCTATCTTGAGGTCACGGACCCGCTGGTCTGAGCAACCCATGATGCGGGTGTCAAGTTCCTTACGTGAACCGGCGACCACTTGACCCCCAGGAATGCACTCCCGATCCTACGTGCTCCGCATACGTCCGTCTGCGCAGGTCGGGCGGCGCACAGGTGAGCTAGTCGAAGCAGCTCAGAGCACTTGTGAGCAGAACGCGCTCCCATTTGCGCTCCCATCTGTGACATGGTCAAACCCAGACCCGCTGCCGTTTGCGGCAACCAGCGCCGACCTATCCGCGCCGCGGATTCTCCTGCCGCGACTCAACCTTCGTTACGAGACGTGACCGGAAGCCTCGGCTTGGGCGCGCGATATCCGCCGTTACGAGACGTGACCGGAAGCCTCGGCTTGGGCGCGCGATATCCGCCGATATGCGCGCCGGCGGCTGCACATGCTGGGCCCAGCGGTAGCGCCCAGATCCGGCTATTCTGTCGCGCCGCCCCTGGTGTGGCTGTCCGGCACCAGGCTGAACCCGGGACGCTGCCGATCAGCAAGTGTGGCCGGGCCCCGGAGTCGAGCCGGGCGCGCCGGCCGGGGTGTTCGCTGCAGCCGCACTCGCTCCTCGGCCGCGGGGGGTTGTTCCCGGTGCCGGGCACGCCGTTCGGCGTCCATCGGTCCACACCTCCCTAGTCAGTCACCAACGGGCAGGATCAGCGCACCGTCGTGGTGGCAGCATGATCGGGCAGCGACCGTGCATCGCTGAGGTAGGCGCGGACCGGCCCCGCTCGGCGATGAGGTAGCAGCCGAACGCGTCGAGCGCTGCCTGCGACGCCTCCGGCAGCGGCTCCGGGTGCGGCTGCGGGTGCGGTACTGGCTCCGGTTCCGGTTCCGGCGGCGGCAATGGTCGCGGCTGCGGCCGGGGTTCCGGCGGTGGCGGCGATGGCACTGGAGGCGGCACTGGCGGGGGTACTGGGGGCGGCTCCACCGGTTCGGGCCGCGCGGGCTTCGGCTTCGCGGGTTCCGGCGGCGCTGCTTGACCAGCATCTGGAGCGTCTGGTGCCATCTTGCCGGGGACTTCGTCGTCGGGCACCACGGGCTCACGGGAACGATCTGCGGGCACTAGGAGATTATTCCCAGCCGGGCCCTCCGCCCACCACGCGGCGGCAGACCTGTATCGACGCCCTGTGCGCTTACCTGCGCATGCCCTGCGAGCCGGGCCCAGGCGATCGATCAACGCCGACAGAACGGCACGCTGGCGCGCCCCTGACCGGACAGGAGCTCTAATCGTGTCATGGACGTGCGGCGGCCCGCCTGCTGGTGCTATCCGCCGGAGTGCGCGAACGGCTGCGAGTGGGGGGCCGGAGCGGGTGATCGTGTCTTGGTCGCCGTGCGAGTGCCCCCCGGCGCTGGCCACGCGCACGCGGGGCCCCGGGGCACCTGGTGGTGTACCGCCAGGCGCGGGGCTGCGTCGCGGCCTGGTACTCACCACGGCACGAGCCGACGGACAGCGCTTAGGTCGCGGGAGCCGGGCCTGCTGCCCCGCCATGCCACGCCGCGAGCTGGCGCCCGTGCCTATCCCTGACGGCAAGTAAGGCAACCCGGTCAAGGCGTAGCTAGTCTGTTGCCGCACCGCCCGAGTTAGTGCCGGCCTGCTTCAAGCGGCCCGGGCCGGTGTCTCGTTGCCAGCCCTGAGGAGCTCCCGCACCCGATGGCCAGGGTGGCGCCGGTGAGGTTCGCGCGGGTGAGATTCGCGGCCTCGAGATTCGCGCGGGCAAGGCTCACCCCCGGCCGGGCTCGCGGATCCGGCGCCCAACTACGGCGACCGCAGCCTGTACATCGGGGCGCGTTGTCCGCCCTGGCGTCTTCGCGCCGGGCTCTTTCGGTGGCCATGGCTCGTGGGAGTGTTCGCGGATGAATGCGGCCAGGACTTCCAAAACTGTGGGGTGGTCCCGGGGCGAATCGTGGGCGATGCGCTCTGGCGCGTAGATGCCGCCGAGGCGAATGTCGAGCTCGCCAGAGCCGAGTTGCCCCGATCGCCTTGGTGTAGCGGTCAGTCACCTGCCCGTGTTCGGTGAGTTCGACAATGCGGCGCAGCTACGCTGCTCCTCCTGCGGAGAGGGCAGCGCCCGTGGCCAGAACTCGAACGCGATCTACCCGGGCCGGCGCCCGGGCCGGGTGCTGAGGTTCCTGCCGCCCGAGGTGGAGAAGGCACAGAGCGAGGCGCGGTCTGCCCACAGCGTCGCCGCGTACACGGCGGCCAAGATGATGTGCCTCCCCGGCCACAAGGGGTGGAAAGACCGAAGAGCCGTCCGCCTGGTGGCTGCTGCGAGGCTTGGCCAGCGCTGCCCAGTGAGTGCCTCGGCGTAGTCTTCGACGCCTAGCGGTTGTCAGGTGGTCGCGCAGGTGGTTTGCGTTCCGGGCCTCTGCATATTCAGCCGCGGCTGGCCACGCCGCGCCGATCCAGCACTCGATATCCTGCCGCCAGCAGCGGCATCGCGTGCTCGGTGTAATGGTGGCCACAGAAGTCAAGGTGCTGGGCGTCAGTCACGGCCACGCGCACACACGCGGCTGCGCCGCACTGATCGCAGGTGTCGGTGAGCATGAGATCAGGGATGGCGGACTGCGCGGTGGCGCTCGACGGGCGGTGTTTGCGCATGACTCCCCCCTGAGTCAGTGACGTGACCAAGCTTGCGCATGCGTTTGTAACGTTGGCAAGACCTCGGCGCAGGGTGCCGGTCACGGCCAGCATGGCTCTGCGCGGTCCTGGGGGCGAGCCCCCATACACGGCCAGGCGCCGGTGGCCTCCCACGGGCCTGCCGGAGGTTGAGGATTTGCGCGCGAAGATCGCAGGTCTGGGGGCGGAGCTCGCGGGCCGCACGCCCGCCAGCAGCTAACCTGAACGTGGACGGCAACAGGAGTTCTGGCATGCCGCCGGGGACGTCCAGGGTGGCTACCAGGCGCCGGGTTCCCGGGTGCTGAGGTGCGGTGATGGCTATTGCTGAATTGCCGCTGGCGGACACGCTGGCGCGGCCGCTGCGCGACCTGCGGATCTCGGTGACCGACCGCTGCCAGTTCCGCTGCACCTACTGCATGCCGCGCGAGGTCTTCGGCCGGGACTTCGTGTTCTTGCCCCGCGAGCAGCTGCTCACCTTCGAGGAGCTGACCCGCCTCGCCCGGGTCTTCGCCGGCCTGGGGGTGCGCAAGCTGCGGCTGACCGGTGGCGAGCCGCTGCTGCGCCGCGACCTGGAGAAACTGGTCGCGATGCTGGCCGGGATCGGCGGCATCCAGGACATCGCCCTGACCACTAACGGGGCGCTGCTGGCCGGCAAGGCCCAGACGCTGGCAGCGGCGGGCCTGCGCCGGGTGACCGTCAGCCTGGACTCCCTCGACGACGCGGTGTTCATGGCGCTCAACGACGCCGGGTTCCCAGCCGCGCGGGTGCTGGACGCCATCACCGCGGCCGCCAGCGCCGGGCTGGCGCCGGTCAAGGTGAACATGGTCGTCAGGCGCGGGGTGAACGAGCAGTCGATCCTGCCGATGGCAGCGCATTTCCGGCACAGCGGGCACGTGCTGCGTTTCGTCGAGTACATGGACGTCGGCACGACTAACGGCTGGCGGCTGGAGGAGGTCGTCCCGGCCGCGGAGATCATCTCCCTGATCGGCGGGCAATGGCCACTGCAGCCCGTCGAGGCCGCCTACCCGGGCGAGGTCGCCCGCCGTTACCGCTACCTTGACGGCGGCGGTGAGATCGGCGTGATCGCCTCGGTCACCCAGCCGTTTTGCCGCGGCTGCACAAGGGCCCGGCTGTCAGCCGACGGCAAGCTCTACACCTGCCTGTTCGCCGGCTCCGGGCACGACCTGCGCGGCCCGCTGCGCGCAGGCTCCAATGACCAGGCGCTGCGCGAGCAGATCAGCGCCATCTGGGCGCGGCGGGCCGACCGTTACTCCGAGCAGCGCACCCGCCACACCGGCCGCACCCAGCCGGTGAAGCCGAAGGTGGAGATGTCGCGCATCGGCGGTTAGCAAGCCGCCCAGCCAGCGGCCCAGGCGCGCCCGCGCAGCCGGCCGGGCGCACAGGCAGGTCACGAAGGGAGGTGCAGCCCATGACGGATGTGATCGTAGGGCCGTGCACCGGCGTCGAGGACAAGGTCTGCGCCGGTGACTGCCTGGCCGGCTGCATCTGCGAGGCGAGCGGATGCTCTGCATCCACCGCGGCGAGTGCGCTGGCTGTGGCGCCTGCGAGCCTGCGTGCCCGGCCGGGGCGATCGTCTGCGAAGACGACGTGCCCGGGCAGTGGGCCCAGTTCACCGGCGAGAACGCGAAGTTCTCCGGCCAGTTCGGCTCGCCCGGCGGCGCCGGCCAGGACCCGCCCGCTGCCCGACGACACCGGCCACGTCCCCAGCTACGTCACCAGCCGGTAACGCCACCATGTCCGTGTGTCAGATACCGGATCGCGGCCGCGCCAGCGGCGGCCCGGTGCCCGGCTGCCCGGCAGCCCGGGCCGCCCCCGCCGGGAGCAGGTGACCGGCATGCGGTACCGGCTGGTGGTCCGGCTCACCCCCGCCGATGTCGGCAAGCGGGTGGTGATCCGCTGGCGGCCAGGACCGGGTGACAGCAAGCAGATGACCGACGTGCTGGGCATTCTTGAACAGGCCGGCGCCGGGTCCTTCACGGTCCGCACCCGTGACGGGACACTGGTTGTGATCCCTGCCGGGCGCGCCCTGGCCGGGAAAGTGATACCACCACCGCCCGCCCGCCGGCGCCGCGCCGGCCCCAAGCTCCCCTGACCGCCGACCCGCTGACGCGGCATGGCCTCCTTCCCGCTGCCCGCCAGCGGCTGCTCACCCGATCGCCCCCTCGATCGCCGAACTCACGGCCGCAACCGCCCGGCGCTCGCGGTCAGACCAGGTCCCATGACGGGCGTGGTCTCCGTCGGCCCCGCACGCTGCTGTGGAGGGGACCGATGAAGAAGCTGATCCTGGTGCTGGCAGCGTGCGCTCGCCAGATAGGCGAGCCGACGGGCGCAAAACCCAGAGGCTCCGCGTGCCAGGAACGCACACCGGGTCACATGTGCAGCTGCGCCCGCTCGTGAGTGATGTCCTCGATCTGTGCGGCAGCACTGCCGAGCAGCCTGTGCGCCAAGTCAGACAGGGCGCGTGCCACCGCGATCTTCTCGCCAATCTCCATGACGTTCGGGTCGCTAGGCTGAGCGGCCGGACGGCTTGTGGCTGGACGGCGACCCTCAGTACCGGACCCGGGTAATGTCGGCGGAGGGAAATCGCCCCGCAGGTCCTTTACGCTCGGGCGCTGGCCTGACCGGTGCCGGGCGCGGGCGGGAGGTGCCCGCTGATGGAGGTCGTCGAGCAGGCTCCGTACCGCTTCGTGATCCCCCGGCACGGGCGGATGCGGGTTCCCGGGGTGGTGTATGCGACCCGGACGCTGCTGCCCGATCTGGCCGCGGATCGCTCGCTGGAGCAGGTCGTCAATGTGGCGGCGCTGCCCGGCATCGTTGAGGCCTCCTACGCCATGCCTGACATCCACTGGGGGTATGGGTTCCCGATCGGCGGCGTCGCCGCCACCGACATCGCGGCCGACGGGGTCATCTCACCGGGCGGTGTGGGCTTCGACATCTGCTGCGGGGTACGGCTGCTGGCCGCGGACCTGGACCGGGCTGGGCTGGCGCCGAGGCTGGGCGCGGTAATGGACGCTCTGGCGGCGGCGATCCCACGGGGGGCGGGTCCTGGCGGGGTGTGGCGCCTGGGCGGCCGAGCCGAGCTGGAGAAGGTGCTGGTCGGCGGTGCCAGGTACGCGGTCGAGCAGGGTCATGGCACGGAGCGGGATCTGGCCCGGTGCGAGGACGAGGGCGCGGTCGCCGACGCAGAGCCAACCCGGGTCAGCCAACGGGCGGTTGACCGGGGCCTGCGCCAGGTCGGCAGTCTGGGCTCGGGCAACCATTTCCTTGAGGTGCAGGTCGTCGAGGAGGTCTTCGACCCAGCCGCAGCGGAGCTCTTCGGGCTGGCACGGGGCCAGGTCTGCGTGATGATCCACTGCGGGTCCCGGGGTCTGGGCCACCAGATATGCGGTGATCACGTCCGGGTGATGGACACCGCGATGGCCCGCTACGGCATCATCGTGCCCGACCGGCAGCTCGCCTGCGCACCCACCGGCTCCCCGCAGGGCCGGGCCTACCTCGGTGCGATGGCGGCCGCCGCCAACTACGCGCGCGCCAACCGCCAGCTGCTCACCGAGGCAGCCCGCCGGGTTTTCACCGCCGTTGCCGGAATCAAGCTGGAACTTGTCTATGACATCTCGCACAACCTCGCCAAGATCGAAACCCATGAGGTCAGCGGGCGCTCGCTGCGCCTGTGCGTGCACCGCAAGGGCGCCACCCGGGCACTGCCGCCCGGCCACTCCGACCTGCCCGCCGAGCTGGCCAGAGTCGGCCAGCCTGTTCTCATCCCCGGTTCCATGGGCACCGCCTCACACGTGCTGGCCGGGGTCGCCGGCGGTGGCGCGTTCTACTCCACCTGCCATGGGGCGGGCCGGGTGATGAGCCGCCACCGGGCCGCCGGCAGCATCAGCGGGCCAGCCCTGCGGCAACGGCTCGAAGCCGACGGCATCGCGGTACGAGGCGCTTCCGCGCGTGGGCTCGCTGAGGAAGCCCCCGCGGCCTACAAGGACGTCGATCAGGTCGTCATGGCCGCCGTGGCAGCCGGGCTGTGCCGCAAGGTCGCCAGGCTGGTCCCAGTCGGCGTGGTAAAGGGCTGACCGGCCCAGGCTCGCCCACCGCGGCGGCCGTCGGCGGCGGGTCGCCGAGGACCTCCTCCACCCAGCGCGAGAAGTCGCCGTGCTGGCAGTGATGGGACGATGACCACGTCGTCGCAACCCGCAAACTCGTGTTCCGAGCTCCTCGACACTGCCGGCTGTCGTATAACGCCTCGGCCAGAGGCAAAGGTCCCCGTCTGGGCGCACTGGCGTTCAGTGCTGGTGATTGCCCGGGCCGACGTGGTGCACTCTGGAATCCTGGATGCCTGCAAAGGCCGGGCGGAAGGAGAGCTGTGGCTGCGCAGGGTTACCGGACAGTACCGCATACCGCTGACCTGCGTATCGAGGCGTGGGCGGAGTCCCGCGACGAATGCGTGGCGGAAGCGCTACGCGGCCTTATCGCCAGCTTCGCCGACATCAGCGATGTGCAGCCAGCGCGGGTCCTGGAACGGCTTATGACCGCAGGCAGTGACGCAGACTTGCTGGCGTCCGCCGCTGACGAGGTGATTTACATCCTGGACGTCGAGGGCGAGATCCCGGTGTCGGTCCAGGTACGCCCGGCCGACGGAGGCATCGTCGTCGTCCTGGCGCTTGCCCGGGCTGAGGTCGTCGAGATCACCGGTGCCGTTCCCAAGGCCGTCTCCTTCCATGGGCTGCGCTGCGAGCCGGATGCCACCGACCGCTGGTCAGCCAGCATGACCATCGACGTATGAGGCGCCCTCCGGCGTTGCTGCGCCTGCTCGACAAGCAGTTGCGGAGGCATGAACGCGGGCGGTGCCTGCCGCGGACATTGCGCCGCAGGATCCTCGGCGGGCTGATCACCGAGTACGAGCGGGCGGCGTGACGATCACCGGCTAGCCAAGATCTCTGGGGTCACCACCGGGCTGGTCCTTGACATCACCAGCGGCGCGGTGATGACCTGACACTGCGG
>WNGQ01006020.1_pt1 | contig 11800 bp, 10 predicted proteins | sample 5407661 | NCBI WGS metagenome assembly WNGQ01 (sample SAMN13153382, study PRJNA577476) | soil metagenome | isolation source: 60 cm soil or saprolite under Garry oak tree replicate 2 | place: USA:California | collected 2016-06-15
ATGGATTAGAATTGCACTGACGATTCGTTGCGAGGCGAGATCGAACTGGAATGGCGAAGTCATCCAAGCTCGTTGCAGCAAAACGCGGACGCGTCTTGCTGGTGAGGCGAAGGCGCGACAAGCGATGGATGTTTCCTGGAGGTCGCAGGCGTCGGCGCGAGACGGAAAAGGATTGTCTGCGGAGGGAAATCCGAGAAGAGCTTCCCGAACTCAGGTTGGGCCGGTTGAAGCTATGGAAAGAGGTCAAGACCAGGAACCGCAGGTCCGGCCGCAGGATGAGCGACGCCATATTCCTCGTGAATAAAGCGTCGGGTCGTCTCGACATCGGCGACAAGAAGGAGATCGACAAGGCGACGTGGCGCAAGCCTCGCGGCATTCGTTTGACGCCGACCTCACGCTACATCCGCGACAGGCTGTTCCCGAAGGGTCGATAGCGGTTAGGTCGGTCTCAGAGCTGCTTTTCCACCGCCGGGGCTGCCGCCGTGCTGTTCCGGCTCGGTAATTTCCAGAATGCTTTGCCGCGCTCAAAACGCGAATGCGCCTTGCGCGCGCGATCAAGCAACTTGCCGATCTGCGCTTGTTGATCCCCAATGATGAGTCCCGCGGCGTAGGCGCGGTGGCGGCCTTGTTCCTGCGTCAAACCTCCGGCAGGACGCTCGATGATGCCGGCGAAAAGAGCTTTGTGCGTCACAATGTCGTTGAGCCGACCCAGGCAGCCCTGCAACTGCATCAAGCATGATTTCATCTTCTTGCACTGCTTCCCAATTTTCTTGCCATCGTACAGGCGTGAGAAAAACTCGGTCGCGTATCGGGCCTTTTTGACGTCGATGCGCAGCCGGTGCAGTTGCTCCGGATCGAGCTTGTTGATTCTTGCGCCCCGTCGTCTGACCCTCTTGTAACGACGCGAAAGCTGTTCCGACGCAAAAATCTCGATCGGCATGTCACGCTGCGCGCGCATCGGCGCATCTTCCGAACTGCCCCAGGGCCCGGCCTCGACCCATTCCACGGTATCGAGAACGAGCGTGCGGAAGCGAGCCGACTGAATTGCCGCATGCGCCTGCCGATAACTCTTCAGACGCTTGCGCGTGAACATCTTGCTGATGCTGGCAAGCCCCGGCTCATGCAAATGCCGCTTCCGCAGTGGCTGGATGACTTCGACGAGAAGCGTATCCAGATCGCGCGCCGGGCCCAATTCCCGTGCCAGCCATCGCAACTCGGTCTTGATCGCCTCGGCCCGATCGTCGGCGACGACGGCGGAAAACAGCGAAATCGCGGCACGCAACCGGCGCAGTGCGACGCGCATCTGATGCAGTGCATTCCCATCCTGACCCAGGATGAGATGTACGTTCGCGGCCATATGGCGCAAGCAAGCGCGGGCAACCAGCGTAAACGCGCGGCCCGCACTCATCGCCGCGCTCAACTCCGGATCGTAGGCCGTCTCGGCGGCGACCGCCGTCTTCTCGGCCAGTTCATAGCCGCGCTCGGGTTTGCTTTTGAAACCGAGTTGAGCTGGTACGATATTGAGGATGTCACGCGCGATCTTGAACAGGTCGGCGGGGCTGCCGTGCTTGAGCTCGAGTTCAATCTCCGAAATCGGACGCGAAGAGCCGGTCGCGAGAATCTGCCCCTCGTCGATCGCCATGAGGACGTCGGCGCCATTGCCGTTGAGGTGACAGACCGTGCGTTCAAACCGGGTTTCGAAAACCGGTTTCAGCGCCGTGCGTACGTCGTCGCCGAGAAGCGGGCCGAGAGCAGTGTCATTGACGTGGGAGAGATCCGGTTCATCACCCTCGATCGTCTGTTCCCACTCGGATCGCTCGAACAGGCCAACGCCGTGATCGGTCGACTTGATGGTCTGGACGCTCTTGCCGCCGATGTGACGCACCCGCAAATTGAATCCATGATCGCGCAGAAAGAGATCATCGGAATCAAAATAGGTCGTATCCAGTATTTCGTGGCTATGATTGTGAAGAGAATCCGCAAAATGCGGGTGATTGCGGAGCGCAACGATATCGTCGGGGGCGACCCAAAGCTTGAGTTCGACCTCGGTCAGATTGGCCATCATTGTGAATTCCCGGTCGAAAACTGCACGCGAGGCCCGCCAAGGAACCAAAATCATCAACGATCGTCGTCACAAAACTATCATATGAGGGCGATTCATGGTGCGAGCTTCGTTGGTCCTCCTTGCATTTCTTTGGTTGACTCAGGCAAAGGATGGTCGCCTCGGGTGTCGCGATCACAATTTAGAGTAGTTTCAGATCGACGCGAATCGCCCCGATCGGGCAGCGCCCCTGGTTCGCATGCGCCCCGGGCGACGCGGAGAGGCGGCCGCCCGCCGCCGAAAAAAGCGGCGACTTGCCGAAACATGATGCAGCCCCGCGAACGCTGAACGCACCGGTTGTTTACGGAACTTCAACACGCCCCGCGTTCAATTCGGCTCCGACGAAGGGGATGTGCGGCCCGTGATTCGTACTTTCATCATTGGAAGGCCGATCAAGGACCGGCACGCTGGGGAGTTCCACTGATGGCGATCGCGCTTGAACAGAGACCGGCCAAGGCGATCGCTCGTGACGCGGCCGATCCGTCGGGCGCGGAGACCGACGCCTCCGACATTTCGGCGCTGATCACGCGACTGACCAGCGAGGTCAACCAGATCGCCTGCGATAAGACGCGGTCGATCCAGCAGATCACCAACCAGATGAAAATGCTGGCGCTGAATGCGCTGATCGAGAGTTCGCGCGCGGGCGCGCACGGGGCGGGCTTCGCCGTGGTCGCGCAGGAGGTGCGCGCCGTCGGCCAATTGGTCGAGACCATCGCGCGCGAGCTCGAGGGTCAGCTGACGAAGCGGACCGGAAACCTCAAGGACTCGATCGAGCGGATGACCGAACGGTCGCGCGGCGAGCGCATGGTCGACCTGTCGCTGAATGCAGTCGAACTGATCGACCGCAATCTCTATGAGCGCACCTGCGACGTGCGCTGGTGGGCGACCGATTCCGCCGTCGTCGATTGTGCCGCCGCGCCCGACAAGGCGTCCGTCGCGCATGTGTCGGAGCGCCTGGCGGTGATCCTCAGGGCCTACACCGTGTACCTCGACCTCTGGCTCTGCGATCTCGACGGCCGTGTGATCGCCAATGGCCGCGCCGGCCGGTTCAGCGTGGTCGGCGAGAGCGTGTCCGCGACCAAATGGTTTCGCGAGGCGCGCGAGCTGCGCTCCGGCGACGACTATGTCGCCGGCGATATCGAGTGCCAGCCGCTGCTCGGCAACGCCCAGGTCGCGACCTATTGCGCCAGCGTCCGCGAGCACGGCAAGGCCAATGGCAAGCCGCTCGGCGTGTTGGCCATTCATTTCGACTGGGAAGCGCAGGCCCGCGCCATCGTTCAGGGCGTGCGTGTCGGCGCCGCCGACAAGGCGCGCGTGCTGCTGGTCGATTCGAATTTCAGGGTGATCGCCGCGTCCGACGGCCGCGGCCTGCTCACCGAACATGTCCCGCTCAAGCTCGAGGGACGGCGCAGCGGCTACTATCACGACCACACCGGCGCGCTGATCGCGTTCCACGCCACGCCGGGCTACGAGACCTACAAGGGGCTGGGCTGGTTCGGGGTGATCCTCGGCGCGGCGTAGCGCTCATTCAACCATGAGCCTCATAGCCCGGATGAGCGAAAGCGACATGCGGGTGCAGCTCATCCGGATGACAGTCCCGGATATCGCTTTCGCTCATCCGGGCTACTTAACCGTTACCTCAGCACCCCATCCGCTCGGCAATCCCGCCAAAATCCTTGGCGACGATGTCCCAGTCGCCTTTGGCCTCGAAATCGTATTTCTGCAACGGGCCATATTCGGTGGGACGCGCGACGAAGGCCGTCCTCAGGCCGAGCTTCTGCGCCGCCTTGAGATCGTGATTGTGCGCGGCCACCATCATCACCTGCTCCGGCGCAAGGCAGAGCAGCTTTGCCGCGCCGCGATAGGTCTCGGGATCGGGCTTGTAGTGCGCGAACAGTTCCGCCGACATGACGAGATCCCAGGGGAGCCCTGCGAATTTCGCCATGTTGGTCAAGAGCGCCACGTTGCCGTTGGAGAGCGGCGAGATGATGTATTTGGTCTTCAGCCGCGTCAGCCCGGCGACGCTGTCGGCCCACGGATGCAAACGGTGCCAGCCCATCGTCAAATGATGCAGGTCGTGCTCCGTCAATCCCTGAATCGAAAACTGCGCGACCAGTTTTTCGAGCGACCTTCGATGCAGCACGTCGAGGATGACATAGCCGCGCTCGGGGTGCTTGCGCACCTCGTCCATCGACGCCGCATAGACCGCGCGCCAGCCGTCGACCAGCGCGGTCCAGTCGGCCTTGATGCCGCGCCTCTCCGCCCATGGGGTGAAATCATTGATCAGGCTGCTGCGCCAGTCGACGACGGTGCCGAACACGTCGAACACCAGGGCTTTCACAGTCGACAGATCGGACATGTTTACTCCCTCTCTCAGCGTCATTCCGGGGCGGAGTGAAGCGAACGAACCCGGAATGACGGCAACTAAAGAATTTTCCTGTATTGCATGAAGCCGGGATTGTCCGCGACCTGATCGTAGAGCATGCGCGCCTGCGCATTGCCGGTCTGGGTCAGCCAGTACACCCGGCTTGCGCCCGCCGCTTTCGCCTCCGCATACACCGCTTCGATCAGGGCCCGGCCGAGCCCGAGACCCCGCGCGCTTTCGGCGACGAAGAGGTCCTGCAGATAGCAGTAATTGCCGACCGTCCAGCTCGAGCGATGAAACAGATAGTGCACGATGCCGGTGAGCCTGCCCCCGACATAGGCGCCGAGCACGAACATCGGCTCATTGGGATCGTGAAAGCGCTGCCAGGCGACATCGGTGGCGCCCGGCGCCGGCGTCGCCTTGTAGAAGGCGAGATAGCCGTTCCACAGCGGCTCCCAGGCCGCGCGCTCGCCGGAGCCAACGGTGCGAATGACAACCTTGTCCGTCATGTTCACCCCATAGCGTTTTCAAGCGAAGTGGGGACCGGTTCGCGTGAAGAAAACGCGTCAAAAAGAAAACGGAGATTGAGCTTCGGCGAAGCCGAAGCTCAATCGAGATGGAATTTTTCGAGCTGGCGATGCTCGGCGCGGATGTAGCGCACCGTACCGGTGACCGAGCGCATCACCACCGTCTCGGTCTCGATCACGTCCTTCCGGAACTTGACGCCCGACAACAGCGAGCCGGTGGTCACGCCGGTCGCGGCGAACAGGCAATCGCCGCGCGCCAGGTCCTCGATGCCGTAGATCATCTTGGGATCGTTGACGCCCATCTTGTGGGCGCGCGCGCGCTTCTCCTCGGTGTCGAGAATGAGCCTGCACTGCATCTGGCCGCCGATGCAGCGCAGCGCCGCCGCCGCGAGCACGCCCTCGGGCGCGCCGCCAGTGCCGAGATACATGTCGACGCCGGTATTGTCGGGATCGGCACAATGGATCACGCCGGCGACGTCGCCGTCGGTGATGAGACGGACCGCAGCCCCCGTCGAGCGCACGCCATGGATGATGTCGGCGTGGCGCGGGCGATCCAGCACCAGGACCGTGATCGCGGAGGCATCGACGCCCTTGGCCTTGGCAAGACGGCGGACATTGTCGGCCGGCGACGCATCGAGCTCGACGACGCCCTTGGGATAGCCGGGGCCGACCGCGAGCTTCTGCATGTAGACGTCGGGCGCATGCAACAGCGTGCCGCCATCGGCCATCGCCATGGTCGCGATCGCGCCGGGCATGTTCTTGGCGCACAACGTGGTGCCCTCGAGCGGATCGACGGCGATATCGACCTCGGGGCCTGCGTTGAGACCGACCTTCTCTCCGATAAAAAGCATCGGCGCTTCGTCCCGCTCGCCCTCGCCGATCACGACCGTGCCCTCGATCGGCAGCCGGTTGAGCTCGCGGCGCATCGCGTCGACCGCGGCCTGGTCGGCCGCCTTCTCGTTACCGTGGCCGCGCAGCCGCGCCGCCGAAACTGCGGCACGCTCGGTCACGCGAACGATTTCCAGCGTGAGGATGCGTTCGAGCAAAAGTTGCGGCGGAACGGAAATATGGGTCGACATCGGCGCACTCCTTAAACCTGTCTCGAAACCTGTCTCGGGAAAGGCCGCCCGGCCTGCCCGAGATTGCATTACTTAACGCTTACTCAATTCTTTTCGATCCGTATCACCTGCGGCCGGCCGCTGATCACCTTGTCGCGCTGCACCGCCTGCAGCGCGCGATACACCGCATCCTCGTGGGTCGCATAGGTGATCAGGATGACCGGCACCGGCGAGCCCTTCCCCGGGGACGGCGCGGCGCTGCCCCCGTTGGGATGGCGCTGCACGATCGATTCGATGGAGATCTTCTGCTCGGCGAGGCGTGTTGCGATCGTCGCCGCGGTGCCGGCGTGGTCGCGCGCCATGAAACGAATGTAATAGCCGCCCTCGTGACGCTCCATCGGCGCCTTCGCGGTCTCCTGCAATCGCTCGACCGGACGTCCGAAGGGTGCTGCGCGGATGCCGCGCGCCACGTCGGCGATATCGGCGACAACGGCGGACGCGGTCGCTGCCCCTCCGGCGCCGGGCCCGACCAGGGTGATCGGCGGAATGCCCTCGCCGTCGATGGTCACCGCGTTGGTCACGCCCATCACCTGCGCGATCGAGGAGGATTTCGGCACCATGGTCGGATGCACGCGCTGCTCGATGCCCTTGGCCGTCCGCATCGCAACCCCGAGCAGCTTGACGCGGTAGCCGAGCTCGGAGGCAGCGCGAAGATCCTCGGGCGCAATGGAGGAAATCCCTTCGACATAGACCGCGCCCTGCGCGACCTTGGTTCCGAAGGCGAGGCTCGCCAGAATCGCGAGCTTCTGCGCGGTGTCGTGGCCGTCGACATCGAACGACGGGTCGGCCTCGGCATAGCCGAGCCGCTGCGCGTCCTTCAAACATTCGGCGAACGACAATCCCTCCTGTTCCATCCGCGTCAGGATGTAGTTGCAGGTGCCGTTCAGGATGCCGTAGACGCGATCGATCGAGGTGCCCGCGAGCCCCTCGCGCAGCGTCTTGACGACAGGTATCGCCGCACCGACCGCGGCCTCGTAATTCATGGCGCCGCCGTGCTGCTCGGCAATCTTCGCCAGCTTGAGGCCATGCTTGGCGATCAGCGCCTTGTTGGCGGTCACGATCGACTTGCCGGATTTCAGTGCCGTCTCGATGGCCGACAGCGCAGGCTCCCCCGCCCCTCCCATCAATTCGACGAAACAGTCGATGGACGGATCGCCCGCGAGTTCCGACGGGCTTTTCGCCCAGGTCATGCCGGAGAGGTCGAGATCGCGCTTCTTCGCCTTCGACCGCGCGGTCACCGCGGTGACGCGAACGGCGCGTCCGCAGCGCGCCGACAGACTACGGCCCTGGGCTTCGATCAGGCGAACGACTTCGGCACCCACGGTGCCGAGCCCCGCAATGCCGACCTTCAGCGGTGCAACCATGGCGCAAAGACCTGCAGGAAAAGAGCTTTCATCGGCATGATCTCATCCGAAAACCGTCTGCGCCCCCGGGTCAAGCCCGAGGACACGCCTTTCGGAATCATGCTTATCGCCGGTTGGCGAGAGGAACCACGTTGTGCAACGTTTCAATACCGCTTTCAAGGAAGCGGCGCACGCCCCGGGCCGCCTGGCGGATCCGTTGCTCGTTTTCCACCATGGCGATGCGCACGTAACCCTCGCCATGCTCGCCGAAGGCGACGCCGGGCGACACCACCACGCCGGATTTCTCGACCATCAGGGTCGCGAACTGCATGCTGCCCAGGGCCTCGAAGGCCTTGGGCAGCGGCGCCCACGCGAACATCGAGGCCTGCGGCGGCGGAATCTCCCACCCTGCCCGGCCGAACGACTCCACCAGCGTATCCCGCCGCTTGCGGTAGGTCTCCCGCATCTCGCGAATGCAATCCTCCGGCCCGTTGAGCGCCGCGGTAGCGGCAACCTGTACGGGTGTGAACGCGCCGTAGTCGAGATAGGATTTCACCCGCGCCAGAGCTGCGATGATGCGTTCGTTGCCGACCGCGAACCCCATGCGCCAGCCAGCCATCGAAAACGTCTTCGACATCGATGTGAATTCGACTGTGACGTCGATGGCGCCTGGTACCTGCAGCACCGAGGGCGGCGGATCGTCGTCGTCGAAATAGACTTCCGCGTAGGCCAGATCCGAGAGGATGAAGATCTCGTGCCGTTTCGCAAACGCGACGAGGTCGCGATAGAAATCGAGACTTGCGACATAGGCGGTCGGATTGGACGGATAGCACACGACCAGCGCGAGCGGTTTGGGGATCGAGTGGAGGATGGCGCGCTCGACCGCTTCGAAGAATTGCGGCGTCGGCTCCGAGGGCACCGAGCGGATGACGCCACCGGCCATCAGGAAGCCGAAGGCATGGATCGGGTAGCTCGGATTGGGACACAGGATGACGTCGCCGGGCGCGGTGATGGCCTGGGCGACATTGGCAAAGCCCTCCTTCGAGCCGAGTGTCGCAACGACCTGGGTCTCCGGGTTGAGCTTGACGCCAAAGCGCCGCTCGTAATAAGCGGCCTGGGCGCGGCGCAGGCCGGTGATGCCGCGCGAGGCGGAATAGCGATCGGTCCGCGGCTTGCCCAGCGTCTCCTTCAGCTTCTCGATGACATGCGCCGGCGCCGGCAGGTCCGGGTTGCCCATGCCGAGGTCGATGATGTCGGCGCCGGCATTCCGCGCGGCTGCTTTCGCCCGATTGACTTGCTCGAACACGTAGGGCGGCAGGCGGCGGATGCGGTAAAAATCTTCCATGGCTCCTTAAACTCCGGCAACCAGTCAATCGCGGCACCCTACAAGGCGCGATCAGGGGCCTCGTCCGAAAAACCCGCCAAATCAAAGATTTAGAGCAAACTCGAAAGGCAAGAGGGCGCTCTTGGCCGTGATTTTCGGTTGAATCAGCCCTTTGTACCACGGCCGTTCCGCCACGCCAGCCATTCCGTCATGGCGCGGTGCGTCACGTCTTGGCCAGCCTACATTGGTCGGCCTTTATTGGTCGGCTTTTGCTTCGGCTTTTGCTTGGGATTTAGACTTGGACGACGCCGCTTTCGCGTCTGATTTCGTCTCTGGCTTGGGCTTGACGTCCTTGGTCCCCATGGCAGTCGCCTGGTGCTCCCGCGCCGCGGTGAGTTCGCCCTGGATCTTGCGTTGTTCCTCGGGAGATATGATGGCTTCCTCGCGGTTGGGCGGCAGGTCGTGCACCGGCAGGTAGGCGCCAGCCTCCTTCGGACGCTCCGGCGCACCGGCCGGGGTTCCGATCGCCGGCAGATCGGCAATGGAGGTGGAACAGCCGCCAAGGGCAAGCGTCGCTATCAGCAGCGCGCCCCAAGCAAACACCCACCTTCGTCGATCGGCCGCCATGTGTCCCGGAAGTCCTTGTTACCGAAAAGCGCAGCCACCCGGATGTCATCACGTCTTGCGACAACGCAAACCATTCTTGCTCGAAACGATTAAGAGCTGAACAGGAAACTTTGCGTACGACTTCAATATGACCGAAGCAAGGTTCTTTGTCGCAGTGCAACACAGCCAATGTGTGGATTAATGTGTGGATTTATGTCCGAGGCGACGGCGATCTGTCGCCGTGACGAAACTCAAATCACGCGTTAGTGTCCCATCATGAACGAAATCAGTACGTCATTATGAACAATATTTCGACCGAAACCCAGCCCGCGAATAAGTTCGACCCGGAAGCCTTTGCGATGAATTTCGCGCGGGCGATGGAGAACAGCGGCAAGGCGCTCGCGGCCTATCTCAAGCCGCGCGAGAGCGGCGAGGTCGTGGACAAGCCGCCGAACGAGCTTGCGGACGTCGTCAAGACGCTCACCGCGGTGGCTGAATACTGGCTGTCGGACCAGGATCGTTCCACGGATCTGCAAACCAAACTCGCCAAAGGCTACCTCGATCTGTGGGGCTCGGCCGCGCGCCGCCTGGCCGGCGAGGAAGCGCCGCCGGCGATCTCGCCCTCGCCGCGGGACAAGCGTTTCGCCGACTCGGAATGGAAATCGAATCAGTTCTTCGATTTTCTGATGCAGGCCTATCTGTTGACGACACACTGGGCCAACGACCTCGTGCGCAACGCCGAAGGTCTCGATCCGCACACGCGCAAGAAGGCGGAATTCTACGTCAACCAGATCACCAACGCGATCGCGCCGTCGAATTTCGTGCTGACCAATCCCGAGGTGCTGCGCGAGACCATTGCGTCCAGCGGCGACAATCTCGTTCGCGGCATGCAGATGCTCGCGGAGGATATCGAGGCCGGCAAGGGCACGCTGAAGATCAGGCAGTCCGATCCCGCCAATCTCGCCGTCGGGACCAACATGGCGACCACGCCTGGCAAGGTGATCTACCAGAACGAGTTGATGCAGCTGATTCAGTATCAGCCGACCACCGAAACGGCGTTGCGCACGCCGCTTCTGATCGTGCCGCCCTGGATCAACAAGTTCTACATTCTCGATCTCAGGCCAGAAAAATCCTTCATCAAATGGTGCGTCGATCAGGGCATCACCGTGTTTGTGATCTCCTGGGTCAATCCCGACCGGACGCTCGGGTCGAAGACCTGGGAAGACTACATGAAGGAAGGCCCGCTCGCGGCGATGGACGTCATCGAACGGGCGACCGGCGAGATGAAGGTTCACACCATCGGCTATTGCGTCGGCGGCACGCTGCTGGCGACGACGCTGGCCTGGCTTGCCGACAAACGGCGCGTGCGGACGACCTCGGCAACCTTCCTCGCAGCGCAGGTCGATTTCACCCATGCCGGCGATTTGCTCGTGTTCGTCGACGAAGGCCAGATCTCTTCGCTCGAACGCGACATGCAGGAATCCGGCGTGCTCGAAGGCAACAGGATGGCGATGGCCTTCAACATGCTGCGCTCCAACGACCTGATCTGGTCCTATGTCGTCTCCAACTACCTGAAGGGCCAGCCGCCGTCCGCCTTCGACCTCCTGCACTGGAATTCGGACGCCACCCGCATGCCGGCTGCGAACCATTCCTATTATTTGCGCAACTGCTATCTGGAGAACCGCCTGACCTCCGGCACCATGGTGCTCGACAACACGCTGCTCGACCTCTCCAAGGTCAAGGTGCCGGTCTACAATCTGGCGACGCGCGAGGACCACATCGCGCCCGCCGATTCCGTGCTCTACGGCTCGCAGTTCTTCGGCGGGCCGGTGAAATACGTGCTCGCCGGATCGGGGCACATAGCCGGCGTCGTCAATCCGCCCGCCTCGCGCAAGTACCAGTTCTGGACCAACGACAACATCAAGGACATTTCGCTGTCGGACTGGATCAAGGGCGCGCAGGAACACAAGGGCTCGTGGTGGCCGGACTGGCGCGAATGGCTCGGCAGCCTCGATCCGGAAGAGGTGCCGGCGCGGGCGATCGGCAATGAAGCGCTGCCGCCGATCGAGGATGCGCCCGGCAGCTACGTCAAGGTCCGCGCATAGCGCAATCGGCTGAACTTGGATATAGGTTCGTTCGTCCCGCAGGCTGCGGGAACCAAACATAGTTCGGAGTTTTTTGAGGGGAAGACTGATGACGCGTGAATTGTTCTGGCTGGCGCTGACGGTCATCATGACCGGCCTGTTGTGGATTCCCTACATCATCAATCGCAGCCAGGTGCGCGGGCTCACGGGCGCCCTGGCCAATCCCTCCCGCAACGACAAGCCGCACGCGGCCTGGGCCACGCGGCTGATGTTCGCGCATGACAACGCGGTCGAAAACCTCGTGATCTTCGCGCCGCTCGTACTGATCCTCA
>WNGQ01006023.1_pt1 | contig 11798 bp, 12 predicted proteins | sample 5407661 | NCBI WGS metagenome assembly WNGQ01 (sample SAMN13153382, study PRJNA577476) | soil metagenome | isolation source: 60 cm soil or saprolite under Garry oak tree replicate 2 | place: USA:California | collected 2016-06-15
CGGGGCGGGTCGGAGCCAAAGAGGGGCCCTACCAGATGACCTTCGCGATGGTCACGGACGATCCGCCGAACCACACGCGGCTGCGGAAGCTCACCAGCAAGGTGTTCACACCACGGATGGTCGCGCAGCTGCGACCCCGCATCGTGGCCATCGCCGGCGACCTGCTCGACCGCGTGCAGCACCGGGACGGCATGGATGCCGTGCTCGACTTCGGCTACCCGCTGCCGATCACCGTGATCGCGGAGATGCTGGGCATTCCCGCCGCGCTGCGGGAGCGCTTCTCGCGCTGGTCCGTCGCCATCCTCGTGGCAGCCGACCGCAACCGCGCGGGCTCCTCGGACACGCCTGCCGAGGAGGCTGCGCTGGCCGCCGATCTCGCCGACTACCGCGAGACGGTGCTGCGGCTGGTCGGCGAACGGCGGCAGAACGCGGGCGACGATTTGATCAGCGCCCTCGTCCACGTTCGCGAGGACGGCGACACGCTCACCGAGTCCGAGCTCCTCGGCCTGTGCTCGCTGCTGATCATGGCCGGCCACGTGACCACGACAGCGCTGCTGGGGAGCGGCGTGCTGACCCTGCTCCGGCACCCGGAACAGCTCGACCGGCTGCGCCGCGATCCGGACCTGGCCGAGCCGGCCGTCGAGGAGCTGCTCCGGCACTGCTCGCCGGCGACCATGTCCACGCGGATTGCCACCGAGGACATCGAGGTCGGTGGCGAGGTCGTTCGCGCGGGCGAGATCGCCAGCGCCGTCCTGGCGGCCGCGAACCGCGATCCGGCCGTGTTCCCGGACCCGGACCGGCTGGACCTCGGGCGCCAGCCCAACCCGCACGTCGCCTTCGCGCACGGCATCCACTTCTGCCTGGGGGCGCCGCTGACGCGGCTCGAGGCGCAGATCGCGCTCCCCCTGCTGCTCGAGCGGTTCCCGCGTCTCCGCCTGGCCGGCGACCCGGTGCCCTGGCCGGCGCTGGCCGTCCGGGGACTGAGCCAGCTCCCGGTCGCCTTCGCCTGAACCCTCCGTGTCAGCCTGCTCTGACTCGGCTCAGCCTCCCCAGATCGCGCACTTGTGCTCCACGGCGAAGCCGCCCGCCGTCACCGGCGTGGGTGGCACGAGCGACTCGAACTGCTCGCTCGCGGCGCTGTAGCGAGGCCACGCCGGGGCGTCCTCCGAGTTGGGGCTGCCGGTCCTCGCGAAGTGCGTCCAGTATCCGATCATCCTGGCCGAGAGGCGCTGCTGGTCGGGCGTCAGCGACGTGCCGCCCAGGCCGGGGAAGAGGTACAGCAGCTCCGCGCCGTGGTACGCGCCCTGCGGAAAGCTCACGGCCGGGAGCAGGGCCGGCGCCTGCTCGTCGCCGAACTCGTACTGGAAGGCGCGAACGAACTGCACCGCCGAGCGCACCGCCGTACGGGCGTTGCAGGCGAAGATCGCGTCCGTGCCCAGCGCCCCGAGCGCGACGCTCGGATTCCCGCCGAAGCTGCTGAGCGGGTAGTCGACGTTGGCCAGCCTGTCCGCGAACGCCTGGGGGATACCGGGGAGCGTCTGCTCGATCGCCGCCTCGTAACCCGCGGGGGTGAGCGGCCTCCCGGTGGTGAGCTCCTCCAGGGCGACGAAGAGCCGCCACTCGTCGCTGTTCGTGCCCTCGATCAGGGGCACGCGGTTGAACCTCCCGCTCGCCAGGGCCGGGCCGATCGACTCGGTCAGCACCCTGCCGTCGATGTTGGGCACGTACCCCGACGCTTGCCGGGCCAGCAGGGTCGACACCGGTACGCCGCGCAGGCACGCGGCCGCCTGGTCCGCGCAGCCGACGGCGGCCGCGTACTGCGTGCCCAACGCGTCGGCCTGGGACTGTGACGGCTGGACCAGCGAGTAGGCGCCGCTCTGCGCGATCGCCCTGGCGAACAGGCCGTGCGCGAGCGGAGAGGCAAGCTGCGCGTGCACGCTCAGGCCGCCGGCCGACTCGCCGAAGATGGTCACGTTCCGCGGCTGGCCGCCAAACCTGCCGATGTTGCGCTGGGTCCAGCGGAGGGCCGACATCTGATCCATCAGCCCGTAGTTCCCGGACCCCTCGTATGGCGACTCGGCCGACAGGGCGGGATGGGCCAGGAAGCCGAGCGCGCCCAGCCGGTAGTTGATGGTGACGACGACGGCGCCGCGGGCCGCCAGCGCCGCCGGGTCGTAGATGCTGCCGGCTCCGCTGGTCAGGCCGCCGCCGTGTATCCAGAACATGACCGGGAGGTGTTCGCCCGGGTCGGCGTGGGCCGGCGTGAAGACGTTCAGGAACAGGCAGTCCTCGTTGCTGCTGCCGGCCGCGAACGGGCTCGGCGGCTGCGGGCAGGGGCTGCCGAACTGCGTGGCGTCCAGCACGTTCCGCCAGGCCGTGTGCTCCCGGGGCGGCCGCCAGCGCAGCTCGCCGACGGGCGGCGCCGCGTAGGGAATGCCGAGGAACTGGCGAACCTGGCCGAGCAGCTCCCCGCGTACCTCGCCGCGGTCGGTGCGCACCGCCAGCCCGGCGCCCGGAGCACGATCCGGTCCTGTGTCGGCGGCGAGCGCCAGGGCCGGCGCCGCGGCCGCCAGGAGCGCGGCGGCCACCGCAAGTAGGAGTCGCCTCGACCCGATCATCCTGACCCTCCTCACGCTTCCCGCACGTCTGGCCGGCATGCGCGCACCCGACTCCTGCGCTACCTGCAACGCTACTCCTCCGCACCGGCTGGCGACCCGTTGCGCGGCTGCGGCGACCGGTCCTCTCGAAGGCGGAGGGTGCGCAGGCTGGACCATGCGGGAGAGGTCGAGCGGGCCGGCCGGCCCGGCGTAGTTGTCCGGTCAACCTGACACGAGGCTCGAACCCGTGCTACAAGGGAAGGGCGGGCCGAGCCCAAATGACCCAGGGCGATGCACCTCTGGGCCCGAAGCGCCTCTTCAGGGGGCGCTTTCATCTCGGTCGCGCGGCCGGTGCCTCCAGTGAAGGGCCACCGCATCCAACGAGCGCCCCAGCCCGCCTGCTCAGGTCTTCCTGGGGGCCCCGAGCAGTACGACCGCGATCACGCACGGCTCCTTGGAACGGTTGCGCCACACATGGCGCGTGCCGTTCATGACCACGCAGTCGCCGGCCTGCAGGTGCACCTCGGCGCCGTCGTCGAGCTCCAGCCAGACCTCGCCCGAGAGCACCATGTCGAAGTCGACCGTGTCGGTGGTGTGCATCCCGGGATGTTCGGGCTCCATGACCTCCGCCAGCCCCGGGAGCTTCTCGGTGACCTCGCCGAGAGCCGCGGCGATATCGATGTCGGGCGGCAGCGTCACGTCGTCCGGGCCGAGCGTGAACAGGCCGAAGCGGAATCCGCCGGCTGGCGGGAAGTAGGTCGGCGGCACCGGGGCTGTGCCGTCGACTGGCAGCGTAATCGGCCCGTCGCTGCCCCACAGCCGGTGGAAGGCCACGCCCGGCAGGAGCTGGAGCGTTATCGGGTCGACCCGCTCGTCGCTGACGAAAACCGAACGGCCGTTCTCGGTCTGACCGGTGACGACTCGCCGCACCTGCATCACGTCCTCCTCTTCGACTCGGGACGCCGCGTGGCGGCGCGCGAGAGCAGCATAGGGTTTCGGCCCAGACCAATCCCGGCGGAGCTCGGACCGTCCAGCGGGGAGGTCTACGAAGTGATCGCCTCGATGGCCCTCGGCTCTGGCACCGACGAGTCGCTCAACGCCGCCCGCGGGTGGCCTGCTCGATCGCCGCCGCCAGCTCGTCCGGATGGAAGCCGCCCTCCAGCCGCCGGCCGTTCAGGAAGAACGTGGGCGTCCCCAGCACGCCGCTGTGCAGCCCGCTGAGGGCATCCTGCCGGACGCGCTCGGCGAGCGCCGGGTCCCGCAGGTCCCGCTCGTAGCTCCCCATGTCGAGGCCGAGCGCCCGGGCGTGGGTCCCCAGCTCCTCGTCGGAGAGGCTGCGCTGGTGGCCGAGCAGGTGCTTGTGCATCGACCAGAACCGGTGCTGCGCCCCCGCCGCCTCGGCGGCGAGGGCGGCCCGCCACGCGTGAGGATGCTGGCTGACCAGCGGGAAGTGCCGGAAGACGAACAGGAGACGGTTCCCGAACTGCGAGAGGATCAGCTCGACGCCGGGCAGCGCCTGCCTGCAGTACGGACACTCGTAGTCCCCGTACTCGAGCAGCTGAACGGGCGCGTCGAGCGGCCCGAGGCGATGGTCCCGCTCGCCGACTGCACGAGTCAGGCCCAGGGGTCGCTCGTCGAGACCGATGGCCGCGGTCAGGTCGTCCGGCTGGAGCACGGTCTGTTCCTCCATCGGCGTATGCCTCCTGTCCATCGAGGATAGCCAGCGGTGAAGACGCCGCACAGCCTCGGCGGTCGCGCAGCCGGGCCAGGCCGGAAGGCCGGCGTGAATCTCCGGCCGGCGCGCCGGACCGATAATCGGCTGATGGACGACGTCGAGCTCCCGCCTGATCGTCTCGCGAGCGTGTTCGCCGGCTTCGTCCGGCAGGTTGCCGCGGCTGCGGCTGGGGAGAGCAGTCCCCTCCTGGCGCGCATCCGCGCCCATCTGGGTGCCGACCTCGCTCGGCAGCCCGTCATCGTCGAGCAGTTCGACACCTTCGAGCAGCCCAACCTCCAGGTCGCGCTGGACGCGTACGTGGCGGGCGAAGGTCGGGGGGTGGACCTCCTCGGGGTCAGCATGGAGAACAAACGCTTCATGGCTGTCGGCCTCTCGGAGCTCGCGACATGGGGCGGCGGCCTCGTGCCCCGGCCGCCACTGGTCGAGGGACCGGTCGACTTCGTCAACCTCCACCTCGCCGGCGGGCGGGTATTGGCCTGCGTCCAGTTCGGGCTCTACCTGGTCCGTGACGGCGACGCCCGTCTGGCCGCGCTGGTGACCGGGCCCAGCGAGATGGGCGACCCCCGGCGGCAGAAGCTGCGGCTCGAGGTGATGTCGGGGTCACCCGAGGACGCGCGGGCCTTCATCGCAAAGGTCCGCGAGCTGATGACCCGGCTCAACGTCTACCGGGGCGACCGCCCGGCATGCCGACTGGTTTCCCCTGGTTCGGAACCGTCGTGCGCCGAGACGAGTAGGATCGCAGCCCAACTGGCGGGACCACGAGGCGGGGCCAGAGCACGCCGGTCACCTGGCAGCGCGGAACAGCAGGTCCAGGCCTGCGCGCCGCGGTTCGACCCACCCCACAGGCTCGCCAGCCGGCCGCACGCAGCCGTCATGCGCGTGGTCTGCTCGCTGGCTCATGACGTGGCCTGCACGAGGAAGTCGACAAGGGTGTCGCTGAACGCGGGACGCGATCCCTTGACGGCGGCCACCAGGTCCCATCCGTGACCTGCGTTGGCGTCGAGCTCGACGAGGCGTTTGCTGGTCGAGGCGATCGATGCGACGAGGGCACGGGTGTCCCCCACCGACACGTACGGATCCGACGCGGCGACCGCGAGCAGGGCCGGCAGCCTCAGGTGCGGCGCGGCGGCGCGCGCAGTCCGCGGGTAGGGCGGATCGGCCAGCGGCGCGGTCAGCTCATCGGCAGACAGGGCCACCACACCGGCGACTCCCGGCGGGCCGGCCGAGGCTGCGATCAATGCTTCGGACGCCCCCTGGGATCCGCCCAGCAGCACGACCTTCGCGGCGCCGTCCGCACGCAGCTGACCGATCGCGGCTCTGATGTCCGACATCAGACCATTGGCCGCGCCGCCATCGACCGGGCACGTGCTCTTGCCGGTGCAGCGGTGGTCGAAGAGCAGGACGTGAAACCCTCGACTCGATAGATACGCGGCATAGTCCCACCATCCGCACAGCCCTCGGCTGCCCAGCTCGTGAACCAGCACCACGCCTCGGACACCATCGCCCGCTTCCACGGCGGCCAGTTGCGCACCGTCGGCCGTACGGATTGTGAAGGTCCGGGCCGGCACGTCCGGGGGGCCGCAGCGTGCGGCAACCGGGGCCGGCGCGAGACTGGCCGACGCCGGCGACACGGTCGCCGATGACCCGGACGAGACCTGCCTGCATCCAGCCGCGACGAGGGCGACGATCCCCACTGCCGCCCAAGCCCGCATGGGTCCATTGTGCGAGATCGCGCCCGGCAGGAGTGCGCCGCCCGCAGCAGCTCGCCCACGACGACCGCGTCGGCAGTCCCAGGGTCCGCCTCCAGCAGCGCCGCGCCGGCCGGACCTGCCCCTCGCCGAAGCCAGCCCGCAAGAAGGGCCGCCGGAGCGGCCCTTCTGTTCATCCACCACCTGTGCGGGATCCACCGACTGCTCACGACCGGCGCGGCCGGACGTCGCCCGGTGGAATCCGGCTTACGTGTGCATCGGCGTCACGGTCACGTTGAACGTGACCCCCGGCGCTGAGAAGCCGAAGAAGTCCACGGCCGAGAGCTTGGCCTTGGCGGCTGGCCCGACTGGTGAGAACTCGCTGGGCACCGTGATCACCGTCCCCGTTCCGAGGGATCCACCGGCGGCCGTGTCCACCTCGTCCACGATGACGATCCAGGGACCAAGTCCGAAGTCGGTGATGATGTAGTGGCCTTCGACATGGAAGTGCTGAGCACCCTGAAGCCCGGGTCCGTGATCATTGGCCAGGTGACCACAGCCGGTGACTTCTCCATCGAACGTGCCGTCCTGGTCGAAGACGGCCCAGGCCCAGAAACCGCCCAGATTGCTGCCGCAGATGGAAGGGTTGTTGCAGTTCATCGACGCCGTGGCCTGGTACAGCTGGACGTTGCCATGGCTGTTGCCGTAGTCGGCCGAGGCCGGAACCGCCCCGCCGACCACGACAGCGACCAGCGCGGGGACCAACACGGCCACCAGAACGATACGAAGTCGCCTCATTCAGACCTCCTCGCGACCGACTCGACCGGCCACGTCAGAACATTGGACCCAGATGGGACAAGCTAACAATCTAAAATTCTTAGCCGGCATCCATCTTCGTAAATGGGACATTTGTCCTGGAAGCTGGGATCGGTGGGATCACTGGGCCTCGCACGGGCGACGGGATGGCTCCGGCTCGCTGCCACTCTCCTCGGTCACCGGCGGCCGCCTGTTGCGGCCGGCGGCTCAGTAGAGGCCTGGAAAGAGGCGGGGGGTGCGGGCGGCGTAGTCGCTGCAGACGTCGCCGAAATGGTTGGTCAGCATCCGCTCCTCGGACCTGATCCGCCAGCCGTAGGCCAGCAGCATGAGGATCGCGACGACGACCGCCGCCAGCCAGCTGTGGAACGCCAGGGCGGCCCCGATCCAGACGGCGATGCTGCCCGAGTAGCCGGGATGGCGCACCCAGCGGTACGGTCCGCCGGTCACCAGCCGCTGGTCGGCCGCGGTCCGCAGCGTGCGGGTGTACGAGCCGCCCAGCGTGAGCATCCCCCAGGCTCGCAGGACCAGGCCGAGGACGCACAGGCCCACACCCGCCCACGCGGCCCGCCCCACCGATCCGAACGCGACGCCGCGGAGCGTGGCGGGGAGGATCACCGCCGCGGCGAACGCGAGCAGGAGCAGCGGCGTGCTGGCGCGGTCCCGGGCGTCGCCGCGCCAGTTCGAAGCCTCCCCCGGGGACCGGAATACGAGCTCGAGGCCGGCCCACACCAGCAGCGCCGCGACGCCGAGATAGACGGTGATCATCCGCTGACGCCAGTATGGCCGCGGGAACCAGGCCGCCGAACCAGCGGTTCGGCCACGGAGGGGCCGGATGATCGCGAGGGTGCCGCTGATGCACCAGGCCTGGTGGATATGGCCGGGCCTTCAGCTCCCGGCCGACCGCGAGGATCGCGCGAATGCCCTCGAGCTGCTGCCCGTCGACCGCTGAACGCGATCCACGGCGGGCCCCGGGCGTATTCCGGTCGCCCGGTCATGCCTGGCGCTGCTGCCAGAGCTGGCGGGTGAGCTGGGCCTGGCCCAGGTGCTCACTCACGTGCTCGACGGCGTGGAGCAGGCACCAGGCGCGGGTGATGGGCTCGGTCCGAGCCTGGCCTGGCCGCGCCGCCGGCTCGTCGGCCTCGTCGTACCTGGTCGGGTCGGCTGCCGCCAGCAGCTCTTCGACGCGCGCGAGTCCCCGGGCCAGGACCTCCTGGAGCTCGGCCGCGTCGCGGTTCGCACGGAACTCGGCCGCGCGGTCGCGCTCGATCTCCTGCCCGGCCGCCCTCGCGGTCCACATCTGGGCCGAGCCCCACGCGTGCTCGACCAGCACGGCGATGGAGTTCGTGTCCGGTCCCGGGCGCCAGTTCAGGGCCCCGTCAGGCAGGCCGGCGAGCACCTCGCGAAACCCCTCCTCCTGGACGCGGAGGAGCCGCAGCCCCGCTTCAGCGAACGGATCGTGCATGACGCTCGATCGTAGACCAGGGCGTCAGGGCCGTCGCCCGGCCTGCGCACCACCGCCTCGCGGCGCCAGGCCTGGAGCTGGTTTCCATGCCGATCTTCCTCACGGCCCGGTACGTGCGGTCCCCACCGAAGACATCCCCCTCGCGCTGCGCCCCAGCAATGGCCCCGCTCCACCAGCCGGGGCGGCTGGCGCCGGGCACGCCCCGGTCCGGCCTGGCGCCGCCCGTCGAGGCCCTTGCCGGCCGAGCTGCGCCCGCCCGGGCCGGCCGATCCGAGGTCAGCTCGTGACCACCTTTCGGCCAGGCTGGCGGGAGCCGCCTCGCACGATCCATCATCCGGCGGCCAGTCCAAGACCGTGTACAGTGACCCCGGGACATGGAAAAGGAGGGTCGCCCGAGCAGGACGACCTCGGAGCGCTCCGGGAACGGTGGCACGGTCCCCTACCTCATGCTGAGCCATCCCTCAGAGGTGGACCGGCTGGACGTCCAGCACTATGCGCTGCGGGATGCGCTCGGCGGCAACCGCCTGGCGCCGATCGGGAGCCCCAGAGCGATCCTGGACGTGGGCTGCGGGACCGGGCGGTGGGCCCACGAGCTGGCCGCCGAGTTCCCCGACGCGCTCGTCGTCGGCCTCGACATGGACCGGAGCAGGAGCGGACATCCCGGCGGCTACCGCTTCGTTTGTGGGAACGTGCTGCAGGGGCTGCCGGTCGCGGACGGCGCCTTCGACTTCGTGCACCAGCGACTGCTGTTCGGGGCGGTGCCGCTGAAGCACTGGCCCGGCCTGGTCGGCGACCTGGTGCGGGTGACGCGTCCTGGCGGCTGGGTCGAGCTGCTGGAGGGGTCGCAGGAGATGAACCGGATGGGTCCCGCCACCACGCGCCTGACAGACCTGATGCTTCGCCTCTGCCGCTCCCGCGGGCTCGACTCGACCGGCATCCTCTTCCGCTCAGTCGACTCGTACCTGAGCCGCGCGGGATGCACGGCCGTGCAGCGGCGGACCTTCGAGGTGCCCGTGGGGGACTGGGGCGACCGGCTCGGCTCGCTGCTCGGCTCGGACGTGCGGGCTATGTTCACGCGCCTCGGCACCCACTTCGAGGCCCATTACGGGGTCTCCGGCGCGGAGTGCCAGGACCTGGTGAGGCAGATGCACGCGGAGCTGGACGAGCACCGCACCACCTGGAGCTTCGCGCTCGCCTTCGGCCGCCGGCCCGGGTGACGGGCCGCCGAGAGCCCTCCGAGATCAGGCCGACGCCAGCACACGGCGGGCGGTCGGCCCCGCGGCTCTCGCGCCCGCCAGGACCGGACGCCGTCAGCGTCAGGGTGCCCAGGCCGAAGAGCAGCGCCCCTGGATCGACGAGGCCGCCAGCAGGTACCGACGGCCGCCGCAATCACCCGCAGCGCGAGCGCGGCCGGCCCCTGGCGCGGGGTCGGGGAGCGGCTGGTCGGCATGGTCCGGCCGGCGGGCCGGTGACTGCCGCGTCCTGGACGCGGCAGTCACCGGATGCCGACCCTACGCCCTGTCCACCTGGCTGGTGAACGTCTCGAGCGGCAACTGCGCCGGCACGTCACTCAGGCTGCGGCTGGCGGGCGTGATGAGGCCCCGGGATACGTCGAACCGCCCGGCCGGGCCGCCGAGGACCCTGAAGCGGCCGGGGCTGTATTCTCGGAGGAACAGGACCACGCTCTCGCCGGGGCGGAACAGGGTGTCGTCCTCGACCTGGGTCGTGACGCCGGAGACGGTGCCACCCGTCTGATGGACGACGATAGCCGACGACGACGGCGCCAGACGTGTCGCCGGATCGTGGAGCTTGCGCGTGACCGTGACCGTGAAGTCGGTGTATGGGACGCCCTTGCTGACGGTCCCGTCCCACAGGGTTTTGGTGGGTTGGCTACGAGAGGGGAGGTGGCGCGTACGCACCGAAACCCCTCGCCGACCCGCGTGGGAGTGAAGCACACCGTACAGGACGCGGCCGGGCCGCGTCCTGTACGAGTGGCTTCAGCTGGGGTTGACGGCGACGTGGCGGCCGGCAGGCGCTGCTCTCCGCCCCGAGCCCGTCGTCGTCACCTGCGCGGGGGTGCGCGGACCCAGTGCGATCTTCTCGATGCACCTCGCGTACCGAGGAGTGTTGCTGTGTTCGCAGAGCAGCGGACGTGGGACAATCATCGGGCCGGATCGCCCCGTGGTCTTCCCGTGAAGGGGATGCAATGGACTCGACCCAATCGACCGACGAGCCTGTCGGCGGAGAGGCCGCAGACGGCAGGGCCCAACCCGACCAGGCGTCCTTGCGCCGGCCGAGCAGCCGGGGGGGCCGGCGGCTGCTCGGCATAGGAATCACAATCCTGGCTGCGATCGCAGCACTGGTTTGGGTGGTGTGGCTGTATCCGGCGGCGCCGGCCCCCGACCCTGTGTTGGTGATCTCGCTCGTCGCCTCCTCGCTGAGCCCGTTCCTGGTGGTCCCCGCGGCGGTCGCCGTGTGGCTCATGGTGCTGGCGTGGCGGATCAGGTGGCGCTGGGTTACCGGCGCCGCCGCCGTGGTGTCCGTGCTGGCGCTGCTCGGCGCGATCCTGCCCTGGGCAACCCAGGCCCACACCGCCTCACAGAACAACGCGTCGCTGTCGCTGTCCGACTATCTAGCCAATCCCGACCCCGGCAAGCCCACCTACACCGTCACCTACGCCACCCTGGGCGGGCAACAGCTCCATCTCGATGTGTGGCAGGCGGCCCAACCGGCTTCGGGTCGAACGGGCTTGGTGTGGGCGCACGGCGGAGGCTGGGTCTCCGGTGACCGGGTCTACGACTCGCTGCCGAAATGGGGCAGGTGGCTGGCCGACCAGGGCATCACCATGTTCTCTGTCGATTACCGGCTGCCCCCGCAGGGCACGAGCATGATGCCTGCGGCCGACGTCAAGGCCCAGGAGGCCGAGGACGTCAAGTGCGCCCTGGGATGGATCGAGGCGCACGCCACCAGCTATGGTGTCAACCCCGGTGACCTCGCACTGGCCGGCGACTCGTCCGGTGGGCACCTGGCGATGCTCACCGCTTACACCATCGGCACCCCCGACCTGCCTCCCAGCTGCCCGGTCGTCGTCGCCCCGGTGAAAGCCGTGGTCTCGCTCTACGGAGTCGTTGAGCAGTCGCAAAGCGAGGTGTCCCCGATCGCCTATGTCCGTTCAGGGCTGCCGCCGACGCTGCTCATCCAGGGCACCATGGACCATGTCGTCCGCCCGACAACGCCCCCAAGATGTCTGTTCAGCTAGCCTCCGTCGGTGACCCGTACCGGCTCGTCCAACTGCCATTCACCGACCACGTCTTCGACCTTGCCTGGGGCAGCCTGCCCACCCAGATCGCGCGGGGAGTCGTCCAGCAGTTCCTCGGCCAGTACCTGAGATAGCAGGTGTCGTCGGGGACTCCGGGCAAAGCCGGCCTCAATCGTCCGTCGACCGGTCGGGTCCCGGCTCGAAGGGTCGAACCCCTCGGGCCGTACCTGGCGTGCCCTGG
>WNGQ01006026.1_pt1 | contig 11797 bp, 12 predicted proteins | sample 5407661 | NCBI WGS metagenome assembly WNGQ01 (sample SAMN13153382, study PRJNA577476) | soil metagenome | isolation source: 60 cm soil or saprolite under Garry oak tree replicate 2 | place: USA:California | collected 2016-06-15
GACAAGGAAGTCGTTCATCCGGGAATGCCAAAGCGCGTTGAGAAAGCAAAGATAGCGCTAATCGACGCTGCGTTGGAGGTCGAGAAGACTGAGTTCAGCGCTGAGATCAAGATTTCCAATCCACAACAGATGCAGGCATTTCTCGACGAGGAGACCAAGCTCATGAAAGACATGGTCGACAAGATCAAAGCATCAGGCGCCAACGTAGTCCTCTGCCAGAAAGGCATCGACGAAGTCGCTCAGTCATTGCTTTCGAAGGCCGGGATTCTCACTGCACGAAGAATCAAGAAATCTGATATTGAGAAACTATCACGCGCTACGGGCGGACGAATAATCACAAACGTCGAGGATCTACGAAGCGGCGACCTAGGATTTGCCGGACTGGTTGAGGAGAGACGGCTTGGCGACGACAAGATGATCTTCATACAAGACGCCAAGGACCCGAAGTCTGTAAGCATTCTCATCAGGGCAGGACTGGAGCGGCTTGTCGACGAGGCAGAGCGCGCACTGAAAGATGCTCTATCAGTCGTGATTGACGTGGTCAAGAAGCCCAAGATAGTTGCCGGCGGTGGGGCAGTCGAGACAGAACTTGCAAAGAGGACCAGGGACTTTGCCACGAAGATAGGTGGTAGAGAACAGCTTGCAGTCGAAGCATTTGCCGATTCGTTGGAAGCCATTCCGAGAACCCTCGCGGACAATGCTGGACTGGAGCAAATTGACATCTTGGTAGGGCTGCGTGCTGCTCACGAGAACAAGAACATCTGGGGTGGGATCAACGTCTACAACGGAGAAATCACAGACATGTGGAAGGCAGGGGTTCTAGAACCAGTAAAGGTGAAGGAGCATGCCATTGGTTCTGCAGTTGAAGTTGCATCCATGATTCTGAGAATCGATGACGTGATAGCGGCCGCAAAGCCACCTCCCATGCCAAAGGGAGCCGGCGGCGGGCATATGGACTAGAACCGCGTTTCGGAAAAGACTTAACTTAAACAGGGTTTTCGCCCCGTCTGCTCCGGTAGTATAGACCGGTCCACAGACTGTCTGGCCGAAAGTATGCCGGACTCTCGATCCGGCGACCCGGGTTCAAATCCCGGCCGGAGCACTAGCTAACCATGAATCAGGCTCTTCTCATACTCGGAACCCCGGGTGTCGGCAAGTCGAAACTTGCCCTCAGCCTAGGTCGAAAGCTCGGCATGGTATCCATCGACTTAGGTCCCCTGGTCAGGTCGAAGAAGCTCTACAAGCGATACGATGCCCGAACCAGGTCCTACGTGATTCATCAGGGGCGCGTCAAAACATACCTACGCGGTCGACTCCATGACAACCAGATCGTGATTGCGACTCATTTCATCGATCAATTGATACCGCCCAGTAGTGTTAATCTGGCAATCGTCTTGCGCCTCGACCCTATCATTCTTAGTCGTCGTCTCAAGGCCAGAGGCTGGACAGAACGGAAAGTCTGGGAAAACACAGAATCAGAGCTCATCGACGTGTGCTTAGAAGAAGCAGTCAGAGCTTTCGGCAAAGAGAAGGTCGTCGAGATAGACACGACAAGACTGACGGGCGCGACGGTTCTTTCAAGAGCGATGGCCGCGGTGAATCTTAAGAGGAAGACCGGAAGATTTCGGGTTGACTGGCTCTCGAAATACGATCCGGTCGTCTTGGAGAAGAAGCTTCGATGGAAAAACTCTACCTCGTAGTCGCCTGCCCACGCTGTCACATGGTCCAGGTCGTCGATGGTCGGAACAAGACTAGGACTTGTCCTGGCTGTTACAAACGATTTGAGACCCATACGCTTGCCTCGCTGGGACGAAGTAAAGATGCGCGAGAAGCTCGCCAGCTTGCGGCAGCTGTAAAGGCTGCCCAGGCTGCCCCATCAAACTAAAGATGATATAGTTGCCTATCCCGAAACCGCGATTCTAGGTAGCTCGTCCTGTCATCAACTGCCGATCGCAAGTTCATGGAAGAATTGTCGAACCTTCTTCAGAAGAACGTGAGCATTCTCACATCGTCAGGGAAGACTTTCATCGGGACCCTGACCGGTGTCGATACAGACAAGATGAGCGTCTGTCTAACCAATGCAAAGGATAGCGCTGGGGTTGCCGCGCACAAGCTGTTCTTGAACGGTGACACGATTTTACAGATCTCGAGCTTCGAGCGACCATTCGACCTGGCAAGTCTAGGCGAGCGCCTCGAACGAGTCTTTCCAAGAATGGTCCGAGTCATGGATGACGCAGGAGTGATTGTGGTGATGGACAGGATACGAGTCACCGAAAAGGGAATTGTTGAAGGAGCTGGACCCGCCGCTGAGCGAGTCCAGAAGGTCTTCGAGGAATTCATACGCGAAAAAGGCCGACCCTAGCCGTTTCAGTCCCAGCTCGTAATTGCTAGAGCGAGAATGAACACTTCTGCTCTAGAGCCGCATGAATGCTTCAGAGTCCACTCCAAAGACCTACTAGGAAGAGTAGGTACTCTCACAACGAAAAGTGGCGAGTTCCAGACTCCACACATGTTCCCGGTGGTGGACCCTAACCGGACGCCTTTTGGACAGAAATTCTTCAATGAGCTTGGAATACATGCGATAATGACGAACGCCTACCTTCACCGCAGGGCAAGGGTTCAGCGTCCGAGAGAGAATGTTCACGACACGCTCCAGTTCAAAGAGACCGTGGCAACGGACTCGGGGGCTTACCAGATTCTTCAGTACGGGGGAGTTGAGGTAAAGCCCCAAGAGATTGTACAGTATCAGGAGGAAATCGACACGGACATTGGAGTCATCCTAGACATTCCAACAGGATTCCGAAGTGACGCAGCTAGATCGGAATGGACGGTCAGTGAGACGGTCAGGAGGGCGGATGAAGCGCTGCGTGTCCGTAAGAGGAACGACATTCTCTGGGTGGGACCAGTTCAGGGCGGAGTGCACATTGAACAGGTCAGAAGATCGGCCAGGGAGATGGCCAAGCGCAACTTCTCCATCCACGCACTCGGCAGCCCGACAGAACTAATGGAGTCACAAAGATTCGAGGTCCTAGTAGACATGATCATCGCCGCCAAGCGAGAGCTTCCCCCGAACAGGCCCCTGCATCTTTTCGGCGCTGGTCATCCCGCTATGTTCGGCTTCTTCGTCGCGCTTGGATGTGACCTGTTCGATTCCGCAGCCTACGCCCTTTACGCCCGATCTGACAGATACCTGACCGCCGAGGGTACGGTGGAGCTCTTGGACATGGAAGAGTTCCCTTGCTCATGCTCAGCCTGCTCAGGACGGACTCCTAGTGAAGTCAGAAAGCTCACCGTTCCAGAGCGTGTGGATTTGCTATCGACGCATAATCTGCAAGCCTGCTTCTCAGAGCTGCGCGGAGTGCGCGAGGCGATTAGGAGAGGGCGACTATGGGACCTCTTAGAGACTCGAGCCCATACCCATCCCGCGCTGAAGCGATGCCTCAACAGAATAGCATCATATTCCGCGGATTTGGAGCGAAGCACGCCCGTGGTAAAGCCCCACGGGATATTCTACTTTGGACCAGTCAGCAACAATCGCCCCGAGCTTCAGGGATACAAGGCGAGGCTTGCCAGAGTCCCAATTAACGCGGGGTCAACCGTGCTTCTCTTGCCTGGACGGTGGAGGAGACCCTACCGCGCCGATCCGCGGTATAGATCACTGGTTTCCCAGTTTGAGGATGAGCGGAGCGTCCAGATAGTCTTCTACACCCTGCCCTTTGGCCCCGTGCCATCGGAGCTAGACGAGACCTACCCGGTCGCCCAGACTGAGGGGTTGGATACCGGAGACTCGAATGAGCATCTGGCGAAGGCCGAGATGGTCATCGGCTATGTGAATAGGCTCAAGCCCCGGATGACTGTCTTGGTTGTCCAGGGAGACTACGGGAGAGCGGTCCTAGCCGAGACTCGGAGGGTTCTTCCAAAGACCCGGGTGAAGCCCGTCGACGGCGAGAAGACTGAACCTGAGACGATTGCGAATATGTTCGGGAAACTAATCGCAGCCTAAGCATACATGCGCTGTAGGGATCTTTTCGTCATCCGTGTCTTGTGCTCGAACTCTCTTTCAATGAACTTTGCATCCTTGACCAGCTCTGAAAGGTTGACCTTGAAACTGTAGGTCTTGGCGATCTTACGAATAGCCAATGCGGCAGCTGCAGGGTCTGCCCTAGCTGTCTCAGCATAGGGTAGCACGGCGATCGCTGGGAAATCATGAATCTCGAACTCGCTCAACATTACGGCCAATGGACCGTAGACGAGCAAGCCGGGCTCTAGTATTGGCGCGTTGAACGCCTTTGCCTTGTTTGAGTAGGCGCCTGTTGGCACAACGCAAAAGTCGTCGCTGTTTTCTCGATATGATATGTCTAGCCCTCCAACTAGGATGGCGTCTTTGAATTTCTCCCGGACTGCCCAGTTCGCGATTGTCTTTGCGAACTCAGCCTCTTCGCTCCGGTGGGGCGAGAATTCTAGCTTGACGAGGACAGTTTTGCCTTTCGAGTATATTTCAAACGGTGTGACGAGCCCGCCATCGGCTGTGCCGACCCATGGTGGGGGATTGCCGACTTCTACGAATCCGATTCGTTCAGCCTTGAGAGCGTGTATCATATAGGAGGTGGCGATGTAGCCAGTCTGGCCAACGCCGTGGAATCCCGTGATGAGGGTTGAGCCTTTCAGGTTCTTCCTTTCTGTGAGGACACGGACTGGAAACTGGGACACCAGCTTGGTAGGATGCAAGTGCTTTAGCAGGGTCTTCCCTAAAAGGCTCTCGTGAAAACAGCCCGCTCTAGGCCGAACGCTCGGGTGGTGTTGGTGCGATAGGTTTTATCCAGTTGCTGAATCATGCCTCAACCAGGACTCTAGTAGATGCCCTCCGAGTGTACCTGGACCCGCATTTGGCTCGACCGGATGAAACTGTCCAACTTAAGCAACTACCTTTCTGACAAGAAGAAGGGCGAGTTGGGCGTCAAAGGATGGCTGAAGGGTCCCGATAGCGCGAAGTTCGATCTGGAGCGGGTCTTTGCAAGACTCCCGACGAACCAGCTGATTTCAGATACAGACATTGATGAGATAGTGGACAAGTTCTTGCTTTCAGCAAAATCAGAATCGGTCGAGCGGGTAGTCAATCGACTCGTCAAAGACCAGGAAAGCGGTAGTTCTAAGAATTCTTCTCCGAAGGGGGAGTTATTGCTCTTGGAAGCAAACAGCCCTGTAGAGGAGGACTTGAGGATTCACAGGCCTAGCGGAACTTCTCTCCTTCTTCTCACCAAGGCCTCGTACTTAGCATATAGGAAGCCTTCGAAAAACTGTTGCGGTTGACGGCACATATCACGCTGGAATAATGTTCAACTCTGTTGGTCTCGGATCGTTCGACATGTTGAAGGTCTTCCTCAAGCAGACTGATGAGACGGACCCGAGGGTGCTAGGATTGCTTGGCGCGTGTCCACCTTTCGAATGTCGCTTCGGACAGTCATCGGATCAACATCCTCCAAGGATAAGCTACGGCTCTTCGCGTTGATAGTCGACGTCAGCCCATTCGACAACTTGACTGTTTCAGAGAGGATGAGTAACTGGCGCGCGCTTTAGACGTTTAGATACGCTCAGACATGTTGAAACACAGATTATTATCATAGTCCTGAGAAGTCGGCGTCCACAGCGTGTTCGAAGAACATTTGATTGGCAGAATCGGTTTCGCTAGGATGTCAATTTGAAGATTCGATTTTTGGGCGCCTGCCAGGAAGTCGGTAGATCAGCATTCGCCGTAAGTGTCGGTCCCAAGTACCTCGTCATGGACTATGGCGTGATGGTCAACCATGCCGTAGGCTTTCCCATGCACATTCCTCCCAAAGACGTGGAGGCTATTGTTCTAACGCATGCTCACCTGGACCATGTGGGTGCGGCACCAATATTCTACATCCAGGGAGGCGTACCGATGTACGGCGTCCAGCCAACATTCACCCTATCACGACTCATCATCAAGGACTTTCTCAAACTGAGCGGCTACTACGTACCCTACGAGTACATTGACCTTGAGACGATGTTGAGGCATGTCCGAGAACTTGACTATCGACAAACCGTCGAAATAGGTACCGCTTCCATGACTCTAACAAACGCGGGACACATTCCAGGCAGCGCCCAGACACTGATCGAGCAGGAGGGTAAACGATTCCTCTACACTGGCGACTTCAACAGGCAGCCGACGAGACTGGTAGACGGCGCGGATCCACAGTACAAGAATCTCGACGCGATAATCATCGAGGGAACCTATGCCGCCGAAGACCATCCGATCAGGGACGGTCTTGAGAAGGAGTTCGTTCAGAAGGTGACCGAGGTAGTGGAAAGGGGTGGGGTCGTGCTCGTGCCTGCTTTCGGTGTCGGACGGTCCCAGGAACTCTTGTCAGTACTATCAGCGTATCATTTCGAGCATCCAGTGTTCGTTGACGGGATGGCTCTCGACGCGATGGACTTGCTGCGTAAGCATCCAAAGTCACTGAGGGATGCTGAGGTTTTTGATCGTGCCAGCAAGATGGCTCATTGGGTAGATGGCTGGGAGGACCGTAGAAAGGCGGCAAAGACGCCGGGGGTGATAATCTCGCCTGCCGGTATGTTGAAGGGAGGAGCATCGGTCTTCTACATGGAGAATGTTGCGTCGAAGAAACAGAACGCGGTGTTCTTGGTAAGCTTCCAAGTACCCGGCAGTCCAGGCCGGATCCTCCTCGACCGTCGAAAATTCGTGATTCACGGCAAGGCAAAACCAGTAGACGCACAGATTGAGAGGTTCGACTTTTCATCACATGGTGGAAGGCGTGAGTTGGAGATGACGCTGTCTGATCTTGACAAGAAGACTAAGGTGTTCATAGTGCATGGTGCAGAGGGCAATTGTAAGAGGCTGGCTGAGTGGGCTTCGAAAGAGCTCGGCTTGAACGCGATAGCTCCAAAGACTGGCGACGTTCACGAGATCTAACCTGCCTTGGAAGATGTCAAGCCGGAAGAAGCCCGGTTCAAGGCGAGAATAGGTCTACTTCTCCCAGTCGTACTGAGCCTCTGCGTTACCGGAGTTCTTGGTTACCCTCTACTCGCTTCTTCTGTTCAGGTTACTCCGGTAACTCCGTTTCAGGGCGATACTCTCTCAGGCGCGTCACTGAACGCGCTATACTTCGTCCTAGCACTCGGTATCACAGCCAGCGCTATGCTGTTTCTAATCCGTCGAGGAAGAAAACGGGTTCTTCGAAGACTGGTCAAGGTCGCGGTAATCGTAGTCTGTTTCACTGTAGCCCTCTGGTATGTCAGCGAAATCTACCTTCTTTCGGGACTGTCTCTTGACGACACATTGGTCCCCATAATTCTCCTAGCTCTGTCCCTCGCGGCCGCAATATCGCTCGGAGTCCTCGTCTTCGCTAAGAACAACAGGCTCCAGCTCGTTGGCGTCGTTTTCCTAAGCGCCTTGACGGGAGTCTTTCTCGGACGCAACATCGACCCTCTGACAGCATTGGTCCTCGCCGGGGCGTTGGTCGTCTACGATATCGTTGCGGTGTTTCGCGGACCAGTTGGAGCATTGGCTAAGACCATGGAGCCCGGTGACCTGCCGGGAGCGATGTTCAACTATCAAGAGCTGTCAATAGGCATGGGTGACATGGTATTCTACTCTCTACTCACAATGACCGGGCTGGTCTTGGGCGGTCCAAGCTTGTCCACTGCCTTGATCTCTGTTCTCGGCACAGGTCTCGGCATCATTGCCGGAACGTTTCTTGGCTTCAAAGCGCTCCAAAGGTTCGAAATGTTTCCAGGACTACCCTTCTCCCTTGTCCTTGGAATTGTTGGAATGTTCATCGGAAGGCTGATCAACGCCTCCTTCCTCGGCGTAGCTTTCTGGTAAACGCGAACCAATCTGGAAACTTTCGACGACTAGTTAGCTAGTAGGCTCTCCAGCGTTATGGCCGCCTCACCCAGGCTCCTGAAGCAGTAGTCAGCGTCGGTAGCGAGATTTCCCTTGTGGTCCTGGACCAGTATTGTAGTGATTCCCAAGGGTTTTGCACCCCGGACATCGTGGGCCTCTGAGTCGCCAACGTGGATTGCCTGGCTTGGTGCTACTTTGAACCGGCGTAGTGCGTAGAGGAAGATTCCGGGATCAGGTTTTCGGATTCCTGTGTAAGCTGATGTGGTTACGTGCTTGAAGTAGTGGTCCAGTCTTACATGTTTCAGGATTTCCACCGCGACTTCGTGGGAGGAAACATTGGAAATGATTCCCATCGGGACCCTGCGGTTGGCTATCATGTCGAGGGTTGGTTTCGCGTCCTTGAAAGCTACCGAGTTTGCCGCTCGGGTCCTGACGATGATCTTGATTGCTCGAGCCACCAGCGACTCCGCAGGCTCTTCTTCTAACGCATTCTCTAGGAGTTCGGTCATCCATGTATGGACCGGTATCTCGACGTGGTGTCGCGATCTGATAGCGTGGTTTACTTTGAAGCCTCGCTGGTAGATTGTGTAGAGTTTCGCGCCTGACACTCTCTTGGGGAGCATGCCAGAGAGCTCGTCGAGAGCTCGTCTGGTGACGAGGTTGTCTTCGATGTTCTGTGTGACGAGGGTCTCGCCGAGGTCGAAGAACACGACCTTAGCTCTTCGCCCCATTCGTGTCTGACCTAGTTGGCCGCGTATCGTAAGACTGCGGCGACTTTCTTGAACGAGTCTCTCAGCATTCTGCCCTCTTCAGTCTCCTGCGAGATTACTTCGATCCGGCTGCCGCCCTTTTCCGCATAGTCGATGAAATTGTCAACAATGTCCGCTTCCATATCTATCCCAAGCGTCGGCTTACCGCACTTTCCACAGGGCTTCGTGCTAAGCTCATGCTTGAACGCGTCCGCCTCGAACCTGGTTCCACGGAATTCTTCCTCGTTGCCACAACTCTTGCACTTCATGACCAGCCTCATTCCCTGCAGTGTTTCGGAGATCAGAAGAGTATCGACGATTCCCTTTTCCAGATACTTCTGCACGTCAACTTCTCCATAAGCAGCCTTGCCAGTCTCATGCCCTATCTCAAAGAGGAATTTCTGGACCAGCTGCTTCTCCTCACCGTACCGGACGCCTCGGAGGATGTCCCCACTCTTCTCAACAACCTCCTCGACACCCGCCTCGCTAGTATAGCCCGTATCGATAATCGAGAGAACTTTACTCTTCAGCTGGTATTGCAAGTACTCCCCCTCCGTCCAGACATACTTCGTAGGACCTGGTCCTCCGACGATGATTCCTTTCAAGTCTGGAATCTCCGACATGATCTCGTTGAAGTGCTGCCCGACACGCTTGTAGTACTCAACAGCCACCTGTTCGCGAATACGCTCGAAACGTCTCGCCGACTGTCCGCCTGCCCTGCTCTTCCCAGGCATGCCTGAGGTGAACGCCTTCTGAATCTCCACCCGTCGACCCTTGAGAGTAGCAACTACAGCCTCGTTCCCATCAATCACCAGAATCCCGTATGTGTCCCTCTCCGCAACCAGTGCCTGCAGAGGCTCGGTGTGGAATCTGGAGTCGCACCTGTAGAACCCGACGGTGATCGCTTCTGGAGGGATGAGAGTGTAGATCTCCATCTTTTCGCTCCCAGCTCCATTCTGCGGGATCGCCCCCGCGAAAATCACTAGCCCGGTGGGCGGTGGTTCCTTGAACAATCGCAGCCGCTGACTTACCCGCTCGATGGCCTCCTGGACGTTCTGACGGGTAGTACGGGATTTGATGTTCTCTGAGGTCCCAGCCTCCTCCCGAAGGTTTGCAATGACCTCGTGGATGCGCTGATTAGGTGGTACGTAGAGGCTGATGAGTTCTGTCCCACGTCCAGTCTTGTTCGCGAGCTGGTCGAGGGTCCGGTTGAATCTGAACCGTGCTACTGAGTCTGAGCTTGAGGTCGACGGCATGGTCTAAGCGCTTCTCCTGGAAACCCTGTTTATAGCTGCAGAAGAGTTCCTACTGTTGACTTGGTCGAATTCCGAAAATAGGCTCGGCTGACCTATTCAGGCCTTTTTCTTCTTCTTCGGATTATGCTTAGCGCAAGTATCGCACATGAGTATCTCACTACCAGTAATTGACTCCAGATGTTATAAAACGGTTATTGCAGCCCTTTGCAAAACAAGCCTGTCAGATGGAGTCAGAATGACTACGGGGATTACTCTCTTGGTCTTCCGTTGATATTCTTCGTAAGGCGGGAAAGTTTCCGTCATCAGGGGCCACAGCCTAGTCTTCTCGGCATCGTTCGCTTTCTCTGCCTTAACAGTCCAGCGATCGCCCTTGATTACCACCTCCGCCTCCGGATTGAATCTAAGATTGGTCCACCATGAAGGGTCGCGGTTTCTTCCTCCGTTAGAGGCAACAATTACAAGCCTGTTACCGTCCCTAGCAAACAGGAGCGGTGTCGTCCGTTTTCTTCCCGTCTTGCGGCCAATTGTTGTCAAGAGAAGCACTGGTGCTCCCCTGAATCTTCCGCCAACTCTGCCGTTGGAGACGCGGTAGAGGAAAACGTGTAACGACGAGAAGGTACTCTGTAGGCCCATGCGGTTTGGTGGTCTCAAGCTTTCTAATATACTGAATCAACGGCGGGCCGTGATAGCATGCGAGCCGTAGTGAAGCTCGGGGGAGCACTCTTCCGACGTGACCCAGAGGTCAACGCCATCAAGTCAATGGCAAGGGCCCTGTCCGAGTTTGCCAGAGAGGGCAACCAGGTTGTCGCAATTGCTGGTGGAGGCGAGAACGCTCGGGCTTACATTAGTGCCGCTAGGAAGCTGGGGGCGGAAGAGTCCACTTGTGACCTGATTGGAATAGAGCTTACAAGGTCCAATGCTGAGCTCTTTCGAATCGCTCTGGGCGAGGTTGGCGTGCCGAAGATTCCGACTAGCATCGGGGACGTGCCGCACCTTGCACACCTTGGCAAGGTCCTTGTTATGGGCGGCTTGCAGCCAGGACAATCGACGAACACAGTCGCGGCTCTAGCTGCCGAGATTACCCGGGCCGAGCTTCTGGTTAATGGGACCGACGTTGATGGCGTCTACACTAAGGATCCGAAAAAGTTCCCCAAGGCCAGGCTCCTACGAACGGTCCAGATGGACAAACTGTTGAACTGGGCGATGAGCGGAGAAGTCTTCGCCGGAAGGTACGAACTTCTTGATCCAATGGCGCTGAAGATCATGCAGAGGGCCAAGATACCCTCGAGATTCGTCTCGCTAAAGGACCCGAAGAACATTATCGGTGCCCTACGCGGCGAGCAGATTGGCACAATGGTCCTCTACGAGTAGGGGGAGGATTCGATGAGACTTCTCGAACTCTTCCAATCCAAAGCCCAAGTGAAACTTCTGGAACATCTTCTTCAACACAGGCAGAAGGTGTTCAATCAGGCTGGGCTTGCTAGAATGTTAGATGTCTCTCCCTCAACTATTGCCCGTATTGCGGAGCCGCTGGTGAAGAGTAAGATAATACTGTTCGAGAAATATGAAGGCGGTATGAAGATTTTCGCGCTGAATGAGGAGGAGCCTGCGACGCGCATGCTGATCGAGTTTTACGACAGATTGCGCGGGCTCTAGTCACAAGCAGCCAAGGCATCGACGTTCTCTGCGGGCTAAGCCTAGATTCTTCTGTAGAGGCTGAGGAGGAAGATTGCTGTGCCGAGGACGGCCATTGCCCAGACAATTCCAATCTGCACTTTCTCCGTTTTCATCACGCTGCGCATTACCCTCCTAGGACCTCCGACGATGCTCTCGTAGTGAATACTCGTCTCCAAACTTATAGGAGTTAACCGTGGCATATGCCGTTAGCTATCGCAGTGATTCTA
>WNGQ01007403.1_pt1 | contig 11793 bp, 10 predicted proteins | sample 5407661 | NCBI WGS metagenome assembly WNGQ01 (sample SAMN13153382, study PRJNA577476) | soil metagenome | isolation source: 60 cm soil or saprolite under Garry oak tree replicate 2 | place: USA:California | collected 2016-06-15
GCGTCGCGCAGCCGCCGCTCGTAAGCGGCGGCTTCGTGCCGAAGGATGTCCTCCTCGCACGAGAGGATCACGGCGGGCGCCAGCCCGCGAAGGTCTCCGGCCAGGAGCGGTGATGCGTCTGGGTTCAACCCGTCGGACGCGTCTCGCAGGTATCGCTGCACCCACCATCCATACGCCTCGTCGCCTTTACCCGCCGCGGGGCCCGCGCAGTCGAGCACTGGGTAGACCAGCAGTTGCAGCTTCAAGGGCAGGTGCGCGTCGCGAGCACGCATCGCCACCACGGCCGCCAGGTTGCCTCCTGCGCTGTCGCCGCCGACCGCGAACCGTGAAGAGTCGCCGCCGAGCTCGGCCACGTGCTCGTGCACGAAAACCGTCGCGGCCCAGGCGTCTTCCAGCGCGGCGGGGAACCTGTGCTCAGGCGCAAGCCGGTAATCAACCGCGACCACCATGCAGCCACCGTGCGCACACAGATGTCTGGTCACACCGTCGTGCGAGTCCAGTCCGCCCACCACCCAACCGCCACCATGGAAATAGACCAGGACCGGAAGGCGGACGCCGCCGTCGGGCCGGTAGATCCTGACGCGAACCTCTCCGCCCGGCCCGGCGATGTCACGCTCCTCGACGGCGAATACGGGCTCCACCGGACCAAACATGACCGCCGCCTCAAGGTCGTTGATCTTCCGGGCCACGTCCACGGGCAATCGGGGAAGCCCCTTGAGTGACACGAAGCTCGCGAGCCGGTCCCGAAGCGCCTGGTCAGGGCCTGCGATCGCCGATTCTCCGTCCCGCGCGCTCCGGCTTCGGCAGAAGCGCGTGCGCGTCGGCGACCAATCCTATCCGGCGCAGCACCTCCGGAGCAGCCGGTGTGGCACGGCCGCTCTCCGTGTCGACGTGCAACAGCAAGCTCTCAGCCTCCGCCAGCGGAACGTCTCCATCGAGGCGCATCAATCGGTGGTAGAGATGGAGCTTCCTCTCGTCGCAGCCGAGCACCAGCGTCGACACCTCCACCATCTCCTCGGCCCGGACCTGGTCCAAGAACGCGAGGTGCGACTCCGCCGTGAAGTACGCGCCACCGCGAGCCAGATATTCGCCATTAACCCCGACATACCGGATGAAAGCGTCAGTGGCATCCGACATCACCTGGACGTAGCGGCTCTCAGTCATGTGGCCGTTGTAGTCGACCCAGTCAGGAGGAATCCGGGTCCGGTGAAGGCGCAAGGGGAGCGAGAGGTCATCGCCCTCATGCATGACCGCGGGGTGGGCGGTGTCGAACAGCGCGCGCTCGTGCTCCTGGAGCGCGAGGCCCGCTGCACCGCCGTGCGTCCGCAGTCCCTGCAGAACGGCGACCAGGCAGTCGTCGCGGAACTGCTCCAGCTCTCGCACCGACTTGCCGCTGTTCGTCGGACTGGGCGCTGATCTTGTCGAGTAGGGCGTCCGTCAGCTCGGGCACATCGGTGAGCTTCGACCATGGCCATTTCAGCGTCGGCCCGAACTGGGACATGAAATGCCTCATCCCGGCCTCGCCGCCTGCCATCCGGTAGATCAGGAATGTCCCCATGAACGACCACCTGAGGCCTGGCCCGAGGCGGATGGCGTCGTCCACCTCGGCCGTGGTGGCGATGTCGTCGTTGACCAGCCACAGCGCCTCGCGCCAGAGCGCCTCGAGCAGCCGGTCGGCGATGAAGCCTGGGATCTCCTTGCGCACGCGGAGTGGAGACATGCCTACTGCCCTGTACACCGACTCCGCCGCCTCCATCGCCCAGGGCGCGGTCTGCATGCCGCCACACACTTCGACGAGTGGCAGGAGGTAGACCGGGTTGAACGGGTGGCCGACCACCAGTCGGTCGGGGTGGGCCATGTCGAGCTGCAGGCGCGATGGCAGCAGACCCGATGTCGAGGAGGCGAAGACGACGTCCGGCCCGCCGGCTCGGGCCGCACGGGCGAACAAGTCACGCTTCAGGTCCTCGCGCTCGGGAGCGCTCTCCTGAATGAAGTCCGCGCCGCCGACGGCTTCCTCCACGCTGCCCACCAGCTCGAACCGGCCTTCGCTTGGAAGCGGCATTAGAGTCAGCCTTCCCCAGGCCCTGCGAGCGTTGTCGAGCACCTCGCCAACCTTGCGCGCCGCCCCCGGGTCCGGGTCGTAGAGCCGCACGTCTACTCCGCGCAGCAGGAAGCGGGCGGCCCATCCGCTTCCAATGACGCCGCCGCCGAGCAGCCCGACCGTGCTCGGAAGGCCACGCCTGGGATCAGACACGGTGCTTCAAGCGCAGCCTGGCTCGGACGTCGTCCGGTCCGAGGACCTTCACATTCATATGCTCGAGGATGCTCACCGCGCGCTCGACCAGCTGACCGTTGGTCGCAGCCTTTCCTCGCGACAGGTACAGGTTGTCCTCCAGACCGACCCTCACGTTGCCGCCGGCGAGCACCGCCATGGCCACGTATGCGAGCTGCATGCGACCGATGGAGAACGCCGAGAAGATCGCCCCCGGCGGCAGCTGCGCGACCATGCTCAGGAGCGTGAGCGGGTCATCCGGCGCCCCGTACGGGATGCCCATGCAGAGCTGGATGAGCGGCGGCTCGTCGATCAGGCCCTCCTTGATCAGCTCCTTGACCATGACCAGCTGCCCGGTGTCGAACACCTCAAGCTCCGGGCGGACACCCAGCGATTGGACCTTCGCCGCCATGGCTCTGATCATCGCCGGCGTGTTGGTCATCACGTAGTCGCCGCCGGCCGCGAAGTTCATCGTGCCGCAGTCGATCGTGCAGATCTCGGGCAGCAACTCCTCGACATGTCTGAGCCGTTCCGATGCGCCGGCCATGTCAGTGCCTTCGCGCGCGGGTGGCAGTGGGTTTTCGTCGCCGCCGAGCACGAGGTCTCCTCCCATGCCGGCAGTGAGGTTCAGAACAACGTTGACGTTCGATGCCCGCACCCGCTCCACGACCTCGCGGAACAGCTTCGGGTCGCGCGAGCCCTTGCCCGTCTTCGGGTCCCGCACGTGAATGTGCACAACGGCGGCGCCGGCGGCCGCGGCCTCCAGCGCGGAGGCCGCGATCTGTTCGGGCGTGATCGGTACCAGGTCGCTGCGGCGGGGGGTTTCACCGGCGCCCGTCAGCGCGCAGGTGATGAAGGCTTCCCAGTTCATTGAGGTGTCAGGATGACGTCGCGGCGGTGAGTGCGACCTCGAGGGACGGCGTGTCGGACAGCAGCCTTCTCGTGTAGGGGTTCACCGGAGACTCGAGGATCTGTTCGACTGAACCCAGCTCTACGATCCGGCCCTCGCTCATTACTGCCACGCGCTGCGCGATGGATCTTACAAGCGGCAGATTGTGGGTGACGAACAGCATCGACAGACCCAGGTCGCGCTGGAGAGATGCCAGCAGCTCGACGATCGCAGCCTGGACGCTCACGTCGAGTGCCGAGGTGACCTCGTCGCAGACAAGCACCGACGGCTCGCACACAAGCGCGCGAGCGATCGCGACCCGTTGGCGCTCGCCGCCTGACAGCTGATCGGGGAAGCGGTCCGCGTATGCGGCCGTCAGCGCGACGCGATCCAGCATCTCGGCAACCTTCTTGTCGGCCGCGTCGCCTTTCATACGGCCGAAGATCTCCAGCGGCTGGCGGATGATGTGCCCGATCGTGCGGCGCGGGTTGAGCGAGCCGTAGGGGTTCTGGAAGACGTACTGGATCATCCGCCGGTGCTCGCGCGTCCGATTGCGCGCCGACATAGCCAGCGGAGCGCCGTTGAGCGTGATCTGCCCGCCACGCTGGCTGTGCAGCCCCGCCACCGAGCGGGCCAGCGTGGTCTTGCCCGAACCCGACTCGCCAACGAGGGCGAGGCACTCCTGGCGGGCGAGCTCGATGTTGATGTCGTGTACGACGGTGCGCCTGCGGTAGCCCGCGGTGACGTCGGACAACACCAGGATCGGAGCGCCGAGGGTCCTATCGCCACGCGCGCCGTCAGTGCCCCGACGGAGCATCTGGCCGCGCACCTCCTCCGCGCGCACGCAGCGGACCTGGTGACCCACGGCGATCGGCCTCAGCTCGGGCACTGACACGGTGCAGCGCTCCTGCGCGTAAGCGCAGCGCGGCGCGAATGCGCAGCCCGGCGGCCGGCGGCCGGGCGAGGGAGCGCGGCCTCCGATGCCGACCAGCTCGCGGCCGCCGGTGAGATGCGGTATCGCGAAGATCAGTCGCTGCGTGTACGGATGGGCCGCGGCCCGGAACAGGTCCAGCACCGGCCCCAGCTCCACGATCCGGCCGGAGTACATGACCGCGACGCGCGTCGCCAGCGTGCCGACGACGGCCAGGTCGTGGCTGACGTACAGCGCCGCCACGCCATGCGCGGTGGCGAGATCGCGAACGGTCCCGAGCACATGCGCCTGCGTGGTCACGTCGAGCCCGGTCGTGGGCTCGTCGAGCACGATCACGCGCGGCCGGCATGCGAACGCGATCGCGAGTCCCACCCGCTGCTGCTGGCCACCGGAGAGCTCGTGCGGGTAGCGACTCAGGTAGGCGTTGTTGTCGGGCAGCGCGACCTCACGCATCATCTCGTAGACGCGTTCGCGACGGGCTTCGGGGCTAGCGCCGAAGTTGTGAGCCTCGAGGATCTCCCGCAGCTGGGTGCCGATTCGGAGGGCCGGATTCAAAGCCGCCGCGGGGTCCTGCGGTACGTAGGAGATGAGCCGTCCACGCAGATGGGCGAGCTCGCCCTCGTTGAGGGCGAGGACGTTCACATCGCCCAGGCGCACGGAGCCGCCGGCGATCTGGACGCCACGCCTGGCGTGGCCCAGCAGTGCCAGGCCGACCGTCGTCTTGCCGGAGCCCGACTCGCCGACCAGCCCAAGCACCTCACCGGGCGCAATCTCGAACGAGATGTCGTCCACGATGTCGCGAGTCGTCCCGCGAACGTTGATCCGCAGGCGGTCGACCACGATCGCCGGTGCAGGCGCGCTCATTCGGCTCGAACCCTGTCGATGCCTGCGGCGGCACGCGCGATCCCGTCCCCGACCATGCCGGTGCCCATTGTGAGCAGGGCGACCGCGATGATCGGCAGCACCACGCCCCAGGGCTGGACGACGAGCGCGATCTGGTTCTCCTGGATCATCAGGCCCCAGTCCGCCCCGTTGGGGTTGGGCGTGAAGCCGAGGAAGGCAAGACCGGCAATGAGCCCGATTGAATACGTGAGGCGAAGGCTGGCCTCGACCATGAGCGGGCTCAGGACGTTGGGCAGGATCTCGCCAAAGAGAATCCGCCATCGCGGCACGCCAATAGCCTCAGCCGCGGCGACGAAGTCACGCTCCACGATCGGTTGAGCTGCGGCACGTGTCACCCGCGCGACGCGCGGAACGTTCGTCAGCCCCACCGCGAGGATGATCAGCCAGCCCGACGCACCGAGGGTGGCGATGGCGACCAGCGCGAGCATGATCGAAGGGAAGGCGAGGATCACGTCCATGCTGCGCATGAGGATGTCGTCGAGCGCGCCCTTCGAATAGGCCGCCAGCAGGCCAAAACTGGTGCCTATGGCGAGCCCCAGCAGCGTGGCAGCACTGGCGAGCAACAGGATCTCGCGACCGCCGTCGAGGAAACGGCTCCACACGTCCTGCCCGAGGTGGTCGGTCCCGAACCTGGCTGCGCCAGTTGGTCCGGTGTTAGGCAGGCCGATGAAGTCCGCCGGGCCGTGGGGTGCGATCAGAGGTCCGAAGATGGCGATCGCGGCGATGATCAGCACCAGCCCGAGTCCGATCCTCGTCCGCCCGAGCCCCAGCGCGCCAAGAATGACGCCCGCTGGCCGCTTGGACTGGATGAGCGGCGGCTCGTTGCTGACGAGCGGGTTGACGACGCTCACAGGCGAGTCCTCAACTTCGGGGTGACCATGATCGTCGCGATGTCGGCCAGGAGGTTGAGCACGACGTACAGGCCGGCGATCAGCATCGCCAGGGCCTGGATGACGGGCAGGTCGTGGTTGGAGACCGCGTCCCTCAACGCGCCGCCGATGCCGGCGTAGTTGAAGACGTATTCGACGACGATGATTCCGCCTGCGAGATATGCGAGGTTGAGGGCGATAACCTGGAAGGTCGGGCCGAGCGCGTTCGGGAGGGCGTGGCGGGTGATGACGACGCGTTCCGGCAGGCCTTTCAAGCGCGCCATCTCCACGTAGTCGCTTTCGAGGACCTCGATCATCGAGGCCCGCATGATGCGGGCCACATAGGGGGTGACCGCGAGCACGAGGGTGAGCGTCGGCAGGACAAGGGCGACGGGGTTGTCCCATGGCCTGCCGCCGGGAGGGATCAGTGAGACTGCGGGCAGGACATGCAAAACGGTGGTCGCGAAGATGACCACCAGCGAGACTCCGACCACGAACTCAGGCAGCGCAGCGAACACCAGCGTGCTGAGAGAGGTGGCCACGTCGAATGTCTTGTCTCTTCGCAGCGCGGCGTAAGACCCGATTGCGACCGAGAGCGGGATCGAGATCAGCCCTGCGCACAGGACCAGGATCGCCGAGTTGACGATCCGGTCGCCGATGAGCTTGGTGACCGGCTCCTGCGCCGCCAGCGAGTTGCCGGCGTCGCCGTGAAGAAGGCCGCCGGCCCAGGTCAAGTACTGCGCCACCACCGGCTGGTTGAGATGAAGCTGCTGACGCAGGGCGGCAAGGCTCGCAGGTGTCGCCGAGCGGCCGAGGATCGCTCGCGCCGGGTCACCGAGCGCCTGCGTGGCCGCGAAGACGACAATCGACACCAGCACCAGGACCACGATCCCGAGCACGATTCGTCGCAGGATGAAGCCCCAGACAGGGCTAATTCCAGTCGCGGTCCCGGGACGGGCCGCCTCAGCGGGCCCGCCCGGGATCAGCGCCGGCTGGAGAGCGTTAGCCGAACCAGATGGTCCTGAAGCCATGTCCGAACGAGTCCAGGTTGAGGGTTCCCTTGCTGGCCTTGAAGCCGGACACCTTGCTGCTGAACGCGTCGACCAGGTCGTTGAAGAACGGGATGATGTAGCCGCCCTGGTCGTACTCGAGCTTCTGCATGGCGTGGAGGATCTGGCAGCGCTTGGTCGGGTCGACCTCGGCCTTTGCCTGTTGGTAGAGGCTGAGGTAGTTCGAATCCGCCGGCGGCCAGTGGCATTCGTTGTAAGGAGCGGCTGGGATGCTTCCGTTGGCGACCTGGGGCAAGTAGTTGCGCGTGCCCCAGAAGTCGACTGAGAACGCGAGCTTCAGGTACTGGTTGCCATAGTAGTTGGGATCGTTCTTGACGTTCAATGTCACGCCCGCGCCCTTCGCCTGCTGCGCAAAAACGTTCGCGATGTCGACCATGCCGGCGGCGCCGTCGGTGGTGTGCAGGTCCATCGTCATGTTGGCCTGGCCCGCGGATGCGAGTAGGGACTTGGCCTGAGCCAGGTCCTGCTGGCGCTGCGGCAGGTCGGATGCGAAGCACGCGTCGAAGGGCGAGTAGAGGTCGTTCGCCACCCGGCCGTGGCCGGACAGCACCTGGGTCACGATCGCCTGACGGTCGGCAATCAGCCGGAACGCCTGACGGACCTTGACATCCGTGAAGGGCGGCATATCGATGGCCATGCACAGGGGCAGCCAGCCCCCGCCCGGCGACTCGAGCACCGTCAGGTCGGAGTGCGCCTTGACCACGGTCACCTGACCGAACGGGATGTCCGTGATGGCGTCGAGCTGACCGCCCAGCAGCGCGTTGACCTGGGCCGCGGGATCGGTGAAATCGATGATGGTGACTTTGTCGAAATAGGGCTGGCCAGTGCGCCAGTAGTTGGGGTTCCTGGAATGGCTGCTCTGCTGGCCGGGTGTGAAGCTGTCCAGCTTGTACGGGCCAGTGCCGTTCTGAGTACCCGGGTAGCGCTTGTACCCGACCGGAACGATTCCGTTGTAGTACTGCCCGAGCTGGTCGCCGATGGTCGAGTCTGGGCCCTTGAGCTTCAGGCGGACGGTGCGATCGTCCATCTTGGTCAGGCCTTTGACGTCGACCGAGCCAAGCCCGGCGTTGCCGAACAGAGTCGGATCGGTGAGCATTCGCGTGAGCGAGTAGATGACGTCATCAGCCCCGAGCGTCTTGCCGTCGTGAAACTCGATCCCCTGCTTCACGCGGATCGTCCACTGGTCTGGCGCGTCCTGAGTAACTGACTCCGCGAGGCCGTCGGTGGTCAGCTTGTAGTCCTCGTCGTAAACGAGCAGGGTCTCGAACGCCGTCACCAGGCGGGCCTGGTCCGGCTTGGTGGTGATGTTCTGCCCGTCCATCATGTCCTTGGCGCCACCACCCGTCACGCCAAGGCGGAATGTCCCGCCGCGCTTGGGTGCAGAGGAGGTCGTCCCGGATGACGTGCCGCAAGCGGCCAGGACACTCGCCATCGACAGCCCTGCCGCAAGCATGCCCATGCCCACGAGCAGTTGCCGGCGCGTGATCTGCCCTCGCAGGTGCATAAGCTCCAGGGTCGCCTTGTCGTCCATCTCTTCCCTCACAACAGATGCCGGATTGACGCCGTCACGATTCCGGTTGCTCCCCACCGACTTCACCGCTGATCAGACGAGACGTGAGCCGCAGGTGCTCGGCGACCAGATCGGGCGTCTTTGGATCTCGTCGCCGCAGGGCCTCTACGAGCTCTTTGTGATCCCCGGCGTACGTCCGCCGCGGATAGGGCGGGTGCGCCCGCAAGAGCATTCGCGTTTCGGCCGCAAACGTGTCATGTGCACGTGTCAGTCGCTCGCTGCCCGCCATGCGGACGAGCTCGTGATGAAATCGCAGGTCGGCCGCGATCGTCTCCTCCGAAGGCCTCGCCAGCTCAGTTCCATCCACCGCCATCGCGTCGATCGCCGCCTCGAGCTTGGAAAGGTCCAGCGGCTCCGCGCTTTCGAGCAACTTGCGGGCAGCCCAGGTCTCGATAGCCTCGCGCGCGACGTAAACGTCCAGGCGGTCGGTCAAAGTCTGGTCCGGGACGAATGCGCCCTGGTGCAGCCGGTACTCGACCAGGCCCTCCTGAACCAGGTGCCGGAGCGCCTCCCGGACGGTGCCTCGACCCGTACCCAGCATGTCGACCAGCCGCGCCTCGCGCAGCGCAGATCCGGCGGGGATACGGCCGTCAACGATGGCGTCGCGAATGATGCGGCGAACCGCCTCGATGGCCGACTGGCCCTCGAACCTCGGCAGGGCCCAGCTCTGGGTGGGACTTGCGCCGTTTTGTAGGATTGTCGGATCATAGGACGATCCTGGAGGATGTCAAGCACAGGATTGGGTGGTGTTTAAGCTGAGCTCGGCTTGAACTTCCTGATCCTGGTCGCCGATCAGCTGAGCCCTCGGGCGCTGCGCCCCTACGGCAACCGGGTCGTCAAGGCGCCCCACATCGAAAATCTCGCGGAGTCGGGAGTCGTCTTCGACCATGCCTACTGCAGCTCGCCGCTCTGCGCCCCTTCGCGCGCGTCATTAATGACAGGGCAGCTGCCGTCTCGAATCGGGGTCTATGACAACGGCTCTGAGTTCGCCGCCTCCCTGCCGACGGTTGCCCACCGCATGCGGGCAGCCGGCTACCGCACCCGCCTTGCCGGCAAGATGCACTTCATCGGCCCCGATCAGCTGCACGGCTTCGAACAGCGGCTGACGCCGGACATCTACCCCGCTGGCATGCACTGGATCCCGAATTGGCAGGCCCCCCTATCCGATCGCCTCGAGTGGTACCACGACATGAGAAGCGTTTTCGAGGCTGGGGTGGTGGAAGCGTCCCTTCAAATCGACTACGACGAAGAGGTGGCGTTTCGGTCTGTAAGAGCCATTTACGACCTGGCTCGCGCAGGCGACGAGAGGCCATTCTTCATGGTCGCGTCCTTCAGCCAGCCGCACGATCCGTGGGAAGTTCTGGCCGAGCACTGGAACAGATACGACGGTGTCGACATCGACATGCCGGTCGTGCCCACGATGAGCGACGACCGGCTGGACGCGCACAGCCGCCGGATCCGCGACATGTGCGGCGCCCTGTCGCTCGAGGTCCCCGACGACGTTGTCATGAATGCACGCCGTGCGCATTACGCGTCGATCAGTTACGTCGACGACAAGCTGGGCCAGCTGCTCGGGGCACTGGACACAGTCGGGCTGCGTGACGACACCGTCGTCATTTTCATGGCCGACCACGGAGAGATGCTCGGCGAACGCGGTCTCTGGTACAAAATGTCCTTCTTCGAGCCTTCAGTCACGGTGCCGCTTATCGTGAGCGCGGCTGGCCGATTCGTGCCTCGAAGGGTGACCTCGAACGTTTCTCTCCTGGACCTGGCGCCGACGCTGGTCGACCTCGCCCCAGGCCTCGCTCCGAACGATTTCAACTCTTTCGATGGCACCAGCCTGCTTCCGCTCCTCGAAGGCGACCCACCTGGCCACAACGGGGTGGTCGCGGGCGAGTACCTCGCCGAAGGCGCCGTGGCGCCGGTGGTGATGATGCGGCGAGGCAACTTGAAGTTCATCAGCTCGCCGTCCGACCCCGATCAACTTTTCGACCTGGGGCCGGATCCGAATGAACTGAAGAACCTGGCCGCTGCTTCGACTCACACTCGGGAGGTGGCGGAGTTTCGCGAAGAGCTGGCAAGGCGGTGGAATCTGTCGGCGCTGCATGCGGATGTGCTATCGAGTCAGCACCGGCGCAGGCTGGTGGCACAGGCGCTTTCCGCCGGAGCGCAGGCCAGCTGGGATTACTCGCCGAACGGTGCGGCGGTGGACGGGCCATATGTCCGGGGCGCGGACTTCTGGGCGCCCTTCAAGCGTGCGCGTATCCGCCGGACCTGAGCGAAAGCACCGTGCGTCGGCCGGAATGCACGCAGCGGTCTGCGAGCTGATGCCCAATGCTCGACTCCAGTCTGAAATCCTGCGCGGATGGAGTCTAGCGTCTCCCCAATTGCGCACTTGAGCTCACCCGGTCGATCGCAAGCGTAAATATCTCGCGGGGCGTACGGCGTTCGTACGTCTTGCCTGTGTACTTCATGGACATGCGATCGATGAATGCAAGGCCCTCGTCCGGCTGAATGTCGACGACTCGGCCGCTCACGGAGAGCCAGTGCCAGGGATTCTTCATGCTAACGATCGACACCGACACCTCAGGGCGCTCACGAAGCGATTTTCCCTTGCGCGATCCCATCGGGGAGCTGACCAGGATGTGCTCGCCATCAAAATCGACCCACATCGGAAAGGTGACGATCTGGGATTTGCGATTGAGGTAGGAGATGTGAGCCAGCGCGGGCTCGTCGAACAGGTCGCGAACTTCTTGCGGAATAGTGTCGGGCATGCCACAGCAAGGTATCACCGTCCCGTGACATCGATGACCATGAGGCATCCCCACCACTCGGCGTTAGCGCCCGATCAACGTCGAAGACCTCCTGGACGGGGCTGCCGCCACCAAGTTCCAAGAAAATCTGTGACCTCCCCGTGACCCAGCGACCGCCTGAGTGAACTGCCCTGGGTTTGATGGAGGCTCCGTTTGGTTTTCGCGCGACGGCTGAACCCTCGCGCTCTGCGTGGTAGGCCGCCTCGTACTCGGCGGGCGGCTGATCGCTGATGGAAGTGTGGAGGCGCCGGTTGTGAACTCGACCCACTGCGCCGTCGCCAGCTCACTTGCTCGAGTGTTCGCCACGCCTAGACGGGTTTCCCCGCGGAGCTCGAAACAAGGTCGCTAGGTCGAGCTCGCGTTTTGACCTCGCGGGCGAGCAATACCAAGAGAGCAATTGCCAGCAGGTCCAGGAGCAGCTTGCCGATGGCGTCGACCGCGCCGGCCGAGCTGACGATGATGAACCCTTCCAGCCA
>WNGQ01018237.1_pt1 | contig 11790 bp, 8 predicted proteins | sample 5407661 | NCBI WGS metagenome assembly WNGQ01 (sample SAMN13153382, study PRJNA577476) | soil metagenome | isolation source: 60 cm soil or saprolite under Garry oak tree replicate 2 | place: USA:California | collected 2016-06-15
ACTCCCAGCTATTGGGTGCGGGAACAGTAGAACTAGCGAACCAGCTTGGCATCCCGTTGTCAACGACCGAAACCGTTTCTTCCGGAATCATAGGATCTGGATTGGCGAGCAAGATGCGAGTCATGAATTCCAGAAACGTCTTCCTCATCATAGCCAGCTGGGTCATTTCGCCAGCTCTAGGGTTTCTTCTCGGATATGGATTGACTTTGATGTTTGGTTAAAACAACGAGCGTGTCTTCCAGGTTCCTGTTTTCTAACGACTACCAAGGATCGAGCCTCAATCTTAGCCTTTTATCTTGACGTCAACTTACGAGAAATGCTGATGGACCTCCCCTCGCATCTCTCATTCGGCCTGGCCATAGGTTTAGTCTTCTTCGGGAACAATCCCGAGATCGTCCTGCTCATCGGTCTGGGCACTTTGGTCCCTGACCTCGACAGGGAATATTGGTACGTCCGGCAGCAGGTCTATGCTGAAGAACAGTATCACCGTGCAAGATTCCACAACGTCTTCCTGATCCTCATTGGCTACCTTGTGAACCCGTTCTTTTCGCTGGGAATCTTTCTTCACATGCTTCAGGATTCTTTCACGACTGCAAAAGACAGAGGGGTTGAATGGTTCTATCCGTTGACGAGACTCGTGAAACGAGGAATGTATGACCAGACTATGAACCAAGGAAAGCCTGACCCTAGCGTAAACATCTACTTCTATCAAGAGGACGTTCTTGGTTATGCGAACGCTGCAGATCCAGACCTCAGGGAGGGTAACCAACCGGTGCTGTGGAGGAGAGTTTACGGGTTCGCCCAGAACGGGCATCTTCTAGACCGAGGGTTCCTAGTCGGCTCCTTGGCTGTAATAGCCATCTGGCTCGCTTATCCGTTCGGGCTCGCCCATGCTCATCAGTTTTCAGAGCAGATAGAATCCAACCCAATCTGGATAATCGGGTACGCAGCTGTTGGGTTCTTGTTTGCTGCTGGGGAGACTCAAAGGAGAGACAAGCTTCCCAAGCTTCCACAGCTGAAACCGTTTCAGGTCCCATTGTTTGTACTCGGCATCGCTCTCCTGGTTGTTTGGGGCGTAATGTTCCGATCCGAAATCCTATCGAACTTGGAAAATATTCTCGCTGATCCGATTCCCATAGCAGCGGGCGTCGTTGCAATCCCCATCGTCTCTCTCATCCTTGTCAAGTATTACACGCGAGGAGGAAGAAAAGCGATCGTGTAGCTAAGTCTCTCTTGTTCGGCCGTATTCATCTGTCGGCCCTATTCATAGTACGGAAAGTCACGGCTGGATACTGTCAGCCAGAGATATCCAGCTAGAGGCGAATGCGTACCAGAGGGATTATAAATGAAAGCGGACGATGTGCAGTTTGGAGCCATAGATTAGTTAGCGTTCTCGGACTAGTCAGTGCTCTTACCGTTCTAACAATCAGAGCTCGGGCAAGTCTAGAACGAAACAAGCAACGAAGAAAATCTGAGGTAGCTAGGACAATTGTCGAAGACATCAGGCGCGGGAAGAGCTACCAGAGTCGTGGTGATTTGCGGCCTCGTATTGTTCGGCTCATTACTCGCGGTTCCGCTAGCAGCCTCGAACAATCACTCTCTTGTTCGTCACTCTATTCTAGGTCCACCGACTGGTGCTCCCTTCGATCATATCGTAACAATCATGATGGAGAACCAGGGTCTATGCGATGTCTACAAAGGGTGTGGAGGATCTGCCACCTACATGAGTCAATTAGCTGACCAAAATGTCCTTGTAATGACTTGGGGTACGACTAGCCACCCAAGTGAAGGAAACTACATCTCACTTATCGGAGGAGATAATTTTGGCCATACAAATGATGGTTATTGTTGCTATGGCATTAATGCACCGAACATCGTAGACAGAATGGAATCAGCAGGGCTGACCTGGCAGGCATTCGCTGAAGACGCTTCAGGCTCGGGAACCTGCGGTTTCAACCCGCCGAGAGGAGCAGACCATTTCGCTTTTCTGACCTTTGCTGACATGAACACTCCTGCAAGATGCGCGAACCTTCTCAGTACAACATCATCTTCTGATACAGAATTTCTAAACTCCCTGAACTCGGCGAATCCGGCGAATTTCATATGGTTAACGCCCAACGACTGCAATAACGGACATGACCAATGCAGTGCTTCTTCTGGAATTGCAGGCGGGGACTCGTACCTATCAGCTATCGTGCCGCACATCCTCAGCAGTTCAGAGTTTACCTCGACAAAGGCCACCTTGTTGATACTGTATGACGAGGGCTACACTCAATGCTCCTCCAACACTGGCGGAACTGGAGAATGTCTCTACGCGTCTTTCAGTGGACCAGCAGCGAAGACGGGCGTGCAGATCAGCCCAGCCGGCGCCTCTCACTACTCCTATCTGTCAACGATCGAAGCAGCGTGGGGATTATCCTCACTCAATTCTAATGATGCAGGCGCCCCAAACCTGCTAGGAGCTTTTGGTGCTTGCACGAGTAACTGTCCTCCGTCGACTATCTTCACTGTCTCCCCAAGTTCTCCGGTGGTAAATGGCGCGATTACGTTCACAGCTACAACTACTGGCGGTACAGCACCATATGCGATTAGCTGGAGTTTTGGAGACGGGGCAACTGGAACAGGAGCGTCCATCACTCACACCTATGCGCGCGCACAATCCTTCACCGTGACCGAAAATGTAACGGACTCATCTACGCCTCCCCAGACTGGGACTAGCTCCCAGACAATCACGGTCAAGGCCGCCTCAGGGGGCACGTTCCTTGGACTTTCGGACAGCATATGGCTGATCATAATCGGTGGCTCCATCGGGTTTGCTGCCTCGCTTGCCCTTCTTACAGTCAGATCGCGGACGAAACTCAAACAAGCGAAGCGGGCGATGAACCGAGCCGGTAGCTAGTCGTTAGCAGGTCTCGCGTGCCGCTTTTCCCTCAAAGACAAAGCTATTGTGATTATGCTGACAGTGGTCCCCAGTAGCGCGTAGAATAGTGTGACGATGGAGATTGCGATGGCGCGCTCGTATCTGGTGTCAGCGCCGAGCAGGAAGATGACTCCGTTCACAATCCAGAGTATTCCCAGGAAGAGAAATGGGAAGGCCATGTCTGCCGGTCGTATTCCAATTGCCGACACGATTGTTGCCCAGGGTCCCAGTCCTATCGCCTGTTCTCCCGTGTAGTAGCCTGTGACGAGTTTTCGTGTTCCGTCGAAGAGGAGCCAAGCGCCGAGGATGAAACTCAAGATCGAGATGGCGGAGGTTGTGAGGCTGGGTTTCCGCATGATGTTTCCTTCTCGTCGTGTTTCTTATTAGACGGAGGACTACCGGTCTTGTCTATGTCTGATTCGGGTCCTGTGCTCTCTGACATGGAGGAAGGTGGGGACGGTATGGCAAAGTACGCGCGTATGGTGTTGGAGTTCATCAAGAAAGACGTGTTCGAGGACCGGAAACAGGTGTCTGTGGAGGAGGTTGTTACACTGATTGCTGCATTGACCGATATCTCTGTTAGTTTGCTGGCGAAATTCCGAAAGGACCAGGTTGACCCGGCCAAGGCGACCGAGGTTGGAAGAGACGTTTTCAAGTACATGGTAGGACGACTAGGATTCGACATGGACAAGCTCGGAAAATCGAACATCTACGTCTAGGGTTTCCGTGGCGGCGCGGGACTCGAGTAGGCCCCTGGGAGGCGGAGAAAATTCACCGGTACCCGGTTTCAGAGAACTGGTGTCAAGAGACCGGATTTCAAGACTAGGATTCTAGAAAGCGATTTCTAAAATACTGATTTCAAAAAGCAATTTCCAATTTCCTATTCCGTTCTATGATCTCGGTGGTTGATTCTCAACTCTTCTTGTGGCAATCGCTCCCGGTTTAGAACAGGCTGTTCCAGGTTCAGAGCGGTTAGGAGTGTTTTTGCCTGACGAACTCGACGAGCCCGTCCTTGAACTTGATGCTCGCGTGACTGCCGTTGCAGAATGGCTTGTTGACGGACATCCCGCAGCGGCAAAGGGTCACCTTGTTCCTTACTTCGTGAGGCGTGCCGTCTGATGATTCGATGGTTATGCCGCCACGGACCCAAAGCGGCCCACTACAACCAAGCGCCGGATCCTCGACCACACCGATTGACGGAGAAAGCTTTTGTTCAATTTCCTGACCAGTTTTCTTGTCGTTCACGGCGAGGCGACCTGATGGACATTGGTTTGCCTCGCGTATGACTAGTTTTCGCACTTCCGGATCATCGGTCTGTTCAATCAGGCTCCAGATCTTCCCTCCGGGATCGCAAAAACGCGCGAACGCGCAGAGATCTTCTGCATCGCTCAGAGTAAGTGTTGGACCCTCGAACACCTCTGCCCGTCGGACATAGGGTCTTCGGGTTGCAGTCTCTGTTCCATCGAACCTGATTTTGGTGTGGGTACCATCGCAGAACGGTTTCGTCTTAGAACGCCCGCATCTGCAGAGGCTATACTCCTCTTTCGTCTCAATTGTCTTCCCCTCTTTCCAGTCCCATGAAAGGCCCTCTTTGTTAGGTGTGATTATCTGGATGGCGAGCGGTACATTCCCTGAAACGATATAGGGGCCATCCTTGGATACGACGATCTTCCTCCCCGAAGATTTCCCCATGTTCGTCGAGTTTGGTGGCGTCGATATAATCCTATTTTTTCCCGACCTAAATTACCTTGGCTTTGTTGTTTCGTCCGCAGGGAGGGTACCTGAAGGACGACTCGCCCTGTTTGTCTAGAGGCCTCTGAATCCTTTCTGAAGATCCTCGACTAAATCTTCCACGTCTTCGATTCCCACGCTCACGCGTATGAGGGTGTCTTTGATTCCCTGATCTAATCTTCTCTGACGCGGGATGCTAGCATGCGTCATGCTAGCAGGATGTTCGATGAGAGATTCGACCCCTCCTAGACTCTCTGCTAGGGTAAAGACCCGAAGTTTCGTCAAGAGTTTTTCGCAGTCTCCGAACCCGCCTTTAAGCTCGAAGCTGAGCATTCCACCGTATCCTCGCATCTGGCGTTTAACGACGTCGCGTTGTGGATGGTCCGGTAGGCCAGGATAGTATACCTGTTCGACCTGAGGCTGTTTCAGGAGATATTCGCTGATCTGTTTGGCGTTGGAGTTGTGACGATCCATCCTGACAGCCAGTGTCTTGATTCCTCGCAGAACGAGCCAGCAGTCTAATGGTCCCGGGACGGCCCCGACGGCGTTCTGGAGAAACTTGAGACGAGTGCCTACCTCAGCGTCGGTTGTGATTGCGGCACCACCGATTAGGTCGCTGTGGCCTCCGAGATATTTGGTTGTGCTGTGAACTGAGATATCTGCACCATGCTTCAACGGGTTCTGGAGATAGGGACTTGCAAAGGTATTATCGACAACGAGCAACGCATGATTTTTCTTTGCGATCTTCGAGATGGCTCGGATGTCGACAACTCTCATCAATGGATTGGTAGGGGTTTCGATCCAGATCATCTTGGTGTTCTTTCGAACCGCCTTCTCGACCTTGTCAGGTTGCCTCGGGTCCACGTAGGTGAATTGTAGGCCGTAGTTTCGGAGAACTTGATCGAATAATCGATATGTTCCACCGTAGATGTCGTCCCCAGCGATTACATGGTCCCCTTTTCGCAGAAGCATCAGCACAGTGGTCGTTGCGGCGAGACCTGAACTGAAGGCGAGGCCAACCTTGCCATCTTCAAGGGACGCTAGACTCTCTTCTAGAGCGTTACGAGTGGGATTTGCCGTTCGCGAATAAACGTACTTGCCTTCACGGCCTGGTTTGAGCTGCATATACGTTGAAGTGAGATACACAGGAACAGTGACCGAACCCGTTGCGGGGTCAGGATCCTGTCCCGCATGGATGGCTTTGGTGGAAAACCTCATGACAAATTGCCGACCAGTGAGCGTTGATTTAACATATCTTCTGACACCCGGGCAGACGCGGGAAGGAGTGGTTCCGGGACGTCTCCGAATGGACGAGATCTAGAAACGATTCCTGATCTCTGCGACGAACGCGTCGTTGACTAAGAACTCTCGATGAACAATTTCGGTAACAAGGAGCATAGTAACCAAAGAAATGCGGCTGTCGCAGAATTCGAATGCGACTACCCAATTGGCGTCCCGTAATCCTTGTTGTCCTCTCGCTAGCGATTCTCTGTAGTGTTCCCGGACTCAAGGGAACTTCTAGTCTCGAAAACCTGTTTCCTCCAAGTTTCGAAGTAAACGGTATGGCCGTCAGCCCACAGGGAGACGTGGCCGCTGGCAGCTTTTACGCGCTAGATCCAACAGTCATTCCTTGGGATCTCACGAATCCGATTTACAAATACGTCGGCGTGACCCTGATAGTCAGCAATTTCAACTCTTCGAGCTCTTCCGGCACCAGCACCGACAGCCTCGCCCCCTACCGCGTAATTCTCGTCATCGAAGGAGTCCAACGCAATACTCTCTCGATCGTTTCTGACATCCAATCTGTTTTCAGCATGCAACCCGGATCATTCCAAGCGCTCATCTCAAACCCTCTAACATTACCGGTCTCGGTTTTCGGTGCCAACCTCACCTACAATCCATACTCGAACTTCGTCAACAGATTCATCTCAACTACCAGCAATAAGGCCGCAATGATCGGGAAGTACACGAGCCTTCTCCTACAAACCTCGAGCTCCGCGATAATATTCAACAGCATAGAATCTCTAACATATCCCATATCACCGGTCTTTAGCGCGTCAAGCATCGCATCACAGGTCCTCAACATCGGATCGATAGGAGCAGCAATAGCTCCCGCCTTCGGTCTCAACTCAACAGGAGTCGTCGTTCTCCACAAGAAGTTCCTCACTTTTACATTACCGCAGGACTACACGATCGGTTTCGGATCTCTTGTCGGGATCCCCGGTGGAATCTACTCGACTACAAATGAGACCTTTGCCGCATCGATGCCAAGCGGAGCACAGATCAAGAGTTTCAGTCCAGTCAACATGCTTGTTCAGTCGAGCACCGGATCGACACTGGTCATAGGAGAGTTCCCATGGGTCGGAACAGCTCAACGACTATTGCCAGACGTCACAGTCACGTTTCACTATCCTGCCTTCGACTCGCCCAACACGGGCGCAATGGACGCAAGCAATTTGCACTTCAACCTGGCCTTTACCGGAGTAGTTCTCCTAGGTCAACAGAGCATCACATCCATACAGTTCAACGTGGCCTCCTTGCTCAAAGGAGCAACGATCAACCGCATGTACAACTTCCAATCGTACAACTCGAATGCCCAGTTCACGCTTAGCGCAGACTTCCTAGACTCCTCAAACTATGTCTACCAATGGAGCACCCAGTATTCCCCCTCCCCAACCATCAGACAGAACGGCGGACTAACCGTCACAAAGAGCGTCAGTCCAAACAATCCCTCCTACGGAGCAATAGGAAATGTCACGGTCACAATCCACAACAACAATCTCACCGCTACCTACTTCAACATCGAAGACCTCAACCCAGACGCCCAGATCTTCCTGTACCCACAAGGAGCAGGCAACACTCCACCCCAACCCCGGCCTTGCCTCAGCCTCGTAGGCTCTTACAACACGGTTGTCGCCAACACGACACACTTTACTTTCCAAGTCCAAGACGGTCAGGGATGCGCGTCCACAGTTCTTACTCGAGTCCTTCTCCAACGTTTCGGTCAGCCATACCAGCTCGTTTCGTCTCCGAACATGCTTCTCGGCGGGGGAGAAACATGGAGCCCGCTGAAACCATACCTGATCCCAGGCGGCCCGGCAGGACTCTATGAGTCGCTTAACCTCAGACTGACGTTCCAGAATGCCGCAAACGTCACAGGTTTCGGTACTGTCTACCCGGGACTTCTCCCCCAGCTCGAAAATCCGAGAACTTCCTATCTTGGACTCTATTGTGCACCCTGCTCGATCCCACGCGGTGGATCAACCACTATTACCGGTGCACTTGTCAATGCGACTGGCAAACCTCTCGCAGCTAGTGCGGTTGTTCTCTCATACAAGTTCCCAAACAACACCGTGAGACCGATAACAACGGTCGTAACAAATGCAACAGGAGGATTCTCAACGAACTGGCTCGGCGTTTCCACCCCACCACTCGGAAACTATCGACTAATCGCGAACTACACCGGCTCCGTACAGAACAATGCGGAGGGAGTGTACCTTCCGCTCTACGTTGTTACCCCGACAAGCATCGGCCCGGCTGGTACAGTGACTCTCAACTATCCGTACTTCTTCAACTCGACAGGCTCGATCCTGATAACTCCTGAGCGAATCGCATACAGCAGCCAAGTCAACGCCACTGGGACAGGGCAACAATTGATCGGAGAATACGTCGCCCAGTCGACCGCAGTACCAGTCACAGTTGGCGCCCCAGTGATCGTTCCAGTGACCGACATGACGATGAACACAACCAAGATCAGCATCTTCTACATTGCTCAGAACCAGAGTCTGGTGCAAGTCAACCTTCGGGTGACGAACACCGGACCCCAACTCGCCAACAACATTGTCGTATCGGCCTTGATCCCACAGGGGTCCAGAACCAACTCGAGCGGTGGACCATCAATACCCTACTGGTTACCTGTCGTCAATCTCGGGACCGGAGTATCTGAAGCAAGCAACCTGAAGACGGTGAGCTTCACCATCGCTTCCCTTGCATCTGGACAACCATCAAACCTCTACTATTACATTGTAAGAGCAAATACGACAGGTCTCTATCAGAGCGCGTTGAACGTCACGGCCCAGTCCGGATCCAACCAGTACAAGTTCTACTACACCGCACCCCTCCTCGAAGTGTACCCCTCCACCAAGTCAGCTCCAGTACCCCAAACAGGCCTCTTGCAGGCCTATGTTACCGTCGACCCCGCGGTTGTGGCAAATCAGACCACAACCACAGTCAGCATTCATCTCTACAACGCCGCGAACGTAACATACACCAACATCATCGCCACAGTCCCAAGCTTCACGGGAAGCGGACTCAACTTCCCCATTCTTTCCAAGACCGCAACAAACATGGCACCCGGAAGCACTCAGACGGTAAACTTTACCGCCACGGCTCAAGTTAAAACAATCTATTTCAACAATGGAGTGTGGAGCGATTCTCTCTCGGGGAGCGTATCATACAACCAGTCTAGTACCAAGAACTTCCTGACGAACTTCCGTGCGAATGTCCCGATCTACGACCCTACAATAGTAGGGTTCAACCCTAGCCTGCGAGTCATCATCTCACCTCTTACGAACCAGCTATCAGCAGGTGCAACAGCGTTCCTTACTCTGACTGTAACAAACACTGGGACCTCAAACATCACCGACTTCTCGTCATTGGTTCAAGCATACAGTCCATTGTTCAGCCCGGTTGGACCCTCGAGCCCAGAGACGAGTTATGGAGGCTACGGGTCATCATGGCTATACGGCATCGGAGCCGGCCAGAGCATCAGCTTCAGGATTGGAATACAGACCAGAGCGGGCGGAGTCTACCCAGTCTTCGGGTCATACATCAATTACTTCCACAATCCTCCTGGTTCGACAGGCAGCAGCTATGGTGAATCGGTCTCCGCATCTAGCGCGGCGCTCATAACGGCCATCGATACCACCCCTCCGACGATTAGTACCCCATGGTCGAGCCCGTTCGCTCCAACTTCCAGCGACCAAGTCCATGTTTGGACTCAAGTCTACGACGGCAGCGGAGTAAACACCGTGAATCTAGAATATTCGACTGACAGGCTAGGCTGGACTAGCGTTCCAATGATCCCATTGTTCGGGTCGATCTTGAAAGGACAGGGATTACCTGTCCAGCAACCCTTCTTTGGAGACATCTATAATGTTACCATCCCTCCGATCGGCCCAGGCGCCGCAGTATTCTACAGAGTAAGATCCACAGACAACCTCGGGAACATGGGACTACAAGATAACAACGGAAACGACTACGTCTACTTCATCCAGGGAGGAAACAGCTGGCTCTTTCCCAACCAGGCACCGGGAACGAACATGCTCTTGAATGGGACCCAGTACGTTTCAGGAATCAAGACATCCCTCTTCCTCAACGTGTCAACGCCAATTGCAGTTCAGGTGATTCAGCTCCCATCAAATCCGGGCGGAGCTCCACCAGCTGGATTGTCGGCTCTAGGAATCTACACCCAGGTCAACGCCAACATATCCGTCACCTTGAATGCCCGGATGCGATTCTACTATACACCTAGCCAGATTCAGGGCCTGAACACCAGCACAATCGCTCCGTATTACTGGAATGGAGCAAGCTGGATTCCCCTGAGCAATGTTGCGGTGGACACGAACCAGAACTATGCTGAGGGAACAGTAACCCACTTCAGCCTCTTCGCAGTATTCGCCAAACCAGCGTCTACTCAACCTCCGCCTACCCAACCGGCTAGCCAGCCAACCTTCCTCTACATTGGCCTAGCTGGGGCGATCGCCGCAATCACTATCATAGGAGGGATTCTCCTAGCGAAAAAACGAAAACACGGAACAACTAACCTCCTCCCGACGCCAACTTCCCCTCCCACAGGCCTCGGAAGTCCATCGATCCGCTGACCCGCTCCTTCGAAAACCTAGGCTAGCAGGGTCATCGACAAGTTTGCCTGCGTTCAGCCTCTTCCGCTTCACCGCGAATGGACTTGCCCGTCGCAGGGTACGAACTCTTCTTACAATTATCGGGCTTGCTGCACTGATCCTCACCTATGTGACTGTCCAGTCTTTGGTCTCAACCCTCGAAGTGAACCTGTCGGGAACCGTTTCCTCCCTCGGAGGCGAGATTGATGTGTGGAGCAAGGGTGCCTCCTACCCGTTAATCAGCAAGATTCCTGAATCCTACCTTAGCACAGTCAAGGCAGTCCCAGGGATTTCCTTTGCGACACCCGTTACTCTGGCGCTAATGACAGTTGATTCGGACGAGGCTCTCACTGCGGGAGTAGTTCCTGCCCAGCTTCACTCCCTACTCAACTACAGTATGGTAGCGGGTGCAATGATCACGTCAAACCAGACGGGGGTACTCGCGATAGGGAAAGCGCTTTCAGCAACTATCGGAAAAGGCGCAGGAGACCCTGTCCAGCTCAACGGAGCCATGTACAGCATTTCTGGGATCTACCTTACCAACAGTTGGATGGACTACTCGGTCATAATCCCCCACGTGGTCGCGCAACAAATGATCGGTATGGTGAACGGTACCTCTATGATCGTTGCTACCGCTCAGGATTCTCGAAATATCGACAAGGTGATAGGTCAGATCCGGACCCTGATGCCGACGGTCGAGGCTTTCCGGAGCAGCGAGACTCCTTCCAAGGTCTCGCCAATCTTTGCCTCTCTCGAAAGCATAGCCTCGGATATAACAGCTATCGTAACCCTGGGAGCGGTCTTGGGAATAATGAACTCAAACCTCAACAACCTACGCGAGAGAATGCGCGCATTTGCGATCTTCAAGGCGACTGGAGCCTCATACAACCAGATCATCAAACTGGTCCTTTACGAGTCTCTCTTGCTAGGAACTCTCGGGACCCTGATAGGGCTGGGAATATCCTACGCCGCTCTCCAGTTTATCTCAATCCCGATAGTCCAGAATGTCAGCGTCGCCATCATTCTTGTCCCTTCCACCTTCCTCTACGCTGCCTTGCTCGCATTTTCCGTTTCTTTCCTTGCTTCCATCTATCCCGCGCTCAAAATCGCTCGAGTCCGGCCTCAGGAGGTCTTCAGGTTTGGCTGAGCAGCCCGTTCTAAGAGCGGATGAGCTGAACAAGACGTACTGGAACGGACCGGAGAAAACAATCGCTCTCGATAACGTAAATCTGGAAATCC
>WNGQ01007281.1_pt1 | contig 11788 bp, 11 predicted proteins | sample 5407661 | NCBI WGS metagenome assembly WNGQ01 (sample SAMN13153382, study PRJNA577476) | soil metagenome | isolation source: 60 cm soil or saprolite under Garry oak tree replicate 2 | place: USA:California | collected 2016-06-15
TTGCCGCTTCCGTGTCAACCCGTCCTACCGTTGTCAACACGGGAGCAGGCGCCGACTCCCGCCGGTCCGCGTTCTCGGTGATGTCCACGGAGTTGGCGTGCTGGTAGCGGGGGACGAATCGGTCCAGGACGTCCGGACGTGTGCCGTGCCGTGCTCGCGCTGGATAGCCCGGAACGCGGCCCGGGCCTGGCCTATGCTCAGCCGCCGGGCGGGGTCCTTGGCGAGCAGTCCTTCAATGACCGGGCGCAGCGGGCCGGCGCGCAGGGACGGTGCCGGCGCGTCTACGAGAATGGCGGTGAGCGTGGCGACCAGCGAGCCCCGGTCGAAGGGCGGCCAGCCTTCGACCGCCGTGAACAGTGTCGCGCCGAGCGAGAACAGGTCGGACGCCGGCCCGGATGCACCGCCGTCCAGCCGTTCCGGCGCGACGTATGCCGGGGTGCCGGGAAACGCGCCGGCCGCCGGGGAGACATCCCCGATGGCGCACGCGATGCCGAAGTCGGTCAGGACGACGCGCCCGCTTCCGCAGAGGTGCACGTTGGCCGGCTTGACGTCGCCGTGCACGATGCCCGCCTGGTGCGTCGCCTGCAGCGCGTCCAGAAGGCGCAGGCCGACTGCTGTCACCTGGCGGACCGGCAGGGGCCCCGCAGCGTGCAGGGCTTGCTGGCCGACGCAGTCGCCGGGCCGTCGGCCAGACGTCCCGGGACGGTCGGATGCCCGTCGCCGGCGGCGCACCGCCGGCGCCCCGTGCCGCCGAGACTCCTGCCTCGTACGTCCAAGAGGGCCTTCATACCGGCTAACGATGGCGGCCGAGGGGTCGCATGTCGTCAGGGCAGGCGCCCATCCTCGCTACCTGCTAGCGGGGATCACGCAGTGCCCTCCAGCTGCAACGCGTCGTCGTGGGTGGTGGTGATGGCCGATCCAGGCCGCATTCTCGATGCCATCCTGGCGGGGAAGCGCGAACGGGTCTCCTACGGCGGCCAGTGCACCTTGAGGCGTCAGCCGTTCAGGGCAGCCAGCCGGAAGCAGCCGCAAGAGCCTAGCCGGTTCGGGATCAGAGGTTTTAATAACGAGCGGACCGTGGTGCACGTTTCCGAATCGGCTTCAGTCGCCGCCGGGATGCAGAAGCGCCGCTTAGCGCTTTGGCTTCTTTACGGCCAGCGGGCATTCGCGAGTCCGGCTGGCGGGCAGTGCGGTCGGGTGCTGGCCGTGAAGACGCGAACCGCTCTGGCCGCTACCTTCGGCAACATGGCACGCAGGCGCTGCGCCTCGACGGCGGCGCCGGCCTGGGCCAGGCCGGCCTTTACCGCTGAAGCTAAAAGGAGTGACCCATGTACTACGTCGGCGTGGACATCGGTGGCACGTTCACCGACTGCGTTCTGGTGGACCGGCAAGGAAACCACCGGAGCGCCAAGGTCTTGTCCACCAAGGACGATCCGGTGGTCGGGGTGCTCGCCGGGCTGACCCGGCTGGCCGAAACCGCCGGGGTCGACCTGCCCACGCTGCTTGAGCGAACCGAGCGTTTCGGGCACGGAACCACCATCGGCACGAACGCGGTCCTGGAACGCCGGGGTGCGCGGGTCGGGCTGGTCGCCACCGCCGGGCACGGTGACGCGCTCGCGATGATGCGCGGTGCCGGACGGGTGGCCGGCCGGTCGATCGAAGGTGTGTTCTCGGTGCACGGCAGCAGGTTGCCGGCGCCGCTGATCGTGCCGGGTGCCGTCGCCGAGGTGCAGGAGCGGGTCGACGCGAGCGGCAAGGTGGTGGCCGAGCTGGACACCGACGCGGCCGTCGGGCAGATCACCCGGATGATCGCGGAGTACGAGCTCGACTCCGTCGCCATCGCGCTGTTGTGGTCGTTCGCGAACCCGGCGCACGAGAAGGCCCTGGCCCAGGCGATCCCCGGGGTGTTCGTGTCGCGGTCGTCGGAGGTGTCTCCCCGGCTCGGCGAGTACGAGCGCACGGTGGCCACGGTGCTGAACGGTTACGTCGGTCCGGCCTCTTCGCGGTACCTGAGTGAGCTGGAGAGCCGGCTGGCGACCCCGTTGCTGGTCATGCAGTCCAGCGGTGGGGTGCTGCCCGCGTCCGCCGCGACCCCGCTGGGCACGATCAACTCCGGCCCGGCCGGCGGCCTGATCGGCGTCACAGGCCTGGCCGGCGCGTATGGCCACGACCATGTAGTCGGCACCGACATGGGCGGCACGTCATTCGATCTCGGCCTGGTGATCGACGGCAAGCCGGTCGTGGCCGAGCAGAACGTCATCGACCAGTACACCTACCGGCTGCCCAACCTGGACGTGCGCTCGATCGCCTGCGGCGGCGGCTCGATCGCCTGGTTCGACGAGGCGACCGGCGGGCTCCGGGTCGGCCCGGCGAGCGCCGGTTCCGAGCCGGGCCCGGCCTGCTACGGCCGCGGCGGCGCCGAGCCGACGGTGACCGACGCCGATGTGGTGCTCGGCCTGGTCCGTGCGGACACGTTCCTCGACGGCCGGATGCCGCTGGACCGCGACGCCGCCATCGCCGCCGTCGGCAGGCTCGCCGGGCGGCTCGGCCTGACCGTCGAGGAGACCGCGGCGGGCATCTTGCGGATCAACAACATGCAGGCGGCGACGGTGATCCGCCAGCAGACGCTCGAACGCGGCCTCGATCCCCGCGACTTCGTCCTGTACGCGTTCGGCGGCGCGGGCCCGGTGCACGCCTTCGGGTACGCTGCCGAGTCCGGGGTCCACGAGGTCGTGATCCCGCTCGGCAACGGCGCATCCACGCTCTCGGCGTACGGCATCGCGTCCGGTGATGTGGTGCTGTACCACGAGCTGGAGCGTTCGATGCTGGCCCCGTTCGACGGCCCGGTGCTCGCGACCGCCGTGGCCGGGGTGCGCGGCGCGGCACTGGCCGAGCTGGCGGCCACCGGTGTCACCGGGGAGCCAGTGGTGGAGATCGACGCCCTGATGCGCTACCGCGAGCAGCTCATGCACAGCCTGGAGATCCCGGTGTCGCCGTCCGCGGACGCCGACACCCTGCTGGCCGACTTCGACAAGGAGTACATGCGGCGCTACGGCGAAGGCGGCACGGCACTATTCCAGGCCGTCGAGGTCTTCGCGCTGCGGGCCCGGGTGTCCGTCCCGGCCGGCATCCCCATCGCCCGGCCGGAGCTGGCGGCACCGGCCGAGCCCGAGCAGGCCGGCGTCTACTGGCCCGGGCACGGCTGGACCGGGACCGACGTGTACCGCGGCGCGCCCGCCGGGACCGTTGCCGGCCCCGCCCTCATCGAGTTGGCGCACACCACCGTCGCCGTCCCGCACGGCGCGTCACTGTCCGCCGGCCCGTTTGGCGAGCTACGACTGAAGGAGTTCTGATGACGATCTGGGACGGCGTGCAACGCGGCTACATCCCCGGCGAGACGCTGCGCATCCCCGGCACGCTGAAGCTGCACGTCGGCACCGCTGACGTGGACCCGGTGACCTTCGAGGTCATCCGCTACTCGCTGATGAACACCAACCTCGAGCACGGGCAGACGATCCAGCGGCTGGCCGTCTCGCCGGTCACGATGGTCACCAGGGACTTCCAGCCCTCGATCCTAAGCGCGTCCGGCGACCTGGTGTTCCTCGGCCCGTACCTGCAATACCTGTCCAACGCCCAGGCGCTGACCGTCAAGTGGATCCTGGAAAACCGGGCCGAGAACCCCGGCATCGAGCCCGGCGACATGTTCGTGTCCAACGACCCGTACGTCGGCAGCCCGCACCAGCCGGACACGGTCGTGGCCGCGCCGGTGTTCGTGGGCGACGAGCTGTTCTGCTGGGTGGCCAACGTCCTGCACCACGCCGACGTCGGCGGCTCGGTGATGGGCAGCTTCTGCGTCGACGCGACCGACATCTTCACCGACCCGCCGCCATTCCCGCCGTTCAAGCTGGTCAGCCGCGGGGAGGTGCGCCGGGACCTGGAGGAGATGTTCCTGCGCCAGTCGCGCGTGCCCACCAACGTGCACATGGACCTGCGCGCCGCGATCTCAGCGAACCGGGTGGCGGCAGGCAGGATCGTGGCGCTGATCCACCGGTACGGCGCGGACGCGGTGAAGGCAGTGATGAACCGGGTGCTCGACGCCGGCGAACGGACGGTGGCGCAGCGGCTGTCGAAGATCCCAGACGGCCGGTGGAGCCACCGGATGTACGCCGAGGCCGCTCGCACCGGTGATACCGGCGTCTACGGCTACCAGCTCACCGTACGCAAGGAGGGCGAGCACCTCTACGTCGAAAACGCCGGAACCGACCCGCAGACCGGCTCTATCAACGTCACCTACGCCGGTTTCTCCGGTGCTTTCCTCGCCGCGCTGACCGCGTCGCTCACCGCCGACCTCGCAGGCGCCTACGGCGGCGTGTACCGGCGGGTGCACCTCGAACCGGTACCCGGCACCTTGTCCTGCGCGGACTTTCCCGCCGCGGTCAGCCCGGCTGGCATCTACACGATGGAGACGCTGATCAGCCTGTCCGGCGCGGTGATCGGCAAGATGCTGGCGTGCGCCGAGCCGGAGGTGGCCAGGCTCGCGATCGGCCCGGCCCATCCGGTGTTCTATGGCTTCATCTCCGGCGGCGCGCACCCGACGGGGGAGCCGTTCGTCGCGACCAACGCCGACAACATGATCGGCTCGCTGGCCGCGTCGCCGGCCGGCGACGGCGTCGACTTCGGCGGCCACTTCTGGATTCCCGAGGGCACCGCGAGCAACATCGAGGAGCTCGAACTGCTCTGGCCGATGCTGTCCCTCTACCGGCGGGCGCTGAAGGCCGGCGCGGATGGCGCCGGGCGGTTCCGCGGCGGGCGCGGCTTCGTCGAAGCCGGGATCCCGTGGTCCGTCCCGGGCCTGGCCGCGGCGGTGTACGTGGACGAGTCCTTCCCCAAGGCCGTCGGGCCGTTCGGCGCCAATCCCGCCTCGGCCGGGCACTTCCGGCTCAAGCATGGCACCGACGTCGTCACCCGGCTCGCCGCCGGGAAGGTGCCGCAGGACTTCGACGCGATCGGCGGCGCCGAGGCCGAGGTCGAGGCCAAGGGCCCGATGCTCATGATGGGCGCCGACGCGGCGTGGGAATGGACAGGCGCGAACGCGCCCGGCTTCGGCGACCCGCTTGCCCGGGATCCCGGCCTGGTGGAAGCCGACGTCGCCACCGGGGCGCTGCCGGCCGACGCGGCCGAGCGGGTGTACGGCGTGGTGCCCGGTGACAGCGAGACCCAGAAACTGCGCACCGAGCGCCTGGCCTCCCGGCTCGCCGATGCCGTACCGCCCGCCGGCCCGCCTGCCACGGTCCCGGCCGGCGCGCCCCTGCGGGTTCTGGCCGGCGAACTGGCCCTGGTGGAACGTGACGGCCGCCCCGAGGCGTTCGTAACCGTCACCGGCCGCGCGGTCCTCGCCCCGGCCACCGGCAACTTCAAGGACGGCTGCGCCGTGCTGGAACGCCCGCTGCGCACGGTCGCCCCGGAGTTCGCCACCCGGGAAGGCCGGGCCGGCTACCTCGTCCGGTACCGCGAGTACCTGTGCCCGGTCACCGGCCTGCGGGTGGACTCCGAGATCATCGCCGACGGCGACGAAGCGCTGCACGACATCGTCATCGGCCGGGCCAGCGCGTGAGCAGCGCCGATGCATTCACCCCAGCGGTCACGACCGACGTCTGTTCCCGGCTCGCGCGCGACCACTCTCAATCGTGTTCCCCGAATGCCACGCTCGAATCCGCCGATGCTGATGTGTGCTCTGCCATGCCGGTTACTCGGCGCCGACGACCTTGAAGTCCTGGTTGACGAAGACGTGGTGCGGCCAGTTGACGCCGATGTAGTGGACCTCGTACTCGCCGTTGCTCAGCTCCACAACACGGTCGACGACACCCCCTGGGTAGGCGGCCAGCGCGGCTTCCGTCGCCTTATCCGCTGCCGTGCCGCCAACGAGCGTCCCCGACCCCTGACTGTAGTTCGCCGGGATCTGACCGACCGTCTTTGACGTGGCCGGTGCACCGCGCTGGAAGGGGATCACCTTTGCCGCCGAGGAAGCCGCAGATCCGCCGCCGCCAGCCGGTTGCACGATGACCTGCGTGGCCGCGACGGTCGTTGAGTTGACCGTCCCCAGTACGAGGACGGGTTCGCCGGGGGTAATGGCACTCGCCGAGGCCGGGGTCGTCTCCTTCTGGTATGTCGTGGAGGACGCCTCGTCGACGGTCACCTTCTGACCCGCTGATGTCGACATTGTGAAGCTCGACGTGGACACGCTGCCGACCGTGCCGGATGCTCCCCCTGAGGCCGGTCCAGACCGAGCGTTGGATCCCCTGCTGCTGGGTGTTGCTGAGCTTGAGGAGGAAGCGGTTGCTGTTCCACTGCTGCTGCTCCCACAGGCCGCCAGGATTGCGGTTGCTGCAAGTAAGAGCAAAGTAACACTTACGACTATTTTTAGTGACAGTGACGTTCGTATCGACATTTTCTTTCCATCCTTTTCTGTATCGAAATGAGGGAACATACCTGACCATGAAATGATCAGAAAGGCTCCATGTCCATTAGAGTAACAGCCCTTGATGAAAATAACATTGGAGAAAAATGAGAAATTGCTCACCATCTATAGGAGATGGAGCCCCGCCCTGTGATAATTTTGCTTGATCTCAGTTGCTGCTTTCATAGCGCGTTTATGAGTATTTCCTCTGCAAAGCAGTTGTGGAGAGTGCTACATGAGCGAGAATGTACACTCATCGTTGAGCTAGCAACCTCTGTCAGAGTTCCCCTTCTCGATACGTTGAGCTAGAGGGCAAATCTGTCTACACACAGCCAGGCGAAGTGTGCTTGTGAGGCATCTCGCCTGGCTTCTTCTTTGCTTGTGTTCTACTTGTGCTCCTCGCCGATCCAGGTAGCACCAAAGAGCAGCTTCGCGCTATTGTAGGCCTTCTTGCCCGGCGGTTCCGCATACATTCGCAATGTGATCGTTCTGTGATTATCCAAGGGGTTGTTGTGACCCATTCGTGAGGTCAATACACGATACTTCATCTAGAAACAGAAACATGCTCCATCTGTAAGATGTTGTTCGGAATGAACGCTCCATTCCACTAGAAGAAGGAACGAGAATATGAACCATCCCGCTGTACTTATCGCCTCCGGGGAGTTCACCTGGTTTCGTGTCAAGATCACCGAGATCGAATACAACCAATCGGGGAGGGTGACGAGGTTTTAAAGGACGTCATAACCAGGACCCGCTTCCACCGAGTCGTCGTGTGAAAGGAAAGCATGAGAATCTCGAAGACTGCTCTTTGGTTATCAGTGATCGATGCCCTCCTGGTGCTTCTCGCAAGTGTTTCAGGCATCTTTCTCACGAGTATCTACGCCAGGGAAGCCCCTTCCTGGGCTGTCCAGGGAATTGGCCAGGACATCGTCAATCTTGTTGCTGTCGTGGTGCTGTTCATTGCGGCCTATTTTGTCAACAAAGGATCAGTCAAGGCGTTCTTGGTATGGAGCGGGGTGCTGCTCTATCTGATATACGCCTACGTCATCTATGCGTTTGATATCCACTTTAACAGTCTGTTTTTGGTGTACGTGGCGAGTGTGGGCTTGTCTTTTTATGCGCTTGTTGGTAGCGTGATCCACATGCATCTGGACCAACTCCAGGCCTCTTTTTCTGCCAATACCAAAGCGAGAGCAGTGAGTGTGTTCTTACTGGTGTTGGGCATTGTGTTTTACCTGCTCTGGTTAAGCGAGGAGATACCAGCCATATTGACAGGGAAGATTCCGCCAAGTGTAACGGCGGCCAACTTGCCGACCAATCCGGTGCATGTCTTGGATGTAGGACTCTACCTCCCTGCCATGATTATCACAGCACTATTGCTGTGGAGAAGAAAGCTCGTAGGCTATCTCCTTGCGGGTCCTTTGCTAATGTTCAGCATCCTCACGGGAACTGCGATACTGGTCATCTTTCTTGTCATGAGTATGAAGGGAATGCCGACGAGCGTTGGTGTCGAGGCGTTTATTGCGATCATTATCGTGGTGAGCCTTGTCCTGAGCGTGCTCTATTTACGAGAAGTGAACGAACAGAGGAGAGAAGGTCTTCTCAACGAGAGGAGGGAACAAATATGACAGTACTCGTTGCCTATGCAAGCAAACATGGATCGACCCAGGAAATCGCCCAGCGCATCGCCGAGCACCTCCGGCAGCTGGGTATCCAAGCCGAGGCCCGACCGCTGGAAGAAGTCTCGGACCCCGGCAGCTACGAGGCCCTCGTGATCGGCAGCGCTATCTACTACGGGTCCTGGATGAAGGAGGCCACGGAGTGGGTGCATCGCAATCAGGCCGTTTTAGCGAAGCTGCCGGTGTGGCTATTCAGCGTCGGCCCGCTCGGCGCCGAAGTCAAGGATGCCGAGCAGCAACCCAAGGAGTTGGCGGAGTTCCAGCAGGCCATCCGGCCCCGGGAACAGCGGGTCTTTTTCGGAGCACTCGACCACCAGAGACTGTCTTTCGCTGAACGGATGGTGGTGAAGGCGGTTCGGGCTCCCGAAGGCGACTACCGCGACTGGGAAGCCATCGATGCCTGGTCAGCAAGCATCGCCCGGGACCTGGGATGAGTCGCAAGGGGGTCCGCGCTCTTGATCTGCCTGAGTATTGTGGACCGGCCGATGGGGAACGTGCGTTCGACTTGTCACCATAACCAGCACCGGAGGGACGCGGTCACGGCTAGCGGCAGATGGCTGGCAGGCATCGCTACGTCCTCACTAACCACAGCACGGCATTGAAAAGGGTCGGAATTCAGCTAGTCGCAAGCAAGTTAGGAACGACTATGGTCAATATGCCAGGTTCATCCTCCCAGGTACGAGCATACCAACTTTGTCAGCTTCACGCATTGTAAGGCCTCTTCATCGAGGATCCAGACACCTGTGACGGTGTGAGTCGAGCGCACGCGCCATCACGAAGCCACCGCTTGCCGGAACAGTGGGTACACAGCGCGAAAGAACTTGCCGAGCTGCCGAACCAGGCGAAACAGTGGCAGCTTCCCTTTGACCGGATCCAGATGCTGGAACAGCATCTCGGTGTAATGCACCCCGGCATGTCCGGTGAGAGCGGAGTGTAGACGCCTCGACTCGCCAACGGGGACCACCTGATCCCCGCGATCGTGCAACAGCACGATGAGTGGAGCATGAACATCCTTCAGGTAATTCAGCGGAGACAGAGCGGCGAGGCGCTCTTGCATGATGGGAGGCAAGCGATGCAGCGCTGTCTCCGCATCGTCTCCGTCGGGCGCAGTGAGCAGTGAATACACTGCTCGGCCATCCGCTGACAGGCCGCGGCCGTCGAGGTGTCCCCTCTCATTGGCGAACGCGCTTTGCAACCGTTCTGCTTCGCCTGGTTCCAGCCAAGCGGTCAAGGAATGGACGAAGACCTTGCGGGTCAGCGGATCGACCCGCCACGGCTCACGCCCATCTCCGCAGGAGCGTGTGGCACTGGCGATGTCACGCGCGAACGTCCACATTGAGGAATAGGGAGCGTAGGCACCAATGAAGGCGACGCGGTCTCGTATGAGGGGACTGGCAGCCGCCATCAGGGCGAAGGAGCCTCCCACACATGTGCCGAGCAGGCCGGATCTCCCAGGATCAACATATGGTTGCTCAATGAACCAGCGGTATGCCAAAGCGATATCCTCGACATCCTCGGGATCGAGCCGGAAGTCCCGCATCGCGGGCGACCAGTAGAGGAGCGCTACGAAACCTGCACGAGCCAGCGCTTTCCCCAGGCGCGGGACCTGGGGGTGATCGACGCCGAAAGGAACGACACCGAGGCACACCACGATGCCAGGGTGTGGACCGCCTGACGAGGGCCGATAGAGATCGCCTTCGGCGTGGCCAAAACGTGTCGGATACCTCACCTTCTCCATCACCGGTGGCTTCGTCACCCAATCAACCGGTCGGGAGGGCAGCATCGGAAAGACTTTGAGGAAGAAGATCGCGGCCCTGGTCACTGCGCGGATCGGCCGCATCGCACGGGTGAAGACATGAAGCATGTTTGGCATCCGGTGAGCAACGCTGGCGGATGAAACTTTCGGTTGTAATGTAGACGTAGCCATAGGTGGCCTCCTTGTTCTAAGTGGTGGACAGGTTCCTCCCCCACCGGTGAGCGTTCGCGCACCTGCCTGGTGAGAGGTAACGGGAGGATGGATATCTTGTTGTATCAGCATGGTGCATCTCCTTTTGAGCAGGAGGGAGAAGGCGCTCTCCTTCCAACTGCTACAGTTCACGAGCGGTCAGAGTCGGAGCCCACCTGAATAGCTGGGCTACCCGCCCGCATTTGATCGACCAATGTACTTTCTATCTATAAGAAAGATAGCATCTTCGCCTCACAGAATAATCACAGCATGACGCTTCCCCCTCACACCGGTATCTCAATTCAGGGAAGGTTTCAGATACAGAAAAAGAGCGGAGTGAGAGGAACGATACTCATCTCACTCCGCTCTTTCACGGCGCTCACAGTCTTGTATTAACTTACGACGGGGACCGGAGGAGGCGTTGCTGTGATCTGGGGCTTGGGCTGCCCGGTGAGCCTGCCCGTCCAGGGAGTGCCCAGCAGCGGGAGCAGGTAGCGGTCGCCCCCGTAGTAGCCCGCGACGCGCCAGGCCAGCATAATGAACAGAGCCAGTCCACCGCGACATACGAGAGGAAAGGAGCACCTGGCAGTGCAAAGTTCTGTACGAACCAGCCGTACCAGCCTTGCACCGCTGGATGCGCGCCTGTGGTCTGAGCGAGCGCGCCATTGAGGAAACCGGTAAGCGCGGCTCCCGGATGGCTCGTGAAAATCCAGGAATTGCCTACATGCTGTCCAAACGTTCCAACGTCAATGGAGTAGCCTGTCAGCTTATCAATGCCGGCTACCAGCCATTGCCAGCCAACATATACTCGAACGATTAACCAGAACCAGGCCAATACTCATGATTTTTACCTCTGTGAAGGATGAACCTTCTCGAAAAGATACGTACGTTGAGTGCCCTGCGAAGCTGCGCCTCGTTCAGGGCTTGTCCTTTGACACTCTTAGCATACCCCTTTCATCTCACGGAAAAATCACAGCAACACCCAAATATATCACCATCACATCACAATGATCTTATGCAGCCTGTCAACGAACTGCGTTCTACCTCCGTTCAGGCAGGCTGCAAGGAGTGTATTGTGGAGACGTCGCTCCCATGATCACTTCTAAAGAAGCACGGGAAGACCAGCCCGAAGGAGTACCGGAGAGTGCGCGTAGACTTGCCGATTTGCTTGCTCTACCTTGAAATAAGACGAGCGATCAAGAAGGCCGCTGCTGCTGCAAGTCCACCGATAAATGCTGTTTGGAGCGCGCTCCTCAAAGGTCTTGTGCCCGTAAATCGACCTTTGATATAGCCAAACACCAGTAATGCCAGCAGAGTGGCCATGACTGAAATGAACAGCGCTTTTGTTGCCGGGGTAAAAAAGAAGTAGGGACTCAAGGGGATCAGCCCACCAACAATGTAAGCTCCTGCAATGGTCAATGCACTTGTAAGGGCACGTTTTGGGTCTGGCTCCTCAAGTCCAAGCTCGAAGCGCATCATAAAATCAATCCAGGCTCGTGGCCGCTTGCTCAAGGCCTCCACAATGGGAGCGCTTTCCGCCTCAGTGAGACCGTAGGAAGTAAACACTTCCATGACCTCGGCTTTTTCCGCTTCGGTCTTCTCTTTGATCTCTTGTTGTTCGCGTAGACGCTCACTGGCGTAATGTTCGGCGTCGCTGCGAGCAGCCAGATAGCCACCAAGTCCCATCGCAATAGACCCGGCCGCAAT
>WNGQ01006391.1_pt1 | contig 11786 bp, 10 predicted proteins | sample 5407661 | NCBI WGS metagenome assembly WNGQ01 (sample SAMN13153382, study PRJNA577476) | soil metagenome | isolation source: 60 cm soil or saprolite under Garry oak tree replicate 2 | place: USA:California | collected 2016-06-15
AGTCGAGGAAGCACACAAGCGCGGACTGAAAATCACCGGTCATCTCTGCTCAATTGGTTATCGCGAAGCGGCCGAGATCGGAATCGACAATCTCGAGCACGGCTTGCTGCCCGATTCGGAATTCGTCCCCAACAAACAAGCCGACAAGTGTCCGGGCGCGGCCGTGAATACGAGTCTGCGACAGCTCGACATTAACGGCGACGCCGTGAAGGAAACGATCCGCACGCTGGTCGCGAAAAATGTGGCGTTGACTTCGACCCTGCCCGTTTTTGAAGCCGGCGCGCCGCTGACTCAAACCGGCATCGGTGCTGCGAGTGCCGTCATGAATCCGCGGGTTCTGAGTGTTATGAACACCGACGCCCGGGTGCGCTACCTGACAGCGCGTTCACGCATTGCCGCCGACTCGCCCACGCCTGTGCTGGTGCGCAAATCGATGGATTTCGAACGCGCCTTTGTCGCCGCGGGCGGATTGCTGATGGCCGGTCTTGATCCGACGGGCAACGGTGGCATCGTCGCCGGCTTTGGTGACCTGCGCGAAGTTGAACTGTTGGTCGAGGCCGGCTTCACTCCCGTCGAAGCGATCAAGATTGCGAGTCTCAACGGCGCCAGGTTTTTAGGTGAAGATGCTCACATCGGCTCGATTGCGATTGGCAAGCAAGCCGACCTCATGATCGTGAAAGGAAATCCTGCGGCCAAAATCAGCGACATCGAAAACGTGGAGATCGTTTTCAAAGACGGGGTTGGCTATGACTCAGAGAAATTGATTCAGTCGGTGCAGGGGTTGGTGGGGATACGATAGCCAGCTAATTTTGGGGTGCGCCGGCAGAGCGCAGCGGCGACGGCGCTTTGGATTATTCTCGCTTGCCTCGGGCTCTCCGCCGGGGGCGTGCAGGAGGTAACTTCTCGGCCCCGCACGACTCACATCGCGGGATATGAGACCGGATGACCAGGTCGGGGCGCCAATCCAAAGTTATCTTATAAGAGTTGCACCGACCACATCTCTCGGGCGCATCTATTCTCTTCTTCAAAACTGTCAGCGCATAGTTACACGCTCTCGGGCGCGAGAATCCCGACGACGCTTTTGCGCTTTTAAGAATCAAGGGAGAACGATCGATGCACACGCAGCGCACTCGCCACGCCCCAATCCGCGGAGCGGACGGCAGCATAGAGCCTGGGGTGTAAGTCTTAAACATTGACCTGACCACGACATTCAGCCGCGCTCGTGAGCTCAATCGGTTGCGGACTGGCAACGGCTAGAGACAGGACGCAAAGAAGATTTGAAGCTCGGGCGCGACGCCGGGCTAATTTTCAAGGTGACGATCCAGTTTTCGCAGCCGTTCTTGAAAATATTCGCGCCAACTCTGCGAGAGAGCATTCAGCTTTACCGCCCGGCGCAATGTCTCTAAATCATCTTTCTCAAAAGCATATAAGCGCACAATGTCAGCGATAGTGATGTAGTTCTCATCGCGACTCAGCAATCGGACAGCGTCGCCGGCTTTGACCAGACCCTCTTTGAGCACAGCAAAGTAAAATCCGGTGCGGCGGCTCTGCAGAAATCTCCTGAGCATGTCGGGATGACCGAATTTGATTCCCAGCTTGTAGCAGGGCAGGCGTGGTTCAGTGACCATTACCTCGGTCGCGCCAATGTGAAACCGGTCGCCCACGTTGACTTTGTCTTCCAGCAATCCTTCGGTTGTAAAGTTTTCGCCAAACATCCCGTAGGGCAGGTCGCCGTCCTGCAAATAATCTTCGGGCAATTCTTTTTTCCAGTAATCGTAGTGCTCGGACGGATAGGCATAGACGGCTTTGCTCGGGCCGCCGTGCACAGACAAGTCGGCCTGCCGATCACCGTCAAGATTTAGTGTGCGCAGCATGACCGGACCCGGCACCGGCTCTTTGAAGATTCCGGTAGCCACCGGCTCGCCGTGGTACTCAACGAGGCGCGGGAGCCCGACCTGGAGAGAGATGAGCTTCATTTATGACCTTCAGAGCGTATCTGCGACCCAATTATCCTGGAGTGTTGGGCGGTTCTACTTCCCGCTATCCATATGCCAGCCCGGATTCACCCATTGGCCTTTGCGGTTGACGAAGACTTCAGTGACGCGGCCCGAGTGCGCGCTGCGCTGGCCTCCGGTTTCAAGTTCATACAAATAGTTTGAGTAGACAACCGCGGTGAGGCCGTAGACCTGGATTTCGGTTTTAGGAAATTCAAGTTTGATGAGCTTGCCACCACCCTTCGCGAACTCAGTCGAACCATTAAGAATCGTTTGGCGGTTTGACCAGGTGTTGTCCCCTGATTCGATCGCCACCATCTCTTCCGGGATCAATTTTTCCAGCGTGGCCCGATCCCCTGCGAACCACGCGCGCCAGACAGCTTCACGCGCATCCAGCAGTCGCTTTTTCATTTGATCGCCTACCGGCCGGGGCGACGCCAGTTGTTCTTCCACCGATTCCTGATGCAGCGCGGTGTCGCTGCCGTTCTGAATCCACTGCCCGTTCTGTTTCGTGTAGAAATCGGAAATGCGCAGCGCGCGGTGGTACGGACCGTTCGGGGTCAGCGACTCGACGTCGGCGACGAAACAAACAAACGCCGCGTCGCCTTTGAAGATCATGTCGAACTCGCGCATCTTGTAGCTCTTCATCCCGTAAGGACTCTTCGGATCGACCTGGTTCCAATCCATGTAACCATCGACGCCTTTGATCATCTCGCGCGAACCTTCCAGATAGCCGAGCCAGTTCTGTGCATGAGTGGCACGCAGCGCTGCGGTGTCTTTCCTGATAAACGCCTGAAAGATGCTGTCGATATGCGCGCGAATCGCCTGGCGATCTGCGGCGCGATCGTCTTGAATGGTCGTCGCCACAACTTTTTCAACCGAACTGATGGCGGGCGAAATCGCGGCAACCAATACGATGCCCAGCACGAATGAGAAGAGAGAGAAACCGAGAAGTCGCAAAATCATCGAAGTTACCTCCAGAGAAGTTTATCCCCTACCTCGACGCGTAGCGTCGCTATGAGCTTAGACCGGCGTTTCAACGCCGGGAAAAACGTGTAGCGCTAACGTTCGTCGCGTCAGCGACGATTGAAAGAAACATTCGATCGTCGCGACGCAAAAGGAAATATTTTCTCGATCGATCCCGGCCTTGAAGGGCCGGGCTAAGTTCAAAACGTCGCTCAGCGACGTGAATATCACTTCCCGCCTGTCACAGTGAACTTTATATCATCAGGACTATCCGCGAGCTTGATGTCATTGGCGTTGTACGCCGTGACCGTAATTTGATACGAGCCTGCGGCCAGCGGCTGGTCCAACACGTACGATGTGCCATCCACCCGCTTGTTGATGTAATCATAGTTGGTGCCGGCGGCGTTTGAGCTGTCGGCGTTGATGCTGAATTTATAATAGGCAGCGTCCGGATAGCCCTCCCATTTTACTTCGACGTTGTTGCCGCCGATTTTCGCTCCGGCCTTCGGATTCAACAGTTTCAAATCGCTCTTGAAAAGATTTGAGTCGGGCGCAAAGAACGTCTGATCCGGTTCGAGTTTATATTTAGCTGAGGAAACAAAGCCGGAAGTCGCAAACACATAGTAAGGCGTGTCGAATACTTTTGCGGTCAGGCCTTCATAGATTCCCGGCGGCACGTTCCTGATCAGATATTGTCCGTCGTCACCGGTTTTCGCGGTAAAGGTTTGGCCGCCGCACCCGTTGAGATACTGGTTGAATTTCTCGCAGAGTTTTACTTCTATGTTCGCGGCAGGTTTACCGTTGTAGAGCACTCTGCCCTGAACGTTGGCTTTGCCGGCCTCGGGCTTTTCCTTTGCTTCGCCCGTGCCGGAGTGAATGAGCCCCTGGTCATCGGTTTTCCCGGAAGACGCGCTGGTGTTGGAGTTGGTTTCCGCAGTGCGAGATTTGTCACCGGAAGACTTGCAACTCACTGCGATTGCGGTTAAAAGCAGAGCGACAACGATCAGTAATTTTGCGGAAGCAGACATAGACTATCTCCAGAGGTGAATTTTAATCCGGCACGTCGTTTCGTAAACTTCTAATTCAAATCGGCGCAGCGCGCAAGGTCGAATTACCGTAGTGGATCACTAACGCGCAACTCCGAGAACTTTGATTCAGTCGCGTGATTAAGGGCAGCTCAGTCTCGCGGTCACACTTATTCGCGACCGGGGCTCGCCGATCATCAATGCAACCCGCCAGGATTATTCTTTGTATTTTTGTCACGCTGACTCTCAGCTCAGCAGAACATATCTCTGGGCAAACTCCGGCAGATAAACGCATCGTGATTGCCGCCGGCACCGTGCTCGACGGTAAGGGCCGAGTGCTGCGTGACACTCGTATCGTGATCCAGGGGTCAAAGATCGCGGCCATCGACCCAAAGGCTGGGCCGATCGATTATGACCTTCGCGGTCTGACAATCTTGCCCGGTTGGATCGATGCGCATGTGCACATCACCTGGAGCTTCGGCCCTGACGGCAAGAACGCCGGCGGCGGCGGGACGACCCAGGAGGCGGCATATCAGGCGGCTGCGAATGCGTATGTGACGTTGATGGCCGGCTTCACGACCGTGCAGAGCGTGGGCTCGCCCACGGACATTCCTTTGCGCGATGCGATCGTCAAAGGCTTGGTCCCGGGACCGCGCATTCTCACCGCCGCGCAACCATTGCAAGGGCAAGGTGAGGCAACCGGTACACCCGACGACATTCGCGCCTATGTTAGAAAACAAAAGCAGGCGGGCGCGGATCTCATAAAGATTTTCGCCGCCGCCAGCCCGGGCCGCAACACTCCAACTCTGTCCCAGGAACAACTCAACGCGGCTTGCGATGAAGCCGGCAAACTCGGCCTGCGCACGCTGGTGCATGCCTACGGACCCGCGGTGAGAATGGCGACGCTGGCCGGTTGCTCCCAGATCGAACACGGCGTTGGGGCGACCGACGATGATCTGAAATTGATGTCGGCAAAGGGGACGTATCTGGATCCCCAAGCTGGCCTGGTCTGGGAAAACTATTTACTCAACAAACAAAAGTTTGCCGGCACGTCTTTTTACCCCGCCACCGTAGACAGCTTTGCTCCGATGGAGAAACTAATTCCCGTCTATCACGAGTTCTTCGCGCGTGCTCTGAAGATCCAGGGGCTGAAAATCGTCTTTGGCACAGATGCTCTGGCCGGCTCCCATGGTCGCAACGCGGAAGAGTTCATCGACCGCGTTCGCGACTGCGGTCAGGAGCCGATGGCCGCTATGATTGCCGCCAACTCGCTCGCGGCTGAAGCGCTGGGCATGGCTGATCAAATTGGATCGATCGCGCCGGGGTTGCAGGCCGACATCATTGCGCTGGACGGCGATCCCTTGAAAGACATTAACGCTGTGCGCCGGGTTGTTTTCGTGATGAAGAGCGGCGTGGTTTACAAGAATGCCGGCCGAATTCGTTAGTTGCATAGCCCGCAAGATGCCGACTACAAAACAAGTCTTTAATCGCAATCGCGGTTGGGCGATTCTCTTCGCGCGCCTCGTGCTCGGTTTGATTTTTTTCATGGCCGGGGCCTGGAAGGTGTTTCAGCTCGGACCACTGCAACACGCGCGCAAATATTTCCTACCGTTCGCAGATACTTTTCTGCCGGTCTGGTCTTTGTGGGCGGCTGGCGTAGTGATTCCCTTTATCGAACTGATTGCCGGCGGTCTCGTGATCGTCGGCTTACGGACGCGGGAAGCTTTGATTGCGCTCGGGTTCGTTCTGGCAATCGTTACATTCGGGCATTTGCTTCATGAGCCCCTTTACGAATTTCATACGCACGTCATCCCGCGACTCGCGTTGCTGTTGTTTGTGCTTGTGTTGCCGGCCTCGGACGATCGTTTTTCACTGGATCACTTAATCGCCAGGAGAAACGTCTCATGACAATGATCACCATCCGTCAGCTTTCAAAGAGCTTCGGGGCCCAGGTGGCAGTGAAGAGCATCGATCTCGATGTTCCTGCCGGACAGCTGGTCGGTTTGCTCGGGCCAAATGGAGCGGGGAAAAGCACTACGATCAGGATGCTCACCGGAATGCTGCTGCCCACATCCGGCACGGCCGAAGTCGGCGGGTTTGATGTGGTCCAGGACCCGCTGAGCGTTAAGCGGATTGTGGGATACGTTCCCGAGAGTGGAGCTGTATTCGAGGCCCTTACCGGTTGGGAGTATTTACAACTAATCGCGGCCTTGTATCACATGCCGGAAGATGAAGCGGCGACAAGGATTGAACGCTTCGGACAGTTTTTCGATCTCACTACCGACACTTTGCAGGATAAACGGCTTTCTGCTTACTCGAAAGGCATGCGCCAGAAAGTCGTCATCACGGCGGCGTTATTGCATAATCCCAAGGTCGTTTTTTTTGACGAGCCCCTCAACGGCCTCGACGCCAACGCCGCGCTCAGTCTGAAGACCTTAATCACGTCGTTGGCCCGCGAAGGCAAGACCATTATTTATTGTTCGCACATTCTCGATGTCGTTGAGCGAATCTGTAAGCGAGTAGTAATCATTCACGAAGGATCGATTGTCGCCGACGGATCCGTCGAACAACTTCTGGAACAAAGCGGTCAACATTCGCTGGAACAGGTTTTCAATAAACTGACTGCCACGGAAAACCTGTTGGCGCGCGCCGAAGAGTTTGCTCGCGTGCTCACTCAGTAACGAGTATTCGTCGTGAAACACTCCAATTCCCAGGCTGCGACTATCGACCGCCGGCAATTGAGAGCGTTGTTGAAATGCTACTTTCGCCTCAGTACGCGGGGCCGCATCACCCAGTCGATGGGCCGATCTGGCAGGAGTCGCAGTGTACTCTTTGCCCTCGGTCTGTATACCTTCACGGGATTGATGACCGGATTCGTCGTCCTGTCAATCCATCTGGACGTGTTTACCTACTCGGTTTTGCTGCACTCCATGACGTTTTTCGTTGTCGGCATGGCCATCACTGCCGAGTCCGGAGATATTCTGTTTAATGTAAGCGAGAGCGATGTACTGGTTCATCGACCGATCCATCCACGCACTTTGCTGCTGGCTAAATCAGTGAATCTGATCGCGTTCGCTCTGATGCTCGCCGCCGCCTTGAATCTTTTTCCCGTTTTCTTTGGGCTGGCCGCCGGGCATGCGCGTCCATGGTTTCCTCTGGTACACGTGCTTTCAATCACTCTGCTTTGCGTCTTCTGCGCCGCCGGCGTGGTGTGCACCTATGGTTTGGTAATCAGATTTCTCGATCGTGAAAAGTTCGACAACTTCGCGGCCTGGTCGCAGGTTGGTCTCTCGGTTTTATTTATCTTCGGTTATCAGGTAATACCGCGATTGCTGAAGCAGTTAGGTGGAGTAAGCCTGGAGGGCTATGGACGATATCTGTGGCCGTTGCCGCCCGCGTGGTTCGCCGGAATTGACGCCGCGGCGGGCAGCGATCAAGCGGGGGCCGGTATGTTTGGACTTGCGCTGATCGGAGTGCTGATTACGGCGGCACTAAGCTATCTGGCAATCGGCAGGTTGGCGCCGAGTTACGCTGAAGGGCTGACGAAGTTGGCTGAAACTCGCACCCGCGAACCCAGACGTACCCGCGCCAGAACCCGAGTGACAGGGATCCGCAATCCGATTTTGCGTTGGTGGCTCCGTGACCCGGTAGAGTTGGGTGTGTTTCGACTGACGGCGGCCTATATGCGTCGCGATCGGGAAATCAAACTTCGCCTTTATCCATCTCTGGCAATGTTCGTTGTTTTTCCGTTGCTGGGTCTGGTCGATCGGGATCGTGGGGGCTTCTCGACATTCGTGCCTCTAATAACGGTCTGGATGTTAGGAAGCTTACCGGCGACAGCTTTGCAAGCGGTTCGCATGTCGTCACAATTTTCCGCCGCAGACATTTTCTCAGTTGCGCCGCTGGCCAGCACGGCGCCGGTTTTTCACGGAGCCCGCAAAGCTGCCATTTTTTATTTATTGCTCCCCGCAATGTGTGTTGCCGGAAGTTTGATCGTCTTTCTGGCACCCGCAGGTCGCGAATCTTTACTGCTGGCGCTGCCTGGTTTGATCGCGATTCCCACGCTTTCGCTCCTGCCGGGGCTAATCGAGGAGTACCTGCCTCTGTCGCAGCCGGCAGCGCGCGGAGAGCAATCGTCAAGGAACATGGGGCTCATGTTCGCAACGATGCTTTCGATGCTCGTGGTTGTTGGCTTCGCCTGGCTGGCGTGGAGTCTCGGGCTGCTATGGCTTCTGCTTCTGCTCGAAATTCTTCTGATGGCGCTGCTGCATTGGACTTTCAATCGCGCCATCAGAAATCGACAGTTGACCCGTCGCGAGTAAATAGTCGGGTCTCTACTACGATGGCAGCGCGGGTGGATCGCCGCAGGCTTGTAGCCATGATTACCTTGCGACGATGTTAATGATCCGTTCCTAATGAATGAATCGAAAGAGGTGTACTGATGATTAATCGATTACTTCAAATTTGTGGCGTCCTGATTTTCCTGACCGTGACTGCGGTCGCCTTTGTTTCAGACAGTAATCGTCATGTGCCCGCAATTGACGAGTTGCTGACCCTCAAAACCGTTGGCGGCGCGCAAATTTCACCTGACGGCAAGTGGGTCGCATATACAGTAGGCTGGGGCGACTTCAAACAGGACGCTTTCGTCACCCAGATCTGGCTGGCCGAAACGGACACCGGACGCACGTTTCAATTGACGCGGGGAGACAAATCTTCCACGACGCCAAAGTGGTCGCCGAATGGCGAGTGGCTGGCATTCCTGTCGAATCGCCTGGAAGACAAGAACCAGATTTTTGCGATCAATCCCGCGGGCGGCGAAGCACGGCAGCTAACCAAATCAGAAACGGCGATCAGCAACTTTGCCTGGTCAGAAGACGGAAATTCGATCGCCTATCTCGCCACCGAACCCGTGCCACAGGTTTCGAAAGATCGAAAAGAATATCTCGGCGATTTCGAAGTAGTACGCAAGGAATACAGCTTCTCGCATATTTGGACTTTAAGCCTCAGCGAAGCCATGAATGGACCATTAGTTGGGAAGCAACGGACGAAGAAAAAAGATTTCAGCGTCGATTCCATTTCGTGGTCGCCCGACGGAACCAGGATCGCGTTCAGCGCGACGGTTAATCCCGATTTGATTCAAGGTGTCACCTCAGACATTTACCTTCTCAATCTGGCTGACGACTCGGTCAAAAAGATCGTTTCGCAACCCGGCCCCGACAACGGCCCGCGCTGGTCGCCTGACGGAAAACAAATAGTCTTCTCGTCAGGGATGGGCAACACGTTTTTCTTTGCCAGTAATTCGCGTCTCGCAGTCGTGCCGGCTGAAGGCGGCCCACCGCATTCTATAACCGACGCCTTCGACGAAAATGCCGGCCTCGTCGAATGGAAGTCCGACGGCATTTACTTCAGCGGACTACAAAAAACGGCTTCGCACCTGTTTCGTGTCGATCCAGCCGGCGGCAAAATCATGCGGCTTTCGAGCCCGGATAACTTGATGGCCGGATCGTTTTCTCTGACAAAAGACGGAACGCGCGTGGCTTTCACCGCCAGTTCACCCACGTCACTGAACGAGGTCTTCGTTTCCGGTGCCCGGAATTTCGCCCCTCGTGTGCTAACCAACATGACTGAGCAGACAAAACAGTTCGTGCTGGGCACCCGCGAAGTCATTTCCTGGAAGAGCACCGATGGCACGACGATTGAGGGCGTCTTGATCAAACCGGCCGACTTTGATCCAGCAAAGAAATATCCTCTGCTTTGCGTGATTCATGGTGGCCCGACGGGAATCGATCGCCCGTCGCTACTGGCTCCTGATGCTCGTTACTACCCTTCGGACATCTGGGCAGCGCGCGGCGCGCTGGTGCTGAAAGTGAATTATCGCGGCAGCACAGGCTATGGTGAGAAGTTTCGCAAACTGAACATGCGCAACCTCGGCGTCGGCGATGCGTGGGACGTTTTATCGGGCGTCGATTATCTAATCAGCAAAGGCTGGGTCGATAAGACAAAGGTCGCGTGCATGGGCTGGAGTCAGGGTGGTTATATCTCGGCGTTCCTCACGGCCTCTTCAGATCGTTTTGTCGCAATTTCGGTGGGCGCCGGAATATCCGACTGGTCCACTTATTATTACAACACGGACATCACGCCGTTCACGATCAATTATCTCGGCCATAACCCCGTTGATGATCCGCAGATTTATCAGAAGACCTCTCCCATCGCCTATGTTAAAAATGCGCGCACGCCGACCCTGATTCAGCATGGCGAACTCGATCGCCGCGTGCCCATCGCGAATGCTTACGAGTTAAGACAGGCGCTGGAAGACAAAGGCGTGCCCGTCGAGATGATTGTCTATAAAGGCTTTGGCCATCCAATCACGAAGCCAAAGGCGCAGCGTGCGGTGATGCAACACAACCTCGCCTGGTTCAATCACTATCTCTGGAACGATCCATTGCCGGATTTTGCTAATCCGGATTTGCCCAAGAAGGAAAAAGAGGGCGACAAGAAAACAGCAAGCAGTTCCCCTTAAGAAAACTTGGCCAGGGATACTCTCTTGCAGACTTTGAATGTGGTTGATCTTCTGCCAGATCATCCCACCGTGGGCAGAAAAAGACCGAGGGAGGTGCGCGCCGGGCGCACGTCCCTCCTTGATTAACTAATCGTAAAAACGGCCGCGTTAGGGTTTCCTGGTCGCCGTGGGCTTGGCTGAAGCTGCCGGAGCGACTTTCGCATTGGCGTTGGCCGCCTTGGCATTCGCATTGGCGTTGGCGGCCTTAGCATTGGCGTTTTGCGCCATCGCGTTAGCGTTATTAGCCGCAGCATTCTGATTCATCGCAGTGTTGGCCGCCTTATTCGCGTTAGCGTTCGTGTTGTTGTCATTTGACGCGGTACCGCAACCGGCGGCAAAGGCAGTGAGCGATCCAGCAGCAATCAGAGCTACGATTCGAGACTTGGTCATGAAACCTCCTCTATAGGTCCTATTCAGCAAGACTTCAAAAGCTTGGTGTGCATCAATTAGGTCAAGGCTCTGAAATGCGCCGCCGCCAACTGCAGCGGACCGCGGACAAAGAAATTGAGCCTAAGACTTCGTCTAGCGCGGCGGATATTAGATCAGTTTTGGCGCTTGATGCAAGAAAAACTGCAAATATACCCTCGGTTGATTTTCAAGATAAGCATCCGGCGCCGCCCCAATACCGGCAACCGTCCGCCTTCACTTCGTCGCCACTACTTGGTTTTGTTGCCGGTATTCGCTTTGGTATTGGCATTTCCGGAGTTGTTATTTGCCGCGCCAACCTTGAGCTGATTCTTCACTGCTTTTACGCCGGCGACACTTTTGGCGACCGATTCGGCCTTCGCTTTTTGCGCGGCCGTAGGAACGGTTCCCGTTAAGGTAACAACGGCATTGTCGACGTCAACGTTAATGGTCGAGTCAGATCGCTGGCGGCGGCGAGATCGAAACGGGTCTTTGTCCATAGCCATCCATCATCAACCCCGGTGCCGATTTTTCGGCCCAGTTGCTTCGCTTGCTGCGAATAACTTTCTTTGTTCTTTTCGTATTCTTCACGCGTACCCTTGCGGGAAGTGTTAGCGTTGGTGTTGGCGTTCGACGATGCGTTCTCATTTCGCGCCATGTTGGTATTCGCATTCGCATTACCATTGTCATTTCGTGTCGTGCTGCATCCAGTTATGACTGCGGCTAATCCGAGGACAAGTATTGCCGTTATGCTCTTCATGACTTTGTTCCCTCCTGGTCTGTTTGGGTGGGGGTCTTGACGATGCAGAAAATCGTAGATCGTCCTGAGGCTTTCCG
>WNGQ01006033.1_pt1 | contig 11785 bp, 8 predicted proteins | sample 5407661 | NCBI WGS metagenome assembly WNGQ01 (sample SAMN13153382, study PRJNA577476) | soil metagenome | isolation source: 60 cm soil or saprolite under Garry oak tree replicate 2 | place: USA:California | collected 2016-06-15
GGGTTCTCCTTCTGCCCCTCAGCCACAGCAAGGGGCATGGGGCGCGCCTGCCCAACAACAAGCTCCGGGGTGGGGAAACTCCGCCGATGCGCAGCAGCAACCAGCAGGATGGGGTAGTCCCGCTTCTGCTCAGCAACAGCAACCGGCAGGCTGGGGCGCGCAGCAACAGCAGCCGCAGCCAAGCAGCTGGGATCCAAATGCTGCGCAGCAGCAGCCCGGGAGCTGGGGTAGTCCCGCTTCTGCTCAGCCACAGCAACCGGCAGGCTGGGGGAATGCATCAGGACAATCAGCACAGCAGGGATGGGATCAAACAACACCGCCTGTAGCGCCAGGATCAGATCCCTGGGCACAACAGCAGGCCGCGCCCTCATGGGGTTCACCCAACAACCAGCAGCAAGCGCCCACTGCATTTGGCGCCAGTGGTTCAGGTCAATCCTGGGGACAGGCAGCACAACCCGTTGACCAGTGGGGACAGCCCATCCAGCAGCAAGGGCAACAATCAAGTTGGCCTGGCAGCGTGTCACAGCCTTCCTCCACACCTCCTGGTGGAAATGCACCCGTACCCTCGTGGCAACCGCAGGGGCAGGGTTTGGGACAGAACCAGCCCGGGTTCGGCGCCATGGAAAATCCTGATGGAGACCGCACCTTGCTGCGACCTTCTGGAGCTCCCGCTGCCGGTTCGCAGGGACGACTGGGTATTGTTCGCATTGAAGAGGGGAAAGAGCCGGGGCGCATCTACGAAGTTCGCAAAGAGAGCCTGAGCATTGGACGCAGCCGCGAAAGCGACATCTTCCTTGAAGACCTGGCTGTATCACGACTGCACGCCTCCATCATCAGCATGGGTAATAGCAACTATGCCCTGCGCGATGAGGGCAGCGCGAACGGGACAAAGGTCAATGGACAGACCGTCAACAAATACCAGCCCTATCCTCTGCAAGAAGGGGACAAGATTCAACTGGGTCAAACGGTTTTAGTCTTTGCGAGACGGTAACACTCGTGTAGGGATGAGAGGCGCCCGAATCAGGATATGCAAAAAGATCCCCTGCTCGGTACGACTTTTGGGAATTACAAAATCCTGGCCCCACTTGGTCAGGGAGGGATGGCCCATGTCTATCGAGCTCGCCAGGAGAATCTTGACCGCGAAGTCGCGGTGAAAGTTCTTCCACCCTGGTATGCAGCTGATCGTAATTTTGTCGTGCGCTTCAATCTAGAGGCGCGCCTGATTGCCCGCCTTTCTCACCCCAATATTGTGACCGTTCACGATTTCAATGAGAGCAACGGGCATCTCTACATTGTAATGCAGTTGGTTGATGGTGGGACTCTGAAGCAAATTCTGGATACTTCGCACGATGCAGTGAGCGCGGCGGGTACCTCCTTTCCGCTCCCTGGCACGATGGATGTGCTGGAAGCCAACCGTATCTTTCAGCAACTCGCCAGCGCCCTGACCTATGCCCATGAGAAAGGTATCATTCACCGCGATATCAAACCGGTCAATGTTTTGATGGACCGCTCAGGTCGTCCAATTCTCTCCGACTTTGGCATCGCGAAGGTGCTTGCTGGAAGCAGTGGCCTGACTCGCCCGGGCGCGGGAGTCGGCACTCCTGAATACATGTCTCCCGAACAGTGCAAAGGCGAAGAGGTGGACGGACGGGCCGATATTTACGCGCTTGGCGTTATGCTCTTTGAAGCTCTCACCGGACGCACTCCTTTTGTCGGGGACAATTATCCGGCGCTCGCGCACGGTCATCTCTACCTGCAGCCGCCAGACCCCCGGGTCTTCAATCCCCAGCTTTCACCGCAGGTCTGCCAGGTGATCCTCAAAGCTTTGCAAAAAAAACAGGAGATGCGTTACCAGCAGGCCAACGACCTGGCCCTGGCCCTTGAGCAGGCGGTCCATCCTTCTTCTATAGGGATGGGAGATATTTCCGCGCAGCCAACGCTGAGACCTTCGGGCATTGAGCGCGCGCCTACCACTCCCATTTACACCTGTCCCACCTGCCAGCGTCCCAACAAGCCTGACACCTACTTTTGTGTACGATGCGGCTCTCTGCTCAATCCCTGCCCCAAGTGCCGCAATCAGAATCGAGCCAGGGACCGCTTTTGCACGCGGTGCGGGCAATCGCTGCAATACCGTATGCAATAACGAGACCTCATCTTATGTAGGGGCGCAATGCATTGCGCCCACCTCTGGAGAATCGGCCTGTCAAGAGGGCGCAATGCATTGCGCCCCTACATATTACCAGGTGAAGTCATCCGGTTGTATGCATACTCGTTCCAGCACAGATCGTTGTTCATCGATTCGTTTGCGCTGGAGGAGCGCGCGCTGCTCCGCGCTCAGTCCGAGAATGGTATGAATGCGCTCTACGATGATTGCTGGCGGTGTTGGTTTGGTGAGGTACTCGATGGCTCCCTCTTCAAAGCCATGTATCTGTTCAGTCAGGTGGTAAAGCGCGGTCAGCACGAGCACCGGTAATGGGGAAGTCAAATGCTGGGCGCGCAGCCAGTGGAGTACTTCCCAACCATCTACAGGCCGCATCTTGAGGTCAAGTATGACCAGGTGCGGGCGATACTGAGGAATAAGGCTAATGGCCTCAAGTCCATCGGCTGCCCCGCATACATCAAACCCGGAGTGTTTGAGATACACGCACAGCACGTGCCGGATATGCACATCATCCTCGACCACCAGAATACGAGTCGGGGTCGCTACATAATTCACTTCCACAATGACCTCCCTGTCGATTACGGGGCGACCGTGAGGACGCCCTTTAGGGTGTGAACCCTATCAATTCAACCACTACAACCATCGCGATACGAGGTGGACGCTGTATCCGTATTCCGACTGCCCAACAACCAGATGGACTGCGTGCCAGGTAGCCGGAAAGGCATCCCTACGAACGCCGTGACAGTGGGAAACGCACCTCAGCGCAGGTGCGGGGGGGTGTTTCCCCTGTGCGGCGCAAATAAAAGCGGCCTTCAAGATCACCTATCAAATTTCTGATGAGTGAAAGGCCAAGTCCTTCGCTACTTTCTTCTTCAAAAGTTTCGGCTGGCCCATCGCCAGTATCAAGCACTTCCACTGTGACCATTCCACCTTCCTCACGTCCTCGTATCATCACTGTACCTTCTGCCTTACCCGCCATGCCGTGTTTGATGGCATTGGAGACCATTTCATTGAGGACTAAGGCCAGAATGGATACCGCACGTGAAGGGATGACGACGGCGCAGGGTTCCACTACAAAGATGATATGTGTCTCAGGTGGACGCAGCGTCGCATTGGCCACACCGACAATTTTGCGGGCAATATCATCTACACGCGCCTCACTCAGGTCTTCGTGTGAAAGCAGATCGTGCGTCGCGGCGAGGCCCTGCACGCGGTTCACGCTCTCAGCCAGGATATGGCGCGCCTCTGGCGACCGAGTGCGCCGCATCTGCAACGAGAGAATACCTGCTACGGTCGCAAGGTTGTTCTTGACACGATGATGCAGTTCGCGCAGCAAGATCGTCTTGATCTCCAACCCGTGACGCGCTTCCTCATACAAACGGGCATTGTCAAGGGCGATGGCGGCCTCATTGGCGAAAGTGATGACGAGTTGCATCTGCTCCTCGCTCAAGAGATGACGATGACTGCTGTAAATACAGATACAGCCCAGCACGTTGCGTTTGACCTCAAGTGGTACGCACAAGACCGAATGCATTTCAGACGACATGAGTGGATCGTGTTGCAGAAAACATACCTCTCCCCCGGACTCTTCCCTGCGTACACCGCGATGAAAGCAATCGACGGCCATACTTGGGCGCCCGGTTTGCACTGCTCGCCCGGCGCAGCAGTGGCCAACGGGGACTTCAATTGATCGTACTCTGGCCTCGTTGAGTCCATAATGTGCCAGTACATGTAAAGTCTGTTTGTCTGTGTCCAGCTCAAAGATGCATGAACGATCAGCTCCGCTCAACTGGACGGCCTGGGTAGTGATGATTTGCAGCACACGGTCCAGGTCCAGGGTGGAGGCGATGATGGAGGAGACGCGGTGGATGGTGGCCAGTTCATGCACTTTGCGGCGCAGCTGTTCATCGGTTTGCTCATACAAACGCGCATTTTCCATGTTGATGGCGATAATACCGGCAACTACTTCTACAAAATTGATCTCTTCACCCGTAAAGTCGCGCGGCTCGCCGGATTGCACGTTGATGACGCCGATGAGGCGCACGACGTCGCCAAAAAAGATGATAGGCAGGGCCATGAGTCCATGATACTCCTGGCCATAACTACGCGCTTCCATGGCAAAGACGCCATCTGCGAGGGCGTTCTGCACGAGCAGGGGTTGGCCTTTGTCGGCGACCCAGCCGCTATATCCCTCGTCCAGGCGCAAGGTGTAATGCATGCCACCCAGGGGACGCGGCCCATTGGTGGCGCGCAGGGTGATCACGCGCTGCAATTCGTCATAGAAGAAGATGGAGCAGAGTTCGGCGTGCAGCTCTTCGGCGACGTGCCTGGCGATGGATTCCAGGGCCTGATCCAGGTCAATGGTGGAATTGCTGACACTGTTGATGCGCTGCAAGGCCTGCAGGCGCTGTTCCATGAGTTGCTCCATGTGTTGTTGTTTGCGCAGTACCTGGTCTATGACGGACTGGTAGCCGCGCGTGAGGGCCATGAGGCAGAGCGATTGAAGTTGATAGAGATGGGATGTGGCGACAACGCGCAGGGATTCTGCCGCTTTTTGCTCGTCGAAGATGGCGTTACATTCCTGGACAAGGGCATCAACATAGGTTTGCAGGCCCTGGATGCGCGCCTCTAACTTGCCTTCGTGCTGGGCAAGGGCGCGACCAGACTGTTCGAAGCGGGCGTCGAGGTCTGAGGGATCATCACAGACGAGGGCGTTGAGGAGGAGCCAGGCATCACTGCCTTCTTCTGGGCCGAAATGCGCTTGTGAGGCGCGCTGTAACGCGGCACGCAACCTGGCTACGTTTTGCGCGAGGATATGCTCAACCTGCTCCACTTTCCTACTCTTTAGCACGATGATTGCCTGTTCTTGCCGCGCTTGCTATGCTTTCGCGGTCATTGCTCTGCTGGATAGTGTTTGTGTCCGGTATTGCTACACTGAAACGCCGACTTTCCACTGCTCCGATGGTTTCCTTCTCCCCTGTCCAACATCCCCTTGCATCATTGTAGTTGGGTTCCGCCTTTCTGTCAAGAAATTCGATCGAAATAACATCCTTTTTTTCTAATGAAGAATCCAGGCAAACAGTACCTACTTAGAAGATAGACTCATCCATCCAATTTCCCTAGTATATAGCAAAAATAACTTCATGGATAGAGGAAAATAGCGTGGCTAGCAGATTCTACTAGCCCATTTAGCTACAAATGGCTTACTTCTCAGAGTGTTGAACGTTGAAATGAATATGGAAATTGCGGCCCTGTTCTATTTGGGAGGATACGACTTATGAAATGTTCAAGCTGCGGATTGCCACTCTCGCCATCTCGCGCAAATGCAAATTGCCCGCGCTGCGGCGCGTCACCAGACGCCAGATCGAATGGCTCGAAATCGACTGGCAATGCCAATCCACCTGATCCTGGATCCTATGAACTGTCCTCCTGGGGAGGTAATGATGGTGGAGGCGTACCTCTTGGAGCGGTCATGTCTCCCCCAAACGGGCAATGGGGACAGGGAAGTTCGGAGGGGCAGTGGGCACCATCCTCCTACAACCCATCACTTGCGCAGGCAAATGCTCCGCAAGCTGTGCAACCAGAACAGATGTGGTTGCCAGGACCAGCTGCTGCACCAACGATATCGCCAAAGCCGATTACGCTGCAGCGCCCAACGTCCCCGCGCTTTCCACAACCTCCAGGCAACAATCGTAATATGCGAATTGGTTTTCTTGTCGCCGGACTATGTATAGTCGCGGGTGGCCTCCTGCTGGTCTTCGTTTACTTTATGGCTATAGGTACAGGAAACAACACCGGCAATGCAGGCAACGCCACTTCGACCGTGCCTTCGCCCACAGGCGTGTCCTCGCCGACCACCACATCATCACCCACCGCTACGGTCTATCCAGGTTCGCAATTTATTGATAACGCGCAGGCGAGCAGCACGGCTCCCACCGGCTCGCAACCGGGGCAACCTGTAACCACATTTAAGGTGAACCAGAAGTTTTATGTGTCCTTCAATCTGCATACCGGTGGGCAAAAGGGTGCAGTCTGCCTTCTCTGGTATCTCAACGGTAAGCAAGCATTCACTTCTAGTTTTGCAATCGGGGCGAATACCAAATTCAGTTTTGCCTATGCAATCTATGGCAGTTCAGGTCCGGCCTATGTAGAACTTTATTGGGCAAGTACTATCACCTGCGCAGATAAGATGCAGGCACAGCACGTTGATTTTACGATCACGCCGTAATATTTCGAAAGCACGACCAGGGCAGGGGCAAGCCCGGCCCGTACCCTAGACGAGTAGGGCTTGCCCCTGCCCTGGGAATCCTTGCTTCAAAGGACGCGATAAATCGCGTCCCTACGTTTCTACCAATAACCTGCGCAACACTTTGCCTACAAAATTTTTAGGCAGTTCTGAACGGAACTCGATTTGCTTCGGCACTTTGTAGGCATCCAGGCGTTCGCGGCACAGGGCCAGGAGTTCGTCAGCGGTGGCTTTTTCACCGCGTTTCAGGACGACGACAGCCTTGATAAATGGGGAGGGATTTTCATCCGCTCCTCGCGTACTCACCACCGCGACCTCGAGGACTTTGGGATGTTCGTAGAGGACTTCTTCAACGTCGCGTGGATAGACGTTGTAGGGTCCGGCGAGGATGAGGTCTTTTTTGCGGTCGATGATGGTGAAAAAGCCGTCTTCGTCCATGAGGGCAAGATCGCCGGTGTGCAGCCAGCCGTTGCGCAAGGTGGCGCGTGTCTCTTCGGGCATGTTCCAGTAGCCCTGCATGACCTGGGGTCCGCGCACGATCAGCTCTCCCACTTCGCCGGGAGGGAGTATTTCACCGGTCTTGACGTCGATGATGCGGGCATTGGTGGCGGGGAGTGGAAGGCCGATGCTGCCGACGCGCCGTTCGCCTTTGAGGGGGTTAGAATGCGTGGAGGGTGAGGCTTCGGTTAATCCATAGCCTTCCACGAGGCGCCCACGCGTGAGTTTCTCGAAGGCTTCCTGCACCTCTACGGGCAGAGGGGCTGAACCACTGACGCAGGTACGAATCGCAGCTACGCCGTAGGAGCGCACTCTGGGATAGTTGGCGATGGCAAGGTAGAGCGCGGGGACGCCGGGCAGCAAGCCAGGATGGTGCTGCTTGATGGCCTGCATGACCTGGTCGATGCGCTGCGTGGGAAGTAAGATGAGGGTACCGGCAAGGGCGATGGCAAGGTTCATACAACTGGAGACGCCGTAGCAATGTGAAAGGGGGAGGACGCCCAGTATGACGGCACGGCCTCGCTTTGTGTCTGTCATCCAGTGGCGCTGCTGTGTGACGTTCATGACGAGGTTGCTATGCGAGAGTATGACGCCTTTGGGGGTGTCGGTTGTGCCGGAGGTATATTGCAGCAATGCCAGGTCTTCTGAGGTTGTTTCACTGTCGATGGGGGTCACGGGCTGGCTATGCAGGAGGTGTTGAAACTCAAGGTGTTTCCAGGTATGACCTCTGCGTACAATGCGCTCTGGGGGGGCGGTCAGATGCCCTTCTTCCCTCGAAGAATCCCCTGGACTCTTGTCTCCATCGTTTTTTTGTTCTGCATTCCCCTCTATCAATGTGGGCGCGCTTAATCTGGCCCCTACCTGTTCGTTCATGGTGTTGGCGAGCAGGAGACGCTGGCGCAGGGGCAGGTATTCACGCACGTTGGTGAAGATCACCTGTGAAATGGCGGTGCGCGCGCAGATACGCTCGATCATAGGACGGTAGGCGGAGAGTGTGAGCAAGATGTGCGCGCTGCTATGTTGCAGTTGATAGGTGATCTCTTCTTCATTGGAGAGTGGGCTGCCGAGGACTACGACACCTCCAGCCTTGAGTATGCCATACACGCCAATGACGTATTGGGGAACGTTGGGCAAGATGATGGCTACGCGGTCTCCTTTCTTGACGCCGAGGCTGCGCAGGGCGTGGGCGAAGCGGTTGCTGGCGCGGTCGAGTTCACGATAGCCGATTTTTTGTCCAAAGAAGATGAGAGCGGGTGCATTCGGAAAAGCCTGCGCCGCATTGTTGAGCATATCATGCAGGCGCTGTTTCGGTACGGGTAAGGTTTCCGGCACATCGCCGTCATAGTGTTGCAGCCAGGGCATTTCCGCGTGCCGGGCGGCGTGCAAGGCCGCGGAGTTCGAGCGCGCGAGTAGACCTGAGGGCGTTGAGGATGCTGGTGTGGGAATGCCATTTATCGCGTCGGCCTGTCGTGCGGCCTGCTGCCGGGCGTCGATAAAACGACGGATTGCGCGGTTTACGGCGTCCGGGCGTTCAAGCTGCACCAGGTGAGCCGAGATGGGGATGACCACTTGCTGTGATCCCGGGATACAGCGGGCGACATCTTCATAATGTTCGCGCAGAAAGACGTTATCGCGCTGTCCAAGCACGACGAGGGTTGGCACGCGCAGTTGTTCCAGGCGTTCCTGGCCACGCCACTTCGACAAGGCTGTTTCGAGCATGCGCTTGAGCGTACGCTGCGGAGCGTACAGCGCTACTTTGATGGTTTTCGCTGTCCAGCTAAAGATGGGATCGGGGACGCGCAGAAGACGGCGCACGATTTCGCGCACGATAAAACGCGAGGGGACCCCGATCATGACCAGCCCGCGAACGTCTTCGGGATGGCGCAGGGCATACTCGGTAGCGATGGCGCCGCCGAAGGAATGGGCGATGAGATAAAACGGGCGGGACACTCCCAGGCGCTCCAGCACGAGTTCCAGATCATCTACCAGGTTTTCCATGGCGCAGGGCAGTTCGACAGGATCATCGCTCAAGCCGTGCCCGCGTAAGTCAGGGGCGACGACGCGCATGGTCTGCCCAAAAAACTGCAACTGGTAGAGCCACTGCGCAGCGCTGCCACCATAGCCATGCACGAACACGAGTGTGTGCGTTGCATCGTCGGGTTCTATATCAACCGCGCTGATACGGCGAAGTTTCTCGCGCTGCCTTCCAAAGGGTGCGTAGATGGTGTGCCGGTAGAGTTCAATGTCAAGTGCCATATGTTCCTACCTTTTGAGATGCTGGAGGCTCGCCACCATTGTAGGGACAAGGGGCGGTGTGGAGGGGATGCGGGGGCCTTGTGCTTGTCCTGATTGTTTGCTCGATTCCCAGGGAGGACAAGCACAAGGCCCCCACCTATCCGCTCCGCCACCCCTTGTCCCTACGGTTGGCTACCCTTACACGTTATTAAGAATGCTGGCAAGCTGGGCACGTTCCTGCTCGTTTAATGGCTGCAAAGGTGAGCGCGGACGCCCTCCATAGCCAAAGAGGAGGTCGAGCGCGGCTTTGAGTCCCGGCACGCTATAGGTGGTGGTGACGGCGGTGTTAGCCGGGGCAAGGCGCGCCTGCAGGAGCCGTGCTTCCTCCAGTTGTCCGGCGTAAAAGAGTTCTTGCAGTCGGCAGACTTCGCGTGGGAAGATGTTGGCAAGCGCGGCCACGGCTCCTATTGCTCCCACCGAGAGGGCTGGCAGCAGATAGCCTGCGCTCCCGGCAAATACACGGAAACGTGTGGGCGTCTGCCCGCCGATCTGGGATAGCTTCGCCATGTTGCCCGAGCTGTCCTTGACGGCGATGATATTGTGATGCTCGGCAAGCGCGCAGATGGTCGCGGCATCCAGGTCTAATCCGGCGGTATTGGCTGGCATATTATAGATGACGATGGGAAGAGGGCTGTTATCGGCCACAGCGCGGTAGTGCGCAAGCAGGGCAGGCTTATCCATGCGCCCCTTAAAATAGAATGGTGGCAGGACGAGCGCGAAATTCGCCCCTGTCTGCGCCGCTTGCTGGCAATTGGCGATGGTGGCGCGGGTCGATTGCTCACCACAGCCAGCGAGGATGCAGGCCGATTCGCCAGCGACACCGCGCGTGGTCGCGATGACCTGGGCGCGCTCGTCTTCGCTGAGGTGGACAGCTTCGCCGTTTGACCCCATAACTACATAGCCTGCTATTCCACTCGTCGCTATACGCCGGATGTGTCGTTGCAAGGTGTCCAGGTCAAGCTCTTCATGCGCGTTAAAGAAGGTGGGTAACGGGGGATAAATTCCACCTCGCGGTGCAGGCGTTTCTACCATAATTTCGCTGTTCCTCCTCTCATTAGCCTTATCTTGTGCTGATTATAGCACAATTCACATCCATTCAAGGCAATGCCTCACACTTTTACTGTGCTGTAGGGCATAGTAATCACCAAAAAAATAGAGTAAAGTCGTAGATAAGGAAAGAAACAAATGTTAAGTTATGCGGGCGCAATGAATAGTGCCCCTACATCTTATTATCACAAGGAGAGACACACAATGAAGACATCAGTTTTGCGGAAGATGGTGGTCAGTTTTGCCGTTCTAGTAGTAATGATTTTATTCAGCGCCTGCGCAGGTGTCGGCTCAAACGGGCAGTCAACCTTATCCGGTTCGATTGTTTCGGTGAATGCCAGCACGCATACGGTGGTCCTGAATGTTAATGGTCAGCAGGACACGATTACCAATGTGCCTGACAATGTTATCCAGCTCTTGCAGGGTCAGGTTGGCAAGATGTATGGCGTCCAGGTTACACAAAATAGCGATGGCAGCTTCTCAATCGTAGGTGGCACCAACGTGACGCCTGAGAACAACCAGGGTACGCCTGAGACGACCGAGACACCAAGCAGCTCTAATGAGACAAACACTCCGGAGACGGGAACCCCTGCGGCAGGGACTATCAAGTTTAACGGCAATGTCCAGAGCTCAGGCACGAATAGCCTCGTCGTCAGTCTACCTGGCGGTGGAACGCTCTCGGTGAGCACCAACGGCTCAACTGACCTGGGGGATTTCAACAACTCCCTCCCGGCTGTGAACACACAGGTCAAGGTTACTGCAAACGCCAACACTGATGGCAGCTACACTGCTACGAAGATCAGCAAGGCCGATAGCTCGTCTGATGACCTGAATACAATCACCTTCCAGGGTAGGACAACGGCGGCAGTCGGTTCCGACAATGTAATCCACTTTACGGTTGGCGCCAAGAGCTACAACTTTACCATCCCCTCGACTGCTAAGGTGAGCGATTTCAGCAACGCGCAGTCCATCCAGAGCGGCACACAGGTGGAGGTGCAGGTGCAGTACAACGGCTCTACCCCAACAGTCATCAAGGTTGGGATGGCGAGCAGCTAACAGTAGTAGAGAGGCAGGTGCTAGATCATCTAGCACCTGCTTGATTGATCTTACTGCTACAGGGCGGGGACAAGCCCAGCCCGTACCCTATACGAAGCGCGACATTGAGTCGTATAGGGTACGGGCTGGGCTTGTCCCCGCCCTAGTAATCCCCTGGGAAACGGCGGCCGCTCATTGCTTGTTTCATGAGCATCTCTCATGAAGAGGTATAGTGTCGGAGAGAGCTTACCTCGTCAAAGCAAACGCCAACACCCCCACCACCAGCAGTGTAATCACCACCACACTCGTCAACAACAACATCCTGCGGCGGGCGGCGGCGGCGCGCAGCACATCTACGCGCGCATTCTCGGCGGCACACCATTGCGACCGGCGGCAATTGGGGCAGAGCGGGAAAAGTTCATAAGGGAAGTAGAGCCTGCCTCCGAGTATCTTGTCGCGTATCTCCTGGCTTTCAAAGACCGCGTGACAATGCATGCAGCGCA
>WNGQ01006034.1_pt1 | contig 11784 bp, 10 predicted proteins | sample 5407661 | NCBI WGS metagenome assembly WNGQ01 (sample SAMN13153382, study PRJNA577476) | soil metagenome | isolation source: 60 cm soil or saprolite under Garry oak tree replicate 2 | place: USA:California | collected 2016-06-15
ATGATTGTCCAGCAGTTGTATATGGGATTCTTGGAACATCTTTATACGTCAATACTGCATGCACTCCAGGCAAAGCTCTTGCTCGAGATACATCAATATTACGAATGATAGCATGTGCATGAGGACTGGTGAGTAGGCGTCCGTGTAACAAGCCACGCAATTCAATATCATCAACAAAAGCTGGCTTTCCTGTAACCAGCTTAACAGCATCTACCTTGCGCTCGGCTTTGCCAACAACATTCAGATCAGTGGAAACACGAGTGCCCACAAGTGTTGCTGTTCCTCCACCTGACGATCCATCGTCTTGGGAGGATTGGTCTTTTTCTCCACTAACACCAGCGGAACCGCTATCATTTCCCTGGACGCTTGCCCCATGATCTGGATACTCAAGTGGGGAGCGTCCAGGGTCCCAAGGTTGGAAGTTCCCACCAGAATCAGGAAGACTAATCGGTGACATCTTTTCACCACGTAAAATTGCAGCAGCACGTTGTATAGCCTGAACAGGCTTGACATATCCTGTACAGCGGCATAAATTGCCCGAAAGCGCATCACGTATCTCATCTTCTGCTGGATTGGGATTGCGCTTAAGTAATGCATGTGCAGAGAGTACCATCCCAGGAGTACAGAACCCACATTGAATAGCACCAGTATCAATAAAGGCTTCTTGTAAAGGATGCAAATTTCTCGCAGAGCCCAGACTTTCAACGGTGGTCAACGTACACCCCCCTACCTGAGCAGCGAGTGTGACACAGCTAGGCCGAGGCATACCATCAACTAATACAGTACAAGCTCCGCATTCCCCCGTCTCGCAACCATGCTTGACACTATAATAACCTTCTTGTCGCAACACAGTCATCAATGATTCATTAGACGCAACATCCAGGCTCTTTATCATCCCATTGATTCTCAATTCAAGTTCCATATCTATTGCCTCCCCTTAGATGAAACCATATTACGCCAACGTGAGATAGTAGCAGCTTCCTCGAGCACACGAAATGCTAGGTTCATGCCACTTACCCTCCGATATGCAGCACTTGCACGAAAATCTTCCGGTGGCGAAAAGTCCGCCATGCCCATTTGAATCGCTGCAATAATTTGTTGAGTATCAAGGGCAGTGTTTGCGTCTCCTGAGGTAGCAACAGCTCCTCCTTCAAGTTGTTTCTCAACAGCTTCAATACGAACTGGCTCCATATTTACTCCACCTAAAGCCAACCGCACTTGCCTGTAAACACCATCATTCACCTCTACGAAAGCTGCCGCATTTATCAGTGCTACATCTGTAGGAGTGCGTCCGACACGCATGAAAGATGCAGCACAACCATAGGCAAACCGGGGTACTATCACTTCAATAATGAGTTCGTTTGGTTTGCGCTCCATGGCAATAGATCTACTAGGAACACGTCGCTCCTGTTTGCCTTTAAATGTAACGTCAGGCAGCGCGAGACCAGGACGATCGGTAGTACCTCCACTCAGATTTACTTGTGACTTTGAGCCAGAGCGCAACACGACCTCGGCATCCATTACCGCTAACACAGTCAACAGGTCAGCCTGTGAAGCGGCTCCTGCTGCTAGCGTTCCGCCAAGAGTGGCGCTATTGCGAATCAAGCGCGAAAACGACGAGGCGATTGACGAGCGCGCTAGTATCCCCGTAGTAAGGTCTTTGAGCAGTGGAGAATCACCCATTGTTTGTAGTGTGGCCATCGCGCCAATATGAATTCCTTTTGCATCTTCAGTGATATACGCAAGTTCGAGATCGCGCAAATCAACCACAGCCTGGATATTGTCATCCTCTAGCCCAAGCAGATAGGTTCCTCCTGCCAACGGCACAGTTTTGGTATCTGTACGCGCTAACAACAGAAGTGCATCATCAATGTCTTCCACCCAGTGATATTCCAAAAGATTCAATAACATTGTCTTCATCCTTGTAGTGGTATCAACTTGAAAGTTTCAACATCAATGAGTCCCTGGTCAGTTAGCTTAAGAGACGGAATAACCGACAGCGAAAGGAAGCTAAGTGCCATGCAGGGATGTTGCAAGCTGCAACCAAGCTCGGCGGCGGCGGCATCTAGCGCATGTAGTTGCTTCACCAATTCATTGGCAGGTAACGGGGAGACTAGACCACCATATGGTAACGGAACTTTGGCACGAACTTCTCCATTCACCACACAGGCAAAACCACCACCTATCTCTTCTAGAACCCGTGCCGCCCGCAAAATATCACTGTTGCTCACTCCCACGATCACCAAATTGTGAGCATCATGGGCAACACTGGAAGCCAGGGCGCCTTTGTTCAAACCAAACCCCTTAACTATCCCCAGACCTACCTTACCACTGGCATGGTGCCGTTCGATCACCACAAGCTTGAGCAAATCACGTTCAGGATCCGCTACAATTTCTCCGTCTCTAATAGATGCCTCTTCCTGTAGATGCTTTGTCGTAATTTGCCCTGGTTCGATCCCAATCACTTCTATCAACCCTGGTTTCCCAGGTATGCGCAAATCATTTTCGTCTATGTTTCCGATGTGTACAGTATCAGTCACACCTGTAAATGTAACTGCAGGCGCATCAACTAGTAGTCTGTCATCTTGAGCAATCAGTTTACCTTCCTTGTATACCGACTCGACTTTGAACGTGTTAAGATCATCCAATACTACAAGATCAGCAACAAAATTGGGAGCAACTGCGCCACGATCATACAAGCGAAAATATTGTGCAGTATTATAGCTTGCAAGGCGAATTGCCTCAACCGGGTCAAGTCCCATTTCGATTGCTCGGCGCACCATCGAGTCGATATGTCCTCGCGTCGTTAAATCTTGTGGATCACGATCATCAGTGACAAAGAAGACGCGCGGTGGGTGTAACTCTTTGACAAGTGGGAGTAACGTATCGAGATTGCGTGCTGCTGACCCCTCGCGGATCATGAGCCACATACCCTGGCGAATACGCTGACGAGCCTCTTCAAATGTTGAGCATTCATGGTCAGACATCACACCGGATATGACATACGCGCACAAATCTCGTCCATTAAGTCCGGGAGCATGACCATCTACGACGAGGCCATGCTTCTGGGTGGCAACAATCTTCGCAAGCAATTGCTCATCTCCTTGCAATATGCCCGGCATGTTCATCATTTCGGCCAGACCAAGCACTTGCTTTTCATCTAAAAGTGGCAGGAGATCGTCAGCTATCAGAACACGATACGGGCTTTCAAAAGAGGAAGCAGGAACACAGGATGAGATCAACACATAAGCGGAAAGTGGTAGTCCACGACCGGATTCGAGAACATAGCGTATGCCAGCTACACCCATGACATTGGCAAACTCATGCGGGTCGAGCATAACACTGGTAACCCCGCGCGGTGTGACGATTTTGGCAAACTCTGAAAGCACAAGCATGGTGCTTTCGATATGCATATGACCATCGATTAGCCCGGGAGCCAACCAACGTCCTTGCAAATCGCGCTCCTTAAGCCCTCGATAGCCCTCACCTGGGGCACTTACACCAACCACAAATCCATCAGCAATAGCAACATCAGCCGGATAACATTCGCCGCTACACACATTCACGAGCTGAGCATTAAGTAATACAAGATCTGCAGGGATCGCTCCACGCGCAATCTGAATGCGACGTTGAAGTTCGTACATAAAATATACATCCTCCGGTCTAAAATAGTACAATGACTCCTGATGCTTTTGCTGGACATCCTATCAGAATCTCAGTTTATAGTCGAGCGTTGGCGAGGCTTTTTTCTTAAAGAATGACGTTGTTCTTAAGTATACATTTTCAAGACAGATATATGGAACGCTTTTCCATTGAGTGGGATTGTGTCTCACCTTTCCCCAATACAGATACATAGCGTATACTCTATATATGTCGTTTGCCAGGAATCAAAAAGTCCCAGAAAAATTCTATTTCCTTCATTTCAATGCCGTACGTAACACGAATCTAATAACTAAAGAATCATCATATAACAAAAGGAAGACAACATGACAACACCACATCATACAATGACACCAGCCGAACGTGTGCAAGCAGCACTGGTAGGAGAAATTGTAGACCGTGTCCCATTCTGCTTCTGGCACCACTTTAAACCCGAAGGATCAGGAACACGTATGGCCGAACTCACAATGGAATTTTTCCGTAAGAAATTCGATCTGGACATTGTAAAAATCATGCCAGACTTGCCTTATCCCGCACCTGAACAAACCATCACAGATGCCAATCAATGGAGCAGCTTACCAGGCTTGGGACTTGATACATCCATGTTTCAACAGCAACTTATCTGTATTCGTACACTGCGAGCTCAACTGGGAAAGGACTTTCCCCTGATTCTCACCATATTTAGTCCACTCACGCAAATCTTCCGCTTCGTCGGCAAAACGCAAGCAATTGCACACGCCCGTGAGAACCCTCTGGCCTTTGAGCAAGGCCTGACCACCCTGGCCACCAATCTACGTTTGCTAGCTAGTGCAGCTATTGAGGCTGGTGCAAGCGGTATCTTTTTCTCCTGCATGGGTGCAACTAACATCGACTTCACGCCTTTGGAATATGCACGCTTCGGTCGACCATACGATCTACAGGTACTTGAAGGTATGAAAGCTGGCTGGCTTAACATCTTACATGTGCATGCCGATCCCACTCAAGAGGACGATGAAATCTACTTCGAAAACTTCATTGACTATCCAGTACAAGTGATGAGCTGGAGTGATCGGCTCACTGGGCCAAGCCTGAGCGAAGCTCTAACTTTGACCGATAAATGCCTCATGGGTGGTTTAGCTGAACGTGGTCCATTAACACACGGTGGAGAAACAGAAATAGAAAACGAAATCATGGCGGCTGTAACTCAGACCAAAGGAAGAAGGTTGATCCTGGCCAATGGCTGTTCAGTGCCCGATGATACACCCGAAGAGTGGTTGCATATTGCACGCAAACTGGTTGATCAGCTCCTGTGATGTTATTATGTTTAAAGTTCAACTTTTCCCCTCCCCTCACGTACATGTAATAAATTATAAGCAATTCATATTTCTTATGAGGGGAACAGGAAAGGCATATGGAAGAGCCAACTGCCACTAGCAACAACCCGATTAGCACTCAAAGAACAACCGCTAAACTTCCTTCGGAAGACACAACAAATCATTCAAATATCTATCATAGCACCGATAGTGATAAAGACCAGCCAGCCAGGCCGAATAATAGTCTGCAACTTATCATTATTGAAGGCTTCCAGGTTGGACGTGGAGTGGCACGAATTGACCCGGCCGATATGACGCGTTTGGGATGTCAGCCTGGCGATATAGTTATGATCACTGGTGCTCGCACTACTGCTGCTAAAGTTGTTCCTACAGCTCTCATTGATCGAGGTCAACAGATCATCCAGATGGATAGTCAGGTAAGGCAAAATAGCGCTTCAGGTCTTGGTGAGCGCGTTGCCGTTCATAAAGCGAAAGTGAAGGACGCAGAAAAGATCGCGTTACTCCCTCTTTCTGGAGGAGCGCCAATACAGGAGAGCGACCTGCAATATATCTCACGTTATTTAATAGGACTTCCTGTCGTAATTGGTGACCTTCTGCGTGTTGGCACACCAGGTACAGCACCCCGTGAATTTCTGATCATTGGAACCACTCCTACTACTCCCAGTTATACAGTACACAAGCGTAATTCTGATACACTCGAAGAACTAATCCCTCCTACACTCCCTCAATCCGTAAATGATACCGAGGCGGTACTTGTGCAGAAAGGAACCATTGTACGTGCACAGGCACGTGGAGCAACTAAACCTGGAGGACTGGGACGAGTAAGCTATGAAGATATCGGCGGACTTGGCAAAGAACTACAACGTATCCGCGAAATGATTGAACTACCATTGAAATACCCGGCGGTCTTTGATCGCCTGGGCGTTGAACCACCAAAAGGAGTACTTCTATATGGTCCTCCTGGTACAGGAAAAACGCTTATCGCTCGCGTCGTGGCATCTGAAACCAATGCAGCCTTTTTTGTAATCAACGGGCCTGAAATCTTGAACAAGCTTTATGGCGAAAGCGAGTCACGCTTGCGCTCAGTGTTCCAGGAAGCACAGCGAAAAGCTCCCAGCATCATTTTTATTGACGAGTTGGATGCCCTTGCTCCCAAACGCTCAGAAACCAATGGTGAGCTAGAACGACGCATTGTTGGGCAATTACTAGCATTAATGGACGGCATAGCCTCGCGAGGGCAAGTCTTGCTAATAGGAGCCACGAACCAACCTAACTCACTTGATCCTGCGCTTCGCCGTCCTGGTCGCTTTGATCGCGAAATATCCTTACATGTACCTGATTTACGTGGGCGCGCGGAGATTTTAGGAATTCATTGTCGAGATGCCGCCCTGGCCGCCGATATTGATTTTGCCCGCCTTGCACAGCTTACACCTGGTTTTGTTGGCGCTGATTTGGAGGCACTCTGTCGCGAAGCTGCCATGATTGCTCTTCGCCGCGTTCTACCTCACATCGATTACGAACGTGGTTATATCCCATACGAAACACTGGTAAACCTTATCATAACTATGGCTGATTTTCAGGCAGCTTTGCGTGAAATCGAACCATCAACAACCCGCGAAGTCTATGTTGAGGTCAGCGAAACTTCCTGGGATGATATCGGGGGGCTGACGAAGGCCAAAGCCACTCTTACAGAGGGGGTAGAATGGCCTATACGCTTTCCTGAGCTTTATGAAAGTGCAAAAATTGAGGCTCCACGCGGTGTCCTGCTTTCAGGACCTCCCGGAACGGGTAAAACTCTTCTGGCTCGCGCTCTAGCGAATCAATGTGAAGCAAGTTTCATTTCGATTAAAGGACCAGAGTTACTTTCAAAATGGATTGGAGAATCAGAAAAAGGCATACGAGAGGTCTTCCGTCGAGCGAAACAGGCAGCGCCATGTATTGTGTTTTTCGATGAAATTGACGCTATAGCTGCTAGACGCGGCATCGAGATCGATGGACACGCCGTTGATCGTGTTATAGCGCAATTGTTAACAGAGATGGACGGCATTGAAGGACGTACAGGAGTAATCGTGGTGGCAGCCACCAATCGCTCAGATTTAATCGACACTGCGCTTTTGCGCCCTGGCCGCTTTGATCTTGTGATCGAACTAGATTATCCTGATCAAAGTGAACGCTCTACAATCTTTGGGATACATACCAAAGACAGACCTGTTGATCACGAAATTTCGATAGAAGAATTGGCCCGTCTCACCGAAGGACGCAATGGCGCAGATATTGAAGCAATCTGCCGCCGAGGCTCCCTTCTTGCCATGCGCGAATGGATTGCTCCAAGGTTGAATATGCAACATGTAGAGGTCATTGAAGCAACCGAAGATGATTTTTCATCTACAGTTAGCGCTTCCACTGCAGACTCGATGACTTCCCCTGAAGCTCACTTACAACAAATACAGAGTACTTTGACTAGCGCACTACACGTACAATTCCAGATTCGGAGAAACCACTTTCTCCAGGCCATTGATGAGCAAAATGTTCGCTATACGGCGCAAACAGCAGTTGAGCAGGCTCGATCGCGCAAAGAAACTGGACGACAGCGTTTAATTGAAATGGCAGCAGATTTAAATACTAATGAGAAACCCCGCCTTCGAGGTTTTCGGCTATGGTTGGCACGCTTATTCGGTTTAGTCCCATAGGACATACGAGTAAAGCTCAATTGGGTTGCTTCACATCTAGCGGTACAAATGCTTACATTCACGTCTCGCTATGTATTCACATCAACGCTCAAAAGTATATATGTGGAAACGAATTACTTGCATACAAACACACCTATATACGCAAACATCCGTAATACTTGAAAAGTTACTGATTGGCTACCCACTTACAAATTATAATTAACATATGGTATAATAATGGAAAAGAGAAATCATTAAAGCAGTGAAGGGAGTGGCAATGATGCATGTGCCCAATATGTCTGACAACTCCTCTTCAGCATACAATGAAAAAGTTGTAGAATCCTACTTGAAGGCCATACAACTCATTGATGATCGCGTTACCCCTTTTTTAGGGAAAACTACCACTCGTGTTTTAGTACAAGGTGCCGCTAAACGGGTATCGAAAGACTACCCCTTCCTACATTTCTTAGAAAAGATGCCTTATACCGAAGTAGTTCCAGCAGTCATTACAGAACAATGGAGCTCTTTTTCACCTGAGGAACTTACTGAGGGTTTGCAGGCATTATTGCACGAGTGCTTTGTAGGTTTGAGAGAGCTGACCGGGGAATTGATTGGCCCACCGCTCCTCGACGAGGTAACTCGTCAACTGGAGCAGATGCCCTAGCGAAACGAAATGGAGAGCAACGTGCAACCACAGTCGCATGCAACGGAAAGCGCGTACCGCTCCTTCATAGCACAAAACGATGATGGGGATCATTTAACAGCTCTTCGTAAGCAAATGGAACAACTCAATACCATTGGTAAACGCTTTGTGGCAGCAAATGACCGTTTTCAAGTACATCGTGCATTACTTGCCACCCTTCAGGAACTATACAGCTTTTCCGCCTGCTCCATCTTATTAAAAGGCGATCCTTTCGAACTTTCCATCATCCCACGATATCCCATCACCAGTGCTTTTTTACAAGCAATGATCCAAAGTATAGCCAGAGCCGCAAGCGTCGTTGATTTTCCAGGTGTGTCAGCTCAAGAATTAGCGGTGGTTGCTGATTTAGATGCCCCTGACGATTTAGCCTCTCCCTCACACGAAATTCCTTCGGTAGCAACTAAGATCGGCGATTTTCTCAATATACCCTTGACGGTTGAAAGCCGTATTATTGGTATATTGAGCCTCTTTGATGAACATGAGGGAACCTTTGATACTGACTTGCTCCAACTTACTACCATGATTGCAGATTATGCCGCCGTTGCGTTGGAAAATGTTCGTCTGCGTGAACGCCAGAGAGCGCTCTGGGAAGAAGCCGAACATGAACGTTACCGTCTAGAACTCATTATTAGTAGTATGGCTGAGGGATTGCTCATCACCAATGCATATGGTGTAATAACTTCTCTAAATAGTTCAGCTCAACATTTATTTTCACTGGCTGAAGTGAATTTACAACAGAAGCCTCTTACTTCACTCCGCCAATTGGCAGCTACTACAAAGGTCAATTGGCTCCTCGACTTTGCAGAAATTGTAGACCAGGCCCTGGCCGGAAATGTAGTTATGCACAAAGAACTAACTGCTGGCACAAATAGCGAAACTGTCCCTTTGACACTTAGTATAAGCGCCGCGCCTCTTCACGATGCAAACCAAAATATAACACGGCCAATTGGTGTAGTGACAGTACTCAATGATATTACCTCTATCAAACAAATAGAGAAACTGAAAGACGAGTTTGTATCCATCGTATCTCATGAACTTCGTACTCCACTCACTGCAGTAAAAGGTTATACGCAACATCTCATTCGTCGAATTGAGCGCCGTCTACGTGAGGCACGTCAAAAACAAGAAAGTACCAGCCCCATGGTAGAACTTCCGGAGAGCTACGATCTTCGGAGTTTAAACATCATACAAAGTGAAACTGAACACCTGGAACGGCTCGTAAGTGATCTGCTCGATCTTTCACGTGTCCAATGGGGAGAATTGGATCTCCAATATTCCAGTTTTTACCTTGCCGATGTGTTGACCGAGTGTGTACGTTTAGCACAGATAAGTGCCGAACAACATGCAATTTATCTCGATATCCACACGCAAGATAGCAGAATCGTTGCAGATCAACTACGTGTAGGACAAGTCTTTGGTAATGTTCTGGATAATGCAATCAAATTCTCTTCTCCTGGCAAGCAAGTGATGGTAAAACTACAGGAAAAAGATGACGAATACTTGATCAGGGTTATTGATCAGGGTATTGGAGTAAGCCCAGAATCTTTTGACCACATCTTTGAGCGATTCTACCGCATTCGTAATATTGCTAATCGTCAATACACAGGAATTGGTTTGGGGTTGTTTGTTGCAAAGGCAATCGTTGAAGCTCATGGAGGGCGTATCGGCTTTTCCAGCAATCAGGATAGTGGTAGCACATTCTACTTTACTTTACCGCGTGTGCCACGTACCAGCAAACTACAAATGTGAAACCTTATTACTAAATGACTGCAGTAAATCGGTCGGGTTAGAGCCGAAATGCACGCGCAAGTAAGTAAGGCCAAATGGGGTGAAATGAATTGAAGCCCAACTTGCGCGTAAGAGTTGAATGCTGCGTAAGATACGAGCTTCACCCCACAGAGGATAACGCAAATCACGCAGAGCGTCTAAAAAATCTACAGTACTTGTGATCAAAACCCCAATAGTAATCACTAGTATTTCAACTAAAGGATTACCCGGCAAAGCAAGCGGGCTTGGTAGAGCGCTAAATAGTCCCAGATAAAGAACAAAAGCTGATACTACTGCTGGAAAGAGAGCATTGAATAAAATAAACACTGGTGACGGTTCGGACAAATATAATGTTGACACCCCCAGTGGCCCAACAGCCCAACCAAGTAGTGGATCATTTCTATACACTCTCACCAGTATTCTCGCACACTCGACCAGGATAATCCAAATTAACAAATAAGTAACCAGCCTCGGGATACTCGTAACATATAAACTGGCAATAGTGCCTGGCATGCTTACTCTCCTTGAACTCGTGTACAGACGAGCAATACTTTCCTCACCATATATTATAAGCTATTTTACGCATTCGGCAATAGTTACTCACTCCAGCCTGCTGCTCCAACTAACGGAACAAAAATACACCCACCTAAAGAGAGCTTTTCCGGTCCCCATGGTGCACGATGAATTACAAACAATTCCTGGCGTTCTTGTCCCCCTACAGGTATCACCATTTTTCCCCAAAGTTCAAGCTGTCTATATAAATGTTCAGATACTTCAGGCGCTGCTGCAGTAACCATAATGCGATCATATGGTGCCTTATCTGGCCATCCTAACGAACCATCACCGACTAATACCGAAATGTTTGAACATCCCAGCTTCTCCAAACGTTTTAAAGCCAGGCAAGCAAGTTGCTGAATACGTTCGACACTATAAACGTAACCAGCCAGACGTGCCAGAATGGCTGTTTGGTAGCCAGAGCCAGTACCAATCTCAAGTATTCGCTCATTCCCATGTAATTGTAGCGCCTGTGTCATAGTGGCAACTATCAACGGCTGTGAAATTGTCTGTCCCATACCAATGCTAAGAGCTCGATCTTCATACGCTATTTTATATTGAGTTTCATGAAGAAACATCTCACGAGGAGTGTCTGCTACTGCAGCTAACACACGTTCATCAGTGATCCCATTCTTGTGAAGAGATTCTATAAGATGTTGTCGTTGCTTCTCCATGTCATGAGCCATATTTGTCTCCCCAAATAAACGAGGATGAGAGGAAAAATTCGCATTATGAATTTGTTAGAAAATCAATAACGGTACAGGGATCTTTCTTTCAAGTGTAGAATGTGAAACTCAGATAGTCAAGCAGGATTATGGATGCTTATCGATGGATTCTGTGTAGTCCATGTGATTTCATGCCTGTTTGCATTAGAGCAGGGATCATCTGGTGAAGATGTTTGTCGCCCTTCACACTTTTATATAAAGTATCTTGAAGGTTATAATGGGCGCTACTGGTTTCGAACCAGTGACCTCTTCGGTGTGAACGAAGCGCTCTCCCACTGAGCTAAGCGCCCTTGTTGACAGAAGAAACTATAGCATCAGAGCGAGTGGATGTCAAGCAAATTCTTTTTCATACAAAATCTCGTGGAGATGCGATTTCAACCGGAGATCGCATC
>WNGQ01008056.1_pt1 | contig 11784 bp, 9 predicted proteins | sample 5407661 | NCBI WGS metagenome assembly WNGQ01 (sample SAMN13153382, study PRJNA577476) | soil metagenome | isolation source: 60 cm soil or saprolite under Garry oak tree replicate 2 | place: USA:California | collected 2016-06-15
TTTCCGGGCTTCCGTTGGCCGGCCACCTAAGCGGCGTCCAGCAGGCCCGGGACGAGCCGGGATCTCGGAGTCCTTCGCGGTCTCCACGTGCCACGCGACCGGCAACCCCGTCGCGGTGCAGACGGCGTCGTGGATTTGTAGCCGTAATATCCGCCACCGGAGCGGGTGGAGATAGACGAGCGGTGGCCCCAGGAGGCATCCGGGTCGGAGAACCGCTTGCGCAGCGCCCCGCCGCGCGAGACGTACCGCTGCCCGTACGTCGACAGCACACTCAGGCCCAGCGGGCTGCGCTGGTTGCCTGTGAGTCGCCGTTCGTGCGTCGTTGGGCGCTGTTCGTGCACACATCCTTCCCACTGCCCGCGGCGGGAGGGATAGTCAGCTACAGGATAGTGAGCAACAGGATAGCCGCGAGGTAGCGGTGGAGGCACAGGCCCTGTGTGGCTCGGTGGGATCTCCCGGTTCGCTCAAATGATCGTCCGAAGGGAGACAGCTGTATGGCTATCGATTTCACGCTCAGCGCGGAGCAGAAGAAGCTTCAACTGGGCGCACGGGACTTTGCCGAGAATGTGCTTGCGCCGGTAGTACGTGACGCAGATCGGGAACCGGACCCATTGAAGGCGTTCCAGATGACGAAGCCGGCGTACATCGAGTCGTACAAGCGAGGAATCGCCTTCTGTATGATTCCGAAGAAGTACGGTGGCGGCGGCCTCAGCAACGTCGATCTGATCTTGGCCGCAGAAGAGATCTGCGCCGTAGATCCCGGATTCGCCTGCACCGTTCTGGTCAACGGACTCGGCTTGTTGCCGGTCTGGTACTGGGGGACCGAGGAGCAGAAGAACAAGGTCCTGACCGCGGCCACCTCCGATCCGACCGGGGAGTGGATCGTCGGCTACGGCGCCAGTGAACCCGCGGGAACCCCGGGTGGCACCGCGAACTTCGATACCCCTCTCCCCTCTCCCGTCGGCATCGGCGTGACAGCCCGCCTCGACGGCGACTCCTATGTTGTCAACGGCCGTAAGTACTGGCCGTGCAACGTCGGTGGCTGGGACGCCAACGGGGCGAACACCAGCCTGTACGTCGTCCGAACCGACCCGGACAAGGGCGGCACCGAAGGGCTGGCCGCGCTCTTGGTTGACCGCGGGACGCCAGGGGTTACCTTCAAGACCATCGACACTTTCGGCCACCGCCTCACGCCGAACTCCGAGGTCATCTTCGAAAATGCCAGGGTGCCTGCAGAGAACCTCGTCGAAGGCACCCGGGGCAACGGCGACCTCCTCATCAACCGTAACTTTGCCTGGTCCGGACCGGTCGCGGGCATCGCCGCAGTCGGCGTCGCCCGAGCAGCCTACGAAGCGGCCCTCGCCTGGGCGAAGACCTACACTGCCGGTGGCCCACACCCGATCATCCACCATCAGCATGTCGGCTACGTCCTCGGCGACGTCGCCGCAAAGATCGAAGCCTGCCGCTACTTCTGCTGGAAGGCCGCCCACTACATCGACCAGCACGACTACCACGGCGAACTGATCGGAGCAATGAACAAGGTCTTCTGCACCGAAACCTTGTTTGACGCCGTCTACAAGTGCCTGCAGGTCGTGGGCGTCAACAGCGCCGACAAGAAGCACATGTTCGAGAAGTACCTGCGTGAAGCCGCCATTTTCCCGATATATGACGGCGGCAACTTCGGCATGCAGCGCCGGCGAGTCCATGGAGTCATCGCAAGTCCGGACTTCAACCCGCGGGCCATCATGGACGATGAGGCCGTCGATTTCACCAAGGAGATGGAGACCATCGACACGATCGCGGCGCCCACGCTGGTTAGCCCTTAGTACGGCCACCCCGCCAGTCCGGACACACCGCAGCGCTTGCCGGGCGAGGAGAAGATGGAGTTGTCGGCTCGTATTCTTCGCCCGCGACTGGAGATGGCACGCACTGTGACCTTCCCTGCGGTGTGCACGACCCGGCTCAGGCCCGGATAGTGGAGGGCAGGCCACCCATCAGTCTCAAATGGAAGGAGGTTTGGAGATGTCCGATATTGGTTTGGGCCAGGCCCAGATGGTCGTCGACGCCGCGGTGAAGAAGTCGCAGGATATCGCCACGCTGATGAACGTCACGGTCGTTGACGCGGGAGGCAACCTTAAGGCGTTCGCCCGAATGGACGGAGCCTGGCTGGGAAGCATTGACATCTCCGCCAAGAAGGCCCGGACCGCCCGGTTCTTCGACATGGACTCCGGAGAGATCGGCAAGCTGTCCCAGCCGGGCGGCCCTCTCTACAACATCGAGGTCTCCAACGGGGGCCTGATCACCTTTCCCGGCGGCGTGCCATTGAGGAACGCCGGCGGAGAGGTCATCGGCGCGATCGGGGTTAGCGGCAGCACCGTCGACAATGACCACGCCGTCGCCACCGCTGGCGCGAACGCGCTGCCCTGAACCTGGACAGCCGTCACGCTTCGGACGGCAGGCGATGCGGCGCCTGTCGACCGACACGGCACCCGGCAACATGATCTCGCCTATTCGAATACGAACGTGCAAATGTGGCGGAACGAGCGGCAAAACTGAGTGTGATATCAGTCCGGTTGACGAAAATTGCTCCGTCAGGCAGGGCCGACGAGGACTCACTCTCTCTATGGCGGTAAGCACGCCGTACGTTCGTATTCGAACCAGAGCATGGAACAGCCACAGTGTCGCGAAACTATTAGGGCTAAGGGGCAACGAACAATGTCGCGAAATCGAGTAGTTGTCTACCAGGGGCCGGGGAAGGTCAGCGTCGAGGATACCGACTACCCTAGGCTGGAAGTTCCTGACGACGTGGTGAATGGGATGGGCATGAAGCGGAAGGCCCCGCACGCCGCCATTCTCAAGCTGGTCGCGACCAACATCTGTGGCAGCGACCAGCATATGGTGCGAGGCCGCACGACCGCGCCGATCGGTCAGACGCTCGGGCACGAGATCACCGGCGAAGTGGTAGAGGTCGGCAATGATGTCCTGTTCGTCAAGCAAGGCGACATCTGCAGTGCGCCGTTCAATATCGCGTGCGGACGTTGTCGCATGTGCAACGAAGGCAAGACAGGTGTCTGCCTGAATGTCAATCCAGCACGCCCCGGCGCGGCCTATGGCTACGTTGATATGGGCGGCTGGATTGGCGGGCAGGCCGAGTACGTCATGGTGCCATTCGCGGATTTCAACCTCCTTAAGTTCCCCGACCGCGACCAGGCCCTCGAGAAGATTCTCGACCTCACCATGCTCTCGGATATCTTCCCGACCGGCTACCACGGCGCCTACACCGCGGGGGTAACGACAGGCTCGAGTGTCTACATCGCCGGCGCTGGCCCCGTCGGTCTGGCGGCAGCTCATGCCGCCCAGTTGCTCGGCGCCTCCGTCGTCATCGTCGGGGACATGATCGAGTCCCGCCTCAACCAGGCCCGCAGCTTCGGCTGCGAGACAGTTGACCTGGCCCAGCCCGGAACGCTGCCCGAGCAGATCGAGCAGATTCTCGGCGAGCCTGAAGTCGACGCGGCGGTCGACGCCGTGGGTTTCGAGGCCCGCGGCCACGGCAAGGATGCGGCGGAGGCACCGGCGACCGTCCTGAACGACATCATGGGGGTTGCGCGCGTCGGCGCCGGGCTGGGTATCCCCGGCCTGTACGTGACCGGCGATCCGGGTGCCGTCGACGACGACGCCAAGATCGGTCAACTCGGTGTGCGCCTCGGCCTGGGGTGGGCGAAGTCCCACACATTCACCACCGGCCAGTGCCCGGTCAAGCGCTATAACCGCCAGCTGATGAATCTGATTCTGTCGGACAAGGCACAGATCGCTAAAGCCGTCAACGCCACGGTCCTCCGCCTCGACGACGCTCCGCGCGGCTACCGGGACTTCGACCAGGGCGCCCCGAGGAAGTACGTCCTCGACCCACACGCGATGACCGCCGGTACCGGGAGCTGATGCTGTCGGGTGGCCGCCGGTCCCACCGCCTGGGCCCCGGTGCTCGTCGCTGAGACCAGTTCGTGGGTGCTGGTCAGATCCCGGTGGCCGGGTTACGGATGACCGTATCTCGCGTCCCAGGGCTGCACGTTGTCGAGCCCAGCTCTGAAGCTCCCGCCATGGTGCTATACTGGTCTGGGTACAGTTGTCGGCATTGCGGCAGCCGTACAGGGGAGTAAGTCGTGAACGGCGTACAGGTTCGGAATGGCCCCGAAGCTGGATCGATCCGTCGATCAGCGCCTCTTGTGGGACGTCTGACTGAACACGGCCGCCAGACCATGGCAGCCTGGGAGCGTTTTGTATCTGGCGATGACGACGTGCATGGAGTTTCAGCTTCGGTACTTCTCTCGTGGTACCGGTGCCGAGACGTTCATAAAGTTGACCCGTACCTGGTGAGCCCGCCCAGAGCCGCGGGGCGAAGCAGCCCATCGCTTGTGTACAACAGCGTCTTCGCTCAACTGGGCGGGATTGCCGCTTCAATCGTCGAACGAAGCGACAATTGCCTGGCAACGGTCACCGACGGGGACGGCCAGATCCTTGCCTCATGGGGAGCGGGTGCGGCCAGCCGAAGAGCAGCGGACAGCAACCTCGCGCCATTCTTTAGCTGGTCAGAGTCAACCACTGGAACGAATGGCATGGGTACAGCCCTTACGCAGCCTTGGCCGATGGCAGTTCGCGGGCCGGAGCACTGGTGCGAAGCACTGCACGGTTGGAATTGTTTGGGGGTGGGAATCTACGATGCGGTAACTCGAGACGCAGTGGCTGCACTCAACGTCTCCGCCTGGGAGAGCGAAGTCCCAATTTTGGCGAACGGACTGACGAGTGAGCTCCACATTGTCCACAAAGGGCTCCGTGAACGGGCCCGGCGGGATGCCACGGAAGTAGCCAGGGAATTCGTTGAGGCCACTCGGAATGCACACGGCGAGCTAATAGCCATTGATGCCGCAGGAAGCATTATTGCCGCGAACGAGGGAGCTCGAGTGCTTCTTGACGGACTACCGGCCGGTTTTGCACTAGATCCGGCTAAGCGCTGGCGAGCAGATTGCTCAGGATTGCGGGAGGTTGCGAGAAAATCAGTGCAGCGTGCTCAGGGTGAGCCACAGTGGGTGGGTTCGGCAGAGCTCGGATTTCTTCTAGGTGGCAACGATCAGATCTTTGAAATTAGGCCGGTTGCCTCACCGGATGGCGTGATCGGCCTCATTCTTTCTGGCGAGAGCTCTTCCGGCGGGGAGAGAATAAATACTGAAGCCAGGACGCCTGTCACTCCCGAACTACCCAGTCGAATTGTAGGTATGCGCGACGGTTGCACACTACTCTTGTCGCCGAGCGAGATCCGGTATGCGGAGGCCCGCCGTCACGATGTCTGGCTGGCTACAGATCAGGGGCGTCTGCGTGCGGCAACCCGTGGGCTGGACAACGTGGAGCGAGAGCTGTCCCAGTTTGGCTTTGTGCGAATCCATAGGAGCTATGTCGTCAATATCAGGCGAATCTGTGAAATTGGCCATCATGGCAAGGGGGTCTTGACACTGAGCACACACCCCCAGAAGCAAGAGGCAATTCCCGTGTCGCGGCGCTACGCGGTCAAGCTGAGGCAGCTCCTCGGACTGTAACCACTACGGCTTTCCGCTGTTGGTGTGTCGTGCGGTGCTCCGCATGACGTTGGGTCGGCAGCCCGACGGCGGGCCTACACTCCGGCACCCGGGTTTGTCCGTGGCAGGCTGTGCGAGATTCTTTGAGGGGTTCGAACATAGTCGCGTTAGCAGTTCGATATCCCGGCCCGCGGTGGCCGCCCGCGCAGCTGCGGAGCAGTTCGGCGTCCTCGTCGCTGGATGCTTTGGGGTCGTCGGGTGTAGGCGGCGGCCTGCTCGACCACGCGGTCATAGCGCGCCCGGCGCTGATGTCCCGCCGCCAGCATGTGGCCGGTGCAAGGTGCCGTCCACCGGTTGGCGGGCCTGAGGACGCCCAGAACTGGCCGATCTGGCCGCTCACGCCACGAACTATTAGGGGTCGCAGTCCGCACAAAATCGGCGATCTGTCACTGCCCGAGTACTCAAGCCAACGCCGCTGTGCTCACTCTATGTAGCGGACAGCTTATGCGCCCGGTCAGCGAAGGTGGCGCGACGTTGGTGCCAGACTGAAGCCGGGCCGTGTCGCCGCTGACGGTGGTCCGGTGCTCGTCGCGGAGCGCAGATGGCGTCCATGCGTTGCTGTCGCTTGCCAGCGGCGTCGGCGGAAGGGCCAGCACGCGCTGCCTCTGCGTACGGCATGGCATGGGCACTTCGGCACGGACGCGGCCATGCGTGGGGCGCGATGAGCGGTGGTGGTCGAATGGGTACTCGATCAGGCGTTGACCGGTGGGCTGGCTAGTCATCGGGAGATCATTCCGGGGGCACTTTGAGGGGCAGAATGCCGCTGGGGAGGGCTGGTGTGAGCCTGTCTCCGCTGTTGTGAGCTGGCGTTTGGCCTGTTCGGGCCGCATACGGCCTGGTCAGGGAACTTGCTGGTGTTTCATGGCATGCAAGAGGTCTGGGGTTCGAATCCCCATAGCTCCACCAGGTCACGCGCGTATTTCGAACGCTGTACCGGTGACCGGCCCTGCCCCTGAGGGGCGCCTGAGGGGTAGTTCTGCGGTCAGCGCGATCGCCGTCGGCTTGCTGACCTGCGGGGGAGCCGGGGACGGCCCGGCTCTCAGCGTCATGTCGCCATTGATGATGTGCAAGAGGTCACGAGGTGGGGCACCGCAGGCCAGCCGCCTGGTGGCAGGCTCTGAGCACGGCAAGGAAGATCGACGGCCTAAATTAAAAGATCCTTCGGTAATTGAGTGAGCGTGGCTCATAGAGAAAGACCGGTGTGGGCCAGGAAGGCGAAGCACAGCTGGGAGCTGGAGCTCACCCGCTTCAGGCCTGTCTCGGCGGCGGTGCGGGCCTGGCCGAGGGTATCCGGGCAGAGGTTGGCTAGTTCGACGGCCTTGACGTTGCACCAGACCATCTCAGTTGGCTTGTCACAGTGCAGGGATTGTTGGACAACGGGGTGTGAGCGGAGCGATTATCAGCAGTGAGGGCCTGCTTCGGCTGGCCGAGCTGGTCGAGTGGCTGCGGACGCGCGACCTGGATGAAGGCGGCGCGTCATGGACGAGTCCGACGACGGGGTATCCCCCCCCAGACCCTGACAAGGACTGCGGCAGGGACGCTGTGGAGCGTGCTGCCGGAGCCGAGCCGACAGGACGTGCTTCGGACCCTGAGCATGCTCGTGGACCGGGCGATGACCTCGGGCGAGGCAGCGCTCAGCAGCGCCCGGACGCGGAGCGGGGGTGAGTGCGGTGCTGTTGCGTGAGCGCGAGGACGGGAAGATCCAAGGCCGGCATCGTGATCGTCTCGCGGTCGTGTACGTCCGGCAGAGTTCGCGCCAGCAGGTCTTGGACCATGGCGAGTCGACGCGGCTGCAGTACGGGCTGGTCGAGCGGGCGGTGGCGCTGGGCTGGGCGTCGTCCCGGGTGATGGTGATCGACGAGGACCTGGGCCGTTCGGCGGCGAACGCCGCCGAACGGCCGGGGTTCGCGCGCCTGGTCACTGAGATCACGATGGGGCATGTCGGGCTGGTACTGGGCATCGAGATGTCGCGACTGGCCCGGGCGGGGCATGACTGGCATCAGCTGATCGAGTTGTGCTCCCTGTCCGGGGCGTTGCTGGCCGACACCGACGGTGTCTACGATCCGAACTGGTACAACGACCGGCTCCTGCTCGGGCTCAAGGGCACGCTCAGCGAGGTCGAGCTTCACTTGATCAAACAGCGGATGGCCTCCGGGCGCCTGGCCAAGGCCGGCCGCGGGGAGCTGGCGTTCCCGCTGCCGGCCGGGTATGTCCGCCGTCCCTCCGGCGAGGTCGCCCTGGATCCGGATGAGCAGGTGCGCAATGTGGTGCGGTTAGTATTCCATCTCTTCGAGCAGCTGCAGACGGTCCACGCGGTGCTGCGGTTCCTCGTCGAGCACCAGGTGCAGATCGGGATGCGCGAGAGGTCCGGCCCGGGCAAAGGCGAGCTGGTCTGGCGGGCCCCGCACCAGCAAGGACTTCTCAACATGCTGCGGAACCCGGCGTATGCCGGGATCTACGCCTACGGACGCAGCCGCACCGATCCGGGCCGCCGCCTGCCGGGGCAGGTGCACTCCGGGCGGGTGCGCGCGATCGAGGCCGGGGCTGGCTGGTACGCATCCCCGACGCGCTGCCGGCGTATATCAGCATCGAGCAGTACGAGCGCAACCTCGCGCGGATGGCCGCCAACCGGGCCCGGGCGGTGAGCGTCGGGGCGCCGCGCCAGGGCCCGGCGCTGCTGGCCGGGCTGGTGGCCTGCGGGATCTGCGGCCATCGTATGCAGGTGAGCTACGAGGCCGGCGGACGCGGCCAGCTGCACCGCTACTCCTGCCAGCGCCGCCACCATACCTATGGCGAACCGCGCTGCCAGCAGATGGCCGGGCCCTTCCTCGACGAGCACGTCGTCGCCCAGCTCCTTTCCGCGCTGGCCCCGGCCGCGCTGGAGCTCTCCATCCGGGCGGCCGGGCAAGTCCAGGCCCACCGGGCGCAGGTCGAACGGATCTGGCGCCAGCGCCTGGAACGCGCCGCATTCGCCTGCGACCGGGCCCGGCGCCAGTACCAGCTGGCCGAGCCGGAAAACCGCCTGGTCGCCCGGCAGCTGGAGAGCGACTGGGAAGACGCGCTGGCCGCACACCGGCACCTGGCCGAGGACTACGAACGGTTCACGCAGGATCGCCCGGCCCAGCTCAGCCCGGCGCAGCTGGCCGCAATCCGCGCGCTGGCCCAGGACATCCCGGCGCTATGGGCCGCTGCGACGACCACCGACGCCGACCGCAAGAAGCTGCTGCGCGCCGTGATCGAGCAGGTCCAGGTCACCGCCGACGGGACGAGCGAGAAGGTACAGGCCACGGTGACCTGGGCCGGGGGCACCCAGACCCACGCCGACCTGGTACGACCGGTCGCCCACCTCGATCAGCTCTCCTACTATCCGCTGCTGACCGGGCGGATCAGGACCCTGGCAGGCCAGGGGCTGACGGTCGCGCAGATCGCCGACCGGCTGGCCGCCGAAGGACTGCGCACGCCCCGCCTGCACGAGCGCTTCCACCCCGGCGAAATCGAGCACCTGATCCGCCGGCTCGGCATCCGACCGGGCCTGGACGCCGACCGGCACACCGGTCACGGGCATCTGAGACCGGACGAATGGTGGCTGGCGACCCTCGCCCGTGAGATCGGGATGCCGGTGCCGACACTGTTCACCTGGCTGCGACGCGGCTGGATCACCGGACGACAGGACACCCGCCCGCCCTGCCGCTGGATCATCACCGCGAACCAGGCCGAGGTCACACGCCTCCGGGCCCTTCACCAGCTTCCGGCCGGCTACCACAACCGGCGCCGCTGGCTGGATGAGACACCACCAGACCAAAGCCCGTAAGGAAACGATGAAAAGGAGGCCGCGACTCATGCCGAAGCCCTACGAAGCTCGTATTGAGGAAACGTCATCTCGACCGGGTTGAGGTCGTGGGCGTAGCCGGGCAGCCGCTCACGGTGAGCCAGTCGTGCTGGCTGGTGATCCAGGCCTTCATGGCGGTGGAGCGGTGTGCGGGCAGGCCGTCCCAGATCAGGGTGAGGCTGGCGTCGGCGAAGTGCTCGTGCAGGTCTTGCAGGAAGCCGGTCAGCGACTCGGTGTTGTAGGAGCCCTCCTTGATCTGGAACATCAAGGCCGCCTGGCTGGCGTCGCTCTGGTAGGCCAGCGCCCCGGCCATCGACAGCCGCTTCCAGTTGAACCGGTGGCGCAGCACGGGGGTCTTTCCCCGGGGCGCCCAGGTGGCCCGCACCGGCGGGAGCAGGGAAAACCCGCTTTCGTCTTGGAACATTAACCAGGCGCCGCGGCGCCGGGCGCTTTTTTTATCCGTGGCCAGTCCTGTTTCACCCAGGCGGCGATCGCCTCCTCGTTGCGCTCCACGGCCCGGCGCGCCGGCCGCTGCCTGCTCCAGCCCAGCCGCTCCCGCAAGATCACCCAGGTCTGGGCCTGCGAGTACCGCACCCCGCTCACCCGCTCGATCACCTCGGCGACCCGGCCCCTCCAGCAGCGCCGCCTCCACCTGCGCAAGCTGACCATCGTCCAGCTTGCGCCGCCGCCCCGCCCGCCCGGCCCCAGCCATCCCGGCGCGGCCGTGCTCCTGCCAGGCCCGGTACCACCGCGACGCCGTCTGCGCCGACACCCCCAGCTCGGTGACCACATCCACCTGCCGCTTACCCCGGCCAAACATCGCCGCCGCCCGCATGCGCCGCGCCCGCAACGCCTCGAAATCACGCCGCGGCCGGACCCGGTAAGCGCGGCGCGCTTGCTTGCTCTGCCCGGCTGATCCGGTAACTGCTGGCACGCCACCATTGTCCTACCTGAACAGGCAGCAACCCCAGGCAGTGACTCACCATATTCCCGAAAGATCTTTAAGTCCGCGCCTGCCAGGCAGCGTTGCCCCGGGCCTCGGGCGGCTGCCCGGTCACCCACCCGATCGGGCGCGTGATCCGCAGAGCAGATCCCGGCAGCTACGGCAAGATCGTGGAGTCGCTCACCGGCTCCGCGGGGGAACGGATCTGGCGGGTTCCGCAGCAGCGAAGATTGGGCAATGGGTCCCATGCCAGGCAGCCCCGCCGCAGACGGGCCGCGGGAGTGGCTTGCCCTGCCCGGCGGCCGCATCCGGCCCGTCGTCTCCGTCCCGGGCAATGGCGGCACAGCCGAACTGCTGGCGTATGCCGCGTGGCTGGCCCGCCTGCCGCCGGCCTGCCCGTGCGGCAGGCGGCGCCTGGGCTCCGGCCGGACCTGCGGCAGCGCGGAGTGCGTTGCCCGGTTGCGCGAACAGCAGGCCGGCACCGCTGCCTCTAGACATTGACCGGGTGATCATCTAGGACAGGGACCGCAGCCGGCCGATCAGATCAGCCAGCGCCAGCAGGCCGCCAGTGGTGAACGGGCAGCGGCCGTCCGCGATAACCACGAAAGGACCGGCGGGCGTAACGTCGGTCCACCCGGCAGGAGGGGAGAACAGAACGCCGTTCTCGGCATGGAGGTGGACCCGGTCCTCACCCCAGTTCTGACGGTGCGCGACGAACTCGAAGTCCCGGCCTGACAGCGGATGGAACCGGTGCATCACCCGCACACGTCGATACCGACATCGATGCCGATCATCCGGACAGGGTGTCGTTGACGACGTGCTCCCATTGCTTCGCCGAAGGGTTCGTGCGAACTGCCAGGACAGAGTGCACCGGCCGGCTGCTGACCTGCGACCAGCGGCACGCGGGCGCCGTGCTGTCCGGTACGCGGCGCACTGTAACGACCACCGGCCCCGTCAATCCCGGAACCAGCTTCCCCCGAGGCTTGACGAGCCCGCCGCGGTTCCGCCAGGTGCCGAGATCCGCCGCCGAAAGGTGCTCGGAGGCGTCATCAGCGAGTAGATCCAAGTGGCCTCGCCGGTGCTGCGAACATGCAGGTCACGTCTCCGCCATGGGATTTGGATCGGTACGGCCTGGCTAGACGAGGCCGGCCTGCAGGGCGAGCCGGGTCAGGTCGGCGCGGCGCCGGCAGCCGGTCTTGTCGCGGATGCGGTCAAGGTGGGAGCGGACGGTGCGCACGCTGATGTAGAGCTGCCCGGCGATCTGGGCGTCGGTGCGCCCCTGGGCGACCAGGGCGACCAGTTCCCGTTCCCGCGGGCTGAGCTGTGGCAGGCCCGGCGGTGCTGGCGGTTGCTGCGGGCCGGCGGCGGCCAGCAGCGCGGCGAAC
>WNGQ01006039.1_pt1 | contig 11779 bp, 8 predicted proteins | sample 5407661 | NCBI WGS metagenome assembly WNGQ01 (sample SAMN13153382, study PRJNA577476) | soil metagenome | isolation source: 60 cm soil or saprolite under Garry oak tree replicate 2 | place: USA:California | collected 2016-06-15
TCGACCTCATCAACGCCATGCCCAAGTACGTCGCATCCCGGTCGCTGACCGAGACGGCATGGAATGCCACCCTCCTCGGGCCCGACCCATCCAGCGCGATCGCCCGGCTGAAGGACCAGCCCGGCAAGGACCTCATCAAGTACGGCACCAGCCGCTTCGACGACACGCTCGTGCGAGGCCACCTGATCGACGAGTTCCGCTTCTGGATCATGCCCGTCGTGGCCGGCTCGGGGCAACGGCTGTTCGAGGACGTGGACACCTCCGGGCTCCACCTCAAGCTCACCGACGAGAGGAGGCTGGAGAACGGTTCGGTGATCCTCACCTACGCGCCCGGCTGACCTCAGTCCGATACCCCAAGCGCGCACAATCTGCGCGCGCGCCGAGCGCTGAACGACCTGATATGTGTCGTGCCGGCACTTGATTATCAGCGGGCGTCGACGACACAGAACGCCGGGTCGGTACGCGCGCGCTCCTATCATCAGGCCCTCGTGTCACCGGCGAGCCTGCATATTTATGCGCTGCCCGCTGCGCTGAGAATGCCCGCTTCTGCCGTGGACAGGTGCTTCCCGGATCGTTATGGCGCTGGCAGGCACGTCCGCGACGTTTCCGCGGAAGCGCCTTGTGCAGAATTTCACAAACCGCTTCCGCGGAAACGCGCTCACCTCCTGGCCGCGTATCGTGCGCCAGGTCCGGCATGATGTGGTCGTTTCCGCGGCTGGGTGCCGGATCGACGAGCACGTCGGGCGGCGGCCAGCGGAGGCCTCAAGTGGACCAGTCACACCGAACCATCCTGAGGTTGGCCAAGGGCATGCCGACCTAGACATCACACTGAGTGACGGGGAAGGTCGGGGGAACGCGCACAGTCCCGATCTGGGTGGGTGTTCCGAGGCGTGCGGGACTGGAGGGCGAGCGCGTAACGGAGTGACATGTGCGAGAAGGCCGAAGCTGAGATGGCTGCCGATCCCGGCTCGGGCGATATAAGCGCGTTGCGGATGCTGGCTTCAGGAGAACAATGCGCTGTAGGCGTTGAGCGCGGGCTGGCCGCCGAGGTGGGCGTAGAGCACCGTGGAGGCGGGGTCGATTTCGCGGCGGCTGATCAGGTCGATCAGCCCGGCCATGGACTTGCCCTCGTAGACCGGGTCGGTGATCATGCCTTCGGTGCGGGCGGCGAGCCGCATCGCGTCGAGGGTGGCGTCGTCGGGGATGCCGTAGGTGCCCGCATGGTAGTTCTCGTTCAGCTCGATCTCCTTGTCGTCCAGCTCGCGCTCGACGCCGATGAGCCTGGCGGTGTGCCGTGCGATCCGGGTGACCTGGCCTCGGGTTTCAGTCGGCTTGGCTGAGGCATCGATGCCGATGACACGGCGCGGCCGGCCGCCGGAGGCGGCCAGCGCGGCGAAGCCGGCGACCATGCCGGCCTGGGTGCTGCCGGTCACCGAGCACACCACGATGGTGTCGAAGAACACGCCGAGTTCGCGTTCCTGCCCGGCGACCTCGAACGCCCAGCCAGCGAACCCCAGGCCGCCGAGAGGATGATCGGAGGCGCCGGCCGGGATGGCATACGGCCGGCCGCCCGATTCCTCGATCTCCCGCAGCGCCTGCTCCCAGCTGTTCTTGAAGCCAATGCCGAACTCGGCGGGCACCAGCCGCACGTCCGCCCCGGCTAGCCGGCTGACCAGGATGTTGCCGACCTTGTCGTACACCGGATCGGGCCAGTTCACCCAGCTTTCCTGGATGAGCACGCAGTTCAGACCGACCCGGCTCCCTGATCGACGAGATCGTGCGCGAGGGCGCCCGGCGGCTGCTCGCCGCCGCGCTGGAGGCCGAAGTCAAGCGTCCGGAGGCCGCCGCCGCTTGATCACCGGCCGAAAACCAGTGTGCCGCCGGGTCGGTCGTGTCGTAGCCTCGCCGAGTGGCCAACTCTGCGATCTTCGACGGTCTCGCACGTGCATCCGCGTTTACGGGCGACCTGATCGACCGTATAGCTGCCGACCAGCGGACGGCGCCGACCCCGTGTACGGAGTGGAGCGTGCGAGATCTGGTCAATCATCTCGTCGGGATGAACCTCGTGTTCGTGGCGCTGCTAGAGGAGAGCCCGATGCCCGCACGGGGGGCCGGCAGGCGCTCACGTTCGCCCGAGCCCAGCTGCCCAGCCAACCGCGCGCCGGACGATTCGCCGATCCGCAGCCGATCCGCGACAACGCACCCGCCATCGACCGGCTGGCGGCATTCACCGGCCGGCCAGTTCCGTGGACGCCATGAACGCTCACATCAGATCGATTTAGACACACAACCTAGGCCACCCCAGCCGGCCGCGGGAACCGCCTGGCACCCGCATCTTTGGCGACGAGCCCTGGCCGGCCCGTTGGCTGGCTACCTGGTCGGTCCTCGCCTGGTCATCGTTGTGAATAGTTGATCGGCGGCGGCCTCTAGCGCTTGTTCCATGGTTGCATTGCCGGTGTGCCCGGAATCCTCGACCACGACGAGTTCGGCGCCGGGCCAGGCTTGGGCGAGTTCCCATGCGGTGATCACCGGGGTGCCGAGGTCAGTGCGCCCGTGGATCAATATGCCGGGAATGCCTGCCAGCTTGCCTGCGTCACGGATGAGCACGCCGTCCTCTAGAAAGCCGTCATGAGCGAAGTAATGCGAACAGATCCGCACGAAGGCGAGCTTCGCATCGTCGGGCCGCTTGCTATACAGGCCCGGGCTGCCGTTGCTTTCCATCGAGATCACCGCATCTTCCCAGGCCGACCATTCGGCCGCGGCGCGCACGCGGACGTTAAGATCGGGGTTCTCCATCAGCCGTGAGTACGCCAGCAGCAGACCCTCAATCGGGGGCTCGGTATCGGTCGGGAGCCGGTAGCTCCCAGCCCCGGCAAAGCCGCGGAACCGTTCCCATGCCTCAGGGAATATCCTCCCGGCACCCCGGTACAGCCAGTCCAGCTCGACACGGCGGGTTGTAGTGACGCTGAACAGGAGCAGGCCGGAGACGCGATCGGGGAACCGTTCGGCGTACGCCAGCGATAGCGTCACGCCCCACGAACCTCCGGACAAAAGCCACGCCTCAACGCTGAGGTGCTGGCGCAACTGCTCCATGTCGCGGATCAGGTGCTCGGTCGTGTTGAGGCTCATGTCGGCCGCGGGATCACTGGCGTGTGGTGTGCTCCGGCCGCAGTTGCGCTGATCGAACAAGATGATCCGGTGGCGATCCGGGTTGAATGCCCTGCGTCTGCCGGTCGAGCATCCCGAACCCGGCCCGCCGTGGACCAACAGGGCGGGCATGCCGTGAGGGTTGCCACAGGTCTCCCAGTAGATGCAGTTCCCATCGCCGGTGTCGAGCATGCCGGTCTCGTGCGGTTCGATCGGTGGATAAGGCACATCGCCTCCTGAATCGTCCTGCTCATCACCGTCATCCTCGCGGGCGCTGATGCCTTGCGAGTAGCCGCCGGGTCGGTGGCCTGGGGAGACGATGCAGATCAAAGTGGGGCTAAACCAGTGTGCCGCCGTCTGGCCGGATCGGCCGTCCCTACCGTGCTCAAGCTCAAGCTCAAGGTCACGGGTACCGGGCGTCCACGGTGGTGGTGACGCGCCGGTGGCAATGTCGTACACGTGGCCGGAGACGCTGACCTTGTGCTGTGGGCAGGCCGAGTGCCGCGGGGGCGTAGGTGCGGGCGAACTGCTCGTTGCGCCCGAGCAAGGGGGTCATCCTGGTCATGGTGGTTCCGTTTCGTTGGCTCAGTCTGCCTGGACGGCTGCTCCGCATTCTGGGCAGAGGAACGGGCGGCGCTCGGACTGGGCCGAGCCGGCGGTTGCCTGATCTACGCCGTATTCCTCGCTGATGCTGCCCATCTCGCTCCTCAGGCCGGTCTCGCCAGGCGCGGGCTTGGGACGGCGGCTGACGGCGCTGGTCGTGGGGCTCTGACGAGCGTGACCATGGACGTGATGTGCAGGGCGAACAGCAGCGGTACGGTGGCCGTCGGGATCAGCGCGAGCGGCAGCTCGGTGATCGGCGCACTGGAGGGCGTGACGTTGAGCAGCCCGAATCCGGTGAGGGCGCCGAGGGTCATGGCCACGACCAGATCGGTGAGGCCGAACGCGTTGAACCACAACGCGGCGCGGCGGCCGGTGCCCTGCGCGAGCCTGCGCGCGACCAGCGGCGCGGCGATACCGGCGGCGATGTCGCCCAGGCCTGCGGGCAGGGCGAACAGCGCCGGCAGGTGACCGAGGGCCAGGTAGAACAGGAAGACCACCCCGGCCACGCGGGGCGTGTGCGGAAGCTCCAGGCGGCTCACCATGCCCGGAGCCGTCAGAGCGCGCGCCACCACCGGGATCCGGCTGAGCGCCAGCAGCGTGCCCAGGAACCCGGCCACCGCGACCGGAAACCATGGCAGCGTGTGGTACCAGCCGTGACCCGCGATGAGCGCGGTGGCGGTGAACCAGCCGCCGAGCAGGACGGCCGCGGCCCCCGCGAGCAGCGCTGCGCGCCTTCGGCCCAGGCCTGCGCGTTCTGCGCCGCCGTACAGCACGATGCAGGTCAGAACCGCGATCGCGGTGGGCCCGGCGATAATGATCGCCCATAGATAGGCAGGCGGATCGTACATGACATCCTCCGTTAGCAGATGGGTAGCTCGGCTCTTCGGGGAACGGTACGAATCCTGGCCGCCGTGGGGCGTCACCCGAAGGTGCCTGCCGGGTGGAATGTCGCGGCGCGGCGATCCCTCACCCGAAGGTGCTACCGGGCCGGCTGGGGTTGCGGTGTCAGGGAATCAGGCCGAGCTGCCGGGCCCGCGCGGCGGCCTCGGTCCGGTTGGCGGCGCCGAGCTTGCCCAGGACGTGGGTCACGTGCTTTTTGACCGTGTCGAGCGCCACGAACAGGTCGTGGGCGATGCGCTGATTTGACCTGCCCGCGGCCAGCAGCCGCAGCACCTCCAGCTCGCGGCCGGTCAGCGGCTCGGCCAGGCCCGGCGCCGCGGCGACGGCTCGCCTCCGCGGCGGCATGGCGTCTGCCTGGTGGTCGCCGCCCGGCCGGAGCTGGTGTGGGACCTGGTCGCAGACATCAGGCCGCCGCGGAATCCTCTGCCAGGAGGCCACCATGCCAGCGGCCGTGCCAGGCTCATGATGGGCATTAGCGAACGGGAGAGGCAGAAGCATGGGGGCGCTGCCGCGGCCGGCCAGCACGATGAGCCGGGGATTGACCCGCTGCGCGGTCTGGGGCCTATACCTGCTCGCAGGTGGCCAGGGTCTGCTCGTGCCGGGCGATCGCCTCGTCGGCCCTTCCCGCCTCCTGGTATGCGGTGGCGAGGTTGTTCTGTAACATCAGGGCGTCGGGATACCTGGGGTTGTTCCTCGGCTTGAGGGTGTCGGGATGGTCGGTGAAGGACAACAGGATGCAGCAAGACCAGCGTCACGCACGCGCGCGACCAAGCGCGACCATCCGCACTGGCGTTGAAGACGACGGACAGGCACTGGCATTGATCGACCTTGCCACCTGGTCATTCGAGGTGTCCCCAGCGCCGCCCAGGCCCCCCGGCACCCCCTTCTTCGACGACCGGACAGCATCAGAGAACGTCCTCGTCGCACACGAAGACGAGCACATCGTGGGCTACGTGACGCTCCGGCCAGCGCCCCTGGCCGCATCAAGCGGGCACGTCCAGGAGATCAACGGCCTTGCCGTCGCCCCGGATCACCAGGGACGCGGCATCGGCCACCTGCTCCTCACCGCGGCCCGACACGAAGCAATCAGACGGCAAGCCCGCCGCATTACCCTCAGGGTCCTGGGCACCAACACCCGAGCCCAAGCCCTCTACCTCGCACACGGCTACCACATCGAAGGCAGACTCAAAGACCAATTCCTGCTGCAAGGCCGCTACGTCGATGACATCTTCATGGCACTGCAGCTCCCAGACCACACCATATCGGGTGCGGGCCGGGTTGACGCCTCTTCGATGTGACCAATGCTTTGAGCGTTTCCGCGGAGACGTTTCCGCGGAGACGTTTCCGCGGAAACGTCCCACGCAATTGCGCCAGGCGTTTCCGCGGAAACGCCTGGCGAGCAACGGCGGTAAAGACCTAAGTGCGTTCCAGGGGTGCTTATCGTTAAGCACGCGGCTGCTGTTCATTGGGCAGCCTCCTGCGCCGTTCTGGCTAGCCCTGGACGCCTGAGCAACCAGGGTTACGACGAGGGAGCCAGCAGGACTTCCCGGACGATCTCCAGCGGATGCCGGGCCGGTCGCCCGGTCCCGTGCGCTATCTGCTGCCGGCAGGAAACGCCGGTCGCCGCGATGAGCGTCTCCGCCGCCTCGGCCCGGACGGCGGGGAAGAGCCGGAGTTCGCCGATGCTCATCGACAGTTCGTAGTGCTCCGCCTCGAAGCCAAACGAGCCGGCCATGCCGCAGCATCCGGCGTCAACCTCGATGACCTCGGCGCCGGGGATGCTGCGGAGCAGCGCCATCGTGGCGGCCGTGCCCGCGAGCGCCTTCTGGTGGCAGTGCCCGTGAAACACGATACGGCGGACGCCATTGTCCTGCGGCAGGACGAGCCTGTCCGAGGCGATGGCCTCCACGAGCAGTTCCTCGGGCATACGCGTGGCGGCCGCCAGGGCCTGCGCCCTCGGGTCGCCGGGGAGCAGGGCCAGGTACTCATCGCGCAGGGTCAGCAGGCAGGACGGCTCCACCCCGACGACCGGCACGCCGCGGGCGGCCGCCTTACCCAGGCGGCCGGCCATGCCCGCCGCCATCCGCCGGGCCTGTTCCACCAGCCCCTTGGACAGGCTGGCCCGGCCGCAGCAGCCCGCGGTTTCGAGACGGACCTGCCACCCGGCGAGTTCCAGGAGTTCGATGGCCGAACGTCCGACCGAGGGCTCGGTGAACGTGGTGAATGAGTCGGCGAGGAAGATCAGCTCGCCCTGGGACGCCGGCCTCGCCGGGGCGGGCCGTCGCCGGAACCAGCTACGTAGGTCGTGCCGCTGGAACCGGGGCAATGGCCGCGCGGCGCTGATCCCCAGCCAGCGCTCCGCCGCCAGGCGGGCGGGCCGCCATCCGGCGGCCAGGTTGGACAGCGGAAACGCGGCGGAGCCCAGGCGGTTCAGCGTGCGGATAGATCCGAACATGCGCGCGCGCCAGGGGACTCCGTGCTGATCGTGGTAGGCGGCCAGCGCCTCGGTCTTCAGCGCCGCCATGTCCACGCCGAGCGGGCACTCGCTCTTGCAGGCCTTGCACTCCAGGCAGAGATCGAGGATGCCGTGCAGCCGGCCGCTGCCCAGGGCCGCGCGCGGGTCAGGCATGGACAGCGCGTGCAGCAGGGCGTTCGCCCGGCCCCGGGTCGAGTGCTCTTCCTCGCGTGTGGCCATGTACGACGGGCACATGACGCCGGTCGAGGCCTTGCGGCACAGCCCGATGTTCATGCACCGGTCGGCGGCGCCCCGCATCCCGCCGGGGACGTCGAACCGGAGCCGGGTCGCCAGGGCCGGCCGGGTCGCCAGGGCCGGCCCGGACTGCGCCGCATCTCGCAGGTGGTCGGTCATCGCGGGGGCGTCCACGATCTTCCCCGGGTTCATCCGGTTCTCCGGGTCGAAGAGCCGCTTGGTCTCCTGCATGGCCGCGTACAGCGCGTCGCCGAAGACGCGGCGGTTGAATTCGCTGCGGGCGAGCCCGTCGCCGTGCTCGCTCGAGTTGACCCCGCCGTACTCCAGGACCAGCTCGCGCACCTCCTCGGCGATCGCGCGCATCAGTTCGGGCTGTCCGGGCGCGCTGAGGTCGACGAACGGGCGGATGTGCAGGCACCCGACCGAGCAGTGGCCGTAGAAGCCGGCCGTCAGGCCGTGGGAGTCCAGGATCTGCCGGAAACGAGTTGTGTAGGACGCCAGCTTGGCCGGCTCCACGGCCGTGTCCTCGACAAAGGCCAGCGGCCTGCGGGTACCGGTGCTCGCCGACATGAGCAGGCCCAGGCCCGCCTCGCGGACCTTCAGCAGCGCGGCCTGCTCCGATGCGTCCACCGCCCGGAGCGTGTAGTAGCCATGGCCGTGGGCCCGCCAGCCTTCCTCCAGACGGTCGAGCCCGGCCACCGCCTCGGCCTGCGTGTTGCCGAAGAACGTGACGAACAGCAGGGCCTGCGGATCGCCGTGCAGGATCGTTCCGAGCGCGGCGTATTCGATCTTCTGGCGGGACAGCTCGATGATGGTGCGGTCGAGCAGCTCGACGGCCGCGGGCCGGCAGGCCAGCGCGTCCTCGGTGGCCTCGATGGCGGCCTGCACGGACGTGAAATGGCCCACCGCGATGACCCGGTGCCGGGCCGCGGGCACCAGCTGCACCGTCGCCTCCACCACGGTGACCAGGGTGCCTTCGGAGCCCACCACGAACTTGGCCAGATCGAGCCCGCCGGAACCGGACTCAGCCGACCTGGCCAGCCGGTCCAGCCGGTAGCCGCCGGATTGCCGCCAGAACCGCGGGAAGCCGGCGGCGATGGCCTCCCGGTGCCGTTCCACCAGGCGGGGCAGCTCCCGGCAGATGGTCCCGTCCAGGGTCGGCGCGGCCGCCCGGCTGACCCGCTCCGCGGGCGTCAGCGGGCCGAACGTGGCCTGGCTGGCGTCGGACAGCACGACGTCGAGCGTGAGCACGTGGTCGATCGTCATGCCGTACCGCACCGACTGGCTGCCCGCTGAGTTGTTGCCGATCATCCCGCCGAGCGTGGCCCGGTTCCTGGTCGAGGTATCCGGGCCGAACACCAGGCCGTGCCGCGCCCCCGCCATGTTCAGCTGCTCCTGCACCACCCCCGGCTGCACCCGCGCCACGCGCCGCCCGGCGTCGATCTCGATGATCGTGTTCATGTGCCGGGACAGGTCCACCACGATCGCATGTCCCACCGTCTGGCCGGCCAGGCTGGTCCCGGCGCCCCGCGGCAGCACCGGGACGCCGAAGTCGGCGGCCGTGCCCACCACGGCGGCCACGTCGGCCGTGTCCCTGGGGAAGACCACCCCGACCGGCTCGATCGTGTACATGCTGGCGTCGCGCGAGAACAGGTGCCTGGTGTAAGAGTCGAACCGGACCTCACCCCCGACCACGCGGCGCAGCGCTTCCGCGAGTTCCGTGTCTCGAGGAAAGGACATAGTCATGGCGTACCAGAGTGGCCGGCACTTCCTCCAGATCCCCGGGCCTACGAATGTCCCAGACCGGGTGCTGCGGGCGATGGCGGCACCCACGATCGATCACCGCGGTCCCGAGTTCGCCGCGCTGGCCCGCCACGTGCTGGCTGGCCTGGGGCGGTTGTGCGGCAGCGCGAGGCCCGTCGCGGTCTATCCCTCGTCGGGCACCGGCGCCTGGGAAGCGGCGCTGGTCAACACGCTGTCGCCGGGCGACCGCGTGCTGGCCTTCGACACCGGGCATTTCGCCACCTTGTGGTCGCGGCTGGCCGCCAAGCTCGGCCTGGACGTGGACGTGGTCCCCGGCGACTGGCGCCAGGGTGTGCAGGCGGGCCAGGTCCACGAGAGGCTGGCCGCGGACCGGGGACACCAGATCAAGGCGGTCACCATCGTGGCGAACGAGACCTCCACCGGGTGTGCCAGCCAGATCCCGCTGATACGGGCGGCGATGGACAGCGCCCGGCATCCTGCCTTGCTGATAGTCGACACGATCTCCTCGCTCGGGTCTGTCGAGTACCGCCACGACGAGTGGGGCGTCGACGTCACGATCTGGTGCTCCCAGAAGGGCATGATGCTGCCCCCGGGCCTGGGCCTGAACGCGATCAGCGAGAAGGCTCTCGCCGCCGCGCCGCTAGCGCGCCTGCCGCGCGGCTACTGGGACTGGCCGCCGGTGCTCGCGGCCGCAGAGACCGGGCTGTTCCCCTATACGCCGGCCACCAACCTGCTGTTCGGGCTGCGCGAGGCCCTGGCCATGTTCGACGATGAAGGCCTGCCTGCCGTCTTCGCCCGGCACGCCCGCCATGCGGAAGCGACCCGCCGGGCGGTCCGCGGCTGGGGGCTCGAGATCCTGTGCCGGAACCCGGACGACTACTCGAGCACCCTCACCGCCGTCATGGTGCCCGACGGGCACGACGCGGACCAGGTGCGCCGGCTGATCCTGGATCACTACAACATGTCGCTCGGCGCCGGGCTCGGTCGGCTGGCCGGCCGGGTGTTCCGCATCGGCCACCTCGGGGATCTCGGCGACCTCTCCCTGGCCGGCGCCCTGTGCGGGGTGGAGATGGGGCTGGCCAGGGCCGGAGTGCCCATCGCTCGCGGCGGTATCAGCGCCGCCCTGGACTACCTCGGGTTACGGCGTGGCTGCCGCCAGCGCGGCCGCTGACATCACGGTCACCTGCTGCTCAACGCCTGCCGTGCTGGACTGGAAGGCGCCGTACGAGCCGAAGGTGTTGTTGTAATTGTTGTAGTCGAGGTCGCCGCTGGCGCCCTGGTAGTTGATCTTCGTGCCCGCCTTGATGAGCGCCAGGCAGGCCGCGTAGGTGTAGCACGCGGTGCCGGGCGGGTTCGTGACCTTGGCCATGTCGTGCGCGACCGTGGTGCCGCTGGTGGTCTTCGCGTAGTCGTCGGCCAGGGCGAGCGAGATCATCGCGTCGTAGGCGTAGTTGGCGTTGGCCAGCGGCCCGGCTGTCTTCTGGTTCGGGAACTGCTGGTTGAACTGGCTGATGAACGCCGCGTTCGCCGCGCCGGTGACCGAGGTCCCGTACACCGAGGTCAGCACGGCGTGAGCGGTCGGGTAGCTGATCGCCTTGAGGAAGTCACTGCCGCTGGTGACGTCGGTGCCGATCCACGGGATGTTCTGCCCGCCCAGCTGCTTGAACTCACGGAAGAGCACGGCCGCGGTCGGCGGGTCCTCCTGGGTGAAGATCACCTGCGGATGGGCGGCGAGCACCTCGCGGACCTGGCTCAGGTAGGAGGTCTGGTCCGGGGTCACGATCACGGTCTTGGCGATCGTGCCGCCGAGCTTGGTGAACGTCTGGGAGACGGGCTTGAGGAACGTCTGCGCCGCCGGGTCGGAGTAGAACAGCATGACGGCCCTGGTGTAGTGCTTCAGGTGCGCGTTCAGGGCCATGGCCACGCCTAGTTGGGAGTCCGACGGGCTGTCCCGGAAGAAGTAGGGGTCGGTCTGGTGGTCGCGGGCCGTGTCGCCGCCCTGGAACTCGTCGACGATGTGATTGGAATCCAGGATCGGCTCGACGCCGTTGATCTCCTGGGTCTCCGGCCCGATCACGCCGCTGACGCCCTTGGTCAGCAGTTGGTTGGTGGCCGTGACCCCGTCGGCGACGTCGCAGCTGGTGTCGCCGGTCGCCAGCTGAAGCTGGCGGCCGAGGACGCCGCCCGCCGCGTTGATCTCGGCCTTGGCCACCTGGGCGCCCTGGAGCATCGCCTGGCCGAGGCTCGCCAGGCGGCCCGTGAAGCAGGAAAGCACGCCGTAGCTAACCGGGCCGCCGGACGAGCCGCCCGCGTTCGAGCCGGAGCCGGAGGACGCGCAGCCGGCCAGCACGATCGCGGTGGCGCACGCCGCGGCGGACCTGCTGATCGTGGAGTGTTTCACGCTGGTTCTCCTCTATCGCCATAGTCAACTCATGCGGCCGACGTAGAGATCCACGACGCTGTCGTCGTCAAGCAGTTCGCGAGCGGGACCGTCGAGCCGGTGGCGCCCGAGCACGAGGATGTAGCCCCAGTGCGCGTGGCGGAGGGTGCGCCGGGTGTTCTGCTCGACCACGCAGATCCCGACGCCGGTGGAAGCGATTTTCTCGATCTGCTCCCAGAGCGCGCCCTGGAGCAGGGGGGACAGGCCGGCGCTCG
>WNGQ01009129.1_pt1 | contig 11775 bp, 14 predicted proteins | sample 5407661 | NCBI WGS metagenome assembly WNGQ01 (sample SAMN13153382, study PRJNA577476) | soil metagenome | isolation source: 60 cm soil or saprolite under Garry oak tree replicate 2 | place: USA:California | collected 2016-06-15
AGGGCCTCTCGTCTAGAGTTTTAAGTTAAGGTCGCCAGACTCGGTCAAGACTCTGTAGGCGTTCAGAGTGATCCACTTGCTGGGTTTTCCGATCTCTTCAACCGCCATGGGCGCTTTTCGGCCTTTGCCGCTGGGATAGAAGAAGTCGCCTTCGCGATACCAGTCGCCCTCCAGATTCCAAGCTCCATCGGGTCTGCGTTTTGACAGCAACAGGTGAACGGCACTCCTGATTCTATCATCGTCTCCGTAGCCAAGCTTCGTCAATACGCGTAGTGCGTGGAGGATGTCGTAGAAGTAGTACATTGGAAAGTGGAGTTTGGTAAAGAATGGATAGGTTTCCTGCCAGTGATGATTGTCTGACTTGTATACGTGGTGCATGAGAAGAAACTCGGCCCCATCATTGATGGACTGTTTCATTTTGCGGGTCCATTTCTGTCTTGGAATCTCAGAGTAGGCCCATAATGGTTCGATGGTGGACATGAAGCTACTGTGCTTCACTTTCTTCTCAGGATGGTCGCAGTTCCAGCCACCATCTTCCAGTTGATCCTTCGGCAGCCAGTCGACGGCTCTTCGAACCCGCGGGTCATTAGAGTAGCCGAACTTGATCAGAGTCCGAATCATGTTTCCTGTGAGACAAGGCTCGTCCCATCTCTTGCTCTCCTCGACCTTGCTCGGGCAGGCGAAGGCGCCAGTCTCTGTCTGGTGAAGGTCGAGAAATCTCTCGCATTCCGAACTGATCCTATGATCGGGCGGAGCGTCCATTTCTCCGAGAAGGGCTAGAGGCCAGACAGCTGACGTCCATTTTGGACGATAACAGGTCTCCTTGGGAGACCAGATCCCTTTGCTCGTCTGTGTTCTGATGATCTTCTTGACCGGCCGGTAGCTTGGAATCTTCTCACGTGTCGCCAAGACATCTTTTGCATCCTTTGGCCTGTGGAGTAGATCGATGAGAGCCTGATGTCTAACCGATGGGTCCTTGGGATCAAGAAGCCAGCTAAGAGTAGGATCTTTCATGCCGGGTCATACGTCGTGAGCGTTTTCTACGTTTCTCTCTTGAGCGTTCTCTATGTTTTCTCTTGAGACGAAAGCCATAGACGGGAAATTCGGCCGTTGATGGAAGAACTTGGAGCTGACTGCAGAGCTTAACAATACGAAATTCGCAAGTAAGTTACTGATGGATTTGAGCTCGAAGTCACGCGGGTCTTACTTCACTCCTGAATTCTTCAAGTTTCTGAGGAGCCTGGCGAGAAACAATAACAGAGTATGGTTTCAGAAGAACAAGCAAGGTTATGAAAGGTATGTCCTTGCACCCAGCCTCCGGTTCATCAAAGACGCTGGGGCCGAGCTTAGAACGGTTAGCCCATACCTCGTGGCAGACCCTCGGCCCTTTGGCGGCTCACTCTTCAGGATTTACCGAGACATACGCTTCTCCAAGGACAAGAGTCCCTACAAGACCAATGTGGCCATGGAGTTCTGGCACCGTCGAGGAGGAAAGAAGTCTTACACCGGGCTATACCTTCACCTTGCACCGGGAGACAGTTTTGCCGGTGCAGGCATGTGGCACCCTGACCCCCCGACCCTCAACAGAGTCCGTAGGGCGATCGTGTCCCGGCCCGAGGCTTGGAGACGAGTCAAGGAGAGTGGGTTGAAGATGGAGGGTGAATCCTTGAAGAGACCCCCAGCCGGGTTTGACACTAACCATTCTTTCGTCGAGGATTTGAAACTGAAGGACATTACCGCAGGGGTCCGATTCAGCAATGAGCAGGTTACGGGTCCAAGGTTCATGAAGGATTTCGTCCAAGCAGGCAAGAAACTTGACCCACTCAACAAGTTCCTAGCAGGGGCACTGAGCCTACCTTGGTGATAGATGGGAATGGCGGCATGTTCCGCAAATGGTTTTCTCGGAGATTTTAGGTTGGGAGAGATGACTTTGAAACAACATTTGAGGACAGTCACGCGGGCCGACTGAGTATTGTCTAACTATGTTCGAACGAGGTCCACGCGTACCGTCGTTCGTGATCCAGAAGCCATTTTTTCCGCCATAATCCTCCACCGTATCCGACAAGCGAGCCATCCGACCCAATCACTCTATGGCATGGCACAACGAGCGATATTTTGTTAGCACCGTTTGCCTTTCCAACCTCGCGGGATTTCTCAGGCTGACCGAGCGCTTCAGCAATGTAACCATAGCTGCGTGTCTGCCCAGGAGGAATATGTCTCAAGGCCTGCCAGACTGCTTCTTCAAACGCTGTGCCATGCTGGGTCGTAGGGATTTGGAAATCTGCAGACTCGCCGGCGAAATAATCGTCGAGCTGAGCGATGAGCGTTCTTAGAACAGTGTTGGTGCCTGAACCGATCAGTCCGAAGTTTCGCTCTATACGACGAAGTTCGCCTGTTAATGCCACACGATTCTCAAATTCGAGTAGGAATAATGCTGCGTCATCAGCGACGGCGACCATTGACCCTAAGGGAGTGTCGATCTTGGTACGAACAAGCTTTCCGTCGATCGCGGGCCCCCGCCGATTTACGACTGCTGCCGCTTGAGCTGAAAGCATAGTTTGATGCCTGAGGGTAGTCGAAAATAAATGGTTTGACTCCAAATCTTGCGGTCAAAATTGGCGTAACTCCTGTGAGCGAAACTACGTTTGAGAAGTAAGGGCTAATCGCATTATTCAGCTCGAACGTACAAGTCCTAAGTCATAGGCGGCCTTCAATCTCTCGCACGGCATCTTCCATTTTCGGGAAAAGGAATTGGAAGCCCGCTTCAAGCAACCGGCCTGGCACAACGCGGCGGCTCTTGAGTATCAGTTCGGCCTCGGTCCTATGGAAAAAGGCCGCGATCTCGAGCATCATGCGTGTCGCGGGCAATCCAAAAGGTACGCCAAGCTCCCGACGTATGATTCTCATCATCTCACGTTGCTGAATCTGGTTCGGCGAGGCAACGTTGACCGGCCCGCTGAAATCGTCCCGGTCGATTAACCATTCGACAGCGCGGCAAAAATCGGCTTCGTGAATCCAGGAAATATATTGACGCCCGCCGGCAATGGTGCCTCCCAGCCCCGATCGCGTGAGGCCTCGCAGGACCCGGTAGACACCACCTTTGCTCGCGGCGAAGACCATAGCGGTGCGCAGCGCGACCTTCCGTGTGGCAGGCATAGACGCGTCGAAGAATGCTTCCTCCCAGGCACGGGCGACCTGGATCGAGAATGCATCCTTCGCCTCCGGAGTCGCACCAATTTCGCCGGTGGCCTCATCCATCTGCCGGTCGAATGTGTGTTTGTAGATGGTGGCCGTGCTCGCATTCAGCCAGACCGGAGGAGGTTTGCTGCAACGAGCGATTGCCTCGCCCAGCACGCGAGTCGAATCTACTCGCGACTCCAGAATCTCCCGCCGATTCCGCTCGTTGTACCGGCAATTCACCGATCGACCAGCGAGATTGATCAGAGCCCGCGCACCTTCGAGTTCTCTCGCCCATTCGCCCAACGTATGCCCATCCCACCGGACTTGACGCATCGACTGCACTGCCGGTCCGGGCGATCGGGTCAGGACAACGACATCGTTGTTTCCCGAGACAAGTCTGTCGGTGAGCAAGCGGCCAATGAAGCCACTGCCTCCAGCAACGATGATGCGATTCCTCATGTCCCGATTCAGTTCGAAAGGGTATCTCTTGAGTCGCTAACGAAGCTTTCTTGTAGACTGTAACGCTAGGAATAGACTCTATCCGACGTACTTTCCTTTACCCGGCTGAGCGCCCGGAGGATCCTTCTCACTGCCCTTCTTGAGAGCATCATCAATCTCCTTCGCCTGCTCCTCCAACTCCTTCATCTCAATCTGCAATCCCAGCTTACGTATCAAGACCCGGAGAATTATCATAGCCGCTCTAGGATCTACCATGAAACCGGAGGTTTCACCGGAAAGGAATAATCCCTTGAGGTTCCTAACTTTCGCTAGGCCGGGGATTAGTCCGTTCATCCAGGTTACTGCGCCGCTGTCTATGATCTGAACGTCTAACGCTTTGAGTTCCTGGACAAGATCCGACTCGCTGGCTGCCCCGTAGACCTTGGGATTGTCAGAAATTCTACCAGTAATGAAGGCCCCGACAGTGATCAGTGTGCCAACTCCTAGTCGTTCCGCGAGATCAACGACGGCTTCTGATAGTCGGAAGGCCCCTTCGGGAAGTATGGGCTGAGCGTCTCCGGTGTAGAGAACTAGATCGTTGCCTGCTTCATCGCTGTTGATCCAGTAGTAGAATTCATGCTTCATCAACTCCGGGGTCCCGTCAGGTTTCAACAGAACGCGTGGTGGAAGATAGTCTGAGTGAAGATAGCCGAGAGGCAAAGCTTTCAGCGTCTTGACAAGATGGTCGAGAACGATCTTCGCGACTCGTCCACTATCTGGTAGTCCGGCGATGAGGATTGGACTGTGTAGCTTTGGAGCCTCGTTGAGATGTAGTTCTATTGGATCTCGCATGGTAGACGCGGTCGGAGGGCGCTCTATCCCCGCATAGAAGAATCAAGCCCGGATTGATAGGCATTCCTTCGTAATTTCTTACTCTCTTGAGGGGAAATCTTCCGTACTTTTTTCCAGAACGTTTATATGAACTGCCGCCGTCGAACAACTCCCCTCTAATTAGGTGACTCTTTGGCAAAATTCATGCTCTCCCTCCGCGACGAGAACTTCAAACTCCTAACGAACGAAGCCGAGGACCGTGGCATAACGGTCCAAGAATTGATCAGAGCCGTCATCATACCCGACTGGGTCAAACTCAACCCCACAACGAAACAGAACGGCAACGGAAACACGGAGAAGATCCGCCCATACCAGCAAGTCAGCAGCCGAGAACACATCATCCAAGCAGTAGGCAGACTACGAGACTAACAAGTTACGCGGAACTAGACTCCCTCAACCCCTTCTGTTTTTCAGGTGCGCACCAGTGTGCCGTGCGCTATTGATGAATCTCACAAGCGTTTTTTGGAAAACCCAAGCTATGTTGTTGTTTCAACAACCGAGTATGGGCTTCGGAGCTCCGATGAACGACATCTTGCGCGGTCCAACTACGCTACTCGGTACGGTTGGCATAGAAGAGATTCTTGGCTGACGCAGATTCCTTTCTGGAAGTACTAGTGTGCGACTAGTTCTCGGTTAATGTTGCGTGACTGATGCAGATAAATTGACACAGCCTAATCGATAGTGATCCCCGAAGTTACCCACTACACTGATAGTATATTTTATATACATCATAGGCAAATCGCAAACTTCGATGTACGACCGCATAATGGCCATGCCCCGCGTCTCCTCCGCGATGCGCGGAAGAAGGATTCACTCCCAGGCTCTGAGGTTTAGTCGGATTGCAGAAATCTCGGTGATTCTGTTACTCACAATAGCTCTTGCGTTTGCGCAATCTTCGCCTATTCATTCCGTAGCTGCAACAAAGCCTCAACCGCCACCATCGTCAACCTCCACGACATGGGCCAAGGCGTACAACATCCCATACAGCTACTCGGTGGCCGAAAGCGTTGCTCAGACGTCCAGTGGTGGTTATGTCGTGGGAGCCTCGTGTACCGCAGCTGCGGTAACCACTCCCAACTGCAACACACTCTCAGAGCCAACTGCAATGGTCATGAGGGTCGACTCAAGCGGAAATATTCAATCGCAGATCCTGTACAACTACGTGAAATATCCATACTCTACACCATTGAATCTCATCCGATCGACCTCGGACGGAGGCGCTATCTTCGCGGGCAACGCGCAGTTCGGCTGTCCCGCAACCGGACAGACCAGCTGTGGCACGATCGTCAAAGTGGACCCGAACGGGAACGTTCAATGGGCAAATGACCTCCAATTCGCTACCAGCTCCACCTACGGCCCCCTCACCTGGCCTCTCGACCTCCAACAGACCACCGACGGAGGATACGTCGTAGCAGGCTATACCTTTGCCCCAGCGTCGAGCTACAACCCGTTCGTTGTGAAACTCAGCTCAACCGGGCAGATCCAATGGCAACATATCTTCGTAGATCCGAACAGCCAGTACTCAGCAGCCTACGCGGTTCGGCAGACACCGGACGGAGGCTATGTGGTCGCCGGAGAGATATACTACAATCAGATACTCGTCTTCAAACTCGACTCAACCGGCACACTAGTCTGGCAGCACGTCTACGCCATCGGAACTGACAGCTACGCTGAAACTTTGGGGTTGACCTCTGACGGTGGCTTCATCCTCGGCGGGCTAGTGTCCATAAGCACTGCGACATCATACAGCAGCAGTGTTCTACTTCTGAAGCTCGACTCAACAGGCAGCCCGCAATTTGCCAGGACCTATGCTCCTTCTGGCAGCATCAGCGACCTAGCAATCACGGGCGTACAACAGACGAGTGATGGAGGATACGCGTTCTCGGGATACTACTTCCAGAACACCGTCTACGACGAGCGGGCGTGGTTGGTCAAGACGGATTCCACGGGTAAGGTTCAGTGGGACAGGACCTACGGCGCGGACGTGCAGTATTCGTACAGAAAATTCTACTCGTTCCAGCAGACGAGCGATGGAGGATTCATCGCAGCCGGCTCAACCAACCAGTTCAACGGCGGCGATAGCTCACTCTGGCTTGTAAAGACGGACTCTAACGGCAACATCGCAGGCTGCAACGATGTTCAGACACGGTCGGACGTTAGCGGTTCGGTCTCAGTGACTGTCTCGATCTCAGATATGAAAGCGACCCCTGACAGTTTCACTTATGTGGCTGATACCCTCTCCTTGCTCCCGGGTCCCCTCAAGGCAACAAAGGAATGCTAGCGGACTAGAACAAGTAGTCATCACACTGTTCTCTGCGCATCAGCCGACTCGCAGTTTTCGGCCTTGTCGTATGAGGAAGACGGCGTAGAGAGTCCATAGAACCGTAGCAATGGTCCCGACACCTGTGAGCCCGAGCGTGAAGAGGATGAGGGCCGGCTCCGCGGTCGCGAGGAGCAGGCTCACCACGAAAAGCAGATCTCCCCTCCGGACCAATTGCATCTTTGTCTCAATACTGGCCTTGGCCATGGCAACGACTTCGAAGTAGTCAACACCGGCGATGCCGAAGAGGAAGATTGCTAGCAAGCTCGATGTTAGCGTTGCCTGAAAGAGAACACCATTCAACTGGTTGGAAAGGTAGCGTGGATAGAGGAAGATCCATACGAAAGTGAATATCGCAAGGTTCGAACCGATCAGAGTGACGCTACGGTTCAGATTCGACGCAACATAGTCAAGATTTATCCCAGTTTCATCAATAGCTGAATACACCTCTATCTCTCCGCTGGTATTTTCTTCTGCGATGGTCCTGGACTATTTAGGCCATCCACCGCATCCGACTCGCACTATCATCATGAGGTGTACGACAGGAGACGTATGCTAGACTTCCTGAACAGCCAAACTCAGGTGCCCAAGAATCGAGATCAACCGTATACCCTCTAGTCTCGACCCAAATTCTTCGTCGCACCCTCCTCTTCAGCGTTCTAGGGTCTTGCATGTTCGCAGGTTGATGGCGTATTTTGAGATGTGTTTGTCCGCTAGGTGTAGAATTGGTTCGACTGTTTCTCGGTTGAGAGTGTACTCGATTGTCTTTCCAAGTCTCTGGCTTGTTACGAGTCCGCAGAATGCCAGGCACTTGAGGTTGTGAGACGCCATGGTTTGCTCTATTTTGAGAGCTTCTGAAATCTCTCCCACATTCTTTGGACCATTTCTGAGCAGGTTCAGAATGCCTACTCGACAGTCGTTCGATAGGGCAGTAAACAGCAACGAGGCCGCTGTCACGTCGGTCTTTCGGAGGATGAGCTGTTGGCTCATGACTGACCTATGATTCAATGGGCCTCTTCCACAATTAAACTAATCGCGCCATCCCTGGCTTGTAGCAGGCTTATATGACAACTGTGTCATATGACAGTCGAACCGTATGTTTGACTTGGTCATTCTAGGGTCGGGCTCGGCCGCATTCGCCGCTGCACTCAAGGCTGCTGACCATGGAGCGAAAACTGCCATGATAGAGAGAAGCACTCTTGGTGGAACATGCGTCAATGTTGGTTGCGTCCCTAGCAAGAATCTTCTCCGCGCAGGGGAGATTGGATACTATGATAGTCATCGCGAATTCCCCGGGGTAAGGCCCGGAGGTGCAACATTCGAATTCAATAGAATCATAGAACAGAAGAATCAGATCGTTAGGGGACTCAGGAGAGAGAAGTATGCCGACGTTCTAAAGTCACTACCCTCAACCAAACTCTTTCGTGGAAACGCAAGGTTCGTTTCTCGAACGCGAGTAAAAGTGGACGGCATCAATGTTGACGGTAGAAAGTTCGTGGTGGCGACTGGATCATCACCCCGGATACCCAGCATCCCTGGCATTGAGAATGTGGACTACTTGACGAACGCGGAGGCTCTCAGCATGAAGAACAGACCCGCCTCGATGATTGTGCTCGGGGGCCGAGCCCTAGGACTCGAGTTCGCCCAAATGTACTCGCACATGGGAACGAGAGTGACTCTCCTGCAGAGGAGCGATAGAATAATTCCTGAAGAAGAGCCTGCAGTCTCTGACGCACTACGCCAGTACCTAGAGGAGGAAGGAATCAAGATCAAGACGGGAGTACGGATCAAACGCACTTACCAAAAACAAGGAGAGAAGGTCGTAGTCGCCACGGACAGCGGGAGAGAGTTCGAAGCCAGAGGAGAAGAACTTCTCTTGGCGACCGGGAGAGCCCCCAACACGGACCAACTAGGCTTGGAGACTGTGAAGGCAAGCGTCAGAAAGGATGGCGCGGTAAAAGTTGACCGAGAAATGCACACGACCGCCCCCCACGTCTGGGCGGCTGGTGACGTCATTGGCGAACCGATGCTAGAAACGATCGCGGCAAAAGAAGGAGCCACAGCCGCCGAGAACGCGTTGTCTGGGACTCATAAGAAGATAGACTTCCTCCCCGTTCCCAGAGCGATATTCACATCGCCACAAGTAGCCTCAGTCGGCCTTACTGAGAAGGGGGCCCACGAGCACGGTATCGAATGCGCATGCAGAACGATACCAATGTCAAAGGTGCCGAAGGCCATTGTCATTAGAGACACTAGAGGATTGATCAAAATGGTCGCTGAAGCTTCGACTGGAAGGATATTGGGAGTTCACATCCTCGCAGACGGCGCTGCTGACATTGTCCACGAGGCAGTTCTGGCAGTTAAGTACAAACTGACTATCGACGACATCATCGACACGGTGCATGTCTTCCCGACAATGACGGAGTCGATCAAGCTGGCCGCGACCTCTTTCCGGAAGGACATAGACGAGCTCAGCTGCTGCGCGGAGTAGATGACGAGGTCTGAAAGATATGGCGTTTTATGGTCCCATCAGACTGGTCGGATTCTCCGACACCCCAACATTATATGCCGAATGATTCTGCCGCAAAGAGGAGATGTCTATGTCATGTGTGGAGCGGACATACTCATCAACGGACTAAAGATAGACCTCAGGGCCGAAGCTCGATGCCCCATATGCGGGACCGTCACCCGTTTCCACATTGACAATAGACGAATCGAAGATCTCGCGCCGAACGACCCAACACTTCACGTCGTCGAACTCGAGTCGGGACCGGGACGCCTGAGCATCGAGTGTAAATCAACCCACATTTTCGACAAGAAGGATTGCCTCACGAAGTGGCTATCAACCTATACCGGAAAACCGGGCCTGGTAATCTCGCTATCTCAATACATGGATTCTCTGAATAAGCGCCCTCCAAGGACAGTATCACCAGCATGAATCTAACTCGACTACCGAACAGAGTCAGGAATTAGGACACTCGAAACGAAAACGATCAACATTTCTTTAGATAGATATTCTCCATGATGTAATTCAGAAAAGATCCATGCCTCGACGGAAGAAAAACCATGTAGACGTTCTCCCCGGATCCCCCAGACATTTTCAGGTCGAGTTCCAGTACGATGTCATCGATACACTTGATGAGGCTAGGCGAGTACCTGATGCGTACGCCATCTTGGAGGGGGACTATGGTGGCCAAACATACGTAACTGCACCGGCTAAGATAATCCAATGTGACGAACAAGCGCTCCGCTACCTCTTGCAGGACCTCGATGAACTTGCTTGGCACAACCCGGATGGCCAGCATTTGACATATTGGAAGCATAAGGTCGGAGAACACTTCGGTGGCGGAATGGGCGGGGCCAATGCAACGGGAGATGCGTGGATTCACGAAGGGTTGCGCGAACTTGGAATAGAGGATCGGATTCGCAAAGTAATCTCTGGAGAAGCACCTCGGCTGAGTCTACCTGCACACGAAGTCAATCGGATCAGGGAAGCACGTAGAATCCGAAACCAGCAGGGGCGGGGTCACCGTAATGGACCCGGCCCCCACTAGGTTCGCTTGCCTACGCCGGCAGAAAATAGATATGGAAGGGCCCGCTATCACGCTCCTCCCTTGAAAGAGCTGGTCGTCAAGGAACTGACTCCGTCTCTGAGAGACGACTTCCTACACTTCTTCGACGCTGTTGCGTTCGCGGACAATCCTGACTGGTCTGACTGCTACTGCTCAGCCTACCATTTCACAAACAACAAGGGAAAGGCTGAGAGTCGTCGCGAGGCCTCAAGCCTCATCGAGGAGGATAGGATGCACGGATTCCTCGCCTATGATGGTGGGAAGCCTGTGGGCTGGTGTAACGCGGCTCCTCGCAGCAGCTACCCCGGAGTCCAGTGGCTGATGAGCCCGGGTCCAGACAAGTATGAGCGAGTCGGTTCAATCGTCTGCTTCGTAATAGCCTCTACACACCGCAACCAGGGAGTCGCCTCCCAGCTACTGACCGCTGCATGCATCAAGTTTTCCCAGAAAGGACTAGAGTATGCTGAGGCTTATCCGGTCAAGAAGCCAGAGTCAGCTGCCTACAACTTTCCCGGCCCATTGTCAATGTACCTCAAGAACGGCTTCAGCACACACCGAGACGCTGACTGGTACCTGGTAGTCCGAAAGCGACTCAAAACACCAGACTGAACCACCGGTCATGGTTGCAGAAGAGATTCGTCCTTACTCTTATGACAATCGTCGGTGAGTCCTATTTTGGACGACTATGCTGCTACTAAGTATGCTCACAATGGATTGTGATATGCTGACTAGAATCTTTGCCAGTCCAGATATCCTTTCGGATCCCGCAAAAAGGGGGGGAAGGTCGATGGAGCTATATTGGATAATTACGCTTTGAAGAATGGTGCATAAGCGAGAAGTGTCTCGCTCTTGAAGACGCCTGGGAGAGTTGTAACTCTCTCAACGGAGTTCTTCACGATTTCTTCAGAGGTCTTTGCTTGCCAGAGTGCTACGATGTCGAACTGTCCGGGTACTGTGGATGCTTCGATGAAGCCTGGGATGTTGCTGAGCTGCTTTATGACGTTCTCGCTGGTGTTGTGCTCACATGTCAATACGGAGACGCCGAGGGCCATCTGGCTCTCGAGCTTCTTGGTCGGCTGCATACCGTCGAAGCCGGTGTGAGTGTCGGTTGTGCGTACGTCGCTGATCTCGCGGATTTCTTTGACTGTCTGGTAGATGTTTTGTGGAGTGTTCGGTTTCAGGCGTAGAACTAGGTCGTATCTGCCTGTGACCGGTGCGATGATGTCGATCTGGCTGTTGCGCTTTAGCTCCTCGACCACTTTCGTAGCGCGGCCCGAATTAACGGTCGCGAATACGTAGGTCGGGAAATTCATATTGGTTTGCATTGTTGTTTTTTTCTACTGCATTTTATTGCAGTATAGTAACACTTGTTAC
>WNGQ01006663.1_pt1 | contig 11773 bp, 12 predicted proteins | sample 5407661 | NCBI WGS metagenome assembly WNGQ01 (sample SAMN13153382, study PRJNA577476) | soil metagenome | isolation source: 60 cm soil or saprolite under Garry oak tree replicate 2 | place: USA:California | collected 2016-06-15
GAGGTAAGAGGCTGATCAGGAGGAGGGTATGCTTTGATCCAAGGCAAGAAATTTGAGTTCCATGTCGAGATCGTCTGCTAAGTCTCGAGGCGAAGTCGTATGGAAGGATGCTGATGTCAAAGGCCATGGGAAATCCGAGTCAAGGTGGCAGAACAATATCTTAAGTTTTGATACCATCCCTGATGACGATAGTGGGCTTGATGAATAGAGGAGATGAAAAAGTTGGTGTCGCTTGAAAGGCCATCGGAGGACGAGGAGAGCGAGAGGAGAGAAGAATGTCGGTATTCGTATACAATTGGTAGGTTGGTTCTCCAATCAGGTATTAGCGACCAACCGATGACAAAATTGATTCAGCTGGGCACGATAGATAGGTTGGCTGTAGGATCGATAGGTTTCCTCCAAGGAAGAGGAACGAGGCGGAGAGAGGAGAATGTGGGTATCAACGGCGAAATTCCTATGAATGGGTACGATAGGCAGTTGGCATCGAGATCGGCGGGGTCGAGATATCAATGACGAAATTCCCATAACCCTATAACCGACAATGAAATTGGGATAGCTGGAGACGATCCGGAGGTTGGGTTGGGGATGAGGTTGAAACCGGGTACACTGGGCACGATAGCTAGGAGGAAAAACCCTTCCACGATAGAGAGGGACCAACGCGCAGCGTTCCAGATCGAAGAACGCTCTTCAGGTATTGACCAGCCTATAAGACGAGGTGTAAATATCGATGAAAAAAAAATGACTTGGATGAGGGTACATACTTTGAGAAATGTAAGTCATTCCGAGTCTGGTGTTGCCTGCAAGGCCATTATAAGAGGCACGACGAGGAAGAGAAACGAGGTGGAGAGGAACTGACACTAAGCCTAGAACTGGGTACACTGGGCACAAGACGAGAAGGTTGGTATCAACGACGAAATTGGCATAACTGTGCAGGATAGGTTGGTTGACTCTCCGATCTGCTATCGACGATGAGATCCCTATAGCCAATGACGACGAAATTGGTATCGCTGGGCATGATGGGTGGATTGACGTAGGATCGACCAATGATATGCGCTGAAATGTAAGACATTGCGGATTGAGCGGGTAAAAGGCCATCCGGAGAAAGACGACGATGGTCGAGCAAGGGCTTTGGATGAACCGTAGAGTGAGAGGAGAGAGGATGACGATAGAGAGGAGAATGTTGGTATCAACGACGAGATTCGTATGGCTGGGCACGATGGTTAGGTTGGCTGAAGGATAGATGGGTTTCCTCCGAGGAAGAGGAGCAAGGTGGAGAGAGGAGAATGTGGGTATCAACGGTGAAATTCCTGTGAATCAGCACGATAGGCAGTTGGCACCGAGATCGGCGGGGTCGAGATATCAACGACAAAATTCCTATCACTTTATAATCGACGATGAAATTTTATAGCTGGGGGCGATACAGAGGTTAGGTAGGAGGTGAGCTTGGAACCGGGTGTACTCACGAGCGAAGGATTGATGAACCACACAGAGAGAAAAGAGGAGAACGTTGGTATCCCAGGAGCTGACAAGTTGTGGTAAACAACTAACGCCAGTGCTTATCGCATTCAGCCACATCAACGGCTGAATCAAATGTCTCGAACGAAATGAAAACTGTGTGCAGTCGTGAAAACGAAACCAGATCCTAAACGCTACGATTGTTAGCATTCTAAGGCCCTCGAGGACGTCGAGAAAGACTGAAGATAGAACAAGAACGAACTAATTTAATCTCCCATTTCAAATCCTTTTGTCCCTCCTAGCTCCAACTTTCCATTCCGTATGAGGGCTAACTGTTTGCAAAGGAGGTTGTAGTCAATGTAGAAACAGGCTCACATCGCTCAGAAGAGGGAAAGGGCAGACATTGATAGATCTTTGTGGTAGAAAGTTATCTTGTATTCAAACTCCGCTCAACCTCAAACACAGGATCGAAAAAAAAAACAAAAAAACCACGAAAAACCACAGTAATATTCAAATCACCCTACATATGATTTTCTTCATGCATATAAATATTATGTCTCCAGTTGTTGCGATTCTTGACCCAATTGTCACCTGAACTATCGGAGTGAAGGACAAAAGATGCTCTTTGGCCTTTGAAGTTCATATTGAAATGACTGATTTTGGCAGAAGGGAAGAGGACCATATCACCACATAGAAGCTGGAGTCTAATACCTGGTTCCAGAAAGCAAATATCCCCTCCTTCACAATCTGTATCTGATATTGCCATAACGATACAGAGCTTCTTGTCCTTCATATCACGGTGGACCCTAGTGCAGGCATTGAAGTTGACCACGAAGCCGCTGAATGGGTACACTGGTGAAAAGCCATCACCAGGTAGGATGTCTGCATACTGTCCTATAATATCGTAATCCTCTGGAAGGATTTCCTTAAGCTAAGACACATTAAATAAATTGTTTAATTGTTAAATAATAATGAAAAACATACCGTCTCACTTATCCAGTCAAAAACATCCTGGAAGCATTCCTGTAATCGCTTGTACTCCTCCATGTGCTGTTGGAATTCCAATGATGTTCGAGGAACAAATGTTGAGGTGTTCGGACGCCGAAGACCCTCTTTCCTCAAAGTCGCTGGCTCCTTGTTAGAAGGAGCTCCTTCACCCTAGAAAAAAAAAATTGACCAATAAATATAAACCATGTGACAGAAATCAAGAAAAACATACACTAGTAGAATATCGATTCCACCAACAGAAATGAAGGGCCTGAAAGTCAAAAAATTCTTTTTGAGATTTGGAATCCATCCACTTCAGATAGTTGGGACAAGCTGTCTTCAGAGATGTCAACAGTCGTTCACGTAAATGCAGAGGAAGATCTGGACAGGCCAACAATAGAATGTTGTCATCCACGTCTTTGATGCAGAGACGTTTGCTGAAATGATAAAACTTAGCTAAAACATTGTGGGCAATTGATAAATCAGAAAATACCCTTGTAACGTTTTGTGGGTGATATTGAGGTAACGTTCCTTGGTTTTCTTTCCAGACTTCAGTTGCTTGGTGAGCTATGAAAAAAGGATGAGTAATAGAAAATATAAATCAAAAATATAAACAACCTTAGCGTCAAGGTCCTCTAAAGTTTCACAATTGGTTGCTAGAGCGGCAAAACCTCTCTCTTTTTCTGTGAAATTATAAAGTTTTTTATCCTCCTTGGTTTTGTATTCCACCTTGGTATTTCGCTCCAGAGATGGTTCGAATTTGGTCCTGATAGTGTACATTTGGGCACTGGAGCTAGGGTTTGGTCCAGAGTTGAAATCAAGGTCATAGTCATCCTCTAGGCTAGAGAGGGGAGATGAAATGCTATCAACCCAAGAATAGTCAAAGATGGATGAAAGCTGTGTGGTTGTTGGGGTTGACAATAATGCAGAATGGTTTATCATATAGAATGGTACAACAGGGATGGAGTTGTCCAAAGAGGAGTAGCAGCTGGCCCAAGTTTGTATACAGCGTTGTTTAATAAAAGCGCTACAAAGCAACATCAATATAAATGTGTATGGAAAAATAAAGGCCTTACTTGTAAGTGATGGAATTAAAGAATTCGTCCGACCTCTGCAAATCACCGGCCTCAATTTCTGGAATAACTCCACAGCTGAAGAGAAGTTCTTGGTTGAACATGGAGGAAAAAGTTGCCCGAAATCGCCGCCTTAATAAATCAATTGTTGGAATAATATCTTGAATGATCAGCTTTCCAAGAACATGATCTAGAAATTCATTCAATTAGTGCGTAACCTGATTTGAAGGTCAACACTTACCAGGATTGGGACTTCTCAATAGATAATTGATTCTAAGAACAATGTCGTGGGTAAGGTAATTTCGTATCTTTGAGCGTGTGTCTGCAGCAGCAGCTATTGCCAAAATGAACAAGGTACCTAGATAATCGTCAATACATGAATGAAAATCAAGAAATTTAAAAATAAAATAAAAGCGTACCCCCTCCGGCCAATAGACAAAATTTAGCAGCGTCAGATACATATCTTGCCAATGTTCTCGGACTTTTTACACTCTTGATTGATTTAAGGACAGGTGTCTTCTTCCATCCATTGGCTTGACAAATGCTAGATTTAAAACTTGGTCAGAACAAGTCGGGTATATAAATCAAGAAAATAACCTGATAACCTTGCATCGGAGCTGGATTGTATTGATCATAAACACAAAGTCCATGACCGTTGAATTTTGCTCGGCCATAGAACACCGATTGGCGATATTTTCAAGACTATCGATCGCCATGACTGACCCGAGTCTAGCGGCAGCATTATTTCTGTCCAATTCGAGAGTGCCGGTTGTCTTGAGAAGTTCGAAAATTTGAGAGATTGGATTTTCTTCCCCGGAAGCATCGAGAAGAAACCTCCTGCACACTAAAGCAAGATCCAGAACAAAGTGGTACCCAGGTGAAGAGAGGACCTGGTTCTCTGGTTCTGGGCGTATATAAGGGACGACAATTTGCTGTGCTCCAAGTTCGTCTATGTTTCGAGATCGATGAAAATCTTCTTCGCATAAGTCTTGGTCAAGAGCAGGGCGAGGGTCGTAAATCCATGCAGGAGGAGCAGCGGCACCGCGATTTGAATCCTTGGGCTGATTTGCAATAGGGCTTCGTCCAGTACCGGTTCCACGACCGCGACCACGATTTCTGTGACTAGTTGTGGTCTCGCCTTGCTCGTTTACAAGATCGTAGTCACTGTCAGAACCAGCGTCGCTCCGAGTCTCCGCACCATCTTCCCTTTCCATACCTTCGGCGGCTGCACCTCTCTTGGTAAGTCTCTGCCGATTTCTCGGAGTTGAACAAGGGCTTGAGGATCGTTCTCGGCGGCCAAGAATCGAAGGAGAAATTGGCAAATGATGTCCATTGCGTCGATTTCGAAGTGGCATTGCAGGAAGGATGGGAGCCAATTCATCCTCGACAGAGGGTCCCGGATACTGGTGATAGCTGAGATAAAAGGGTTAAATCGGGTAAGAGCAACTTACTATGGAATGTCCCTTCATCAAAATATGGAGAGCCGCCTCTAACTTTGATGGTACATCTTTCAAGTCTGGGGGGAGTACTTGCTCATTTTTCAATAGTGAGATAAGAGCTATGACTTCGAAGGTGTTCAAGAGCTCAATAGGAGATGACATATGGAAAGAGTGTTGGACCGTGTGAAATACCAGTCAAGCTGGCAAAATATTCGCTAGACCGCGCATTCAGCTAGTTACAATTGTTACAAATTGACATCTATCTAGAGAATAAGAATATAACTTCGATAGACCTGGTTTGGGAGAAGGAAAGGGGAAAAATTCGCCAGGACCGGGTGCGTCAAAACCCTTTGGGAAAAAGCTACCGGCCTGCGGGTGGAAATGTAAAATATTTATAAAAGGGTCGGGCGTTGATTCAAGGTCGCCATTCGTCATTGAAAGTCTCCGAATATTCTGGATCAGTTTTGAGAACTGTGGTGTTTGTCCTAGGTAGTAAAAAAGAGGAATGTAGCGGCTATATCGCCGGGTCATCATTGAAAAGTGACTTAGCTGTTGTTATGAGGGTGCATTTTGTCTGTTCGCCAATTCCAATAGGATCGACGGAGGATATGGGAAGAAATGTAAGACATTTTGAATTGAGGGGCTTCCATAAGTAAAAGGCCATTGGAAGAAAGATGACGACAGTCGAGCAAGGGCTTTGGACGAACCATAGAGAGAAGAGAGGATGACGATAGAGAGAAGAATGTCAGTATCAATGATGAGATATAGATAGGTTGACTCTCCGATCGGCGAGATTCCCATAACCAATGATGAAACTAGGATCCAAGGATACTTTGAGTGGATATGGGAAGAAATGTAGGACATGCGTTGTGAGAGGCTTCCATTGGAAGAGAGATGACGATGGTCAAGCAACGGCTTCATGAACCACAGAGATAGAGAGGAGAACGTTGGTATGACCAGACCGAATTTGGGCACGATATGTAGGTTGGCTCTATGATCAGCAGATTTCCTTGAGAGGACGAGAAACTCTTGCGTGATGTGGACAGGAGCCGACACCAGCCTTCCATATTGAAGAATGCTCCATTCTACAAGATGAGGTGTAAATAACGATTACAAAAAATCACTCGAATGAGGGTAAATACATACGTTCATTGCGGCAAAACCCAATGCGGCTCCAAGATGTCATGAAGAGCGATGACGATGGTCCAGTAAGGCCTTCGAATGTTGCGCTGGACCATGAGATGGATGTGAGGATAGAAGAACGTCGGCGTTGATCAGACACCGGTGCACCATGATCGTGGGGGTATTCGCGTCGCGTCATGAAATAGGGTGTTGATACAAATGTGGGCGGCAGCGGCAATAGACAATGTTGTGTTACAGGTAGACAGGGAACGGAGATGAGAGGCTGATCAGGAGGGGGGTGCTTTGATCCAAGGCAAGAAATTTGGGTTCCATGTCGTGATCGTATCTTGAGGCAAAGTCGTGTGGAAGGATGCTGATGTATCAATGGCCGTGGGAAATCCGAGTCAAGGTGGCAGAACAACATCGATACCATCCCTAAGCAAAAGGTCATTGGAAGAGTGACCACTCAAGGGCCATCAGTAAACCTGCAATTTAGTTTTTACTGGTTTACTCAACCCAAAAAGCCGACAAAAACCGATTAAAACGAGCAAACCCGGGAACTTGGAGACCTAGGCCCCATTTCCTGGAAACCTCACATGTCTGCGCATTCTAAAAACGTAAGAAACCAACGGAAACCCTAGAAAACTATCTAAACCTGCTACTTATGGCTAAGAATAATGATTTTCTATACATCTGCTCCAATGATTAAACATGAAATAGTGATGAAAGGAAGAATATGACTAGAAAAATGCAATATGCGACATCAAAAAAGTTCGGAATCATCCTTTCAATGGACTGGACGGACTATACATATCGGCATGGAATGCAGAGATCATCGACTCGTTCGCTCGAGCATCACTGTCACCATCCGTCCCAAGTTAGTGAGATATTTCATGCGAAGAAAGACAAAGAAAGGTACGCACATTGTTTTTCCATGAATCATCTCGCTTGAGATCTTTTGCCTCAGGTTTTGGAGGAGTGCCGTAAAATGCGTAAGTCCTTGAAAGCCCATGAGGAAAATTTGGGCGGACTGAAGATGCGTGTTCATCGTCTAATCCACCATTTTGGTAGGGATCAAAATTTTCTTCGGTCTTCTTAGTCCTCAAGTGCTGTCGGAGACCCGCATTGTTGTATTTTCTCGGCACGGTCTCCAGCGTAGGCGATCTGCTTAATTTGGAACAAGGCCAGACCAAGGTATCAGATGACTGATGAATCAGCGATGAGAAATGATCAACAAACTTCAGAACGGCAGTTTTGATTCCCTTGCTTTTCCTCCCTTCATCTGCCCCCGCATGTATCCTCTCCACCATGTCTTGGACCTCGTTCCGTACCGCGCCTTTCACTGTTTTAGCCCTTTTCTTAGGCTAGACGTGTTTCCAGTCAGTTGGAGTTTTCTGCGCCTTTTGCCTAAGATCGACACTCACAACCTTCTGCTTCACAGGCTCCTCATCTTCGGATGTGTCTATCAGTTCATCAACATTCTCAGAGTCCAAAAGCTCTCCGTCATCGCTATCGCCAACGACGCCAACAACATCAACGCGCTCGCGTTTCTGGATGACAGTAGAGAGACGCTGTGGATTCTGGTCCATAGCGTTATTTTCGATGTCTTCAAACGTGTTAGCTTCAGCTAGGAGGCGGTTCGCTGTCTCCAGCTCTTGAATTTGCTCTTCAATGGCCTTCGCCTTCGCCCCTCGCTCAGCTTCTACCTCCTGATGACTGCGCCGTGTCGCCTTCTTCGGGCCAGGATGGACATTACGCCCTGTGCAGTCTGGAAGTGGGTCTCGAGGGGGAACAATGGCCACTTTCTGGGTATCACCTGCCTTGCGTTGTTGACATGGCACCTGGGGTACACCTGCATTGTTCGCCTTTAAACGTTTGGCTGCTGGTTGGTTGTCGACCTCATTGGCTGGCTTAGTGTTATTTTGAACACGCTTTCGTGGCGGGTCCTCGATAGGTGCAGGATCTTGATCCTCGTGGACGGTGGGCACGTCAACAACTGTGACCTTTCTAGGGCGGCCACGGCCTTTCTGCGGTTGCTCCAAACTGGCTGTGGGTTGGTGTCCGGAGTGTTGTGTTTCTTCTTTCTCTACTATTGCGCTTTTCTTCTCAGCACCACCACCTTTTCTAGCTCCTGGACCAGAATCAGCCTTGCGAGTACCTTGTCCACAAGTGGTAGCCATAACAATTGGGAGGTAGATGTGTCGAATGTTGAATATAGTTTATGGGATGGAATGTCTTTGCCAGCTAAACTGCATGGAAACTCAGGGTCACTGACGTGGCTGAGCGATGGAAAAATCTAGAAAAATCTACAAGGTGAGCGATTCAATCTCCGGAACGAGTACATTTGTTTGTTCTCCCCAAAGTTTTACCTTGCGTCTAATTCCTACTTACGGTTTTTCAACTGGCCTCAATACTTCAATATGGCTTCATATGATTGCTCATATATAATAATAAATTCCATCTAAACTTCGAAATTCATGTATATAGAATATGAGCGACCTCTAAGACGTATGCTACCACCATAAATGTGTAATTTACAATACCTGCAACCATTTGCAAAGGGCTACATAAATTGCCGAGAATGTAAGACCACGTATTCATCTGCAAAATATGTAACCAAGAGGTCGCTTGTATGCAACTGTAATGGCATGTATTCGACGGTCAACTAGATAAAGTATTTTGTCTTGATGGAATATATTTCAATACGTTCACAATCCAGCAATTTTTCATAAAATCCATGGTTATTACAGGTTTTATCTAGTACATCGATAAAGGTACATATAATAAGATCCCGACTCGTGTGAGTAACGACACCTTCACATGGTGCTTCGATTCATAAAGAGCGAGAGTCATTGGCATCCGTGGCCGGAGGTAAAGTCAATTGGCATAGACGCATGAGTAGGTGAGAGAGGTACAGGTTGCCGATTGATGTGGGGGATGACAGTGGTGTATTGTAATGCGCGACGTCGATGAACGAAAAACAATGTCACCATTTTGGTGTTGTGACCTGTCGCATCGAAGGCGAGGAAGGCGGCCGCGAAGGCCGGAAACTTTATAAAAAAGTATCAGACATGTAAAAGATGGAAAATATGCACTTGCGAAGGCCATTGTTTTGAGCCAAGACGGACTGATGCAATCTTATAACTACGCGTAAGAAACCGATTTTGTTTCCGTCACCCCGTGAAGGTCGAGTTCGAGTGTAACATTCCCCGCCCGACGTGAACAGGCGTATAGAGTTGTCGAGACACCCAACTATGGCGAGATTCGAGCTGGAGAGGTTAAGCACAAAGATATTAGATGCGAGATGCAAAATTGGTATAAAATTTAAAATATATGCGCTCACCACTGCAATAAATCGATGCCCATCGATAAAGGTGTTTGATAGCCCCTCCAGCAGTCCAGGTGGCACAGCCTGCAGGCAATGTGGTCATGAACAAATAATCAAAAAGGGCTCCAGGACCTTAATGCAACGCATATATGCGTATAATCGACGGTTTGACTTTCATTTTGTTTTCATCTTGTGAAGAAACAAGTCAGCAAACAATTTTATAATAGATAAGGTCACCTACACTGGCAAAGGCAACCAGGCCATCGGTTCAAAGGTCTTGCAGTCGACTCTTGCTAGCTGTGATGAAGGCCCTCAGGCGGTTTCATCGCGCTCGCGCTCATGTTGCTGCCGCAATCATGGCAGTTGCTGTTAGATGTCCTGATGGGATGCGAGAAGCTACCGACAAAAAGAAGAGCAAAAGAGGGGGTGGAAGAATGTAAGTTGTGGTCATGGTACGAAAGAACGAACGCGAAATTCAGATGGATTTAGGAATTCAATCACGTGGCGGTCGGAGTTTCAATGGACTTGGGCGCGTTTTCTTTCGAAATTCGCTCAGCGCTCAGCATCGACCACAATGTCCCCCACTCTCTCGCCCTCCTGCAACCAGCAACCTCGAAATCTACTCGGTGAGCATTTCTTTTCACACTTATATTTTTATTTGAATTGATATGTAATTACTTAGTTCAATGACCACACCGAACAGCCAATCGTTAACACGTCCGATAATGTGCCCTTCCCCTCACTTATGTAGGGATATGGGCTGGGTTGGTGAAAACCCTGGCGGAGAATAGGCTAGAGCTTGAAGAGAGTCCCTGGTAGAGGGAAATCCAAATGGTACATGGTGCTATGCCGACCCTGGAGGGTAACCTCCATCCGCCCATGCCGATAACTGAGGGCATTCCGTGTGCATCAGCAGGAATTCGCGCAACCGACACCGCACTATGGGGCAGCCGGGTTTATATCGAAGAAATTGCCTCATTTCAGCCAACCTATCCATCATGCCCAGCTGTATCGATTTTGTCGTCGGTTGGTCGTTAATACCTGATTGGAGAGCCGACCTACCGATTGTATACGAATCTCGTTGATACCGACATTCTTCTCTCCTCTCTCTCCTCGTCCTCCGATGGCCTTTCAAGCGACACCAACTTTTTCATCTCCTCTATTCATCAAGCCCACTATCGTCGTCAGGGATGGTATCGAAACTTAAGATATTGTTCTGCCACCTTGACTCGGATTTCCCATGGCCTTTGACATCAGCATCCTTCCACACAACTTCGCCTCGAGACTTAGCAGACAATCTCGACATGGAACTCAAATTTCTTGCCTTGGATCAAAGCATACCCTCCTCCTGATCAGCCTCTCATCTCCGTTCCCTGTCTACCTGCAACACAACATTGTCTATTTTGCCGCTGCCGCCCACATTTGTATCAACACCCTATTTCATCAACCGACGCGACGCGATTACCCCCACGATCATGGTGCACCGGTGTCTGATCAACGCCGGTGTTCTTCTATCGTCACATCCATCTCATCTTTTCCCATTGCTATCGTGGTCCTCGACTTCCCTTTTCTCCTTCCAATTCGACAATCTCCCTTTCCTATGACCATTGTTGTACCATGTCGGTTGCATTGTGGCTACACACGGTGGCTGGTGGTCCAGCACACCATTCGAAGGCCTTACTGGACCGTCGTCGTCACTCTTCATGACATCCTGGAGCCGCATTGGGTTTTGCCGCAATGAACGTATGTATTTCTGCTCACCAATCTCTCTCCCCATCGCGCAAGAGTTTCTCGTCCTTCCAGGAAATCTGCCGATCCCTATTGTATCCGGTTCCAACCTCATCCCCTACCTAGCCAACCTCCATACAGAATTCCTGTAAATCGTTATGAATTTGTACTGCCTTATCGTTGACATAACGATCATCTATTTAGATATAGCAATCGAAAAAAGTCTAAGTTGTGTCATTTAGACTCGTTGGCTAGTAATTAAAGTTGAAAGTTTCCCGCACCTTCCTCAAGTTTCTACTCTCTACATCGTCCTACTCTCTACGTTGTCCTGCATCGTCCTCTTTCCCTCTCATAAAACATACAATGGACAATCCTGATGCCAGTGCCACAAGTGGGCCCAGAAGATCTGGCCGACTCGTGGCAATCGGCACAGCCACAGTCAACAAGCCCATGGAAACAGTTCAGACATCAAAGAGCACCATGCAGAAGAACTCGACGAGCAACTCCCTTGGATCTAAGGGGACCAAAAAACCAACCCCCAAAACTTCCAAAGCGAACACCGCCAAACTAGGAAAGGAGGATATCAAGAAGACGACGAGAATGAACTTGCCAGTGGTCGAGGACCAGGATGAACCCCCCCA
>WNGQ01006044.1_pt1 | contig 11772 bp, 8 predicted proteins | sample 5407661 | NCBI WGS metagenome assembly WNGQ01 (sample SAMN13153382, study PRJNA577476) | soil metagenome | isolation source: 60 cm soil or saprolite under Garry oak tree replicate 2 | place: USA:California | collected 2016-06-15
ATTCCACTGACTCGTTTACAGTTGGCTATGGCCCTGCGTCTGCCACCACCGAATGTGCAGGTGACCATCCCTAACGTCGGGGGAGCCTTTGGGGGTAAGACACGCCTGTGTGGGGAAGAGGTTGTGACAGCGTTTGTGGCGCACAAGTTGCAGCGTCCGGTGCGCTGGGTAGAGGAGCGTGCAGACAATATTGTATCGATGGGGCATGGACGCGGCATGATTGCTCACATGCAGGCAGCAGTACAGCAGGATGGCACTATTTTAGCCCTGAAGGCGGAGATTTTTGCTGATGTAGGTGCCTATCCTGGGGATTTAAGTCTGGTCAGTGCGTCATCGACGGTGACGATGATCTCAGGCTGTTATGCCATTCCGGCGATCTCGACGACATTGAAGGGGGTCAAGACCAATGCGGCTCCCAGCGGTCCCTATCGCGGTGCCGGACGACCAGAGGCCAGCTTTTTTATTGAGCGTACCATTGAGACAATTGCACATGAACTGGGCACTGATGCGGTGACGGTACGCAAGCGCAACATTATTCCACCGGAGGCTTTTCCCTATAAGGCCGCGACAGGCATGACGTATGACTCAGGTGCGTATGCCCAGACTCTCGATCTCTTGCTAAACAAGGTACACTATGAGGAGTTACGCTCTGAGCAGGCACGTTTGCGGGAGCAGGGCCAGTATGTAGGGATTGGGCTGTCTCTATACGTGGAGCTCTCCGGTATGGGAGGACAGGCGATGAGTGGTCGGCCTGATAGCGCACAGACGCGCATCACGCCTGAAGGGAAACTGCTGGTGGAAACGGCTTCGGTAGATAGTGGTCAGGGACACGCGACAACGTTTGCCGCGATTGTGGCAGCGGAGTTTGCTGTGCCTCTTGAACAGGTGGAGGTAAGGATTGGCGATAGTCCTCATAGTCACTCAGTTGGCACCTTTGGCAGTCGCAGCATGGCGGTAGGAGGCGCAGCCATTAAGCTCTCGGCCCAGGATGTCAAGAAGAAGGTGATGCGGTTAGCGGCCCATCTCCTGGAAGCGTCGGAAAGCGATCTTGAACTGGGTGAAGGGCGTGTGCAGGTAGCCGGTGTGCCGGGGAAATTCTATACGTTGGGACAACTGGCAAGCGCGGCTGAGGATGTGGTGCAGCGAGAGCAGTACCCTGAAGATTTGCAGAAAGAGCTCTTGCAAGGGCTGTGCAGTATGCAGGGCTTTGAGCCAGAAGACTTAGCCTTTCCTTTTGGGGCGCACCTGGCGGTAGTACAGGTAGACCCGGAGACAGGTGAGGTGATGCTGCAGCGTTTTGTGGGCGTCGATGATTGCGGCCGGGTGCTGGCTCCGGTACTGGCGCAGGGTCAAATGCACGGTGCGCTGGCACAAGGGATCGGGCAAGCTTTGTACGAACAGGTTGTCTACGATGAGCAGGGTCAGGTGCTAAGCAGTACGCTGATGGATTATGCCATGCCTCTGGCAACTGAACTGCCCAACTTTGAGTTGAGTCATACGGAGACGCCCAGCCCAATGAACGTTCTCGGCGTGAAGGGGATAGGTGAATCTGGCTGTACCGGTGCGCCAACGGCGATTACTCATGCAGTGTTGGATGCGCTGGTCCCCTTTGGTGTAACGACGCTGGATATGCCGTTGACGCCAGAGAAGGTGTGGGGAGCGATAGAGGCGCGTAGAGGATAGCTTCCAGGGCGGTTGCCTTGTCCCAGGGCGACCGCCCCACTGATGATCGCTCCGTTGTAGTGACGACCGCCTCAGCGTAGGATGACCACCCCGGCGCATGACGATCGTTCCAGCGTAGGATGACTACCCCGGCGCATGACGACCGCAAGGGTCGTCACTACTATACTCCGGCTTCGCTGGTCGTGGTGTTCAAAGAATGGTTGTTATTATGGTTGTCGCTGGTTTTGGCGCAAAAAGTAACCTTATCCGGCCACTATTTACTGACATTCTGTTGTTTGCTTTTCTAAGCTGAAAAATTGAGCGCGTGGTGCAGTGATGACGCTTCTGAGCGTAGCCTCGCGCTTGGCTGTAGAAGCGGTGCGAAGGCAAAAAGCCCCAAAAAGAAGGGTGTTTTTGGGTCGAAAAATGCTCCCAAAAAAGAGCTCCGCGGGGTGCGTTTCATTTTTTGCATGGAAGAGCTAATGTCATAGGCGCTTCACTCGATGAGGTGTATCGAGACCCTCGCATCGAGCGGGAAATCATGGCTCGAGCGGGCAGATTAACTCAACTATGCAAAAAAATGAAATGCACCCAGCCCCGCGAAAAGAATTGCTTAGAGCGGCTTCTTATGCTATACTAGGAGTGCAGCTGTCGAAATGGCTTGGGAAGCCCGCTGGAGATTGGAACTCGCTATGCCAGTGAGCACTATTTGTAAGGTAACAGAGTCGAATAGATAGAAGTTTCGTAGCTATGAAACCATCAGCAGAAAGAGGAAGTAGCTGGCTATGCTGTCGAAATATATTCAAGCTGCTATGAACAAAGCGAGATATGAGATTTTGCCAGATGATGGCTCCTTCTATGGAGAAATTGTTGGGTTCGATGGTGTTTACGCAAACGCTGACACTCTAGAGGCATGCCGTGAGGAGTTAAAAGATGTGCTGGAAGGGTGGATTTTGTTGCGTGTGTCTCTCCATTTTCCGCTACCTACTGTTGATGGGATTGAGTTGCCTGTTGGAGAAGTCGCCTGATGCCTCATCTGGGTCCTATCAAGCGTAGAGACTTGATTTATTATTTACTCGATCACTAAGCTTTCCTTTCCCTTTGCCAACATGCCTTAACGGAATGATAGTCAGCAATTGTTAGAGCAGCTAAAGCAGGCGAATCTACTGTTCTCTACTCTTGACATTCTGTCGTATACTCACTACACTGTAACTAGCAAAATAAAACCAAAAGTGACGATGAGCAGGAGGAGTAAGCACATACTCCGCAAGAGAGGGAAGATCGATAGGCTGCAAATCTTCCTAGGAGCAGATGTGCTGAAGGTCGCCTGGGAGTCTGGAAGCTAGCATGCTTAGCATGTGTGTAATTTCCACGGTGGTGTCCGTTAGCGCACTCTATGAGGATCAATCGTATGGTTGATCAAAACAAGGTGGTACCACGAGCTTACACCCTTTCTCGTCCTTGACGGGGAAAGGGTTTTTATATGTCAGGAGGGATCATGATCGAACAGAATAAAGCTGCGGCGCAAGAAAGCGTGGCCACAACTATAACCAATCCAGAAGCTCTGCCCAAGACATATGAACCACAGGCTGTTGAAGGGAAATGGTATCGCTTCTGGGAAGAAGGTGGTTACTTTAAGCCACGCCCCAGTACAACAGGTGAGTGCTTTGTGATCAGCATGCCGCCGCCTAATGTTACGGGTGCATTACATCTGGGCCATGCCATCACTGCCACCATTGAAGATATTCTCATTCGCTATCATCGTATGCAAGGCGATGAGACCCTATGGGTGCCAGGAGAAGACCATGCCGGTATCGCTACTCAGGCCGTCGTTGAGCGACTGCTGGTACAGGAGGGAATTGATCGGCATGAGATTGGTCGCGAAGCTTTTCTAGAGCGCGTCTGGCAGTGGGTGTATCAATATAAGAGTCGCATTCAGGATCAGCATCGCCGCCTGGGTGCTTCCTGCGACTGGTCACGCGAACGCTTCACGCTTGATGAGGGACTGTCGAAAGCCGTGCGTGAGGTCTTTGTGCGCCTCTTTGAAGAAGGGTTGATCTATCGTGGCGAACGCATCATCAACTGGTGTCCGCGCGATATGAGTGCGCTCTCTGATCTAGAGGTCAACCATGTTGATACGCCGGGAACATTGACCTATGTACGCTATCCACTAAAGCCAGAGTTGGGTATGGAGCGTGAGCAGACTGAGTACATCAGCGTCGCTACTACGCGACCAGAGACTATCCTGGGTGATACTGCTGTGGCCGTCAATCCTAAAGACCCACGTTATGCTCCGATTGTTGGGCGCATAGCCATACTACCTGTCATTGGCCGCGAGATACCCATTATCGCCGATGAGGCCGTGGACCCGTCCTTTGGTACCGGAGCTGTCAAAGTTACACCTGCTCACGATCCAGTGGACTTTGAGATTGGTATGCGTCACAATCTGCCACATGTACAGGTGATTGGCTTCGATGCAAAGATGACCGAGGAAGCTGGCCCCTATGCTGGTCAGGATCGTTATGAAGCTCGCAAGAACCTGCTGGCAGACCTGGAAAAAATGGGAGCGATTGTCAAAACTGAGGCATACACTGTCCCGTTGGGCCACTGCCAACGTTGCGATACCGTCGTTGAACCACTTATCTCGAAGCAATGGTTCGTCAAAATGACGCCGTTGGCTACACCGGCGATGGGTGCCGTCAAGTATGGCCAGATGAATATCGTGCCGGAACGCTTCAACAAAACCTACATGGACTGGCTGGAGAAAATTCATGACTGGTGTATCTCACGCCAACTGTGGTGGGGACATCGCATCCCTGTCTGGTACTGCGACAATTGTGGGCAGATGACTGTCAGCCGTACAGATATTACCGCTTGCCCGCACTGCGATAGCAGCGATATTCATCAGGATGAGGATGTGCTGGATACATGGTTTAGTTCCTGGCTGTGGCCCTTTAGTACGCTGGGCTGGCCCGATGTGACTGCTGACTTGCTGCGATATTATCCAACCTCGGTCATGGAGACGGGCTACGACATCATCTTCTTCTGGGTAGCGCGTATGGTGATGGCCGGTATTCACTTTCTGGGCATCATCCCTTTCCATACCGTTTATCTGCATGGTCTGGTGCGCGATGCCAAAGGTGAGAAGATGAGCAAGTCCAAAAATAACGTTGTCGATCCTCTGGAAGTTATGGATCAGTACGGTACGGATGCGTTGCGTTTCACCCTGGCAACCAGCAGCACACCGGGTAACGACATGAAACTTGTGCCTGAGCGCATCGTTGGCAATCGTAACTTTGCTAACAAAATCTGGAACGCCTCGCGCTTTGTGTTGATGACGACTGCCAAGGTTGGGAGTGGTGTGCCGACGCTTGACGAAGTAAAGCCTCAGACGTTGGCCGATCGCTGGATACTCAGTCGTCTAACTCACTTGATCGATGACGTGACGCGCTTGCTCGCTGAGTTCCAACTCGGTGAAGCCGGTCGTCAGATGTACGATTTCTTCTGGTCGGACTATTGCGACTGGTATGTCGAGATTGCCAAAGTGCAGATGCAGGGCGACGAAACGCTTCGTCACAACACCAGTGGTATCTTGCGTGCTGTACTCGATCAGAGCCTGCGTCTCCTGCACCCCTATATGCCCTTTGTCACTGAGGAGGTCTGGCAACATCTCTATCGCATCTGTGAGCCGGATGCCGAGCAGTGGCCAGCGTCAGCCTTGATTGTGGCTTCGTGGCCGCAAGCACAACTGTCATTGATCGATGAGGAGGCCGAGCAATCATTTGGGCTGCTCCAGGAGATCATTGTCCGTATCCGCGATGCACGCAACCAGATGAACGTCGAGCCAGCGCGTCGTGTGCCTGTTATTCTGGTAGCTGGTGGCCAGACATCTCTGCTTGAGAAGCAAGCTCCACTCATCGAGTTCCTGGCGCGTACTGAGAAGCCTCAACTCTACACAGAACTTGAGCAGAAACCGGAACAAGCGGTGAGTCAGTTGGCCGGTAACGTGGAGATTTACCTGCCACTGGCCGGTCTGCTCGATATCGGCAAAGAACTGGCTCGTCTTGATAAAGAGATTGCCCAGGCTCAACAGGAGATCATCCGTTTACAGGGCAAGCTTGCCAACGAGGCATTTGTTGCCAAAGCCAAGCCGGGAGTCGTCGAGAAAGAGCGCGAGAAACTGGTGGTCCAGGAAGAGCGTATTGGGAAGCTGAAGGAGCGTCGGGCTGAACTGGGTGGATAGTAAGTAATAAACACACAAAGAGAGGCAAAGGCTTGCGGCCTTTGCCTCTCTTTGTGTGCTGCGCTCCACTACACGATCAGAGTTAAAACACTTGTTCGTGTTACATAATCGTGATAAAATTATGCTAAAAGCTGGTCGGGAGTGCTATAATCGTTGATAGGCTCTATGGCTATGCACCCATCCATCACCGTTTGACACAAAAAGGCACATTGCCGTTTGATTACTAGAGGATATTTGATGCTTACCTACTCCCAGAACTACCTTCCACAACTGCAAGCATATCAACCCGAACTGTTAGAACGTCTCGCCCTATTGGTTAACATCGACTCTGGCTCTGGTCAGACTGAGGGCGTAAACGCAATCATGGCTTACCTGGAACAGTGGTTACATGATATCGGCTTTGGCGTGACACTGCACAACGCTGAGCAACTTGGATATAATCTTGTGGCACGACTCACAGGTAAGGGACGACTGCGTTTGCTTTTAGTTGGGCATGTTGATACCGTCTATAAAGCAGGGGCAACAGCTATCCAACCGTTTGAGATACGTGACGGGCTGGCTTATGGTCCTGGTGTGATCGACATGAAATCAGGTGTGCTGATGGGGCTGTATGCCGTGCGTGTGCTGGTGGAGTCGGGTTTCCGGGAATTTAGTGAGCTATATATAGTGTTTAATAATGATGAAGAGGTTGGTTCAACGGGGAGTACTGACCTGCTCAGAGACGTTGCACGCAAGGTAGATCGTGGCTTAGTGTTGGAGGGAGCGCGTTCGATCGATGTACTTACTCACGCACGTAAGGGAGCCGACAGGTATCTTTTGGAAGTGCAGGGCATTCCGGCGCATTCGGGAGCAGAGCCGCATAAAGGTCGCTCAGCAGTGATCGAATTGGCGCATAAGATGATCGCCATTCATAACCTACATACGCTCTATCCAGGCGTAACCTTTAATGTAACGCGCATCAGTAGCAGTGAACTCTACAACATTGTGCCGGACCATGCTCGTTGTTTTATCTCCGTCCGTGCATTTACTGAGCAAGGTCTGGATATGGCTGCCTCAGCACTGGAGCAGATCGCGGCAGGAAGTTGTATCCCTGATACACGCATACGCCTGACCCGCATTCGTGGACGCAAGCCATATCAGGCAACACCTGAAATTCTGCATATGATCGAGATGGCCAAGCAAGAAGGCCAGGCTCTCGGTCTCTCTATCCGTCAGGAAGGTAAAGGTGGCCTCTCAGATGCTAACCTGCTCATGGAAGCAGGTCTGCCCACACTTGATAGCCTCGGTCCCATCGGTGGCGGTATGCATGATCTTAACCGTGAATATTTACAACTGGACTCTATCCCTGTACGTGGAGCCTTGCTGGCTGGACTGATCGTTCGCCTCTGCCTGTCAGAATCTACAGGTGCAGAACAGTCAGCATAACCAGTGTGTTTCTTACGAATATCTTATATACTTGTAATAAGTAAGTTAAAGTAGGGCCCAATGATGGATGATGCATAAAATCTCAAATCAGTTTTTGTCTCTATAGTAAGGAGTTATGAATATATGGCACGATATGGTATGCGAGGCGGTATGAATGGCAGCATGGACTCGTATCTAGAAGAACAAAAAAAGCGTGGACGTAAGACCGATGTACGGACTATGCGGCGTGTCGCGCAGGCATTTCGCCCGTACAAAGCGCAAGTTGTATTGGTGCTGGTCGCTATTATCCTCACAACTGTTTTGGGTCTTATCAACCCATTGATGATTCGTTTCATTTTTGATGATGCCATTGGTAAAGGTAATACGAATCTCCTGATCATTTTTGTGATCATCATGATTGTGACGCCTATCGTTACAGGTATGATCGGTGTCGGGCAGACCTACCTGAACAATGTGATTGGGCAGCAGGTTATGCGCGATTTCCGCAATAAGCTCTACAATCACTTGCAGAGTATGTCAATGCGTTTTTTCACTGCGACGCGCACAGGTGAGATACAGTCGCGTCTCTCGAACGATGTAGGTGGTGTTCAGGGTGTAGTCACGGATACCGCTACCAGCGTCGTCTCCAATATCTCGACGGCACTCAGCACATTCATTGCCATGCTCTACCTCAGTCCATTGCTGACCCTCATATCGCTCGGCTTGATGCCTCTCTTTCTGTGGATCACCTATAAGGTCGGTAATGTGCGCCGTGTCACTAGCAAGGAAACGCAGCAAAGCATGGCTCGCCTGACGGCTATGATGCAAGAAACTCTTTCGGTGAGCGGTATTCTCTTAATCAAAACCTTTGGTCGTCAGAAATACTCCCAGGATCAGTTCGAAACAGAGAATCAGCAGCTTGCTAACCTGGAAGTGCGCCAGCAGATGATCGGTCGCTGGTTTTTCATGCTCATCAACATTTTCTTCTCGATCACACCTGCCATCGTCTATCTCGTGGCAGGCTGGCAAATCATCCATCATCTGGATAGCGGGCTCTCTCTTGGTGTTATCGTCGCTTTCACCACCTTGCAGAGTAGAATTTTCTTCCCCATTGCGCAGCTGCTCAGTGTACAGATCGAGATACAGGGTGCGCTGGCCCTCTTTGACCGCATTTTTGAATATCTTGATTTGCCCATTGATATTCAAGATAAGCCTGAGGCCTTGCATCTGAAGCCGGAAGAGGTCGAGGGTCGTGTGACATTCAACGATGTCTCGTTTACTTATAAACGTGATGAGCTAAGTTCGTTGAGTGGCAACTATGAGCACGAGAGCACTGGTAATGGTAAGCGTCCCGTTTCGCCTCAGCCCGTCGCAGTTACGCATGACACTGAACCTCGCACCACGCTGAACCATGTCTCGTTTGAAATTCAGCCTGGACAACTGGCCGCTCTGGTTGGGCCAAGTGGTGCAGGTAAGACAACCATGACCTATTTGGTGCCACGGCTGTATGATGTGGATAGCGGCGCGGTAGAGATCGATGGATATAATGTCAAAGACATGGCCCTCTCGTCGCTCGGCGAACTGATAGGTGTCGTCTCACAGGAAACTTACCTCTTCCACGCATCTATTCGCGAAAATCTGCTGTATGCACGTCCCGATGCGACCGAGGAGGAAATGGTTGCGGCGGCGAAGGCAGCAGCCATCCACGCCCGTATTATGGAACTCGATGATGGCTATGATACTATCGTTGGTGAGCGTGGCTATAAGCTTTCCGGCGGCGAGAAGCAGCGCATGGCTATTGCTCGCGTCATTCTTAAGAACCCGCGTATCCTCATCCTGGACGAGGCTACCAGTGCACTCGATACACATTCGGAACGCTTGATTCAGGCGGCCCTAGAACCATTGATGAGGGATCGCACCACATTGGCGATTGCACACCGTCTCTCAACTATTCTGGCTGCCGACGTCATCCTGGTTGTCGATAAAGGTGAGATTGTGGAGCGCGGCACGCACCAGGAATTGTTGGAACTCGAGGGGCTGTACGCTCGCCTCTACAACGAACAGTTCTCGCAACTGGTATGGGAAGAGATGGCTGTATAATCTGTAGACAACAAGCAGCCCCACCTGTCACAGCAGGTGGGGCTGCTTGTTGTCTACAGATTATACATTGTTTCATGATTTTTGAGGAAAGCTTCTTTGTCCTTACTGGTATGTCAAAGTGTAAAGAGTTAAAGCCTTCGCCTACCCTTTTGTTTACAAGCATATGTACCGATATAGAGTAAGGAGAAAGAATAATGTAATACAAAGGCAAAAATCATGGTTCAGCACATTGAAGAAACTGGTATACATAACGATCAACCTATATTCTTGTCCTCCTGGTCACCCTGTATTGTTCATATACGAACCACTATAACCGGCCTGGATACGCCCATCATTCCCTTTGCGGTTCTCAAAGAAAATCCTTTACATTCCCTTGAGGATCATCTTGCTTCCATTGAACCGCAAACGGAAACATCAACAGAACTGGAAAGTGCCATCATCAATGCCTGGAATACCCCCTTTACTGGTTTAGGTCCCGAAAAACACTTCTTTCTATGTGCGTGGAGCAGCATACCCCGTATATCTCCGCGAGTGGTGCAGACAGCAGGCCTGTTTGTGGGTGTTGCTACGCCAGGAGTACCGCCAACATATGCTCGTTATGTGACGACGCAGGCTGTACAGCGACAGGGGAGATGGGTTGCATGGTGTATTCCTGTAGAGATGTTACAGGATGAGCCGGCAAAGAACAGGGTCATTGAGATTGAGCTTGGTGAGGAGAATATGATGCATGTTACAAGCCTGAATAAAGATGGACGACCTTCACGGTCGTCCATTCTCGGTTAGCAGCCGTTGTCCTCCCAATGGGTGGGGAGGCGAGATGGTGGCTGTTGTCTGGGCTGGTATGTGGGGCGTCGAGGCTTGCGCAGTGATGCAGGTTGATGCTGTTCTGGCATCTCTGTTTCCTGTTCCGCTTCTCGTTGCCGTCTTTCAGCAAAACGACGAATCACTGCACAAATGACCAGGAAACCTCCTATTGGTATCACCACTACCAACGTAATCGCTAATAGAACAGAAGTAAACCAACCGAGAAATCCAAGGGGAGTGTTGGACTTCACGAGTAGTATTATCATGATCATAATGATTACTATGAGGACGATCCAGCCGCGTCCATTATTTGGCCGATGCATTTCATCCATGTAATTTTGCCTTTCCACGGTGTGGGCATATGCCCACACCGAAAAGAAGTTACACTTCGTTGGTAAGACACTACGGGAACGGCATACATGGCCTCTAATGACGAAAAACGTCCTGCTTGGTTGTATATCTATTTAGCGGTCATAACGGTCGTAACGCGGGCGAACTAAACGGACGCCCATTATGAAACCAATCATAAAGGCGATCAGTATGATAATGATCAGTGTCTGGTAGTCGATGAACATCTGAACCTCCTCTGAGCTATGCGGATCTTACGTAGCTCAAACACCTGTGATTCGTCGTATGCTATGGAGCACAGACAACATTGTTACCAGACGCACTAAAGAGATGGTGTACTACGTAGATCTTACAAATCTTGAGAGCGCGTCCTACGCGGTGTACGCTTTCATGCTCTCTAAGAGAGAGACGCGCTTGTAAGCCAAGCTTAAAAGGGCAGTGCACCTGCTGCGCTCAACGCGATTCTCTGGTCGGCTCCTTTGATAATCTTCCAGGTGGATACCTGACTTTAACAAGGCACGTTGCAAGGGTGTTGCTGAAAAACTGAACCGTATATGATTGGCTAGATCGGTTAACAACACGTGTCTTTGCTTCTTCGGGAAGTTAAGAATTTCAGGTGCGAGTTGCTCGAAAAGCGACTGGCAAAACACTTCCTCGTCCACCGCATCCGCTATATCAGGCAGCTCAGGTTCAACTCTCTCCTCTCCTGATGGATAGGTCAACTGCGTGAAAAGGATGTGACGACCCTCCTTACGCAAGAGATCGACAAAGTAGTTGTGTGCCGTCGTTTTGGCAAAAGCTGGAATCGAGCTTATAGGAGCAGCTTCATGCTTTTCAGCTTTACGTATACGCTCAAAGGTACGAATTACAGCTTCTTGTACGATCTCTTCTATAATGTCATTTTCCTGGCCGTTCCATACGGGGAGATGGGCCATGTAGACCCACCCTGTGACGGGACAGCGTAGGAGGTGATACAAATTATCCCAACAAAAGTGATCCCCTACAACAGTGGTAGAAGTATTAGATGAGGTCAAGCATTTGATCATGAGCGGCTCCTTTTTAGAAAAGCTAAGGTCATTCTGTGTTTTTCGGCCTACAGAGACGCATCAACTGACAGCTACAATGCCTGATCTACGATAATATAAGACGTCTGTTCTATGTATACTTAGAATATCTAGTGGTTAACCACTAGATATTCTAAGTATACATAA
>WNGQ01006045.1_pt1 | contig 11771 bp, 10 predicted proteins | sample 5407661 | NCBI WGS metagenome assembly WNGQ01 (sample SAMN13153382, study PRJNA577476) | soil metagenome | isolation source: 60 cm soil or saprolite under Garry oak tree replicate 2 | place: USA:California | collected 2016-06-15
CCAGGACGCATCCGAGATTCTTCGCGGCCCCCAGCTTTCTCCCGTCGGAAATGGACTGCGGACGCAGGCCTATCCGATCCCCGTGACGCCGCCTGTCCGCTCGCCCGTCAGCTATCGTTCGACCTGGGACGACGGCACCGACCTTTACCGCGACCCTCGCGCGCGGCGAGTGGGTGACGTCGTGACGGTGGTCATCTCGATGCAGGACAAGGCGAAGCTCGACAACAAGACGGATCGCTCGCGTGATTCCCAGATCAAGTTCGGTCTCGATTGGCTAGCCAACGTCGCCGGATGGCAGGATACCGGCCAGGCCAACGCGAATTTGAACTCAAGCACATCGACCAAGGGAGTTGGCCAGATCGATCGCGCGGAGGACATCAAGCTATCGGTTGCCGCGATCGTCACCGACGTGTTGCCGAACGGCAATATGATGCTCAGTGGCTCACAGGAATTTCGCGTCAACGCGGAAATGCGGGTGCTCAATGTCGCTGGTATCGTCCGCCCCCGGGACATCTCGCGCGGCAACACGATCTCCTATGAGAAGATCGCCGAAGCGCGCGTGTCTTATGGCGGTCGAGGGCGTCTGACGGACGTGCAGCAGCCGGCATGGGGACAGCGGATCTATGACGCCGTGGCGCCGTTCTGATTTTTGGGCAAACCGAGCCGCGTCGCGGAGATAAGGGACCACATGCGCTTGATAGCGGCGATATCCATCCTGACGCTGATTGCTGTCGGGGCTGGTGCCGTCGCGGGTCTGCATCTTATTGCGACGGTGGAGCGCGTGGTCGACGCCCGGAATAACGTCACTCCGCCGCCCGTCGCGTCGAGCTACGCCGGCAGCGCGCGGCTGAGGAAGCTGTCTCCGATCGTCACCAATCTCGCCGCTCCGCCGAATAACTGGGCCCGTGTCGAAGCCTCGATGGTGACCGACAGCATGGACGACGAGGACGCTGGCATCCTGGCCGCTCACATCAGCGAGGACATCGTCACCTATCTCAGGTCGGCTTCGGTCGCCCAGTTCGAGGGCGCGCGCGGGCTTCAACACCTGCGGGAAGACCTGATCGAACGAGCCAATATCAGGTCTTCAGGAAAGGTACGAGAATTGATCATTGAGACGTTGGTGATCCAATGAGAATGTTGCTGCTTGTCGCGTTGTTGGTCGTCCTGCCCGAGGCAGCTTCGGCCCAGATCCCGGACCTCAACTCCCTGCTTCCTCCAGGGAACGGCAGCACCAGCGGCCGGATCGTTCAGCTCATGGCACTGCTCACGGTGCTGTCCGTCGCGCCGGGGCTGCTCATCATGGTCACGAGTTTCACGCGATTCGCGGTCGCGCTGTCGTTCCTCAGAGCCGGTCTTGGCCTGCAGACGACGCCGGCGAATCTCGTTCTGATCAGCCTGGCGCTGTTCATGACGTTCTACGTCATGGCGCCGACCTTCGACCGGGCATGGGAGACTGGCGTTCAACCGTTGATGAAGAACGAGATCTCGGAGGAGGAGGCATTTTTGCGGATCACCAATCCGTTCCGCGAGTTCATGCTGGCCCACGTCCGTGACAAGGATCTCCAGACGTTCGAAGCGCTCGCCGCGGAGAGCTTTCGCAAGAAACTCGACGACAAGCGCGTCGACTTGCGCGTCATCATTCCGGCATTCATGATCTCCGAGCTTCGCCGCTCGTTCGAGATCGGATTTCTCATCATTCTGCCGTTCCTGGTGATCGACATGATCGTTGCGACCCTCACGATGTCTATGGGCATGATGATGATGCCGCCGACGATTATCGCGTTGCCGTTCAAGATGCTGTTCTTCGTGCTCATCGACGGCTGGAATCTGCTCGCCTCCGGACTGGTCCGGTCGTTCTTGTAAGGCATGCGATCAATCCTGCTCCCTGCCGCAGGGCCGGTAATCTTTTGGTTACCAAACCTCAAACGAAGCGCCCTGTTAAAGCGGCGAAATGCAAGCCTGTCTTAAGCTAAGCTCAACGTTCGGCCTGTAAAAGTGCGCTACGGCCGGTTGGACCCCACCCACATCAGTCCAAAGGCATGATGCCGCCCTGCCGTACCGGTGAAAGCCCGGTATGTCCCATCTTAAAAATGTAACGCGTACAAAAAGGGACATCTCAATGTCGAGCCTTCTCACGAACTCATCCGCTATGACAGCGCTGCAGACCCTGCGGTCTATCAGCCAGGACCTTGCCACCACGCAAAACCGGATCTCCACCGGCCAGCGCGTGGCGACCGCCTCGGACAACGCGGCCTATTGGTCGATCGCTACCTCGATGCGTGCCGACAACGCCGCGCTCTCCGCCGTCTCCGACTCGCTCGGTCTGTCGGCTGCGACCGTCGACACCCAGTACACCGCGCTGACGACGGTCCTCGGCAGCAACGGCAACAGCGGCCTCAACAAGCTGGAGTCGCTGCTGGTCGAAGCCAAGACCGCCGGTATCGACCGGACAAAGATCCAGTCGGAAGTCACCCAGATCCAGCAGGACATGAAGAACACCGCCAACTCGGCGACGTTCAACGGCGTGAACTGGCTTAGCACGAATGCCACGACGCCAGCGACCGTCAACCTGGTGTCGTCGTTCTCGCGCGTCGGCGGCACGCCTACCATAAACTCGATCCAGGTGACCGTCGCCAACTACTCGCTCTATACCAACACGCAGGGCGGTATCCTGGATACGGTGAGCGGCACGAGTTCGATCGACACGATCGACATCAGCGCGCTGACCGATTCGACGGTCGACCAGACCAAGCTCGATGGCTTCATCGCGCAGGTCACCGGCGCGATCAACACGGTCAGCCAGTCGGCCGCTGACCTTGGCGCCATCAAGAACCGCGTCCAGAACAATACGGAATTCGTGAAGTCGCTGATGGATTCGGTGACCCGCGGCATCGGTCAGTTGGTTGACGCGGATATGAACGCGGAGTCCACCCGTCTGCAGGCCCTCCAGGTCCAGCAGCAGCTCGGCGTTCAGGCGCTCTCGATCGCCAACCAGAACAGCCAGAGCATCCTGTCGTTGTTCCGCTAAGCCCAACCGATCTGGGCGGAAGGGCCGCGCTCTCGCAGCGCGGCCCTTTTTTTGTCTTGATGCCGATCGTGCGGCGGAGCCTTGACGGTGCCCGCCCACCGCTCTCCGGTTCCGGAGCCACAAGTCTCGCGCAAGCTTCGGCCGATATTCTTGCGGCTACGACAGGTTGGGCCCCCATCAGCTCCTTCCGCGGCCTAAAGGCATGACGCCGCTCTGTCGTACCGGTGAAAGTCCGGTATGTCCCCGGCCAAAAGACTCAATTCTACCTTCAAAGGGACAACAACGATGGCTACCAGTTTGCTCACGAACTCGGCTGCGATGACCGCACTGCAGACCCTGCGGTCGGTCAGCCAAAATCTGCAGACGACTGAAAACCGGATCTCGACCGGCCAGCGCGTCGCTACTGCCTCGGACAACTCGGCTTATTGGTCGATCGCTACCTCGATGCGCGCCGACAACGCCGCGCTTTCCGCCGTCTCCGACTCGCTCGGTCTGTCGGCTGCGACCGTCGACACACAGTACACCGCGCTGACGACGGTCCTCGGCAGCGGCGGCAACAGCGGCCTCAACAAGCTCGAGGCGCTGCTGGTCGAAGCCAAGACCGCCGGTATCGACCGGACAAAGATCCAGTCGGAAGTCACCCAGATCCAGCAGGATATGAAGAACACCGCCAACTCGGCGACGTTCAACGGCGTGAACTGGCTCAGCACGAATGCCACGACGCCAGCGACCGTCAACCTGGTGTCGTCGTTCTCGCGCGTCGGCGGCACGCCTACCATAAACTCGATCCAGGTGACCGTCGCCAGCTACTCGCTCTATACCAACACGCAGGGCGGTATCCTGGATACGGTGAACGTCGCGACCTCCAAGTCGATCGACACGATCGACATCAGCGCGCTGACCGATTCGACGGCCGACCAGACCAAGCTCGATGGCTTCATCGCGCAGGTCACCGGCGCGATCAACACGGTCAGCCAGTCGGCCGCCGACCTCGGCGCCATCAAGAACCGCGTCCAGAACAATACGGACTTCGTGAAGTCGCTGATGGATTCGGTGACCCGCGGCATCGGTCAGTTGGTTGACGCCGATATGAACGCGGAGTCCACCCGTCTGCAGGGCCTCCAGGTCCAGCAGCAGCTCGGCGTTCAGGCGCTCTCGATCGCCAACCAGAACAGCCAGAGCATCCTGTCGCTCTTCAAGTAAGCGTCGGCTTCTAAAGCGGCCGTGCACCTCAGGGAGCACGGCCTCCGCCTTGAGAGGCGGTTATGACGACACGTCGCGTGTCGCTCGGTTCATCTCCGGCCAACTTTCCTTCCGTCAGGCGCAACGCGCAGAAGTCATTGCCGCGCTGACGTTCTAATTGCAGAGCGCAGTTTGGGCCGGATCCGTGCGGTGGCGGCGATGCTTGCGTAGACGCGATAGCCGCATGGCCCGCGTCGATCGGACTCTTGCAAAATTGCAACGCCCGTCAGGCGAACTGATGCGTCTGCTCCACGCGCAACCTTCAGACAAGGTTGGCAGCGGAGTGTCTTGAGTATTCGCACTGGTACGAGGTCATATGCTTAGTCGCGCGCAAGTACAGCAACTGCTCAACAATCTGCTGGAACTTGGGCCGCGACGCCTGATGGCATTGGGGCTGATCGGCTTTGCCGTTCTGGTGACCGTTGTCGGCGGGGCCTATTACCTGAGCCGGCCCGAATTCGAGACTCTCTACACCGGTCTCAGCCGCGAAGACGTTACCCGGATTGGAGCGGCGTTGCGCGAGCAGAGCATCACGTTCGACGTTAACGCATCCGGAGACGCGGTTTCGGTTCGCCCGAGCCAGACTACGCAGGCGCGGATGTTGCTGGCGGAGAAAGGGCTGCCGACCAGCGCAAGTGCCGGCTACGAGCTGTTCGACAAGATCGGCTCGCTCGGGTTGACCTCGTTCATGCAGGAAGTCACCAAGCTCAGGGCGCTGGAAGGCGAGATCGCGCGCACCGTTCAGCTGATGAAGGGCGTGAAGGCCGCCAGGATTCATATCGTCCTGCCCGTGCGCGGTTCGTTTCGCGGGACCCAGCAACCGCCATCCGCATCGGTCGTGCTGCGCACCGATGGCACGATGGAGGCGCGCACCGCGCAATCGATCCGCCATCTCGTCACTGCCGCCATTCCCGGCATGACCCGTGACAAGGTGACGGTGCTCGACGCCGACGGCTCGTTGCTGCTCGCCGAGGAGGATGAGTCCAGTGCCGCCCCGACCAAGATGGCGAGCCTGCAGAAGATGGTCGGCCAGATGGTGCAGGAGAACATCCGCAAGGCACTGACGCCCTATCTAGGCCTCGACAATTTCGAAGTCAGCGTCGCGACGCAACTCTCGACCGACAAGCGGCAGATCAACGAGACTGTCTACGATCCGGAGACGCGCGCGGAGCGCTCGGTCCGCAACGTTCGGGAGAAAGAGACGTCGCAAAATGCGGATCGCCAGACGCCGACGACGGTGCAGCAGAATCTCCCGGACCAGCAGGTGAATGCCGGCGGCACCAAGAATTCCAACGAGGAAAAGCAGCGTCGTGAGGATGTTACCAACTTCGAGGTGTCATCCAAGACGACGACGACGGTTAGCGACGGTTATTCTGTCAAGAAACTCTTCATCGCCGTCCTGATCAACCGCTCGCGTCTTGTCGCCGATCTTGGCGACAAGACGAACCAGGCCATCGTTGACAGCAAGATCGCCGAGATCAGTCAGCTCGCGGCCACCTCCGGCGGACTTGACCGCCAGCGCGGCGACCAGATCCAGGTGACGGCCGTCGACTTCGTCGAGGGCTCGCGCGACCTGGCGCCGGTGCCGCCCATCGGATTCGTCGAGATGCTGAACAAGCAGATGGGCAGCTTCATCAACGCGGGGACCATTCTGGCCGTCGCCGCGATGCTGGTCTGGTTTGGCCTTCGCCCTGCGGTTAATGGCATCCTGAACCATCGTGCGCAGCAGGAGCAGGTTGAAGCCGCGGAGGCAGCCGCGCAGCTCGAGGCCGCCGCCCTGGCGCCGCCGGAGCGGGAGGAGGAGGCTGAGCTGAACCTGGTGGAAGACCTCGAGGGCAAGTTGCAGCGCACCCCGCAGAAGCGGCTGGAGCAGATCGTGCGTCTCGACCAGATGCAGGCGGCGGCGATCCTTAAAGATTGGATGCGTCGGGAGGAGGCGGCATGAAGGCGGCAATTGGAAAACTCCTCACGCAATTCGAAGCGAACGACCGAGCCAAGCCGCCTGAGAAGCCGTGGCTTCCTGAGCCTCTGGCGAAGCCGGCGGAGATCAGGCGCGAGCCTCAGCCTCAGCCTCAGCCTCCCTCTCCCCCGCCGAAGGCCGAAGCCCCGCCGGTCGATCCGCTGGATGACGCCTATCGGCGCGGCTATGCCGCCGGGCTCGCGGGAGGCGATGCCAAGCTGGCGGAGGAGCGGGTTCACGGCGCGATCAGGCTAGGCGAAGAGCGGGCCAAATGGTCCGACCAGCAGGCGGTCGCGATCGTCAACGGCTTCACCGCGGCCTGTCGCGAGATCGAGACCAATGTCGCAAGCTCGGTTGCCCGCATACTGCGGTCGTTCCTTGTCGATGCGGTCCGCGACAAGGCCGTCGCGGCGCTGGTCGAGCAAATTTCGGCACTGACCAGCAACTCACCCGTGCCGGTGTTCCGGATCACAGGGCCGAGCGATCTGCTCCGCCGGGTCAGGGCGCAGCTCGATACGGCGCGGCGGACCGGGATCGAATACGAGGTTGCCGACACCTTCGAGATCCGCGTCGTTGCCGATCAGACCGTGATCGAGACGCAGATTTCGGTGTGGACCGAGTGTCTGAAGGACGTGCGTCGGTAGCCCGCAATGAACGAAGTCAAACCAGAGATCGTGATCATCCGGCGGCGCAGCGCCTTCGACGACGGGCCGGCCAAAAGCGGCGTATGGAAGATCGCTTACGCGGATTTCATGACCGCCATGATGGCGTTTTTCCTGGTCCTGTGGCTGCTCAGTGCGCTCAATCAGGACCAGCGTCAGATCGTGGCGAGCTACTTCAACCCAATCCAGCTTGCGGAGAACGCGCCGGCACCGAAGGGTCTCAAGGACCCCGCGCACGATCCAGTTCCGGCCGAGGGTCAGGATGGTAAGCATCAGCCGGCGGGACCGAATGAAGAGCGCCGCGGCGACTCGCCGACCGTCGAGAAGCGCTCATTCTATGAAGAAAAGGTTCTTTTTCGCGACCCCTACGCGACACTGACCGAGATCGTCGCCAGCTCGAATCAGGCGTCGGGCCAGCGGCGCGCGGGCGTTTTGACCTCTACTGAAGGAGATGGACTGAAGGGGGGCGAGGCTTATCGCGACCCGTTCGACCCCGGCTTTTGGAAGCTTGCCCCGCAGGCCTCCCAGGCCTCGAAGGACTCAGCGGAGGTCATCGAGAGCGAGCCCAGTCCGAAGTCCTCCGTCCGCGAAGGTGCGCTAGCCGCAAATCAGGGCGAGCCGCTGCCTGCTCGTCGCAGCAAGTCCGACGATGCCGGCGGCACCGCCGCAGCCAGTGCGGAAGCGCCATCCGCAAGCCTGTCGCCTCTGCTGCCGCCGGGGCCGGCTCCGTCGCCACCTGGTCGCGAGGGGAGCGCCCAGACCAACTCTCAAGCCAGCTCTCAAGCGAATTTTGCGGCCCAGGCTCGTCCGGTCGAAGCTGCGAAGGAAACTGAATCGCGCGACGCCGTTCAAGCGCAGCCCACCGCCAAGCAGTTACAAGCCGCGATCACTGACGCGTTGTCGGATATCAAGGCGGGCGCCGGGCCGGTGGCGGAGGTACGCGAGGTCGAGGAAGGCCTGCTCGTTAGCCTGACCGATGATGCAAGCTTCGGCATGTTCGCGGTCGGCTCTGCCGAACCACGTCCCGAGCTCATCCGGGTCATCGACAAGATCGGGCCGCTGCTGACGAAACGTCAGGGCACGATCATCGTCCGCGGCCACACCGACAATCGAGCGTACCGGTCGGATACCTATGACAACTGGCGGCTTTCGACGGCGCGCGCGCAGATGGCGTATTACATGCTGGTGCGGTCCGGCGTCGATGCACAGCGAATCGAGCATGTCGAGGGTTACGCTGATCGGCGTCCAAAGCTCCCGGGCGATCCGGCGGCCGCGCAGAACCGCCGGATCGAGATCCTGGTCCGGGAGAAACATCCGTGATCCCTTCGCGATCAGTAGCCGTGAGGTTGTTGGCGCTGCCGCTCATGGCGGCGACCGCGCTTGCCGCGATGCCGGATCCGGCCCCCGCATCGAGCGAACCGTATGAGCTGGTTCGATCGCTGCAGGTGGTGCAGGACGGCATCGCGAACGGCGACGCTGCGGCATATAGCGGCCATCTCGCGCTGATCCGGCAGATCGGCGAGAAGTTTCTTGGCGCTGATCCAGTTGTGTGGGCCAACCCGCAGAACGGCCAGGCCGTGGTCATCTACCTGCTCAGCGGTGGTGCTCCGCAGATCGTGCGTAAGCTTCCGCGTGATCGGCTGAACGTCGACGAGCGGCTGTTCAACGCCGCGCTGGCCTATGTCGAAGGCCGCCAGGACGAGGCCAGGCAACTCCTGAAGGAAGTCCAGCCGCGCGCGATTCCATCGAGTATGAGTGGACAGATTGCGCTCGTGCAGGGGGTGCTGTTTGCCAACTCGGATGCGTCGATTGCGATCGAGCGCCTCGACGATGCGCGCCTGCTGCTGCCGGGCACGCTTGTGGAGGAGTCCGCGCTGCGGCGCGAGATCCTGCTCGTCGGACAGGCGGAAGATTTCGACAAATTCGAGTTTCTCGCGCTTGCCTATATCAGGCACTATTGCAATTCCGTCTATGCCGGCGATTTCTGGCAGCGGTTTTCCTCGGTGCTGACACGTTCGAGCCTTGCCCTGGATGAGCGCCGCTTTTCCCGGACCGCGGCACTACTGGAGCAGGTCGATCGCGCGAGCCGCCTCAATCTCTATCTGGTCATATCGAGAGTCGCGCTGGTCCGCGGACGGCTTGGCGTGGTGCGGCTCGCAAGCGAGCAGGCCTTGTCGCTCGCTCCGGACGGGAATGCGGATCGCGAGCGGGCGCATCTCTTCCGTGGCGCCGCACGGACGCTTGCCGATGACTACGAAGATGGTCTCGCCGAGCTGAAGGCGATTGACGCATCCAAGCTGGCGGAGCGGGACAGCTCGCTTCTGAATGCAACGCTTCAACTCGCGCTCGATGTCCGCAAGCCGGCCTCAGGAACGCCCGCCGGTGCCGAAACCGACAATCCACCGCCCACGCCGGCGCGTCTCGATCTCTCGTCATCGACGACTGTCCTCGAGCGAGCACAGAAGCAGCTCAGGGAGTTGGATCTCCTCACGACGGATCGCCGCCCATGACCAAGCTCGACGGAACCTCGGGACAGATTTTCGTCGGCATCGCCGAAACCATCAATGCGCGTACCACCGCGCGGTCCGGGCAGGCGGCCGGAGGGCAGGCGAGCGGGAACTCATCGTTCAATGACCTGCTTCACACGGTGTCGAAGCTGGCGAAAAAGGCGTTGAGCGATCAGGACCATGAGGGCCCGGTGAAGCCGGGCCGGCTGCGTGCGGGCGTGGCGCGATTGGCGGAGCGCGACGAATTCAAGGACGAGACGCTGCACGAGCGCCCCGAGGCGGTCGAGCGGTCGGACGCATCGCATAAATCCGTTCCGCTCGACGACCTTGCAAAGGCGGACATCCAGAGTCCATTGAGCCTTTCCTCCATCGTGGGACAGGAGCTTGCCGCCGTGCCGGCATCGAAGCCGCGGGCGAAATCGTTCGATGGCGACAGGGGGGCTGTTCCTGCGCGCACGGAGCGATCCTCCATCTCGCGCGCGCTGCCGGACGCGAACGCTGTGAGCGTCATGAAGGCGGACATTTCCGAGCCCGGGACACGCCCGTCGACGGCGGCGTCGCAGGTCGTGACGGCGCCGCAAGGCAACGCGGCTTCCTCAAAGAACATGCCTGCCGCGCCGGGCTTCGAAGCGGTGGCGGCCAACATCGAGCATGCCGCGAAAGTCTCGGGCCGCGAGGCACTGCGCGAAGCGACCAAGGTCACCGTGGTCCAGCAGGAGACCCATCTTCCGCCCGTCGCGCAATTCACCGCGACCCAGCAGGTCGCGAACGCCGTCGTAGCGGAGCTGGAGGGCTCCCCGGCGCCGGCTTCATCCGTCGCGCTCAAATCGGCTTCGCCCCCAAGCACCGCGCCTGACCAGGCGCTCAAGATCCTGACCATCAGCCTCGAGCCGCCGGCGCTCGGCAATGTCACCGTACGGCTTCGTCTCGTTGGCGCGGCCGTCTCGGTCCACCTTGCGGCGGAGCGCCGGGACACGAGCCAGATGCTGGACCAGCAGCGCGACTCGATCCGCGAACTGATGCAATCGGCGGGTTACGTCGCCGACGTTGCGCCGGTCCAGCATGGCGCGCTGGATGGCTTTCAAGCCGGCTCGGGCCAGCCGCAGCCTTCGTTCGCCGGACAGCAGCAATCGCCGCAGGGGCAGGGCACGCTCACCCATTCCGGCACATCGTCGGGTCGGTCGCAAGGTGGAGCGAATCAAGCCCGGCAGGATCAGCAGCCCAACCAGGAGACGCCTCATGACCAGGACGTGGCGCCGCACATTCGTCGCGGCCCTGTTTATCTGTAGCGCTGCCGCCGCCGAGACGAAGGCGGACAACGCTCGTCCTTGCGAGCGGGAAATGGCGCGCGCGGCGCAGCTTCACGGGATTCCGCTCGGCATTCTCTATGCCGTCGGTCTCACCGAAACCGGTCGTCGCGGCGCCCTGTATCCCTATGCGCTGGGTGCCGACGGCCAGACGGTATTTGCGAAGAACATGGACGACGCGATGTCGAGCTTCGAGGCCATGAGACAGAAGGGCATCAAGCTTATCGATCTCGGCTGCATGCAGATCAATCACTACTATCACGGCGGCAAGTTCGATTCGGTGCGGGCGATGTTCGATCCCGCCAAGAACGTCGATTACGCCGCGCGCTTCCTCAAAGAATTGAAGCAGCGAGAGGGAAGCTGGACCATGGCTGTCGCCCGCTACAATGCCGGCCCCAACAACCAGCCGGCGCAAAAACGTTACATCTGCCACATCGTCGATCACCTCGTGTCCAGCGGCTTCGGTGGCTGGACGGACAAGGCGCGCTCGTTCTGTCAGCCGGGAACGACATGACGTTGTGCTTCGAGATTCACCATCAGCCCCGCGCAAGCAAGAGCCTTCATTGTAACTGCAACCTGCCAAAGGAGCCCAATCCATGAGTCTGTATGGTGTAATGCGCACTGGTGTTTCGGGGATGTCTGCGCAGTCAAACAAGCTGTCGACGGTCTCGGACAATATCGCGAACGTCAACACGACCGGCTACAAGCGGGCTTCGACCGAATTTTCCTCGCTGATCCTGAAGAGCGGCTCCGGCAACTACGACTCCGGCGCTGTCGAGACGCAGGTCCGCTATGCCATCACGGACCCGGGGCATATGCAGTTCACCACGTCGACGACCGACCTTGCGGTTCAGGGCAATGGATTTTTCGTGGTGCAGGGCGCCTCGGGTGCGAACTTCCTCACGCGAGCGGGCTCGTTTGTGCCCGACAGCCAGGGGAATCTGGTCAACGCGGCGGGCTTCAAGCTCATGGGTTACCCCGGTGCTGTGCCCAATATCTCCACCAACAGCTTCGCCGGGATGCGGGTCGTCAATATCAGTCAAATGACGCTGCAGGCTCAGCCTT
>WNGQ01006458.1_pt1 | contig 11771 bp, 9 predicted proteins | sample 5407661 | NCBI WGS metagenome assembly WNGQ01 (sample SAMN13153382, study PRJNA577476) | soil metagenome | isolation source: 60 cm soil or saprolite under Garry oak tree replicate 2 | place: USA:California | collected 2016-06-15
TTCTCCACGCCGAGCGGCTCGACGGCCGCGGCAAGCGCCGCCACTCGCTGCCGATCGATGATTTGCCCGACGCGGCGATGCTCGCGCTCCCAGGGGAGCCAAATTCCGTGTTCGCGCTGCACGGCGAATCTCTGCGGCGCTGGCGGCCGGAAGGCTATGGCGATCCGCGGCCACGCCCGCGCGGGATCCTGGTCGATGTGCTCACGCCGCCGAGCATCCTCGCCGCGCTGGCGCAAGGTTACCGGCCGCAATGGCATCCGAGTGCGCAAGCGCCGGATGTCTAGGCGGCTCTGAGAATGTTGCTTTGGCTCGCGTTGCGTCCGCATGCCCGCTCCGGCCGGCCTTGTCGTCGGGCCCATGGCCAAAATAAGATCGGTCCGCGATGCGGTGCGCCTTGCGCAAAGTCAAGGTACCGCGCTCCCACTGCAGCAAGCTGCCGGCATCCGCGGGCGTCCGGCGTCGGGATCCGGCAAGTCGAGAGGTTGGAACATGACGACGTTGCCGCATGTGCTCAAGCGCATCCGGCTCAACCTGGCCCGCTCGAAGGGCCCGCTCGAAGGAATTTCCCTCGGGCTCCTCCCGCCATGGTTACGAGTTCGTGGCCCCACTCGATGCCGGCGGGCATATCGATGTGGAGCTATGGCGAAAGCACCGCGACCATTGCCGCGTGCGTCGCTTCTGGGAGGGCGAGCCGGACGAGGTGGGACGTCTGGTGCACCGTCCGGGGGGTGCCGGCCACGCCCGCTGGGTATTCGATTACGAGGACGTTGCCGAGGAGGACGACGAGGCCGGCTACCGCTTCGGCGCCCATGCCTTCATGCCCGGCGAATACGTCTCGATCCGCGACGAAGACGGGGAGATGCACACGTTCCAGGTCGTCTCGGTCGAACCCGCGACCTGAGCTCTCAGTCCGGCCGCGCGTCGGCGCAACCGACGTTCCGCAATCGGCATCCACCCGCAGCCTTACACGGAGATGAACGCATGCGTGCGAACAGCAATGCCAGGACGGGTGGCGAGATTCTGGTCGATCAATTGTTGGCCCATGGAGCGCGGCACGCGTTCTGCGTTCCCGGCGAGAGCTATCTGGCCGTGCTCGACGCGTTCCATGATCGCGATGTCATGGTGACGGTGTGCCGGCAGGAAGGCGGCGCCGCCATGATGGCGGAAGCGGTCGGCAAGCTGACCGGCCGGCCCGGCATCTGCTTCGTCACCCGCGGTCCGGGCGCGACCAATGCGTCGCCCGGGGTCCACATCGCACGCCAGGACTCGACCCCGATGATCCTCTTTGTCGGGCAAGTCGCGCGGGGGACGCGGGATCGCGAGGCCTTCCAGGAACTCGATTACCGCGCGGTGTTCGGTTCGATGGCCAAGTGGGCGACCGAGATCGACGCGGTGGAACGGATTCCGGAGATCGTGTCGCGGGCGTTTTACACCGCCACCAGCGGCCGGCCCGGCCCGGTCGTCATTGCACTGCCCGAGGACATGTTGAGCGAGCGCGGCGCGGTCGCCGATGCGCTGGGGTCCGAACCGGTCGAGACCTGGCCGGGGGCGACCGACATGACGCGGCTGCAGAAGCTCATGTGGGCGGCCGAGCGCCCGATCGTGCTGCTGGGCGGCAGCCGGTGGTCGCAAGCGGCTTGGGCGGCGATGGGGCGCTTTGCCGAGCGCTTCCGAATTCCCGTCGCCACCACGTTCCGGCGCGCGCATCTTTTCGACGCCACCCACCCCAGCTATGCTGGCGATCTCGGCATCGGTCCCAACCCGAAGCTGCTCGCGCGCATCCAATCGGCCGATCTCATCGTGCTGGTCGGCGGCAGGCTCGGCGAGCTGCCCTCCCAGGGCTACACGCTGCTCGACATTCCCGATCCGCAGATCAAGCTCGTCCACGTCCATCCGGGCGCGGAAGAGCTCGGCCGCGTCTATCGTCCGGACCTGGCGATCCACGCCGCGCCGACCGCCTTTGCGGCGACGCTCGAAGGACTGGAGCCCCCCAACGACATCCGCTGGCGCGAGCAAACGCGCGCCGCACATGCCGATTACCTGGCCTGGTCGGAGAAGCCGACCGCCATTCCGGGCGCGGTCAACCTCGGCGAGATCATGGTCGACCTGCGCGAGCGGCTCGAGCCGGAGGCGATCCTGTGCAATGGCGCCGGCAATTATGCCGGCTGGATTCACCGCTTCTATCGCTTCCGCCGCTTCACGACCCAGCTCGGACCGGTCTCGGGCTCGATGGGTTACGGGGTTCCCGCCGCGGTCGCGGCCAAGCGGCTCTATCCCGAGCGCAGCGTAGTGTGCTTCGCCGGCGACGGCTGCTTTCTCATGAGCGGCCAGGAGTTCGCGACCGCCGTCCAATACGAGCTGCCGATCATCGTGATCGTGGTCGACAACGGCATGTACGGCACCATCCGCATGCACCAGGAGCGTGAGTATCCCCGGCGCGTTTCGGCGACCGCGCTCAAGAACCCGGATTTCGCCGCCTATGCCCGCGCGTTCGGCGGCTTCGGCGCCACAGTGGAGACGACCGCCGCGTTCGCGCCGGCGTTCGATGCGGCGATAAACTCGAAAAAACCCGCCATCCTCCATCTCAAGCTCGACCCGGAGGCGATCACGCCCGCGACCACGCTCGGCGCCATTCGGGAGAAGGCGCTCGCGCAGCAGCGCGCATAGGCGAGGCGAAGGAGCACCTGAACGTAAATTCAATATTGTACTTGGCGCATGAATCATGACTCACATGTTGCCATGGTGTACCGGCGCACGGAAAAAACGGTTCGCCGCTTGGCCCAGCGGCACGGAGCGATCATTGCGGCGGCGCGCGCATCCGCTGCCGAGGGCGGCATGGCGGCCGTGCAGGTCGCGCCGGTGGCGGCGCGCGCGGGTATCGCGGCCGGGACCGTCTATCGCTATTTCCCTTCGAAGACGGACCTGGTCGCGGCGCTGGTTGCCGCGGTTTCCGAACATGAGATCGGCACTCTCCGGCGCGCGGCGGAGGCGGCGCCCGGCCCGCTTTCCGCGCTCGCCGCGGCGATTGCGACCTTTGCGTCACGCGCGATGGCCCAGCGCCGGCTTGCCTGGGCGGTGATCGGCGAGCCCGTGGATGCGCAAGCCGACGCCGTCCGGCTGGTCTATCGCCAGGCGCTGGCCGCGGAGTTCCAAACCCGCATCGAGCGGGCAATCCGCGGCGGACACCTGCCCGCCCAGAACGCGCACCTCTCCGCGGCGGCGGCGGTCGGGGCCTTGCTCGAGAGTTTGATCGGGCCGCTGGCTTCCGCAACGGCCGAGGGCGAGCTCGAGCCGGTGGAGGCGCTTATGCTGTACGTGCTGCGCGGATTGGGAATCCCCGATGCGCGTGCGCGGGGGCTCGTGGTCAGCCGGACGAGGGAGAATGGAGGAGAAACCGCCGCGCAAGCGTAGCGGCCGTTGCGTTCTCCGTCCCCTCATCCGTCCTGTGTTCTCCGCTCAGTGCGACATCAGGGTGGGGACCGTCATCGCCGAAAGGATGCCGCGCGTCGCGCCCCCGAGGATGAACTCGCGCAGGCGCGAGTGGCCGTATCCGCCCATGACGATGAAATCGGCCCCCGCATCGGCCGCGTAGGACAGGATGGTGCTGGCCACGTCGGTGCCGCCCGAGACGATGCGCCTGAGGTCGACCTCGAGCCCGTGCCGCGCCAGATGCTCGGCCATGTCGGCGCCCGGCAGCTCGTCGCTCTTCGGCCGCTCGGTCGCCACCACGACGACGTCGACCGCCTTGGAGCGCCGCAGGAACGGCATGGCGTCGGCGATCGCGCGCGCGGCGTTGCGGCTTGCGTCCCAGCACACCAGGACGCGATCGAGCTTGAGGCCCCCCTTCTGGATGTAGGGCACGACCAGCACGGGGCGGCCGGACTCGAATAGCGCGGCCTCGATGATCAATTCCTGCGGTGCCAGCGTATTGGGCTGCGCCTGGCACACCACCGAGAGGTCGAACCGCCGCGCGATCTGGCCGAACAGATCGGCGGCGCCGGCGAGGCTGGTGGGGATCATGCGCGATTGCGCGGACAGCCCGGCGCGGCGCGCCGATTCCTCGAATCTGGCGATCAGGACGTTGGCGGCGTCCTCGCCTTCGGCGCGTTGCGCCTCGATGATGTCGGGCGGCAGCCCGCCCATGACGCTGGGGGGCAGGATCGGCTCATACGCGAAGGCGATGCCGAACGCATGCGCCCGGAAGGCGTCGGCGACCGAAATCGCATAATCGCTCGCAGGGTCGGCGCCATTGCGGGCCGAGAGGTTGACGACGAGGTCTTTGATCATGGCGGGCCTTTGCTCGCTCGCTGCGGACTTGGCGAGCATAGAATAGCCGTGGGCTCGCGGGCAAAGTTGAGCGAGGTCGAAGCCCATGCGCGCCGGGCCCGACCCGGACATCCGAGCCGGACGGCCGCGCCGTCAGGCCGCATGATCGGCACAGGCCTCGACACCTCACTTTGCATCGGCCTTGGTGTTTTCGCGCTATAAGGGGCGAAGCATTCCGTGGAGCTGTTCGATGCCAGTGACGATGCCGGCGCCGGATGCGGGCCTTGTCTCCCGCCGCGACGAGATCGTGGCCGGGCTGCGCGCCATCGTCCCGGGAGAGGGCGTGATCGCAAGCGAGCCCGAGATGCGCCCTTATGAGTCGGACGGGCTGACCGCCTACCGCCAACTGCCGATGGTCGTGGTCCTGCCTTCGACGACCGACCAGGTGGCGCAGGTGCTGCGCTATTGCCATGAGCGGGGCATCAAGGTGGTCCCCCGGGGCGCGGGGACTTCGCTCTCGGGCGGCGCGCTGCCGCTCGCCGACGGCGTCTTGCTGGGCATGGCCAAATTCAATCGCATCCTGGACATCGATTTCGACAACCGCGCCGTGGTCGCCCAGCCCGGCGTCACCAATCTCGGCATCACCGAGGCGGTCGAGCACGCCGGCTTCTACTACGCGCCGGATCCGTCCTCGCAGATCGCCTGCACCATCGGCGGCAACGTGGCGGAGAATTCCGGAGGCGTGCATTGCCTCAAATACGGGATGACCGCCAACAATCTGCTCGGCCTGGAGATGGTGCTGATTTCCGGGGACATCATTCGGCTGGGCGGCAAGCACCTCGACAGCGACGGCTACGATCTGCTCGGGCTCATGACCGGCTCCGAGGGCTTGCTCGGCGTCATTACCGAGATCACCGTACGCATCCTCAAGCGGCCGCAGACCGCGCGCGCGGTGCTGATCGGCTTTGCGTCCTCCGAGGCGGCCGGGGACTGCGTCGCGAAGATCATCGGGGCCGGCATCATCCCGGGCGGCATGGAGATGATGGACGGGCCCGCCATTCGCGCCACCGAGGAATTCGTCCATGCCGGCTACCCGCTCGACGTCGAGGCTCTGCTCATCGTCGAACTCGACGGGCCGCAAGCCGAGGTCGATCATTTGCTCGAGCGGGTCTCGGCCATTGCCCAAGGCTGCGGCGCGGCCAATCTGCGGGTGTCCAATTCCGAACAGGAGCGGCTGACGTTCTGGGCCGGGCGCAAGGCGGCGTTTCCGGCGGTGGGGCGCATCTCGCCGGACTACTATTGCATGGACGGCACCATTCCGCGCGGCAAGCTGCCGCTGGTGCTGGCGCGGATGCGGGAAATGTCGGCGAGCTACGGTCTGCGGGTCGCCAACGTGTTCCACGCCGGCGACGGCAATTTGCATCCGCTGATCCTTTACGACGCCAATACCCCGGGCGAGCTCGAGCGCGCCGAGGCTTTCGGCGCCGACATTCTCAAGCTCTGCGTCGAAGTCGGCGGCGTGCTCACCGGTGAACACGGCGTCGGAGTCGAGAAGCGCGACCTGATGCCGGAGATGTTCAACGAAATCGATCTGGCCCAGCAGCAACGCGTGAAATGCGCGTTCGACGACCAGGGTCTGCTCAATCCGGGCAAGGTGTTTCCGACGCTGCATCGTTGCGCCGAACTCGGGCGGATGCACGTTCGCGGCGGTCGGCTGCCGTTTCCGGACATCCCGCGGTTCTAGATGGTAGACCGGTTCACGCCACGGGACCAAAAGGACGTCGCGGCCGCGGTCGAATGGGCGCTCGCCGGCGGCAAGACGCTGGAGATCGTCGGCGGCGGATCGAAGCGCGAGATCGGCCGCGCCGCGCAATGGGACCTGACCCTCGATCTCTCCGGGCTCTCGGGGGTCACCCTCTACGAGCCGGAAGAGCTGGTGCTCTCGGCCAAGGCCGGCACGCCGCTGGCGGAGATCGAGGAACTCGTCGCCTCGCGCGGCCAGGAGCTCGCCTTCGAGCCGATGGATTACGGTCCGGTGTTGGGCCGATCGATGGGCCGCGGCACGCTGGGCGGCGCGCTCGCGACGAATCTCTCCGGTCCGCGCCGCATCAAGGCGGGCGCCGCGCGCGACCATTTCCTCGGGGTCTCGGCGGTCTCCGGCCGCGCCGAGGTCTTCAAGTCCGGCGGACGGGTGGTGAAGAACGTCACGGGTTACGATCTTTGCAAGCTGCTCGCCGGCTCCTGGGGCACGCTCGCGGCGATGACGGAGGTCACGATCAAGGTCTTGCCGCGCGCGCCGGCCGAGGAGAGCCTGCTGGTTCTCGGCCTCGACGACCGCAACGCGGTCGCCGCGATGGCGGCCGCCGTCGGCTCCTCCAGCGACGTTTCCGGAGCGGCGCATCTGCCGGCGAATATTGCCGCCCGGATGCTGGGCGCGGCCGCCGCCGGCAGCGCCATCACCGCGTTTCGGCTGGAAGGCGTGCCGCCATCGATCGCCCAGCGCAAAGCGATGCTGGAGCGGCTGCTCGAGCCCGATGGGGTCATGCTGACGATCGGCGAGGCTGGCTCGCGGGCGCTGTGGCAGGCGGTCCGCGACGCCACCGCGTTCGCCGCGACGGATGGCGCCGGCCGGCCGCTGTGGCGAGTGTCGACGGCCCCGACACTGGGGCCGCAGGTCGCGGCGGAGATCGCGGCGGAGGTCGAGGCCGAACTGTTCTACGATTGGGCGGGCGGGCTGATCTGGATCGCGCTGCCGCCGCTCGAGGATGCCGGCGCGGCGCTGGTGCGCGGCGCCGTGCGCTCGGCCGGCGGTCATGCGACGCTGGTGCGCGCCCCGGCATCGGTGCGTGCGGCCATCGATGTATTCGAGCCGCAGCCCGAGGCGCTGGCCGCATTGACCCGGCGCGTCAAGGAGAGCTTCGATCCCAAGCGCATCCTCGGACCGGGACGGATGTACGCGGGCGTGTGAGTGGATGAGATTGAAATAAATGCAAACGAGCTTCACATTGGATCAATTGCGCGATCCGGCGACTGCCGAATCCGAGCGCATCGTTCGCACCTGCACGCATTGCGGCTTTTGCACCGCAACATGCCCAAGTTATGTGCTGCTCGGGGACGAACTCGATTCGCCGCGCGGCCGGATTTACCTGATCAAGGACATGCTCGAGCACGACCGGCCGGCGACGGCGGAGGTGGTCAAGCATATCGACCGTTGTCTTTCCTGCCTCGCCTGCATGACGACGTGCCCGGCCGGCGTGCATTACATGCATCTCGTCGACCATGCGCGGGTGCACATCGAACGGACCTATCGCCGGCCGGCCCTTGAGCGCCTGTTGCGCGCCTTGCTGGCGAAAATCCTGCCGAATCCGGCTCGGTTCCGGCTGGCATTATGGCTGGCATGGCCGGCAAGATGGCTTGCTCCGCTGCTCTCGCTGTTGGGATTGCGGTCGCTTGCGGCCCTGTCGCGCCTCATCCCCGCCACGCCGCCGGCTTGGCCGAAGGTTGGAAGCAAACGGCGCTTCCCGGCGATCGGCGAGCGCAAAGGCCGGGTCGCGATCCTGTCGGGCTGCGTCAACCAGGTGTTGGCGCCTGCGGTCAACCAGGCCGCGATCGGACTGCTCAACCGCCATGGCATCGAAGTCGTGGTGCCGCAAGGCGAGGGCTGCTGCGGAGCACTGACCCATCATCTCGGCCGCGAGGGCGAATCGCTCGATTTTGTGCGGCGCAACATCGACGTCTGGGCGCGTGCGATCGAGCGCGAAGGGATCGACGCGATCCTGGTCACCGCGTCCGGCTGCGGCACGATGATGAAGGATTACGGTTTTCTGCTGCGCAACGACCATGTCTATGCGAAAAAGGCGGCGCGGGTCGCCGAGTCGACGAAAGACGTGTCGGAATATCTGGCCACGCTCGACCTGATGCCGCCGGTGCGCGACGGCAACCTCGTGGTCGCCTATCATTCGGCCTGCTCGCTGCAGCACGGCCAGAGGGTGCTGCACGAGCCCAAGGCATTGCTGGCGAGGGCCGGATTCGAAGTCCGCGACGTGCCGGAGGGACATCTGTGCTGCGGATCGGCCGGAACCTACAACATGCTTCAGCCGATAATTGCTCGTAGACTTGCGGAGAGAAAAGCAGCAAACATTGCAAGGGTCGCTCCGGATGTCATTGCTGCTGGCAATCTCGGTTGTATGACGCAGCTCGAATTGGTAACCGAGATCCCGATCGTCCATACCGTGGAGCTGCTCGACTGGGCGACGGGCGGACCGCAACCGCAGGCCTTGCAACGCTCGCGGAAGCAGAAAGGATGAGCCGGACGCTTGCATTCGGACGCATGAACCGGGCGTGAGTTGGGGGATCGGCGGAGACGATTCCGCATGCCGCGCCCCGCGTGATGAAGCCTGACCAACAAAAGCAGGAGGACGTTATGGCTAAAGCTGCTCGGAAATCCAAGTCGAAGACGACCAGGACCAAGAAGAAGGCCGGAAAGCGCTCGGCGACCAAGCGCAAGGCCGGTGCGAGGACGGCCGCGCGCCGCGCGGGCGCCGCTCGGCGCGGCAAGTCGGTCAAGGCGAGGAAGCCGGCCCGCAGGGCGACCGCCAAGAAGGCCAAGCGTGCGGCTCCCAAGCGTGCGGCTCCCAAGCGCGCCGCCGCCCGGAAATCCTCGGCGCGAAAGCCAGCGGCCGCGAAACCCGCTGCGGCTCCGGCAGCTCCCCGACCCGCGGCTCCGGCAGCGCCGAGACCCGCCGCTCCGGCGGCCCCGAGACCCGCTGCAGCTCCGGCACGGCCCGCGCCGAGCCCATCCCCGGGCATGCCGCGCCCATCGCCGAGCCCCTCGCCGGGATTTGGCTCGACCCCGCCGCGGCCGGCTTCGCCGTTCTCGGGGACTCCCTCGTCCTCGCCTGGCTCCAGCCCGGGTGGCTATCGCCCCTTCGGCTCGCCCGGTATAAGGCCCGGCGAGGAGACCAGCCATGGCCCGAAAACCGACGAGACCAAGAAGGAATAAGGCGAGAAACGCCAGGGCCGCCAAAGCGGCATCGGCCAACAGCTCGGCAAAGGCCGGCGCCAAGGGCGCGCGTCGCGGCAAACCCGCAACGAAGTCGCGAAGATCGGTCGCGACGCGCAAGCCCGCCAAACGCATCACCTCTCGCAGCTTGTCGAAGGGGCCCCGTGGCACACGCGCGAGCGGCCACGCCGCCGCGGGACGCCGTGCTGCGTCCGGGCGCAACCCTCCGCGGCGGGGCGCGGCACGGCTGCGGCGCACCGCCGCAAAGCCCGCGATGGGGGCCGCCGTCGCCGGCGTTCGGGTCACGGGCAAGCCCGGGCCGCGCTATGCGGAAATCCTGAGCCCCGACGCGCTCGCGTTCCTGGCCGAGCTGCACCGCAGGTTCGACGCCACCCGCAAGCGGCTGCTGGCCGGCCGCGCCGCCCGCCAGGCGCGGTTCGACGCCGGCGAACTCCCCGACTTCCTGCATCAGACCCGACACATCCGCGAGGGCGACTGGAAAATCGCGGCGATCCCCAAGGATTTGCTCGATCGCCGCGTCGAGATCACCGGTCCGGTGGATCGCAAGATGATCATCAACGCGCTCAATTCCGGCGCCAATGTCTACATGGCGGATTTCGAAGATGCGAACTCGCCGACCTGGGCCAACAATGTCGAGGGCCAGCTCAATCTGAAGGACCGCTGGGCGGGCCGGCTCGCCTTCACCGATGCGGCGACCGGCAAGAAATATGCGATCGGCAAGAATCCCGCGGTGCTGATCGTACGCCCGCGCGGCTGGCATCTTCCCGAACAGCACCTGACCGTCGACGGCGAGCCGATCGCGGGGGCGTTGTTCGACTTCGGCCTGTATTATTTCCACAACGCCGAGGCGCTCCGCGCCCAGGGCACCGGCCCCTATTTCTATCTGCCCAAGCTCGAGAGCCACATCGAGGCGCGGCTGTGGAACGACGTGTTCCTCCACGCGCAAGCGCGCTTCGGCCACCCGAAAGGCACCATCAAGGCCACCGTGCTGATCGAGACGCTGCCGGCCGGCTTCGAGATGGACGAGATCCTGTGGGAGCTGCGCGACCACGTCACCGGGCTCAACGCCGGCCGCTGGGATTATATTTTCTCGTTCATCAAGAAATTCGCCAAAAGCTCGAAATTCGTGCTGCCGGACCGCTCCCAGGTGGTCATGGGCAAGGCGTTCCTGCGCGCCTATGCGCTGCTCCTGATCAAGACCTGCCATCGCCGCGGCGCCTTCGCGATGGGCGGCATGGCGGCGCAGATCCCGGTCAAGAACGATCCTGCCGCGAACGAGGCGGCCTTCGCCAAGGTGCGCGCCGACAAGGAGCGCGAGGCCAACGACGGCCACGACGGCACCTGGGTCGCCCATCCCGACCTCGTGCCCATCGCCAAGCAGGTGTTCGACCGGCTGATGCGCAAACCCAATCAGCTCGACAGGCTGCGCGAGGACGTGAACGTGACCCGCGACATGCTGCTCGAGATCCACGAGGGCACCAAGACCGAAGCCGGATTCCGCGAGAACATCCGCGTCGGCGTGCAGTACATCGAGTCGTGGCTGCGGGGCCGCGGCGCGGTGCCGATCTACAATCTCATGGAGGATGCCGCGACCGCCGAGATCTGCCGCGCCCAGATCTGGCAATGGCTCACCTACGGGGCGGCGCTCGAGAACGGGGTCAAGATCGACGACGATTTCTTCGAGCGCGCGCTCGAGGAGGAGATGGGTCGCGTCAAGCGCGAGGTCGGCCCGCGCGCGTATGCGAGCGGCCGGTTCCCGGAGGCGATCGGGCTGTTCCGGAAATTGTCGCTGGCGGAAAAATTCGAGGAATTCCTCACGATCCCGGCCTATCCGCTGATCGTCTAGGGCAGTGTCGTTCCGGGGCGCCGCGGAGCGGCGAACCCGGAATCCATGAACACCGCCCGGTGTCACATTCGCATGCTCGGTGTTCATGGTTTCCGGGTCCGCGCCTGCGGCGCGTCCCGGAATGACGAAAACCGAGATTTCCCTTCACTCCGCCGCTTCGAGCGCAACCTCGCGCACCTTCTGGCGCTCGCCGTCGCGGGTGAGGGCGAGATGCCGGCGGTGGAAGGCCCGCAAGGTCGAGCGGTGGCCGATCGACACGATGCTCGAATGCGCGAGCCGCTGCTGCAGCAGCCGGTAAAGCGCGGCTTCGGCGGGCTCGTCGAGCGAGGCGGTGGCCTCGTCGAGGAACAGATAGTCGGGCGCATGCAGGATGGCGCGCGCCAGCCCGAGCCGCTGCTGCTCGCCGAGCGAGAGCATGCGGTTCCAGTGCGCGTCCTCGTAGAGCCGCGGCGCCAGCGACGCGAGCCCGACCGCTTGCAGCACTTCGCGCATGGCGCCGGCATCGAAGCTTCCCGGTGCGGCCGGATAGGCGATCGCCGCTTCGAGCGAGCCGATCGGCAGATACGGCCGCTGCGGCAGCACCATGACGCGCGCGCCCTCGGGGATCGCCACGGTGCCCGAGCCGAACGGCCAGAT
>WNGQ01009096.1_pt1 | contig 11771 bp, 10 predicted proteins | sample 5407661 | NCBI WGS metagenome assembly WNGQ01 (sample SAMN13153382, study PRJNA577476) | soil metagenome | isolation source: 60 cm soil or saprolite under Garry oak tree replicate 2 | place: USA:California | collected 2016-06-15
GGCGGAGGCACAAAGCCCTTCATGGGGCCTTCTTTTATTCCACGCGGAACATAGCGCTGGCCCGGCCGCCGGGCTGGACCTCCCGGTCGGCTGCCTGGACGCGATGGTCCCGGCGGAGGAAACCCTGGTCCAACTCCTAGTGGACGAGCACCCGCAGGCGCTTGCCGCGTCGGGTGCATCGGACGCCGCTCTCCTGGACGCAACGGCGGCCGCATTCCAGGTGCTCCGGCGGCAGGCCGCGGCCGCTGAAAGATAGGCTGGCCAGGCACAGGACGTCCCGGGGCCGGACGCGCGGGCGCTCCCGCTCCTGCTGTTGGCTGCGCGCCCATAGGTCTAACCGGCGCTTTGTATACGGGACGGGGGCCAGTCTGCGGCATGATCATTCTCGGTCCAGGAGCTTGCGGACGAGGAGGCGGAGCTGCCGCTGCTGGTCGCTGTGCTTGTGGCGCTTGCGTCGATGCACTCTGCGGCGGCCCAGCTTGCGGTGTCGCTGCCGGGGGCGAAGGCATATGCGCAGCCGGAGGCGCGGGAAAAACCGGAGCTGTAGAAATCGGAGATGCAGGTACTGGAGGCGCAGGCGGAGTAACCGCCCGAGGCGGTACAGCGGGGGGAGCAGCAGGAGCGACTACGCGCGGAGTCGGCGCGCTGGGAGCGGCTGGAGCAACTGGTTTGGGCGCTGCCGCTGGCGCTTTCACTTCTGGTGCGACAGCAGGCGGCGTTGCAGGACGTGGCGGAGCAACCGGCTGAGAGGATGACGCGGCTTGCTGCTTGCTGATAATTGCCTTCAGCACATCTCCAGGCTTGGAGATGTGCGACAGATCGATCTTAGTCTTGATTCCATCCGGATCGGGCCGCGCAGAACGCACCGATTTCGTGCCGCTCTGACTCTCACTAGCGGCGCGGAAATGCGCGCGGACTTTATCCGCTTCGAAGTCTTCCAGTGAACTGGAATGCGTTTTTTTCTCTGTAATGCCCGCTTCCGGCAACACGTCGAGAATAGCTTTGCTTTTGACTTCCAGCTCCCTGGCTAGATCGTTAATTCGAACTTTACTCATCCGCCTCTTTGTCCCTCCGGCTGTCCCGCTAAGTCTTCATGTAAACCTCACGGATTCCAGTACTAGTGATCGGTGGTCAGTGACTAGTGGTTAGCGCTTTGACTAAAACACTGACCGCTAGCCACTGACCACTACTACTCTTCTTTCTGCTCTGCAGGCTCGGGCGATTCCGTTGTTTCGGATTCTTCCGTCACTTCGGGCGCCTCCTGCTCAACCTGGTTCTGCGCCTCAACCTGCGCCGGCGCACTCTCGGCCTCGGCGCCGATTTCAGCCGTACCCGGCGCGGCTTCCGCTACCGCTTCCTCGCCTTCGCTCTCGGGAAGCGCCACTGTCTCGCCACCTTCCAGGCTGGCGAAATAATTATTGACTGCTACGCTGATTTTTTCCACCGTTTTGGGGCCAATTCCTTCGATGGCCTCAAGCTGCTCCGGCGTCATATCCGCCAGCGCCTCGACAGTAGAAATCCCAGCCCCCTTGAGCTTTTCCACTATGCCCTCGCCTAGCCCGTCCACACTCTCGAGCGGCGTGGCTGTCGCAGCCGTTAATTGCGCCATCTGCTCTTCAACTTCCTGGCGCTTCTCCTCTTCGCTCTTGATGTCAATCTTCCAGCCGAGCAACTTCGCCGCCAGTCGGACGTTCTGCCCCTTCTTACCAATCGCAAGCGAGAGCTGGCTATCGTCCACCACAACTTCAAGGTGCTTATCGGCCGCATCGACAACGGTAACGCGGCTTACCTTTGCAGGCTGCAGGGCCTTCTCGGCGAAGGTGACCGAGTCTTCGTGGTATTCGATAATGTCAATCTTCTCGCCACGCAACTCGCGAATGATCGACTGCACACGCATGCCCTTCATTCCCACGCATGCGCCAACCGCATCCACTTCTTTGTCTTTGGACATGACAGCGATCTTGGTGCGCTCGCCAGCTTCGCGGGCAATGGCGCGAATCACAACCGTCCCGTCGTAAATTTCGGGGACTTCGGTCTGGAAAAGGTGCTGTACTAATTCCGGCACAGCGCGGGATACCACGACTCCTGGGCCCTTCGAGGCCTTCTCCACCCGCGCAATTACTACTCGTACGCGTTCCCCGATCGCAAACGACTCCAGCCGTGATTGTTCTTTACGCGGCATTCGCGATTCGGCTTTGCCCAGATCGAAAATTACATCTGGACCTTCAATCCGTTTCACTGTCGCATTTACAATTTCGCCGACGCGGCCGATGTACTCGTTGTAGACAGTATCGCGCTCGGCCTCGCGGACCTTCTGAAAAATCACCTGCTTCGCCAGTTGTGCAGCGATCCGGCCAAGAATGCCCTCAGTGACCTTAGGAATCACTTGCGCGCGTCGTCGAGGGTGACCTGAAGAGTCAGGTCTTCTATCTGCTCGGGTGCCTCGACAATGGTCTTCACCGCAAACGCACGAATCTTGCCTGTGTCTTTGTCGAGTTGCGCGCGCAGATTTTCCTGCGTCTTGTAATACTTGCGCGTAGCGACAACAATGGCGTCTTCAACCGCGTTGACCACAATCTGCGGATCAATTCCCTTTTCCTTGCTGAGGGCGTCAATCGTGTTGTAAAGCTCGCTTGCCATAAAGTCAGTTTCCAGTGGTTAGTGGCTGGTGGTCAGTAAAATTGGCTTTCTCTCTGACCACTAGTCACTAGCCACTGCTTTTCAAATCTCCGGAACCAAATTGGCCTTCTCCACATTTGCCAATTCAATTTCCAGTCTCTGCGAGGCACCTTCTTGCGGACGAAACTTCCGCCGCGCCTCGGCCAAATCCAAAGTCAATCTTCCCGATTCGAAGCGCTCCAAACGTCCTTCAAAGTGGCGGTTGCCATTCACCGGATCTTTCGTGGTCAGCTTTACCCGGCTTCCTTGAAAGCGCTCAAAATCTGCTGGCCGAAACAACTTCCGATCCAGACCCGGGGACGAAACTTCCAGGACATACGAGCCGCCCGGGACCGCATCTTCGACATCAAAAATCGTGCTCACTTCCCGGCTCAAGTTAGCGCAGTCCTCGTGCGTAACGCCGCCGGCCTTATCAATAAAGATCCGCAACATGCGCGCTTTCCCGCCGCCGCGCAGTTCGATTTCCACAACTTCCACACCCAGCGAAGCCGCCACGCGTTCGACGATCGCTTGTATGTGATCAATGTCAACTGCCATAAAAACAGCAGCTTAGCTGTAATCCGATGCCGCCAAAAACACGCCCAAGTAAAAAGTGGGCTTGCGCCCACTGGTGTGTTTCGCCAATCCTGGTACTACACAGCAGTTCCAGTAGCTAATATACGCCCGCCTGCCCCAAAAAACAAACCACCGAAAAATTGGGAAACTCGAGCAGATCGTGTAGTGGCGGGCGTCCACGCCTGCCAGCTTTCATGGGAAAGGATACGTAAAAAGAACGGCAACGCAGCTCAGCGGATAGAAGATTCCAAGACTTCCTGCTCGGGCAATTCCAAGCTGACTTCAACCCGGTTTCTGCCGTTTCTCTTGGCCTGGTACATGGCCGCATCGGCCACTTCGACGAGAAACTCAGGATCGCTATTCGATGTCCCCAGCGTCGCCCCCAGGCTCGCAGAAATCGTGGCGGTCTCGTTGCCAAGATCTATGGGCTCGTTGCATACAGCCGCCCGCACACGTTCAGCAAGTTTCTGCGCTAGATCCAGATCGCAACCTGGAGCAATGATCAGGAATTCCTCGCCGCCATAGCGTCCAACAACGTCATAGGGCCGCAGCGTCGAAGTGATTCTCTGCACTACCGCAACCAACGCCGCGTCTCCTGCGCCGTGTCCATAGTGATCATTGATTCTCTTGAAGTGGTCCACGTCTGCAACAATCACGCCGAGAGTTTGATTTTCACGACGGCAACGGGCCAACTCCCGCCGCAGCACGTCACGGATGGCGCGCCGGTTCAGGACTCCGGTCAGCGAATCGTGCTCGGCATGGAACCGCAAAGATTCCTGCGCCTGCAGCAGCTCAAACTTAGCTTTCTGTATTGCCGCGAGCATGGCATTCACTGCAATTGCAAGGGAACCCAACTCGTCCTTTGCGCCAACATCCAGTCGCAGTGATAAGTCTCCGCTTACGGTTACCTGCTTGATTTTGCTATTGAGGGACGCGACGCGCGCCAACAGGCTTCCTTCAAGCACGAACAGCAACACCCCGCAATGCACCACTCCAGCCAGCATGAGAAGAAGGAGAAGGTAGCGCATCACTTTCTTGCCCTCGGAATACAAATCGTAAGGGATTCGTGCAACCAGCAGGCGACGCGACGTGCCAGACATGTCGACGATGGGAACGTATGCCAGCATGGTTGAATCGCCCTCAAATACCACCGAGTTCGTGCCATCGCTCCACGCTGATGTCTGGGCGTTCCCGACAGGTGCGCGGTCCGCCGGTTCCAGCCACAGCGGCAGCCCGGCTGATTGAGACAAGGACGCCATCAGTGAATCGTTCAGTTCTCGCCCCATGACCAGCGTGCCGCGGACTTCACCATCTCCCCGGCTCGTGAGGACAGGCTGATAGGCGAACAACAAAAGCCGTCCTCGCAGCTCTAAGACTCCGTTCACTTCGGAACTGCGAAAATGCGGCGGCTTTGGTTGATAGGCGGCGGCGATAGTCGCGAGTTCGCTTTGTTGAAGCGGCCACCCGCCCAGGCCTTTCTGAAGGACGACATTTCCTCTCTTGTCGAGGAGTAGAAAAACATTGATGTGGATAATGTTGAACGTGTCGTCAGTCAACTCGGTTCGCACGTAATCCGAGTTATGGCTCTGCATGAAATCATACGTCCTGTCCCACTGGGCGTAATCACGAGCCATAATCGCAAGCCGCGCTTGCTCGTTTTGCAGTTCGTTCCGGAGGCGGTGAACGTTCTCGCGCGCATAATTGCTTTCCAGTCGTGAAAAGCCATTCAGCAGTGCAAAGCGGGAGACCAGGTAAACGGCGGCCAGAAAGGCGCCCAGGGCCAAGGCCGAATAGAGCAGGATCTTCTTGCGAATCGTCATAGACGGGACCCTGGAACCAATTAGAGCGGCCGCGCCTTGTCTGGTTCCAGAATGGAATGCGGCCAGTGCTCCTTACTTCAATGCGTCGCTAATTCTCGCTCCTGGCTTTAGGGGGTCGAAACCCCGGCAGGATATGTGATCTCCTTAGGGAACTACGCGTTTCACCATAGCATTTTCACTCCCGCTCCTTCCCTTCACTGAGGTCCATTCCCGCACTTTGGTAATCTCCGCACGGATCACTCCGAGATCACGATTGAAATGTTTATTTTTCGCTAACTTCGTCGCCGAAGGGTTGACAGAATGGCTTTAGGTAATCTTTCCAGCAACTTACCTGGCGAGGTCATGCGGGCAACATGGGCCGACCAGAGCCCTGGGTGGACTAGGGCGAAAGGACGCCCGGGCGATCCGAGAGAGGAGGGACCCGGGTGGGCAAAGATCATGCAATTCTGCGCGTAATACCAGGCAACGCGCGGGTTGTTCCATATCCTGGGCCGCAAAACGTCATAGCACTGATATCCCGCCTGCTCAAATAAATCTGCCCAATAGGCTGGCCACTGTTCGTTCACATGATGCCTTCCACCTTGTCCTGGGATTGCGGCCGAAAACAATACCACCTCAGCCGAACTGCACAGATTGTGAATGAAAGCGCCTGCCGCCGATTCCGGCAGATGCTCCGCCACCTCGAGCGACAACGCCAGATCAAATCGCCGGTCCAGTTTCAGTGGCGTGCTTAGATCGTGCGCGACAAACTTCTCAGCCGGAATTGCGAGCTGCGACTCACTCACCCAGTTGCCATCCACGCCCAGAATATCGGTCACCCCATGCTCGCCGGCCACTGCAAGCCAGTGTCCCGAGCCGCATCCAATATCAACAATGCTCGATGGCTTCAACAGTTCAATGATGATTGGCAAGATCTCGGCGGCAGATTCCCGAGCGGATTCCAGTTCGCGATAAAACTTCGGAGTGTAGAAGCGCCCTTCGCGGCCCATCGATGCGACGCATTATAGAACGCGCTTCAACCAGCGGCATATTTGCCTACGCCCTCTAGCGTCTCTACAATAGTCATTCACTCACAATTTATGATTCATTTTCCCGTTCCCGAAGCCCTCACTTTTGATGACGTGTTGCTGCTGCCCGCCCGCTCCGACGTTGTTCCGGCCAATGCCAGCACGCAAACGCAACTGACCCGCAATATCCGGCTGAACATTCCCATCATCAGCGCCGCCATGGATACCGTCACTGAGTCTCACATGGGAATCGCGCTCGCGCAGCAGGGCGGCCTCGGCATCATTCACCGTAATTTGACCATTGAGCAGCAGGCGGAAGAAGTCGACAAAGTAAAGCGCTCGGAAAGTGGCATGATCGTCGATCCGGTAACGATGTCGCCGGACGACAAAGTTTCGGACGCCCTGGAAGTAATGCGCAAGTACAAAATCTCCGGCGTTCCCATCACAAAAAACAAGAAACTGGTTGGCATTCTCACCAACCGCGATCTCCGCTTCGAAACCCGCTTCGACGTTCCTATCAGCCAGGTGATGACAAAGGAGAACTTGATCACGGTGCCCGTAGGTACGACACTCGAAGGCGCTGAAAAAATCCTGCACAAGCACCGCGTCGAAAAGCTGCTGGTAGTGGATGACACCTACAACTTAAAAGGCCTGATCACGGTAAAGGACATCCAGAAGAAACTGAAATATCCTAACGCGGCAAAAGATGGGCAGGGCCGCTTGCGAGTAGGCGCCGCGATCGGCGCCACTGGTGATTACTTGGAGCGCGCAGAAGAATTGGTCAAAGAGAATGTCGACGTGCTCGCCATCGATAGCGCCCACGGACACTCCAACCGCGTTTTGGACGCGGTCAAAGCGGTCAAAGAAAAATTCCCCGAAGTGGATTTGATCGCAGGCAACGTCGGAACTTTCGACGGGGCCTGCGAGCTCGCCCGCGCCGGAGCCGATGCCATCAAGGTCGGAATCGGCCCTGGCTCAATCTGCACCACCCGCGTAGTCACTGGCGCCGGCGTGCCGCAGATCACTGCTATTGCAGAGTCCTATCGCGCCACCAAAGACGCAGGCGTCCCAGTCATCGCCGACGGCGGCATCAAGTACTCCGGTGATATCACCAAGGCTTTGGCCGCTGGAGCAAGCGCGGTCATGATAGGTTCGATGTTTGCCGGCACCGACGAAAGCCCGGGGGAACTAATCCTTTATCAAGGCCGCACTTTCAAGTCTTATCGCGGTATGGGTTCGATTGGCGCGATGGCGGCTGGTTCCAGCGAGCGCTATTTCCAAAGTGCTGCCGGTGAAGCTTCTGCCGCGATTCCAAGCATGGGCGTCGATCCCAATCGCCTGGCAAAGCTCGTTCCGGAAGGTGTCGAAGGACGTGTCCCCTACCGCGGCTCGGTCGCAATGATTTTGTATCAAATGGTAGGCGGGTTGAAATCCGGTATGGGCTATTGCGGCTGTGCCACCTTACCCGAGCTGCTGCAAAAGACCCGCTTCGTCCGCATCAGTGGTGCCGGCCTGCGCGAAAGCCATGTTCACGACGTGATGATTACGCGAGAAGCTCCAAATTACGCGGCCGAATAGTTCGCACGCATCTCTCCAGAATTGTCATCCCGAGTGAAGTCGAGGGACCTTGTGTTTGCTTGCGTGGCTATTGGCTTCGATGTCAATCGGCAACGAAATCAATACAACGAATCGTACTTCGTAACCACCCACTCGCCGCTGCGGTTGTCGAGAGTCACTGAGAGAAGCTCTTCGTAGTTAGATCCTTCGTTGCGGCGCTTCCCACTGTAGTGCAGGATACGTAACGGAGGCCGGTCTTCCCAATCCACAATCTTCCACGAGAGCAACGGATGCTTCGCCTCGGAGTCGCAGATGAAAGCCGCGTAATGCTTGCGATAGTCCTTTTCCCAGTGAGCCAACTGCTCGTCGCAATGCCCATCGCGCATGGCGCGGAGGAATTCATTGGCCGCTCGCTCAGAGGTGCGGTCGCGCAGAGGATTCAAGTCGATAGAGAGCGGGACCTTGGTTAGCGGATCAACTTCCGGCGACTTCGCCAGCATCGGCGGCTGCCCGTTCAGCCACATCAGGTAAATGAAGAACCCCAGCAGGACCAGAAACCCCGCCCCGGCGGCGATCGCAATTTGGACCTTCGAGAACTTCATCTCAAACAGAGTTTAGCCCGGAAACCCGCAATCACCAGGTTACTTCCGTGACGCAAAGGTGTTCGTACATCCGGACAGTAACCGAGTCTCCAAGCGCAAGCTCACCCGTGCTAACCGCGCAGGGCGCTCGAGGCTGCAAGAATCGTGTAGCGGCGGGCGTCCACGCCCGCCTGCATGCTCGGACTCGTGATATTCCTGGTAATCGCCACCAATGAAACCCGCGCACTACGACGACCCCGTAGCCGCCTATGATCAGCTGGCAGCGCACTACGCCGGCATCAGCCGCAAGCGCGAGCCGTATCTGCGCGGTGTCGAGCACGAAATCATCTCGCGAATTCCGCCGTGCAGCCGCTCTATTCTCGACCTCGGCGCAGGCGACGGCTCCCGCTCCCTCCGCCTTGCCTCCCAATCAGGAATTGAACGAATCGTGCTGGTAGAACCCAGCAAAGAGATGGCGTCCAAATCAGCTGAACATGCCGAGGTCTGGCCCATTCGAGCCGAGAATCTGGACCAGCAATGTATCGAAAATGTGGGGACAGCCGCCCCCGGCTGTCCAGTTGAGCGAAGCTCGACGAGCTCTCCGGACCGGCAAGAAGACCGCGGCTTCGGCGCAAGGAAAGCCGGCAGCTACCACATTTCAGAGCAATTCGACGTCATCACCTGCCTGTCGAACGTACTAGGCCACATCCCCAGCGCAGAAAATCGGCTACGCTCATTGTGCGCTGTTGCCCAGCTACTCAGTCCAAATGGTAAATTCTTCCTGGATGTAACCCATCGCTACAATTTTCGCGCCTACGGCATTGTCCCAACCTGCGGCAGGTGGATTCGTGATCAATTATTTCCGAGTGAGCACAACGGAAACGTGGTCGCGAAATGGACCGTCGACGAATTCAGCATCAGCACCTACGGCCACGTCTTTACACATCGCGAGATCATGTGCCTAACCGCGGCTGCCGGTCTCGAACCGGAGGAACAGATCGTAATCGATTACGAGAATGGAAAAATCCGCCGATTTGGCTTTCAAGGAAACTTGCTCTACGTTTTCCGCCGCAGCTCGCGAATCGATTCATCGAGCGCGCCGCAGACTTCCTGAATCCCAACTTCGGTTAATTCGTTGAAGAACGGCAGCGCAAGCACCCGATCAGCGACGAATTCCGTCTGAGTCAAGCCCGAAGAACCAGGAGAAGGGGTGCCCCATCCTTTCGCGTTCTTTGCGAAAGGGTGGGAGTCCAGTACAGGCTGCCGATGCAGCGGTGCAAAATAGCGCCCTGTCGCAATTCCCCTCCGCAGCATCGATTCGCAAATCCAATCGCGATCTTTCGCATCGAAATGCGCGGCGAGACGGATCGCATAAACAAACCAGCTAATCCGCCCGGTGTTACTCGTGAGCGCAGGACGTTCGACGTCACCAAGGCCCGTGAGTTCGCGATCGTAAATCTGGGCCAGCCTCTGCCGTTTCTCGATGACAGATTCAATCCGCGTAAGCTGGGAAGTCCCCAGCGCGCAATTGATGTCCGAAAGCCGGTAGCTGAATCCGACGTCCGCGTGCTGATACCAATCAAGCGCAGGATCGCGCCCTTGGTTTCGCAGCTGGCGTGCGCGGGTCGCGATCTGCTCGTCGGAAGTGACCAGCACACCGCCTTCCCCGGTTGTGATCTGCTTGTTCGGATAAAACGCGAACAGCCCGGCGTCGCCAAACGTTCCGACCTTGCGCCCGCGCACCTCCGTCCCCAAAGCTTCGCAACTGTCCTCGATAATATGAACCGTGTGGCGCGGGCGCCTCGCCCGCGAACCGCCCTGCCCACCTGCAATCTCTCGCAGGAGATCCACATCCACCGGGAAGCCAAATGTGTGAATCGCAAGAATTAGCCGGGTTCGTTCGCCAATAGCCGCCGCAACCAGATCAGGCTTGATGTTGTAAGTTCCAGGATCGACATCCACGAAAACCGGCTGCAATCTCTCCTGCAACACCACATTCAGCACCGCAGAGAACGCAAACGAGGGCAGAATGACCTCTGCCCCAGGCTCCAGCCCCAATGCCCTCACCGCAATCTGCAACGCGGAGGTGCCCGAATTCACCGCAACCGCGTGCTTGCTTCCTGTGTAACCACAAATGGCCTGCTCGAACTCCTGCAGCTTCGGTCCCATGCTCAGGTACGGGGTACGAAGCGCACTGAGCACAGCCTCCCGATCGGCATCAGTAATCTCCGGCTTAGCAAGTGGAATTCGCGGGCTCATAGAGATTTTGTGCCGCAACATGAGTCGCTCAGGAAGCAGCCAGGCATCGAAAAAGTCCAGCCCCGAACGGGGCGCCATACGTTAGCCCCGGACGTAAGTCCGGGGTAGCGGAGGGGAGTGACCGAGTCCCGTAGGGACGACTCAGGCGTTGTGTGTGGCTAGACGGAGTGTGCATTCTTGAAAAGCAACTTCTCCCCCAGAGGAGTCTTTACCAACATCCTCGTAATAATGTTCGCGGCGCCCCCGTCGCCGTAAGGACTCTCCAGCCCGAGAATCGAGTGCCGGAAATCCGCCGAGAGGGCTTGCTCGATCTTGTCCCGAATGGCCCTACATTCCGCCGGAACATCAATCACGTTGGCCGCGTGCTCACGCCCCATTTGCCGAATCCCCACGTTCGCAGCAGGAACTTCCAGCGACGTGGATTCAATGATGCCGCTACTGGAATTCCCCACCAGCACACCGACATGCTTCAACAAACTCAAATAGGTCTTGTGATCCAGATTCACGAGGACGCGCGAGTGAGGGTGCGTCTCCGCAAAATGTTCCCCCCCGGCGAATCAGTTCTCGGCTGCCGGCATCAGCATTGGGGTAGATCAAAGATCACCGGCTGACGCAACCCTTTGAGCGCAGCAAAAACCTCATCCGCTTCCTCAGTTGTCTTCTTCATCAGGGTAACCGGATGATAAATGCAAAGAACGGCATCTTTCCCGAGTCGCACATCAAGTTTTCGCTCGACCTGCGCTTTGCTCAACAGCCGCTCCCTGCGCAAATGATCGAGCGAAAGGCTACCACTGAACGTAATCCTCCAGGGCTCTTCGCCCATGCTGGCAATGCGCTCAGCAGCACGGCGAGTACAAGCAAAGTGGAGATGACTCAACTTAGTGAGCGCGTTGCGAACGGCATCATCAATCGCGCCAAATGTGATCTCCCCGCCTTCTACGTGAGCGATGGGAATGCGCAGCGCCAACGCCACCGAAGCAGGCGCCAGCATCTCGTACCGGTCGGCAATGATCAGAAGAATGTCGGGCCGCAGACGATCAAGTGCGTCGGCCAGACCGAGTGTGGCGAGTCCAATCGTCTTGGCCATACCTACGTCGGTGTCAGAATCCAATAGGCATTCGACCGATGTGACTCGCTCGCGAGCAATCTCTTTCCCCGTATGCCCAAACCCCGGAGAAAGATGCGGCCCCAGCGCAATCAGCTGCAGCTCGACCGCCGGATGCTGTGCGAGGTCGCGCAGCAGCCAGCGCAGATGCGCATAGTCGGCGCGCGAAGATGTGCCGATTGCAATTTTTCGCTTCAATCGGCCCCAG
>WNGQ01007397.1_pt1 | contig 11770 bp, 13 predicted proteins | sample 5407661 | NCBI WGS metagenome assembly WNGQ01 (sample SAMN13153382, study PRJNA577476) | soil metagenome | isolation source: 60 cm soil or saprolite under Garry oak tree replicate 2 | place: USA:California | collected 2016-06-15
GGACTCCAAGGACCTGCTGAGGCTCGGGCACGGAGGCCTCATCGAGTCGGGGGCCGGCAGGCGGTTTCCGCCTTACTCGTAAGCGATCCTTGGCATCTCGAGGTCGGGCCAGCCGCCGCCGCCCATCGCGGCCAGGTAGGCGTCCACCGATCCGACCAGCGCGTCGAGGCGCAGCCGCCGGTGCACCGGCAGATAAGGACGTAGGTAGCCGGCCCCGCTGCGCCACTTGTTGACCGCGCCGCGCCGGTTGTGGCGTCCGTAGTGCAGGCAGCCGGCCGCGACCTGGATCAGTCCCTTGTAGAAGCCTGCGTCGGGTCCCTTGCGGTCGGGCACCCACTCGTGCTCCCACGCCTCGTGGGCCTCCCAGTACAGGCCCCTGTTAAAAAGGCCGACTCCGATCGAGGGGTCGTCAGCCATTACCCATAATCGGTCTCAAATGACGTCGCCGGCGGCCGAGTACTCGCGGGTCAACCTGTTCAGCGACCCAATCTACCGCTACCTGCGCATCACCAAGGGCGGGCCAGGCGGCGTGCCCGGCGAGGCGTCGGAGCAGGACCTGATCGACGCCGCGTGGCTGCAGCGGTTGCGGCGCATCCACCAGCTGCAGAGCGCGTGGTGGGTGTTCGCGACCGCCGAGCATTCGCGCTTCCAGCACGCGCTTGGCGCGATGCACCTGGCCGGTGACTGGACCCGCCACCTCTACCCGACGCTCGCGTCCGCCCACAGAGACACGCCCTCGATCGCGCTGGTCGAGGAGACCATGCGCATGGCCGGGCTCTTGCACGACGTCGGACACGGCCCGTTCGGCCACTTCTTCGACGAGAACTATCTCGACCGCTGGGACATCGACCACGAGGACCTCGGCCGTGCGATCGTCGGCGGGCCGCTGGCGGAGCTCATCGGATCGCTGGGAGCCTCAACCACCGCCGACTTCGAACCGGGCGCGCGCATCGATCCCCGCTGGGTCGCGTATCTGATCTCGCCGGACGACCTTGCGGGATTCACGGCTCCGGCATGGCTCGCGGCTCTCAAGCCGGCGATGGTCGGCCCGTTCTCCGCGGACAACATGGACTACGTGCCGCGCGATGCGTACATCTGCGGCGTCGCCGCTGGGCCGGTCGACGTTCAGCGCATCCTCCACTACTCGTTCATCTCGGAGCGCGGGCTGACCGTGCACGCGCACGGGGCCGAGGCGCTGTACATGTTCCTCAGCGCGCGGCTGTACCTCTATCACCAGGTCTACTTCCACCGCACCGTGCGGCGAATCGACCTGCAGCTGCGCGAGGTGTTCCGGCCGACGCTGGATGTGCTGCTCGGCGGCAACCCGCTCGAGCGGATGGACGAGTACCAGGCGCTCACCGAGTGGTCGCTCCTTTCCGAGGTCGACCGATGGGCACGCTCCGCTGAGGATTCGGAGCACCGTCGTGCGTGGGCCGACATCGTGGCGCGCAGGTTGAAGTGGAAGCTCGTCTACCAGGGACTCTCTGATGCCCGCGACATCCCCGCCGGCGCGCTGAGCGTCACGCGCGATGGTTTCGCGCGCAGCATCCGCGAGTGCCTGCCCGCGTCGCTGCGCGGCATCGAGTTCGAGGTCGACGTGGCTGCGCAGGAATCGCGCGCGTTCAACCCGATGACGGAGACCGCCGGCATCCTCTTCTACGACCCGCTCGAGAACTCGTTCCAGCAGAGCCGCGTGCTCGATCTCTTCCGCAGGCTGCCGGTGCAGATGTCGCTGTTTCGCATCTTCGCCCGCGACGACGCGCATCGGAAGGAGCTGATCGCCGCGGCCAACCAGGTGCTCAAGCCGGGCTAGCTAGAAGTCGTCTCCACCAAAGTCGTCGCCGTCGTCGCCTCCGCCCATGTCGTCATCACCGCCGAAGTCGTCGCCTCCGTCATCTGACGAGCGGGCGGTGGCGAAGGTCGAGACCAGTCGCTTGAGCTCGGGCTTGCCGCAGTGTGGGCACGCGGGGTCGGGCGAGGAGTAGCTCGGCAGCAGCGAGGAGGATTTCTTGCTGCACGCCGAGCACCGGTACTCGTAGATCGGCATCCCTACGATTATCCGATTGATTTCACTTGCGAACGTGAAGGCCGCAGCCGAGAGAGCGCGTCCCTACGTGCAGCGCACGCCGGTCGTCCCCGTGGAAGGCGCGTACCTGAAGCTCGAGTGCCTGCAGCCCACCGGGAACTTCAAGGTGCGCGGCTTCTTCGCGGCGGCCACCGCGATCCCCAAAGACCGGCTGGCCCAAGGACTCATCACCGTCAGCGCGGGCAACGCAGCCCAGGCGTGCGCTTACGTGGCGCACACGCTCGGCGTTTCCTGCCGCGTCGTGATGTACGAGAACGCGCCTGACGCCAAGATCAACGGCGTCAAGCGCTGGGGGGCGACCCCGATCCTCTTGCCGCGCGACAAGGTGCTGGACTGGCTGGCCAACGAGCGCTGGACGTCCGAGCCGGAAGTCTTCATCCATCCGTTTGCCGAGCCGGCCGTGATTGCCGGCCACGGCGGCGCCGGGCTCGAGATGCTCGAGGACGTGCCGGACCTCGCCCGAGTCGTCGTGCCTGTTGGCGGTGGCGGCCTCATCAGCGGCATCGCATCTGCGATCAAGGGCTCGAAGACTGGCGTCGAGGTGATCGGCGTGCAGTCCGACGGCTACGCGCTGTGGACCAAGGCCTTCGAGGCGGGCGGGCCTGTCAGCGTCACACCCAACACCATCGCCGACGGCACGACCGCGCCGTTCGACCCGCGCAACTTCGAGCTGTTGAAGAAGTGTGTCGATCGCTGGATCACCGTGCCCGAGCCGCGGCTGCGCGTCGCGATCCCGGAGCTCGCCTCAGCGGCCAAGGTGGTCGCCGAAGGCGCGGGCGCCCTGGCCTACGCGGCGCTCGAGCAGCTGCAGCCGGGACCGGTGACCGTCGCCGTCGTCAGCGGTGGCAACATCGACAGCCAGCTGCTCGCGAGCCTGCTCAGTTGACTATGTCGGAGCAGATCTTCAGCGCGGATTGAACGTCCTGCGACGTGATGCCCTCATGCGTCACGAACCGCACCGTGTGCTCGTCGGTCGCGCCGCCAAGCAGGTCTCGCTTGCGGCACTCGTCCTCGAACCCCAGCCCGGTCATTCCCTTCACGTCGAAGTACACGAGGTTCGTCTCGACGCGCGACAGGTCGCACGTGATGCCCGGGAGCTCGGCCAGGCCCTCCGCGAGCGTGCGCGCGTTCGCGTGGTCGTCGGCCAGCCGGTCGACCATCGACTCCAGCGCCACCACGCCGGCCGCCGCAAGCACGCCGGCCTGGCGCATGCCGCCGCCCAATCGCTTGCGCCACCGCCGCGCCTCGTCGACCGTCTCCTTGCTGCCGAGGAACACGCTCCCGGCCGGACAGCCGAGGCCCTTCGACAGGCAGAAGGTCAGCGTGTCGCAGCACGCGGCGATCTCGGCGACGTCGATTCCCTGCGCGACCGCCGCGTTGAAGACCCGCGCGCCGTCGAGGTGCACGCGCAGCCCAAGCTCGTGCGCAGCCTTGTAGGCGGCGCGCAGATCCTCGAGCGGCCAAACCACGCCACCGTGGCGGTTCTGCGTGTCCTCGAAGCTGACCGCGGCGGTCAGCGCGTAATGGTAGTCGTCCCTTGGGTTGGTCGCGGCCCGGATCTGCTGCGGCGACATCACCCCGCGGGTCGTGGCGACCGGGTGGACCTGGACGCCGCTGATGGCCGCGCTGCCTGCCCCCTCATAGATGTAGACGTGAGAGTCGGCGTCCGCGATCAGCTCCTGTCCGTGCTGAGCATTCACCGCGACACCGAGGATGTTGCCCATGGTCCCGCTCGAGACGAAGACCGCCGCCTCCTTGCCCAGGCGCTCCATGGACATCTCTTCGAGCTTCTTGACCATCGGGTCGTCGCCGAACACGTCGTCGCCGAGGGGCGAGTTCACCATGGCATGACGCATCTCTGGCGTCGGCTTGGTCACCGTGTCGGAGCGAAGGTCGATCACCGCCACGCGTCTACTGTATCCGCGCGGTGAAAGCGGATCTGATCCTCGCGGGCGGCGTCGTGCGCACGCTGGGCCGCGGCGGCCTGAAAACGTGCACGCACCTGGCGGTCGCGGGCGGCCGCGTTCTGGCGGCCGGCGGTGCCAGGCTGATGGATCTCCGAGGCCCACGCACGCGGGTCGTGGCGTTGCGCGGCGCGGCCGTCCTGCCCGGATTCAACGACGCGCACGCGCACGTCGTCTACTACGGACTCACGCGGTTCGGCGCGGACCTGGGACCGGCCAGGGATGTGGCGGAGATCATCGAGCGGCTGCGTGCGCACGGCCGCCGCCTTCGGTCTGGCGAATGGCAGCAGGGCATGGGCTATCGCGCGAGCGCGCTGGCCGAGAGGCGTTCGCCGCACCGCCTCGAGCTCGACGAGGCAACCGGCTCGCGTCCGGCTTTCATCGATGAGCGAGGCGGTCACTCGCGTGTCGCCAACAGCGCTGCGCTGCGGGCGGCCGGAATCACCGCGGCGACGCCTGATCCGGCCGGCGGCCGCATCGGTCACGACGCAGACGGCACGCCGAACGGCCTGCTGCAGGAGTCGGCGATGCGGATGGTCGCCGACGTTCAGCCTCTGCCGGATCGCACGCGCCGCAGCCAGGCCATCCTGCTGGCGCAGAAGCTGCTTCTGTCTCGAGGCATAACGTCGGTCGGCGCCGCGGTCAACCGCGGCTTCGCCGACGACCTGTTCTGCTACGAGCGGCTCGCGATGGACGGCGAGCTCCACATGCGCGTCAACGAGTTCCTGTCGTGGGAGCTGCTCGACGCCGCATCGAGTCTTGGCGTGCACGCAGGCTTCGGCGGCAAGGTCGTCCGCGCGGGTCCGATCAAGGTGTTCATCGACGGTGGCGCCGAGCGCGTGGTGATGCGCTCTGGTGGAGGCATGTGGCGAACGCCTCCTCACGAGCTCAACGCAGTGGTCAAGCGAGCCTCCGACGTGGGCCTGCAGGTGGCCGCTCATGCCATCGGGGACGGCGCGATCGAGGCGATGTGCGACGCGGTCGAAGCGGCGGGCGCACGCGGCATGCGCCATCGCGTGGAGCACTGCACCATCTGCCCGCGCGACCTCCGGCGGCGCCTGGCGCGATTGCGCATGGTCGCGGTGATGCAGCCGCTTGCGCTGCGCGCGCCTCGTGTCGCGCCGGGCGTGTTTCCCGAGGTCGCCCGCGAAGACTTCGCTCCACATCGCGCGCTGGTGCGCGCCGGCGTGCCCATCGCATTCAGCTCGGACCTGCCGGTCACGCCCGACCCGAATCCGTGGGCGGGCATCCGGGCCGCCGTCGAGGATGAGATCAACGGCATCAGCGTCCTCGGCGCACTCCGGGCTTATACAGAGGGCGGCGCGTATGCGACCTTCGAGGAAGCGGTCAAAGGCACGCTCGACCCGGGCATGCTGGCCGACCTCCAGGTCTATGCGGCCGACCCGCTGGCTGGGCCCGAAACCGGCTGGGACGGACTCCGTCCGCAGGCCGTGCTGCTGGGAGGAGTCCTGGTATCGGGCTCCCTCTAGCTCCCGCCCAGGCCCATCGGCCCGACCGGCGTCTCGGGCACCGCGGGCGGAGCCATCACAACCGGCGGCGGCGGCGTTGCCCGGCGCGGGCTTCGACGTGCGGCTGGCTTGCGCGCGGCGGGCTTGCGCGCGGCGAGCTTACGCGCGGCAGGCTTGCGCGCGGCGGGCTTGCGCTTGGCGGTTGTCGCGCGCCGCGTTGCGGTCGGGCGCGTCGTGGTGGTGCGTCGCGGAGCCGTGCCGCGTGTGGCCGCGGCCGCGCGCTTGCTGAGCGTCCGGGCCAGGCCCTCGACCTGCTTGCTCAGGCCGCTGAACCGCTTGAGCGCGCGGTCGATCTCGCCTGGTGCGGTGGCCTTGTTGACGCGCGCGCGAACGTCCTTGACCGTCGCGTCAAATCTCTTCTGTCCGTCTTTGATGCCTCGCTCGATCTGCCGCCGCAGGTCGGGAGGAATTCGCTTCTCGGCCTGGCGAAGCGCGGTCCTGCCGGCCTTCACGGCCTGGTTGAGTCGGGATCGAGATGGCGTTCGTCGTCGGGCTGGCATAAGAAACCTCCTGGTGTCGATCCCTATAACGCAGCGCGTTAGAATCGGCCCAACAATGTCACCCGGGCCTGAACGTCACCTTATCAAGAAGTACGCGAACCGCAAGCTCTACGACACCCGCACGAGCCAGTACGTGACGCTTGACGGAATCGCGGACCTGGTTCGCGCCGGTCACGACATCCGCGTCGTGGACCGCGACACCGGCAATGACATCACGCAGGTCGTGCTGTCGCAGATCGTCCTGACGCAAGAGAAGCGCGGGCCACAGCGCCTGGTCGACGCAGGCACTGATGCCATCCATGAGCGCGGCCAGGCCCTTCTCGACTACGTACGCAAGACGCTCAACGTGCCCGGCGACCTGGTGTCGGAGGTCGAGAAGCGCCGTGGCAATCTCGAGGGGATGGTCGATGAGGCCATCGAGCGCACGCTGCAGCGCCTGAAGCTGCCGACCCGCCGCGACGTCGACCGCCTCAACGAGCGCATCGACAAGCTTTCGGCGGAGCTCAAGCGATCGAACGGACGCGCGCCGAAAGCGGCTACGGCACCCCGTAAACGAAGGGCCGCTCGGTAATCACCGCCCGGATCACGATGTCCGACTCGACGCGATAGGTCGCCTGACGCACGCGCCGGTCGCTGCGCAGCTGCTGCGTCATCGCGTCAGCGGTCTCGGCGAGGCGGTTGGTGTCCCCGATCGCGACGATGGTCCACGGCGGCGGCGTGAGAGTGCCGCCGACCGTGACGCCGCCCGCGGTTTGCACGATCGGCACACCGGCCACGACGCGCTGATCGTTCACGGCCAGCGCCTCGCCACCACCCCCCGCAAGGTTGTTCAGCGCGTCCTGAAGGTCGAGCGCCGTCAGTCCGGATGCGTCAATCACAAGCACCACGCCGGGCCCGTGAACCGGCACCAGGCCTTCGAGGATGCGCAGCTGGCCCAGCTCCGCTTGCAGCGCCAGGTCCGCGGCTGCGCTTCCGCCTGAATGCAGTTGCGACCGCCGCTGGGTGAGGTCGTTGATCTGGGCCTCGAGCTCGTCGTTTGACCGGCTCAGCTGGTCGATCGAGAAGGCGAGCGTCGCGGGATCGGCCTGGACCAGGCTCCTCTCCACCTCCGCCTGACTGCGCAGCTGCACGGTCGCCACAAGCGCCACCAGCAGCGCGATGAGCCACACGGCCACCGGGCCCGCCGACGAGCGCGAGCGCCGTCGAGGTCGGCGCGAGCTAGGCCGGGCCGACATGGGGCGCCTCCAGGCTCCCGTCGAAAGCGGGCAGCGATTCATCTGGCGCTCCCCTCACGCCAAGGGTGAGCTGGAACTGGATCTCCCTGATCCGTAGGCTCGGCAGGCTGTTGGAGTCGCCGAGCGCGCCTTCCATGCTGTTGCGGTCGCCGACCGCGACGATCTTGATCGGGGAGAACAGCGGCGGCCCCTGGTCGACGATGACCTCGCCTTCCGACCCGCTGAAGGCGCTCAACGGGGTGATGCGCCGGCCGCTCACCGCCACTCCTTCAGCTCCTGACGCGAAAAGGAGATTGACCAGGTCCTGGACGTCCTGGTACGTGATCAGGTTGCGGTTCTGGCCGGAGGGATCCGAGCCGGGCGGACCGCTGGTCAGGTCCACCTCCACACCTGGCCCATGCAGAGGTGTCAGGCCGGCGTGGGCGCGCAGGTCGGCCACCCGGTTCTTCAAACCCTGCGTCGCTTGCGACTGGCTTGCGGCCTGCGCCTCGAGCGCGTCGATCTCGGCGCGGAGGGCCTCGATCTTGGCCCGGTCGGCCTGGTTCGTCCGCTCGAGGTCCTGGACGCTGCGGATGAGGGCCTGGTTGCGTCCGACCTGATTGGATGGAGTCAGCAGCTGCGCCTTGACCTGGCCCGCCAGCAGGAAACCGACCGCCAGCGCGACCAGCGCCACGAGCGCAGTGCTGAGAGGTTGAGCGCGCCCCATCCCGCGTCAATTCTGGGGGGTTGCTTTAGAGCATTGAGTGGCCTCTGGAGTATTGTGGCTTGGCACGCATGGCGGTCGAAACGAGGGTGTCGGCTTACGAGACCGCCCAGCGGCGTTTTGACGCCGCTGCCGATGTGATCGACCTCTCCGACGACACCCGGCGCACGCTCCGCGAGGTCAAGCGCGAGCTCACTGTGCACTTCCCGGTGCGCATGGATGACGGCTCGGTGCACGTCTTCACAGGCTGGCGCGTGCAGCACAACATCAGCCGAGGCCCGGCGAAGGGCGGCATCCGTTACCACCCCGATGTCAGCCTCGAGCTCGTCAAGGCGCTGGCGATGCTGATGACCTGGAAGTGCGCCGCGGTCGGCATTCCGTACGGCGGTTCCAAGGGTGCGGTTCGGGTCGACCCGACCAAGCTTTCGCTCACCGAGCTCGAGCACCTCACGCGTCGATACGCCACGGAGATCGCGCTCTTGATCGGCCCTGAGAAGGACATCCCGGCACCTGACATGGGCACGAGCCCGCAGGTGATGGCGTGGATCATGGACACGATCTCGATGCACGCAGGTCACTCGGTCACCGCGTCGGTGACCGGCAAGCCCGTCGACGTCGGCGGGTCCGAGGGCCGCGTCGACGCGCCAGGCCGAGGGGCCACGTACCTGACGCTCGAGGCGCTGAAGTACCTCCATTTCGAGGACCAGACGCCGACCGTCGCCATCCAGGGCTACGGCAAGGTCGGCCGGTCGGCGGCGCGCCTGCTGTCGGAGGCCGGGCTGAGCATCGTCGCCATCGGCGACTCCAAGGGCGCGGTGCACAACCCGAAAGGTCTCGACCTGAACGCTCTGGAGGAGCACCGGCAGGTGCGCGGCAGCGTGACGGGATTCAAGAAGGCAGACGCCATCGGAAACGATCAGCTGCTCGAGCTGCCGGTGACCGTGCTCGTGCCGGCCGCCATCGAGAACCAGGTCACCGAGGAGAACGCAAGCCGCATTCGGGCGCGGCTCATCACCGAAGGCGCCAACGCCGCCATCAGCCCCGGGGCCGACCCCATCCTCCACGAGCGCGGCATCTTCGTGGTGCCCGACATCATCGCCAACGCCGGCGGCGTGATCGTGTCCTACTTCGAGTGGGTGCAGGACCTGCAGGCCTTCTTCTGGGAGGAGGAGGAGATCAACACCAAGCTGCACCACGTGATCACGCGCGCGTTCTACGAGATCCTCCACACGTCGGTGAACAAGCACATCGACATGCGGCTTGCGGCGTACGTGCTGGCCGTGCAGCGTGTGGCCAATGCCACGACGGTGAGGGGAATCTACCCATAATCGGGGGGTGACCCCAGCGTTTCCTTCGCGTGTCCTGATCACGGGTGTATCCAATCCGCTGGGCGCCGAGGTCGCTCGCCGCCTCGCGCCGCAGGTGCCGTGGCTTTTCGGCTGCGACGTGGACGATCCGGTCTCGGCCAACGAGGACATGGACTTCGTGCACGCCGACATGCGCCAGTCCGTGATCGGCAAGCTCGTGCGCCGGTTGCGCATCGATACCGTCGTCCACCTGGCGGTGATCGTCGACTCGGGTCGCGGGGATCGCGCGACTCACGAGACCAACGTCATCGGCACGATGAACGTGCTCGCGGGCTGCGCGGGACCTTCGAGCTCGGTGAAGCGACTGGTGGTCAAGTCGAGCCAGGCCGTGTACGGCGCGAGGCCCGACTATCCATCTGTGCTGGCCGAGGAGATGGCGTCACTCAGCCGGGGCGAGTCGTTGATCACGCGCGACTTGATCGAGCTCGAGCAGCTGTCGCACGACTTCGCCCTGCGCAACCCCGAGTGCCGCGTCGCCCGCATGCGTCTCGGCTATAGGGTCACCCGCGAGACGTCGCTCGGTCGCTATCTTTCGCAGCCGCTCATACCGACATTCGCCGGCTTCGACCCGCGCATTCAGCTGCTGGCCGAAGAGGACGCCGCCGAGGCCATCGCGCTCGCCGCCCTGGGCAAACAGGAGGGTGCGTTCAATGTCGCGGGCGACGGCGTGGTGCTGCTGAGCCAAGCCATTGCGATCATGGGCGCGCGGTCCGTCCCGGTGCTACCGCCGTACGCAGGCTGGGCGTCGCGCATGGCGATCCGCTCCACGACCGGCGTGCGCTTGCCCTCGCACCTCGCGGAGGTCCTGATGTTCGGCTCGGTGGTCGATTGCGCGCGGCTGCACCAGGAGTTTGCGTGGAAGCCTGCGCACTCCAGCCGCGCCGCCATCGACCTTTTCGCGCACGGAAAGTCGGAGGAGGTCATCGAGGCGCCATCGCCTCCGCAGGAGTACGAGCTGCAGCGCTACCTGCAGCGCCGCAAGCGTGAGCGCCATCACGGAGCAGGGCATGCGGCCCTGACGGCAGGACGTTGAGCCGCGACACGGTTGCCGTCTACACGGACGCGCCGCGCGTGCGCCGTCGTCACAGCCGGGACGCGAAGGTGGTGACGCCCGCGCCTGGCTTGCGGATGCCGCGCGCAGTGCGGCGGCTGCGGCGCAACGCGCCGATGTACGCGATCCAGGGATTGAGCGAGCTGTCCACGCGCCTGCGCGAACTCACCGGGCGCGAAATCATCGACATGAACCGCGTGATGGAGCTCGTGCAGTTCGCATATCAGCAGCAGCAGCTCGCCAGGCGCGGAACCAACTACGTCGTCGACGACTTCGGATTCGACGCCGAGTGGACGGAGTCGTTCCTGCCCATCTTCAAGGCGCTGTATCGCGACTACTGGCGCGTCGAGACGAGCGGCATGGAGCACGTGCCCTCGAGCGGGCGGACGCTGCTGGTCGCCAATCACGCCGGCGTGCTGCCCTGGGACGGCACGATGATCAAGACCGCGCTTTTCGTGGAGCATCCCCACCCGCGCCACGCGCGTGCTTTGGTGGCGAGCCTCTTCATGGGCATGCCCTTCCTCAGCTGGTTCCTGCGCCGCACCGGCCAGACGGTCGGCCATCCAGACGACACGCGCCGCCTGCTCGAGCGTGACCAGCTGGTCCTGGTTTTCCCCGAAGGCGTGCGAGGCACCGGCAAGCTGTACGCGGACCGGTACAAGCTGCGGCGGTTCGGCCGCGGCGGGTTCGTGTCCACCGCGATCAGGGCGGGCGCGCCGATCGTCCCCGTGTCGGTCGTCGGCGCCGAGGAGATCTACCCGATGATCGCCGACGTTCCGGCGCTGGCCAAGCTGATGGGCTTGCCCTACTTCCCGGTCACGCCTTTCTGGCCATGGCTCGGGCCGCTCGGCATGATTCCGCTGCCGAGCAAATGGCGCATCCAGTTCCACGAGCCCGTCCACGTGGAGGTGCATCCGCCCGAGGCCGCGGACGACCAGAACCTGGTCATGGCGCTCTCAGACGAGGTGCGCGACACCATCCAGCGGGGCGTGTACGACAACCTGAAGCTGCGCCGAGGCGTGTTCCTCTAACTCGGCGGCGCGAACGACCGCCAAACCCCTCGTTTGTATACAACAGCGCGTTTCCCGGCCGGAATTTCGCGCGTTTGTATACAAACCGCGACGAGGCGTGTTCTTAACAACCGGCGTTGTGCGGCACCGGCCGTCCATCGATGCTCTGGTCATGGGCAAAATGCCGGCAATTCCGCGGGCTTTGTCACGCGGCGCGTTCACGCTGTCGGATGCGCGTCGTCACGGGCTCGACAGGTGGAACCTGCAGGGCCTCTCGTGGAGGCGACTCGGGCCGCAGACGTATGCATTGGCGCGTCTCAATGAA
>WNGQ01009802.1_pt1 | contig 11770 bp, 18 predicted proteins | sample 5407661 | NCBI WGS metagenome assembly WNGQ01 (sample SAMN13153382, study PRJNA577476) | soil metagenome | isolation source: 60 cm soil or saprolite under Garry oak tree replicate 2 | place: USA:California | collected 2016-06-15
GGATGGGCAACCGTCGTGATGGGCGGTACCCTCGCGGCCGCCGGGTTCGCCACTGGCCTTTTCGCCTTCAGGGCCGGGCCGCGGGACGGCAGCCTCTTGGCCCTGCTGGGAAGCGGCGCCGTGTACGGCGGGATCGCCGTCGCTTTTGTCGGTGGTCGCCGTTTGGGCCACGACAACCTTCTCTGGCGAATGACCAAGAGATTCCCCGTCCAGACGGTCTTCGCCTTGTCGCTCTCCCTGGTGGTGGTGTACTTCGCTCGGTCCGCGGAATGGGCGGCGGCGGCGCCGTGGCGAGAGCCGCCTCGGTACGCGTATCGAGGGCTTCGGGCTATCGGAGTCACCAACCGGCCGGCCGTGGTCCTCACGGGTGTGATCGCCGTGCCGTGGGTGTATCTCGTCGGCCAGCTCTACCTACGCTTCCTATGGTTCTTGAGGGACCTCCTGGGAGCGGGCCCGATCGTGTCCACGGCCGAGATGGCGTTAGGCATGGAGGATTCAGATCCAGCCGACTCGTCACCCTCCCACCCCGGCGACAAGGGAGACCCAGGCATGGTCTCCGAGAAAGGAGCGGGGGAGTAGCGCGTCGCCCACATCTCGTGGAGCTGAACCGGTCGACCGTTCGGCTGTGCGTGTTGATGCCCGAGCCGGGATCGAGCCGGTATGGCCAGACCCTACCGCGGGCGCCTACTCGATCACCAGGGAGGAGCCGTCCTCGGCGACGAGCACCCGGGCCCAGTCGGTCGTCCCGGCGTTGAACACCGTCCCCCCGATCTGTCCGGACGGCGGCTCCAGGAGCCCCAGGCTGGCCGGTCCCGTCCCGGACGGCCTGTCACATTGGCCGGCCGGGGTGCAGAGCGTTCCCTCGTGTCCCCAGTCCACCTGGGCCTGAGACCCGGGAAGGACCTCGAAACCCCGGTGCATCTGGTCGCGGCAGTCGCGCTCCCCGAACTCGGCCAGGATCTGGGGGCGCCGATCTCGGACGTAGAGTTTCACCCGCTCGTAGGAGCCCGAAGTGGTGAGGCTCACCCACCAGGCGCTCGTAGGCGGTGAAGGCAGCCATCCGGCCCTGGCTCCGCCGGAGCCAGGAGTCGATCACATCCCGGTAGGGGTCGATGAGCTTGGGCCGGGGCGGGCGGGGTCCGTAGGCAGGCGGCAGCGCCCTGTCCTGGCCGAAGTACTTCTTCACGGTGCGGGGTCGCAACCGGCCAGCCGGGCGATCTCGGTCCAGCCCACGCCGGCCTGAGCCAGCGGCTTGTACGAAAGCAGGTCCATCCAGTCCTCCTGCGGCATCATTGGGCTGCGGCTGGGAGATCGCATCAGGTCCAGACGCCAACATTTGGTTTACGGACTGGTGCGAGGGTGCGATCGCGAAGTTTATCCTTCACTAACCCCACCCGGATCCGGTCGGAGGTCGGAGCCGACCGAGGGGGCTCCCGGCCAGTGCGCGGTGTCTACCCACCGAGAGCTTCCCTATAGCGCTTCTCCAGCCGGCGCACACTCGTGCTAACTACAGATCGGGTCCGTGGGCTCGGGGGCGCCGCCGATCGCGGCGGGCTTCTTTTCGAACCAGGTATAGAGAGTGGCGCTCTGACGAAGAGTGAGCGCTTCCAGCTCCACGCTTTGCTCGGGGGCTGGTACTACAAGTCCGGCAACGGCATGCTACTCGCCCCAGATAGCCGGAACATCTTCTTCAAGGCGAGACACAACCTCACTTGTCCTACGTCTGATTTGGATCCACCCAAGCTGCTGCATTCCTTCCCTGACCTATCTGAGGACCAACAGCGTGGGTGCCTTTCGATCCGCCAGCTGTCTCTCCTTCGGACGCAGTTGAAGGGGGACCTAGCAATCTACGGGCCCGCTTATCTCTCCGGACTTCGTGCTCACGAGTTCCAGTTCCTTGCCGCCTGCAAGGTCCATTCGCACCGGCAACCTTGGCGAAGCCTGATGGGGAGGGTGGAAGCGAATTCTTCGCCGCTATCAGCTTCAGGAGGAGACCTAATGGGAGGGCAAAGCCCCGATCTTGAGATCGGACGGAGTTAGAGGCCTCGAAACGTAACGCTTGTGCGCTCGTGAACGGCTCCGCGGGCCGAGGGGACGCAGACAGTCGGACTTCCCGTGGCTGGATGGAGTTAGGGGCTTGGAAGACGTAACGCTCGGCCTGGCGGCTCCTCGGCTGAGACCGGTGCCTCCAGTTGCTTGCCTGCATGGAAGTTAGAGGCCCAGGAAACGTAACGGTCCTTGGAAGGCTCCAAGGATCGGGCTTTGCGCCTGGGGGCTCTCCGACTCCTTGTCGATGGAGAGAGGCCACGAACCGTAACGGTCGTTCTGCGGACCCCGCCCCATCCAATTCCTGCGTCCGAGCTTCGTCGGACCCCTCTGCTGGTCGCTCGTCATCCTTCCTAGCGCAACCATTGGTTCAAAATGGCGAGTACCGGTATCCGATTCTGTAACCGGAGGGAGGGAGATCACCATGCCTGAAGTGGTAGCGGCCCGTCCAGGGCGGCTGCAAGACTTCGCTGTCGGGGTCGCAAGTAATCTGCTGTCGGCCGCGGTCATCTACTTAGTGGGCCTCGCGGCTGGCGTCATCAAGGGCAAGGAGAGCGGCAAGGCGGCACCCGTCGCGGTCGCGATCGTGGTGGCTGCCGTTGCCGTCGTGCCGATATTCTATGTTCAAGCTCGCATGGCGATGGAGAGAGATAGGTCAGCTAGGCGCCGTTACATGGGTCTCTACATCGGTCTGAGCTACCTAGCAGTTGGGGGTGTGGTCGCCGTGGTGTTCCTTCTGCATCGGTATTACAGCTGGCACACCGTCGCTTGGATGACGGCGGCAATCTTCTACGCGTGCGCGATCCCTGGCTCCACTTGGGGCGTCTTGAAACGGCGTCAACGCGGTCTGCCTTCTTCGAATTCGGAGGAAGGTCAGACTCGGTCGCCCGCCTAGTCGGGGACTTCGTCGTCATTGACGACTTCACCGCAGCCCTACACGGTGACGATCCTCCTCTGGGTCACCTGCCGATCCGGGAGGACAGGTCCTGGTTAGGCTAGACACCCCGGTGCCTGGCGGGTCGGGGACGGCCCTCTGATCATGGTGGGTGCTGGAGGGGGCGGCCCGTGGTGCTTCTGGCTGGCGGGGGCGTAGCAAGGATCACCGAACCCGACCACCCCACCCTCAGCCGGCCAGGCGCGGAGGCGCTCGGAGCACCGCACCATGAGGGCGACGGATTCGGCCCCAGCACCAGCTCCCGGATGCCGCTCGGGGGGAAGGAGACCACCCGGTTCTGCCCCGGCTCCAGCTGGTAGCGAAGTTGTGGGAGAACTGGACTCGAAGACGAGGCTGCCTCGGCGATCCGGCACCTGCGGCGCGTCCTTAGCCAGCTGGTCATCGAGTTGCGCGACGGCCGGAAGTTCCGCACAGTCCGGTTAGGATGGGGATCGAGCGAGTGGAGCGCCGCGTCCAGCGCCGACTGGCCCGACTCCCCATTGGTGCCCGTCGGGACCTGTTGCATGCTCTGGGCTCGTCCCTGGAGGTGCGGGCCGACCTCATCCGACGGGCCCACGAGCGGCCCGAGGGCCGGGAACTGGCCGAGATCCTGATGGACCTTGAAGCCGAGCCCCTGCTCAGGCTGGACGTGCTCGAGGCCCTCAAGGACTCCGTCCCACTCAGGTGAATCGTTCCGGGTTTCTTGGAGGCTCCAACTCGTGAGAGGTTGGAGCCATGACACGATGAAGCAGGTACCCGCAGGAGGTCCGTGAGCGGGCCGTACGGATGGTGTTCGAGCACCAGGAGGAGCACCCCTCCCAGTGGGCCGCGATCACCTCGATCGCCGTGAAGTTCGGGGTCTCATCGGAGACGCTCCGTAAGTGGGTCCGTCGCGCCGAGATCGACGGGGGCCACCGTCCGGGCCTGACCACCGAGGAACGCGAGCGGTTGAAGGTGCTGGAGCGAGAGAACCGAGAACTCCGCCGGGCCAACGAGATCCTCAAGTCCGCGGCGGCTTTCTTCGGGGCGGAGCTCGACCGCCGACCCACGAGATGATCGCTTACATCGCCGAGTACAAGGACTCCTACGGGGTCGAGCCGATCTGCGCGCTGCTGCCGATCGCCCCGTCCACCTACTACGATGCCAAGCACCGGCCGCCATCGGCCAGAGCGCTCCGGGACGCCGAGCTGAAGCCAGAGATCGCTCGGATCCACGCCGAGAACTTCGGGGTCTACGGCGCCGAAAAGGTGTGGCGGCAGCTGAGGCGCGAAAGGATCCCCGCGGCCCGATGCACGGTGGAACGGCTGATGCGTGACCTGGGCCTTCGTGGTGTGGTCCGGGGGAAGACCCGACGGACCACCACCCCCGACGAGGCCGCACCACGGCCGGCCGACTTGGTGGAACGCAACTTCTCCGCGACGCGGCCCAACCAGCTGTGGGTCGCCGACCTGTCCTACGTGGCGACCTGGTCGGGCTTCGTCTACGCCTCGTTCGTCATCGACGCGTACAGCCGGTTCATCGTGGGCTGGCAGACCTCCCGGTCGCTCCGGACCGATCTCGCCCTGGACGCCCTGGAGATGGCCATCTGGTCCCGCCGGGAGCGGCTCGACGGGCTCGTCCATCACAGCGACAGGGGTTCTCAATACCTCGCCATTCGCTACACCGAGCGCCTGGCGGAGGCCGGGGCCGTGACCTCGGTGGGGAGCCGCGGCGACTCCTACGACAACGCTCTGGCCGAGACGATCATCGGGCTGTACAAGACCGAGCTCATCCGTCGTCACGGGCCCTGGAAGGGCATCGACGACGTCGAGTACGCCACTTTGGAGTGGGTCGACTGGTTCAACCATCGGCGGCTCCTCGAACCGATCGGCCACGTCCCGCCGGCGGAGTTCGAGGCTGCCTATTACGGAGAGGAGGTCCTCAACTACACTCCGGGACTCAAGCAATCGAGCCTTCGGTGAACCCGGAACGATTCAATTCCTGGTGAGGCGACCGGAGAGAGCTACGAGGACATCTTGACATGAGGCGACATGGCGCCGGGCGAGGACACCCCTTGGCTGATCTTGCGTAGCTCATGCGAGGCGGTGTAGAAAGCGTCGGTGAGCTCGGAGACGAAGGCAGACGACCTAGCCTCTCTCATCGTAGCCATTGCCGCCGCCATGCTGAACGCGGCAAAGACAGGGGCCGACATTCATTCGAAGTCGGCCAGCATGCCCAAGCACACGCGAGGGCGAGCTCAGAGTATCGCCTACGGACTTGCAGATGATCTGCGCCGGCTCGAGGCTGAGATCGCGGTCTTCCAAGATGTGATCGTTTCAGCTCAACTGCCTGAAGGAGGGCGATTCAGCCTTGATAGTCGCACGTTCCTCACAAAGCCCGCGTTCGAAAGATACAAGCACTCATCTGGCGTCATCCTCGATCTCCTTCATCGACTTCAGAAAGCTGCTCTTCAACTGGAGGGCATTGCCCCCCATGTATACGGTCCTGACGCGTTCCAGGCGCAGGGGCTCGTCGAAGCGGTGATCGCGGATGTTCGTAGGGTCCTTCGCGAGGAAGATGCGACACTTGGGGAAGTCCTTTCGCGACTGCTGTCGATCGTCGGCGAGGTTTCGAAGCTTCTGGACAGCTTGACCGACCAGCTTCGAGAAGAGCCCCAATCGCACACCGAGCCGTCCTGACCCTTAGGTCAGGACTTTGAGGAGGGGAGTCAAGTTGGGCCACACTTCCATAGTGGTGGATCATCTTCCGAGGTTCGCGAGGAGAGACCCCTTGCTGCGCCGCCGCCCCTTCCAGTGGTGCTCGAACTCGTTCAGGACGTTCCTCGGCACGCAGGGGCCAGGGGGACCCTCCTCCAGCCATCGGTGTCGGCGCCCCACACTGAGGGCAGCCCTTAGGCCGCCGTGCAGACGCGCCTCAGGAGCCCCTCGATGGTGCCGCCGCTCCTGGCCGTCCACACCCCGCCGACCCTGAGTCCGTCTACTGTAAGGACTGCCGTGTCGAGTCCGACGTCCCGGTGCAGATGACACGGGCGGCGTTCGACCCCTCCTCGATTCGCGGCAGCACGTACGAGGGCCCGCATTGCGGACCCGCCCGGAGGTACGACAAGCGGGATCCCTTTTCCGGTAGTCGTAGCCAGCTTACTGCCGCCCTTCCCCCGACGGTGGAATGTGAGGATTGCATGGCCAGCCCCTCGGCGCGGGGGCCGGTCCAGCGATCTACGAGGGAGCGCGATCTCATCAGGACCGGCGGCGGGAGTTGACGAAGTTGGGAGTGGAAGGTCCCCAAAACAACTCTGACCACCAGGAGCCGGCACCACTTTCGGACCAAATGGACTGCTGCCGGAAGTCCCGGCCGTGACACTCTCCTGTCTACCATCGCGCCATGGCCACCTCCTTTCGCTCACAGGGGGCTTGAGCGACGAAGGCGTTGGCGTTTGTCTCGCACATGTATCGGACAACGGTAACAGGTACTCGATCGTCGGCAGCCGCAGATGCCTCGATCTCGAGTACAACGAAGCTGTTTCCGCGCCTGCTTTGACTGGCAGTCCCGGCGATGCACTGCATTAATCCGCCGTCTGGCTCACCTACGTCCTGGTCATGCTCATGGCCACAGAGTGCGAGGCCGAAACTCAGATCACGGAGCCGTTCCTCCACCTCGAAACGATTCTCTAGCATCATTACCCGACGTCTGGGAGTTGGGGGCCTAATCGGGTGATGAAGGACCGCGATGCGCAGACATGCGACTGCCGGCGAATTGCGGTCATCCTGCTCATCCTTTGTGACAACAGCCTCGAGAGCGTTCAATGCGGCTGGCGGGACTCGCCCACAGGCCAGAACATTGGCCCCGCCGGCGATGGTCGAATCGACAAGTAAATCCGCACCCGGAGGCTTCCAAGGTCTGCGTAGTACTCGGGCCCGACGAGAGTGCGGGGTGCGTGCGGCGGCCCCATGTCGTCCATGACCTGCTGCTTCGAGTGAGTGCCCCTTATGAATCCTCGCGCTAGCCCACCGTCCCAAACGTCGTGGTTTCCGAGCACGTGGCTGAAGCCGGCAATACCATATCCAAGCCCGGCGCGGAGTCGCGCGAGCCTGGTCTCCAGGTAGGTCAAGCCGAGCTCGATCTCTTCCCGGCTCCCAAGCGTCGTCAAGTCACCGGAAGCGACGCAATGAAGCAGCCAACCGTCGGTCGACGAGGTAAACGCTTGCCGGCCAGCATGTTGAGCCAGGCGCCGCAGCGTGTCATCGGTGGCCGCTGCCAACCCGCGGAACAACCTGCCGCGCACTCTCTTCCACAGGGCGGAAGAGCCGATGTGCAGGTCCGAGACATGGACAAGTCGGAGGCCGCTTGCCGCCATCAGACCCCCACGGGCTGCTGGCGAGGGCCAAGTTTTCGTCGTTGTTGGAGGAGACCTGCTGCGAGAGCAACGAGCAGTCGCCGTCGAAGTCGGCCCAAGACGAACCTGCCGCCCGACGTCGAGACCGCTGACCGGACGGTCGCCACGTTCCTAAGGAATGAGGGAACGTAAGCCCGCGGCGGAAACCCAGCCAATCTGTCGAGGGCCAGATTGACGGGTGGAACGAACGCATCGAGGATGAACTCTTCCTGCTCGCTCGGCTCGGTGTGGTAGAGATCCTCGCGAAGGAGATCAGCGTGGGCAGCAAGGACAGTCTTGGTCGCGCTGGGATCCCCCAGGAGAAGCAATCGCGTGAACATCTGTTGAACGTGCTCGGCTCGCGCTGTCGGGGATTCAGGGACCTCAACCGACAGCGCTGATTCCCAACCTGGGAATCCAGATCTCAACTCTGTTTCTCGCAATTGGCTCCACTCGAAGCGATGCCTGCCTGCGATTCTCTCGGCGTCTGGCCAGTCTTGATCCCCCTCGATCCGGATCGCAGCGGCCAGAAGCCGCGCGGCATCAAGGTCTCGGTCCGCAACCAGCGAGGGCCATTCGACGAACTCCCTCCGATCGCGGCCGACGAGGAAGGGGTTGGGCGAGTGGAACGGCGGGCGGAAGCCCAGCCTGTCGTTAAGACTGGGCTCGAAACGCCAGAGCACTTCCCAGAGGGCCGCGGCGACACTGTCCTCCTCTAGCGCAGATAGGAGAGGGACGAGTCCTTCAATCGGGTTCCACGATCGGATCAGGCCCCAGAGGCGCCTATCGAGCGCGACCGATCGGAGGCCAGCACGCCATGCCCCGTCTGACGTCCTCTTCACCTCCTCACATCGACAGCGGGCACAGTCTAGCCCGTGTGGCTCACGTTACGACCGGACACTTTGCGGAGTGAGCTCATCGATATCCCATCCTTTCATGACCAGGAGAGCGGGAGCGTCGGCGAAGAAGATCTCGGCCGGGCGACGGCCCTTGGTGCGGTACCCGCGATGGGGTCGATCGAAGTTGTAGAACCGGAGCCACGCAGCCAGGTCGGCGTCGATGTCGGCGGCCGAGGTGTAGAAGCGGTACCGGAAGGCGGTGCGGTAGTGCAGGTGCAGGACCGTGCCCTGGAACCGCTCCACGAAGGCGTTGAGGTCCGGGGAACGCGGCGGGATCCGGTGCACCGAGATCCCCAGCCGTCGGCACGTTCGCGTGAACTCACCCTTGAACTCCGGCCCGCCGTCCACCACCACCTCCTTCAGGGCGATGCCCGCCTCGAGGTAGACCGGCAGGACGTGGGCCCGGAGGAACTCGGCCGCGGCCCGGGCGCTCTTCTCCCCCCGCCTGACCGTGGCGAAGCCGAAGCTGCACGCTCCATCGACTGCCGAGTACTGCCAGATCTTGCCCACTCCCTTCAGGCGGCCGACGAACATGGTGTCGAGGAACACCTGCTCACCGACCACGTCGGAGCCGATGTGGCGCCGGGTGACCTCCTGGGCCCGGATGTCGCGCAGGACCCGTTCGGTGATCGGGCCGCCCTCCGTGGCCGCCAGGGCCTCGGCCGCGGCCAGGCGGGCCGGGCGGCGGGCCAGACCCGCCCGGCGGAGCACGTTGTACACCCCGCCGTGGGACACGCCCCAGGACCCGAACCGGGGCAGGGCCAGCCGGGCGGCTATGGTCCTGGGTCCCTCCGTGGGGTGTTCGATGGCGTAGGCGATGATCTGGTCCACCGCCGGCGCGCAGATCCTGCGATCGAATCGCGCCGAGGGCCTGGGCTTGGGGAGCAACCCGGGCTCGCCGTAGCGGTGGTAGCGCCCCCGGAGCTCGTAGAACCGGCTCCGGGACCATCCGGCGTCGCGGCAGGCCTGGACCACGCTCACCTCCCCCCGGGCCACGCGGTCCAACACCCGCTTGCGCATGCGTGCGAGACTCCCCGAGGGAGCCATGGGCGCCTCCTCCCCGTCGACTGCCTGGTCAACGGGAGGAGCATCACCCGGGCTCCCCTTGTCGTAATGGAGGCTGATGAAATGTCCGGCTTCAACGTGGGCAGTACGGTCTAGCGCCTCCCGCGGCGCCGCTCGGCGACCTGGCCCATCCAACTGCACCCCAGGTAGCGGCCGTCCTCGGCGTGGTAGTGCTCGAGGTACCAGCGCCTCCCGCAGGTCGGGCAGGCCCAGTCCTGCCACCCCGCCCGCTCGCGGTCCTGCTCGACCCTGGGCTGGCCCCGGATGACCCGGGCCACGGCCTGGCGCAAGTTGTCGAAGCGCATCACGGCGAACACGCCGCCCGAGAACCGAAGGCCCGCTCGATCCCGTCCCGCAGGGCGGTCTGGGTCTGGGCGGGGTAGGCGACGTGCAGCGCGGCCGCCAGGGCTCCTCGACTGAAAGAGCCTCCCCCAGTCCGCGCCCTACGAAGCGCGTTGTTGGGTCTGAACAGGGGTGGTGCGCGCCCGGTTGAGCCGATTTTCGGTGAGTGCGAAGACACGCTCCATCACCATAAGCAGCACGAAGACGAGGTGGGCCCCCAACCCGAGAGCAACGGCCGAGGCGACCCGAAGAAGCCAGCCGTTCGAGACGCTCACCACCACGTAGGCAATCGCAGCCACGATCGAGACGAGCGACGCGTAACCGGCGTTCGCCGCTAGCTCTTGGAGGAAAATGGCGTGCTGGGATGTCTCAGCACCTCGTTGCGGCGTCGAGTCGGCCCAGTTCATCGCGCGGTCGGATACCTGTAGCATCACCCCGAAGAAGAGGGCGCTCAACAGACCCGAGACGGTAAGCAGGCCAGCGGCCAGGAGCGCGTGAATTTCTACTTTGATAACGACGCAGACGATGACGAGCGCGACGGGCACGCCCTCCATTAGGAGGTAGTCCCTCACACGCCTCCGTTCCGTAATGGCATCCACGTAGGTGGCGCGATGAGCTCGCAGGATGTTCCGGACATCAATCTTCGCGTTGCCCGCCTTCATTGTTCCCCCTCGGCTGAAGTCACCACTTGCCCGGCCGCGGCCTTCAATGCCGCCGACAGACTTTCCGCAGTCGGGTCGCCATCGTCGTCAAACGTCAGATTTGTCAACTCTGCTGTAATCGGGTGGCCGGCGTCGGGCTCTTCTATGTTGTACGTCTTGTGCCCGTTGTCCGGAAGTACCACCTCAACGCTCGCCTCATCGAACGTGAGACCTTCGAACTCCACGATCTCTTGACGGACGGACTGGTCATGTTGGAACCGCCTGAGCAACGCGTTCTTCAGTCGTTCGCCGCGCCCAACGGCCGTGATTTTGAGTTCTAGTCGACCGATTTGTCCGGAGCGGACCCATTTGTCAGTAGCTGCGATGGCACGGTCCTGAGGTCGTTCGTACCGCACAAGCGTGACCTTTTCGATCCGGCCCTGCTCGATCGCCGCATCGAGAACGGATCTCGGCGTGTAAGGCCGTAGGTGCAGAGTCACGTCAGGGTACTGCTCTAGCAGTCCCGTCGTGATCCCCCGGTGCAGCAGCGTCTTGACGCCCCGACCGTTGTTGATGTGTGCGGCGAGGACGCCCATGTCGCCGTGAGCAGGCAGCTGGAACAGTGCGCCGCACTTCACCAGGTGCGTGTGCTCGGGTCGCTGGTGAAAGAGAATGTCACCATCAGGAGCGGCGATGTCCGCCGCGACGCCACTCTCTCCATGCTGCAGGACGGCGAAAAGGTCATCCCCATCAACATGCGAGTCGAGGCAGGCGAGGACACGGCCACCATCGGGATTCGCGACCTGGAAGTCCTGCAGCAGGTCGTTCAGGGCCACCGTGAAGCTCGTTCCGGTCTCGTCGAAGTCGCCTAGGAGCCGGGACTGTTCCTCACCGCGTGCGTACCTCTTTCGAACGCGAAGGGTATACAGGCCAGCGCGATGCCCCATGGGGAACCCCTACGTCGTTGGTGCCCGCGGTCGATTACGGGCCGGAGTATGCCACGTTGGAGCACTCGCCTCCAGGCTTGCACCGGCGATCGCCTCGAACGCCTCGGGGCCCCAAGGCCAAACTGAGACACTGCCCCCTGACGCTTCCAGGAGGTCCACAGGGCATAGGCCATCGCAACGAGGAGGCGCCACACCAGTAGAGCGGTCCTCGGGGTCTCCTTGAAAGTGGCTCTCGGATGGCTACCCGGCCAGGAAGCGGCGCACCAGATCCTCGACCCTCACCCCGAGGGCCTCACACACCAATCGGAGTTCGTAGACGTCGAGACGGCGCTCCCCGGTCTCGAACTTGGCGACGTAGGACTGCGAGCGCCCAAGCCGACCTGCCAGGTCCTCCTGGCGGAGGCCCGCCTGTCGCCTGGCATCCCGCAGGAGGCCCCCCAGCCGAACCAGCTGGCGACGATGCTCCCGCTGGAAGCGCACATCCCCCCGGCCCATGCCAGGACCGTAGGAACGCTTCCCCTCAA
>WNGQ01006048.1_pt1 | contig 11767 bp, 8 predicted proteins | sample 5407661 | NCBI WGS metagenome assembly WNGQ01 (sample SAMN13153382, study PRJNA577476) | soil metagenome | isolation source: 60 cm soil or saprolite under Garry oak tree replicate 2 | place: USA:California | collected 2016-06-15
TGCTCGGCACCTATTGGACCGCGGCCGACATCATCCTGCAGCACATCGCCAAGAAGGAAGGCGGGTTCGACAAGCTCAAGGGCAAGAAGATCGCGCTGGTCTATCACGACTCGCCCTACGGCAAGGAGCCGATCGCCCTCCTGCAGAAGCGCGCGCAGATGCATGGATTCGAGACCCTGCTCCTGCCCGTGACTCATCCCGGGGTCGAGCAGAAGGCGACCTGGCTGCAGATCCGCCAGAACCGTCCCGACTACGTGCTGCTGTGGGGCTGGGGCGTGATGAATTCGACCGCCATCAAGGAGGCGGTTGCCGTCGGCTATCCGCGCGAGAAGATGTACGGCGTGTGGTGGTCAGGGGCTGAGCCGGACGTGCGGCCGGCCGAAGACGGCGCCAAGGGATACAACTCCGCCGCTCTTCAGCACACCGCAGGTCAATTCAAGCTGCATGAGGATTTGAAGAAGTACCTCTACGACAAGGGCCTGGGCGCGGCGAAATGGGAGGAGACGGGCGAGATCCTGTACGTGCGCGGATTGATCAACGCCATGCTCGGCGTCGAGGCGATCCGCACCGCGCAGGAGCGGTTCGGCAAGAAGCCGCTCACCGGCGAGCAGGTGCGCTGGGGCCTTGAGAATCTCGACATCACCGCCGAACGCATCAAGCAGCTCGGCTTCGAGGGCGAGCTGCGGCCGATCAAGGTGTCCTGCGCCGATCACGAGGGCACACGCACGGGCCGCATTCAGACCTGGGACGGCAAGAAATGGAATGTCGCGTCGGATTGGATCACGTCCGACGACTCGGTGATCGCTCCGATGGTGAAGGAAGCGGCAGCCAAGTACGCGGCTGAAAAGAAGCTCACGCCCGGGTGTCTCGTGACCAACTGATGTCGGTCTCTCCCGATCGCAATTTGAAGGAGGCGGCGCCGGCGCCGCCTCCTTTGGGCGCGGGCACGGCCACCGATCGTGTCGCAGCGGCAACCGCCGCGCCCATCCTCTCCGTCAATAATATCGAGGTGGTCTACGATCACGTCATCCTCGTGCTCAAGGGCGTGTCGCTTAAGGTTTCCAAGGGCGAGATCGTCGCGCTGTTGGGCGCGAACGGCGCCGGCAAATCGACCACGCTCAAGGCGATCTCCAATCTTTTGTCCGCCGAGCGTGGCGAAGTAACCAAAGGCTCCATCGTCTTCGACGGCGAAGAGGTGCATGCGCGCTCCCCCAACGAGCTCGTGCGACGGGGCTGCATCCAGGTGATGGAGGGGCGCCATTGCTTCGCGCACCTCTCGGTGGAGGAGAACCTTTTCACTGGCGCGTTCACGCGCCGCGACGGCAGTGCGGCCATCCGGCGCGACCTCGACCTCGTCTATTCCTATTTTCCGCGGCTGAAGGAACGCCGCAGCTCCACCGCCGGATATATTTCCGGCGGCGAACAGCAGATGTGCGCGATCGGACGGGCGCTGATGTCGCGGCCGAAGATGATCCTGCTGGACGAACCTTCGATGGGGCTCGCGCCGCAGCTGGTCGAGGAGATTTTCGCGATCGTCGGCGATCTCAACGCCAAGGAAGCGGTGTCGTTCCTGCTCGCGGAGCAGAACACCCGCATGGCATTGAAATACGCGCGTTACGGCTATGTGCTCGAAAACGGCCGCGTGGTGCTCGACGGCGAGGCCAAGGCGCTTGGCGAGAACGAGGACGTCAAGGAGTTCTATCTTGGCGTCGCCGAAGGCCGGCGCAAATCGTTCCGCGACGGCAAGCATTACCGACGGCGCAAGCGCTGGCTGGCGTAGTTCGGCGGCTGCGTCCCGGCCGAGCGTGGCAAGCGCGCGAAGAGAGTGCCATACCCGCGTGCGACCTCATGGGCGATCGCCATCACGATTCCCTCGAGACCCGCGATCCTGATGATCGCGAGCGCGATTTTTTCGGCCGACTGCCCGACCTCATCGCGCTGGCCTTGAGCGCGCCGGGTTGGGCATCCCAGCTCGTCGGCGTCGATCCCAATGCTGTGACTTCGCGCGCGGCGCTCGCCAAGCTGCCGGTGCTGCGCAAATCCGAGCTCGCGACGCGCCAGAAGGAGCGCCCCCCGTTCGGCGGCTTCAACGTGGCGGCGACCGGCCGCCTGCGGCGGCTGTTGATGTCGCCGGGACCGATCTTCGAGCCGCAGGGCGCGGGCGAGGATTTTTGGGGCGCGGCGCGCGCGCTCTTCGCCGCGGGCTTCCGCGCGGGCGATGTCGTGCACAATTCGTTTTCCTATCATCTCACCCCCGGCGGCTTCATGATGGAGGCAGGCGCGCATGCGCTGGGTTGTACGGTCATCCCCGCCGGCACCGGTCATACCGAGCAGCAGCTCGAGGCGATCGCGCATTTCCGGCCGAGCGGCTACCTCGGCACGCCGGACTTCTTGAAAATTCTGATCGATGCCGCGGCGAAGGCGGGGACGGACGCCTCCTCCCTCAGGCGGGCGCTGGTCTCCGGCGCGGCGTTGCCGCTTTCGCTGCGCCAGGAACTGGCCGCGCGCGGCGTCGAGGTATGCCAGTGCTACGCGACGGCCGATGCGGGCGTCATCGCCTACGAGAGCGAGGCGCGTGAAGGGATGATCGTCAACGAAACCCTATTGGTGGAGATTGTACGGCCCGGCACCGGCGATCCGGTCACCGCGGGCGAAGTGGGCGAGGTCGTCGTCACCTGCTTCAACCCGGACTATCCGATGATCCGGCTCGCGACCGGCGACCTCTCGGCGGTGATGCCGGGCCGCTCGCGTTGCGGGCGCACCAATATGCGGCTGGTGGGCTGGATGGGCCGTGCCGATCAGGCCACCAAGGTCAAGGGCATGTTCGTGCGTCCCGCCCAGGTCGCGCAGATCGGCGAGCGCCATCCCGAGCTCGGCCGGTTGCGGCTCGTAGTCGCGCGCGCGGGCGAGCAGGATGTCATGACTTTGATGGCCGAATGCGCGGCCCCGGCAGCGCCTTTGCAGGAGGCGGTGGTCGCGACCTTGCGCGCCGTGACGAAGCTCGGCGGCGACGTGAAGCTCGTTGCCCCAGGCAGCCTCCCGAACGACGGCAAGGTGATCGCGGACGAGCGGCCGGTGGGTTAGCGTATCGCGTCCAGGGTAGATCGGTTGATCTCACCCGGCTGTCGTCCCTCACTTCAACACGATCCGCCCGTCGACGCTGCTGCGCACGGTGCCGAGCGCTTTGATATAGGCGATCACCGCGTTGGAGAGAAGCGGCGCATCGAGCGCTGACAGCAGCGGCTTGGCGTCACGGAACATGGTGTAGCCGTCGCCGCCGCGCGCCATGAAATCGTTGGTCGCGAGGCGATAGGTCTTGCGCTCGTCGAGCGGCGCGTCGCCGACCTTGATCGAGACGATACGGTTACCGGCGGGCCGGCTTGCATCGGCCTCGATGGTCAGACCCGAGATCTGGGGAAAACGCCCGCCGGGATTGGGTAATTGCGACAACCCGTTCTCGAGCGCGCGGCGCAGATCGGCGCCGCTGATGTCGATGGCGACGACGCGGTTGTCGAACGGCAATTCGGTGAGAACGTCGCGCGCCGTCAACGTCGTACCGGGCGGGTAGACCTGGCCGCCGCGAATGCCGCCGCCATTCGTCACCGCGGCGTCGGCATGGGTCGACGCGCGCATCGCGTCGGCCACGAGATTGCCGATGGCGGCTTCGCGCGTGCGCACGGTGGCGGTGCGGCTGTCGAGGGCCACGGCCGTGGTGCCGAGCGCGGCGTCGAGCTCCTTGCTCAGCTCGCCCTCGTACTCGGCCACGACCGCCGCCACCTCGGGGTCGGGCGTCACCGTCGCGGTATCGATGATGCGAAACTGCGGCCACCAGGTCACGCTGCGGCGGCCGTTCTCCTCCTTGACGGTGATGACGACGTCGATGGCGGTGACATAGTGGGCGTCGTAGCTCGATTCCACCATGGCGTTGCGGCCGTCGAATTCGATGAAGAGATCGTGATCGTGGCCGCTGAGCACGAGATCGACGGCGCGGCTCTCGAAAATCGCATAGTCCTGTTCGCGGCTGGCATGGACCACCGCCACGACGAAATCCGCCCCATCACGCCGCAGCGTCTCGGCTGCTTCTTTCGTGGTTGCGACCGTGGGCAGGAATGTCAGATCTTCGGGGCTCGACGTGCGGGGCGTTTCGTCATAAGTCGCGCCGGTGAGCCCGATGCGCACACTGTCGACGGTCGTGATGGAGCGGTCCTTGAAGTTCGGAAGCGGCTGCCCATCGGCGCCGCGCAGGTTGGCGGCGTAGAGCGAGAACTTGGCCTCCGCCATGCGCTGGAGGAAGGTCGCCTTGCCGAAATCGAATTCGTGATTGCCCGGCGCGAAAATGTCGGGTGCGAGCAGATTCGTAAGGGTGAGAATGCGGGCGCCCCGGTCGAGGCCCGACATCAGCGACGGCGACAGCGTATCGCCGGCATGGGCGAAGATCACGCTGGCCCCCTTGGCGCGCTCGGCCTTGACTACGGCGGCGAGACGCGCGAAGCCGCCGCGCTTCCCGTCGGGCATCATTTGATCCGCCATCAAATAAATGTCATTGACCAAGATGAAGGTGATGGGTGCGGTCTCGGCGCAGGCCGAGGAGGCGCAGACGATCGCGATCAGCAGCATGCCGGCGGCGAAACGGCGAATGGCGGACATGGCGAGGAAGCAGCGTTCCAAAGCGATGCGGTGGGGCTGTGTGCTTAGCACGCATGCACGGGCCGCCGCTATCGCGTATGTTGCGTCGCGATGAACGAAGCCCTACCCACCGCGCCGGCGCCAGCCGCCACGGCCGATCGTCCCACGGCCGCGGCCGGCAAGATCGGGGTGCTGCTGGTCAATCTCGGCACCCCGGAGGCGGCCGATGCGGGCGCCGTGCGCCGCTATCTCAAGGAATTTCTCACCGATCCGCGCGTGATCGAGGATCAGGGGGCGCTGTGGCAGCTCGTTCTCAACGGCATCATCCTGCCCATTCGCCCGCGTCGGAAGGCGCGCGACTACGCCAAAATCTGGAACCACGAAAAGAACGAATCCCCGCTCAAGACCATCACCCGCTCGCAGGCCGAAAAGCTCGCCCGCGCGCTCGAGCCACTGGGCAGCCAGGTCGTGGTCGACTGGGCGATGCGCTACGGCCACCCCTCGATCGCATCGAAACTCGGCGCTCTCGTCGCGCAAGGCTGCGAGCGCATCCTCGTCATCCCGCTCTATCCGCAATACTGCGCGGCAACCACCGCGACTGCGTGCGATGAGGTTTTTCGCGTGCTTGCGCGGCTACGCCATCAGCCGTCGGTGCGCATCGCGCCACCCTATTACAACGACACGGTCTATATCGAGGCGCTGGGATCCTCGACTGGCGCGGAATTTTCCCAGCTCGGCTTCAAGCCGGAGGTCGTCCTCGCCTCGTTCCACGGCGTGCCGAAGGCCTATGTGGACAACGGCGATCCCTACTACGCCCATTGCATCGAAACCGTCCGGCTTCTGCGCGAGCGGCTTAATCTCGATCAGTCGAAATTGACCATGACATTTCAGTCGCGGTTCGGCCGCGGCAAATGGCTCGAGCCCGCGACCAACCTCACCCTCAAGAAGCTCGCCAAGAGCGGGGTGAAGAATGTTGCAGTGGTCATGCCGGGCTTCTCGGCCGATTGCCTCGAAACGCTCGAGGAGATCGCGGTCGAGGGCGCGCGTATCTTCAAGAAGTACGGCGGTGAGAATTTCGCGGCGATACCTTGCCTCAACGACAGCGCGCCCGGCATGCTGGTGATCCGCCAGATGGCGCTGCGGGAGCTCAAGGGCTGGGTATAGCCGTCGGCACGGCGGGTTCGCTGCGCTTACGCGACCCCGGCACGCAAGAGGTCGTGGAAGTGCACGACGCCCACCGGCCTGCCGCCATCCACCACGATCAGTTGCGTCTTCTTCATCGAATTGAGCAGCTCGAGCGCCTCGCTGACAAGCTGGTCGGGCCGCACGGTCTTCGGCTCTGCCGTCATCACCTCCTCGACTTTGAGGTCGAGCAGATTGGCGCTCATGTGCCGGCGTAGGTCCCCGTCGGTGATAATGCCCACGAGATGGCCGCGACGGTCGATGATGCCGACGCAGCCGAAGGTCTTGGCCGTCATCTCGGCGATCGCTTCCGACATGCGGGTGCCGACCGTGGCGAGCGGGATCTCGCTGCCGGTATGCATGATGTCACGAACGAATTTGAGCATCGCGCCGAGGCGCCCGCCCGGGTGGAACCTGCTGAAGTCGACCGCGGTAAAGCCCCGGCTCTCCAGCAGCGCCACCGCGAGCGCGTCGCCGAGCGCAGCCTGCATGAGCGTCGAGGTGGTGGGAGCGAGATTGTGCGGGCAGGCCTCGCGCGCCTGCGGGACCGCCAGCACGACGTCGGCCGCGCGGCCGAGCGTGCTGTCGCTGACCGCGGTGACGGCAATGAGCCCGATGCGGAAGCGGCGCGAATAGTCGATCAGGTCCTTGAGTTCGACGGTCTCCCCCGACCAGGACAGCGCCATGATGACGTCATCGGGCGTGATCATGCCGAGATCGCCGTGGCTGGCTTCACTGGGGTGCACGAAGAAGGCGGGTGTGCCGGTGGAGGCGAACGTCGCCGCGATTTTCCGCCCGACATGCCCGGATTTGCCCATGCCGGTCACGATCAGCCGGCCCCGTGCGCCGGAGATTAACTCCACGGCGGCGATGAAGGCGCGGCCGAGGCCGTCATGAATGGCGGCCGAAAGCGTGGTGATGCCGGTCGCCTCGACCTCGAGCGTTCGCACCGCCGAGGCGATCAGTTCGCCGGTGCGGGCGCTCGTTCCTCGTTGCGTGCTCAGCGGCTTGGGCATGATGCTCGGATAGCACGAAAGCGGGCCGCAGGCGACCCGCGGCCCGGCCGAGGGGTCTTTACCATATCTGCACCATGTCTGCTCTCGCTTCGTTAACCAAAGCATAACCGCCCGACCGGCTCAGCAGGCTCGGCGTCACCCGTCCCGCGCTAGCCCTCGCCGAGCAGGCGCCGCAGTTCCGCCCGCATCGCTGGCGCGATGTCGCTGCGCTCGAGCGCATAGGCGATGTTGGCCGCAAGAAAGCCCACCTTCGAGCCGCAGTCGAAGCTCCTGCCGTCGAATTCCAGGCCGTAGAACGGTTGGGTCTTGGCGAGCTCGATCATCGCGTCGGTAAGCTGGATCTCGCCACCGGCGCCGCGCTTCTCGGCGGCAAGAATGTCGAAGATGTCGGGCTGGAGGATGTAGCGGCCGGTGATGATGAGGTTCGAGGGCGCGCGTTCCCGCGCCGGCTTCTCGACCATTTGGGTGACCGAGAACAAGCTGCCCCTGCGTTCGCCGATGCCGACCACCCCATACATGTGGATGTGTTCGGCCGACATCTTCTCGACGGCGATGATATTCGCGCTCTCGCCGAGGTCGCGCGCCGCGTCGATCATCTGCGCCAGACAGCCACGGTTGTGCTGCACCAGCACGTCGGGCAGCAGCAGCGCGAACGGCTCGTGGCCCACGAGTTCGCGCGCGCACCACACCGCATGCCCTAGTCCCAAGGGCAATTGCTGCCGCGTGAAGCTCGCCGTTCCCGGCCCCGGCAGGTCGCGCGCCAGCGCCTCGAGGTCGGTGCGCCGCTGGCGCTCCGTGAGCGTGTGTTCGAGCTCGAACTGGCGGTCGAAATGGTCCTCGATGACGGCCTTGTTGCGGCCGGTGACGAAGATGAAATGCTCGATGCCGGCCTCGCGCGCCTCGTCGACCACATGCTGAATCAACGGCCGGTCGACCACCGGCAGCATCTCCTTCGGCATGGCCTTGGTGGCTGGCAGGAACCTGGTGCCTAGCCCGGCGACCGGGAAAACGGCTTTGCGGATCGGTTTCATGAGTTCGTTGGTATTGTAGTCGTAACCCTGGTCGCGTCCATCTGTCTCGGTATTGCCGAAGTTTGGGCGTGCAATGGCAGCTGGAATGCTGGTGGCAAGGCAATTAAGTCCTACCCGGCGGGGCGCCGGCAAGGGTTTCGTTAAACGTCCGGCAACCATCCAAGTTCCCCATAACCTGCTACGCAACAATCGAGTCGAGACGAAGCGCCATGGCAAGATTTGCCCCACCGACGGGCCTCCTCAGCGCGGCAGCTTTGGCCGCCACCGCCTGGGCCGCCCCGGCACCGGGCCAGGGGTTGGACATTCGCACGCTGTTCAACGCGCCGGGCGCGAACACCGCGGGCGCGCCCGCGCCGACGGCGGGCGTGCAGGACTGGAGCGGCGAGTCCGGCGCCTCCAATCACCCGCTGATGACGGCGCAGGCGATCCGCGCCGCGGCGGCCAATTTCCGCAATTGCCTCGCCGGACTCTGGCCGCTGGCGGAGCGCCGCGGCGTGTCGCGCGCAGTGTTCGAGGCCAACGTCGCGGGCCTCACGCCCGACCTGCGGATCATGGATCTGCTCGATGCCCAACCGGAATTCACGAAATCGTTCTGGGACTATCTCGACATCCTGGTGAACGAGGATCGCATCCAGAACGGGCGCGCGATTCTCGCCCAGCACCGCGCCACCTTCGACGCGGTCGAGAAGGCGTATGGCGTCGATCGCCACTTCATCGCCGCGATCTGGGGCGTCGAATCCAACTACGGCACGCAGATCGGCGAGCGCTCGGTGATCCGTTCGACGGCGACGCTCGCCTGTGTCGGCCGTCGCCAGGATTATTTCCGCGAGGAATTTCTCTCCGCGTTGGAAATTCTCGCGCGCGGCGACGTGAAGGCGGGTCATCTCAAGGGCTCGTGGGCGGGCGCTTTCGGCCCGACCCAGTTCATGCCGACCTCGTTCAAGCGCTACGCCGTCGACTTCGATGGCGACGGCCGCCGCGACGTCGTCGACGCCGTGCCCGACGTGGTTGCGTCGACCGCGAACAATCTCAAGAAGGACGGCTGGGTCACCGGCCAGACCTGGGGCTACGAGGTCGTTGTGCCGAAAGGCTTCAATTTCCTGCTCGCCGATCGCTCGCGCGTGATGTCGGTGCGGGAATGGGAGCGATTGGGCATCCGCCGTGCCGGCGGCAAGGCCTTCCCGCGCACCGACGACCGCGCCTATCTGCTGGTGCCGGCGGGGGCGCAGGGGCCGGGCTTCCTGATGTTGCAGAATTTCCGCGTGATCATGAAATACAACCCGGCCGAGGCCTATGCGCTCGCCATCGGTCATCTCGCCGACCGGCTGCGCGGCGGCGAGCCCTTCGTGCAGGCTTGGCCGCGGCACGAACGCGTGCTCACGCGCGCGGAACGCTATGAGCTGCAGCAGCATCTTGCCGCGCGAGGCTATGATGTGGGCGAGCCCGACGGCCGGCTCGGAGGCAAGACCCGCAACGCGCTGCGCCAGTTCCAATCGTCGGTCGGCCACGTGCCCGACGGCTTCGCCTCGGCGGCGGTCCTGGAGCGGCTGCGCAGCCGCTGAGGGCGCGCCTGCGGAGGTCCCCGGGCTAGCCGGGCTATCGTCAAGTTGCCATTTTTGCCATATTATTAGCGAGTTGAGGCTTGCGCGGCATCCCCCGGGATGGCGCCGTGGGTAATAGCGCAGCAGCGATCGGTAGTTTGATCATGAGCTCAGCCAGCGGGTTTCGAGGATTTGTTGCCGCCGTGGCCGCGGGCATGAGCCTCGCGCTGTTGTTGCCGGCGCAAGCGCAATTCTGGGGAGTTTGGGGCGGTCGTCCGCAGCGTCAGCAGCAATATAACAATAACTGGAACAACAACTGGTTCGGCGGCGGCGGGAATGAGCGCCGCTACGATGATCGGCGCTATTACGACGGCTACCAACGGCAGGAACGGGAGGCGCCGGTCGATTATTCACGCGCGCCGCCGTCGTCGCAGAAGAAGCCCGAGGCCACGACCTCGATCGTGGTGATGGGCGATGCCAACGCCGATTGGCTGGCCTACGGGCTCGAAGATGCTTTTTCCGAGAACCCGGAGGTCGGCATCGTGCGCAAGCATCGCACCGATTCCGGCCTCATTCGCTACGATCAGCGCCGCGATCTCGAGTGGCCGCAGGTGGCGCGCGAGATCATTGCGGCCGAGAAGCCCAAATTCATCGTCATGATGATCGGAAACAACGACCGTCAGACGATCCGCGAAAAGGTCCCGCCTGCGGCGCCTCGTCCCGCCGCGCCCAAGCCGAATGCGCAGGCGGCACAGCCGAGCCCGCCTGCAACTCCACCGATTCCAGCCCCGCCGCCCGATCCGGAGCAACAGCCGCCCGCCCCCTCCGAGGCCGCCGAACACGCCAACATGACGCCAGAGCAGGCGCGCCAGGCATCCTACGGACCGTGGGAATTCCACACCGAGAAGTGGGAGCTCGCCTATATCAGGCGCATCGATGCGACCATCGCCGCCCTCAAGAGCGCCGGCGTTCCGGTGATTTGGGTCGGTCTGCCGTCGCAGCGCGGTACCAAGGCGAGTGCCGATTCCTCCTATCTCAACGAGCTCTACCGTAGCCGGGCCGAGAAGGCGGGGATCGTTTATGTCGACATCTGGGATGGCTTCGTCGACGAGGCGGGCCGGTACTCTCAGCAAGGGCCGGATTACGAAGGACAGATTCGCCGCCTGCGCAGCGGCGACGGCGTCTATTACACCAAGTTCGGCGCCCGCAAGCTTGCCCACTACGTCGAGCGCGAAATCCAGCGCAGCATCGCCAACCGGGGCATGCCGGTTGCGCTGCCGGTGCCGGTCGATCCCGGCCCGCAGGGGCCGAATGCCAAGCCGGGCGGCCCCGCGCAGCGGCCGTTGGCCGGGCCGGTGGTGCCGCTGACCGCCATGCAGACCGCGCCGGAGGAACTCGTCGGCGGCGGCCGCGCGGCTGCCCCCGCCGTCGACGCAACCGTCTCGCGCGTGCTGACCAAGGGCGAGCAGGTCGCGGCTCCGAGTGGACGGGCCGACGATTTCAACTGGCCGCGCGGCAGCGCGCTCAACGCCCAGCCGGCCGCAGCCGATCCGGCGGCCGCGCCGCCGGCCACGCGTGCGACCGCGACAGCGCCGGACGCTCCCGATACAAAACCAACGAAGCCCGCTGCAGGAGCGCGCACCTCAGATTCCAGCGAGGCCAATCCGACCTCCGAGCAGAAGCCGGCCGCCCAGCGCCGACCGCGCCGCCCCAATCCCTGGAATGCCCAGCGCTCGCCGTTCTTCTTCCAAAATTTCTTTCGATAGACCACGTTCGGCATGACCGCGGCGAGCGCGCGCGGGCGCATGCCAGCGGCGCCGGTCAGCGCGGCAGCGTCGTCGATCCCATCAAGAACTTGTCGACGGCCTGCGCCGCTTGGCGGCCCTCGCGGATCGCCCACACCACCAGCGACTGGCCGCGCCGCATGTCGCCGGCCGCGAACACTTTCGGGTTGGAGCTCTGGTAGGCCAGCGTGTCGGCCTTGACGTTGCCGCGCTGGTCGAGCGCGAGCCCGAGCTCTTCGATCATGCCTTCGTGCACGGGATGCACGAAACCCATCGCGAGCAACACCAGATCGGCGTCGACTTCGAACTCGGTGCCGGCGATGGGCTTGATCTTGTCGTCCACGCGCGTGCAGTGAAGTTTTTTCACCTCGCCGTTCTGGCCCGAGAATTTGGTGGTCAGCACGGCAAAATCGCGCGCAACGCCTTCCTCGTGGCTCGATGACGTGCGCAGCTTGAGCGGCCAGTCCGGCCAGGTCAGCGGCTTGTTTTCGCTCAACGGCGGCTGCGGCATGATCTCGAAATTCGTGACCGAGCGCGCGCCTTGGCGGATCGATGTGCCGATGCAGTCGGAGCCTGTGTCGCCGCCG
>WNGQ01014898.1_pt1 | contig 11765 bp, 10 predicted proteins | sample 5407661 | NCBI WGS metagenome assembly WNGQ01 (sample SAMN13153382, study PRJNA577476) | soil metagenome | isolation source: 60 cm soil or saprolite under Garry oak tree replicate 2 | place: USA:California | collected 2016-06-15
GAATTCGCGGTTCCTTTGAAGTAGAAGCCGATGTAGGCTTCGTTCATGAGGTTCCATGTCCCATCTAGTTTTACGTACTGGGCGGAATCTTTTGGTGATTTGGTGGTTACATGTATACTACAAGGGGATAACTTTGTGAAGTTCTGAGCGACTTGTACGCTTGTTGTCGAGGATGATGAAGTCCAGTTGGAATAGCTTGTGCAATTGGCAACCGGATCAATCGTGATATAGGGTGTCGCTGCGGCCAGAATATCATTTGTTGAGCTAGCAAAGGTCCAAGCAGCAAACAATTGTTCCAGAATCGCATGGGTCATCTGCCGCGTGGAGTAAACTCCCCCACCAACCTGGGTCAGGGCTTGTATTTCCAACACATCTGGTCGGTACAGATCGGAGGGTACCAGAATCAGGTACTTCCCCGAATTTATCTGTCTGAGAACACCGTAAATCCAAAGCTTCTGGACAGAGCCGATATAGTCGCTTCTGATCTGGGGATCCTTGTTGTTCAGGAAACCGTAGTCCGTTTGGTTCGTGAGCAAGTAGAAGAGGTCCCCGAAATAGATGAAACCTCCGTTGTAGGCTAAAGCCCAGAGATAGGCAGACGGGTCTCGGACTACTATTATTACGCTGAGATTGTCATACCCGGAATGATCTCTAATCCATAAGAGCTCAGACAACCCGGTCTGAGACGGCGGAGCGCGTGGGACTGCAAAGTTCACCTGAAACTCCGCCGAAAATTCAGCGGAGACAATGATGACCATTATCGCGATTCCCAGCACTAGCATTCGGCCGGTACTAAAATGGAAAGATGTCAAAGTGTTTCGACCATTCTCCTCAATCCTATGCCTGCTAGGACTGGCAAAGGTATGAGCAAAGCGGCGTGAAGGCCGGTCGTGGAAATCAGGGAGAATGCGAGCATAATGAATGCCCAGATGTAAATCGTCCTACCGGGGAAATTTCGAGGCCTATAGAAAAATAGTCCAACAACTGCGAGTATTGGCACAACAGGGTTGTATTGAAGGAGGCCTAAGTCAGAGAGGTCAAGAGTGGGGCTGGTGTAAGTTACAGTTCCAACTGGAGTTACCGTGTTCCCCAAGTAGAGTCCGAATGATGAGCCGAGTCCCCAGTACACGGGGGGAGGTCTGAGTAGCGCAACTCCAATGAACAATCCAAGGACAATTATTGAGGGTAGACTTACGGCTAAGAACGCCTTGAGTCGTCTTACCCGCTCCTTGGAGATGGTTTCAGCAAGGCCGACCATCACAAGAAGCAATCCCCAGACAAACCAATAGGACATCAAGGTAACAGCAAACAGGACCTGAAGAAGGGCACTCTGGCGAACTTGCATTTCTTCTCGATATCTCAGATAGATTCCAAGGGTCAGGAAGAGAAGGATGGTGGCAAAGAAGGACGCATACAGATCGATTGATGTGCGCATTAGTGAGGTGGAGGTTGCAGTTAGTAGAGAAGCGTAACCTGCTGCTTCCTTATAGAACGAGTATACGAAGAACCAGACGCTGGCGGTCGTACCGACAGCGAAGATGACTGGAAGGACTTTGAAGAAGTCCGGGGTTGACAATCCAGAGATGTGTTGCAGCCCATAGAGTACCAGGTAAAAGAGTGGCTTGTCCGTGTATACTACAGCCCAGATGGGTCCCTCTCTGTTCATAGTATCCACGACGCTGATGTAGAATAGAGTGTCACCTCCGATCGGAAGACTCTGAAGGGACCTAGGGATCCAAACTAGGAAAGCGGCGACCGCAACTGCCAATATGAGAACTAGGTGTTCACGAAAATTTCTGCTGAACCTCCTGTGGATCGACAGATCTTCAACTCTTTCGATCAGGGTGGGTCGAGTCGGGCCTAGCACTCCGAATAGTAAAGCTCCAGCAATCATCGCAATTGACAGATACGGTAGAATTGGGAATGCCAGTGATGTTACCGCAACGAATTGGCTTGGAATGCTAGCGTATGTTCCTGAAATAGGGTGGCCAAGTGAACTGGAGAACCCTTCTGCCACACCAGCAATCTCCAAGCAGAGGGCAACGGCGATGAGGGACAGCAACAGCCATTTCATTGAAGTAGACCGGAGCGATCGAATGATGGAAGTTGCTCTACTCAGTGCTCATACCTCACGAGATCTCTGCTAACAGGCGGTCGCTGCACACTTTGAGACTCTATTCACCGACGCTCATGAGCATTGTGCACATTTGCAAAGACGCGAACCACCTCTCTGAGATGCTGTTCTTAGACATGCTCCCCGTCACCATGCTTCCACCTTGCGGCGCCATGTACAGAGACTTGCGAGCACGTTTCAAGAGCCCTTTGTGCTCATCCTTGAGAGGATGTTAACACAGAATTAGACGCTTAAATTCTCCAAATATTCCTGTTCGAATTCGGGATTGAAGTGACTTTGTTCTACTTCTAGCATTATTAAGCAGATGATCGTAGTACTTTCGTCCGCGCGAATAGGAAAGAGTAGACTTTGAGAGTTGCCGGGAGACAAAGAGAGACCCTTGGCTTAATGATGGGATTGATGTCGCTCTTGTTGCTAAACGGCCCTGTCTTAGTTCCAGCAGCAAGCCAAGATCATCCTGCGACCAATTTGACATGTGGAGTAGGGATGCCAGCACAATTCCCATTAATCCTACAAGATTCGCCACGGTCCAACTCCACCCGCGATTTCTCACTTAGCGTTCCATATCCACCGAGCACTGTATACGAGAACAATTATTCGGACACGTGGTATCTCTCACCAATCATCTTCGTCAACAGCACTGGTAATTTTTCAGGTACGGTTTCCTTCTCTGCCATATCCTCGTCGTCTGCGGTCCATGCCTTCATGGGTCTTCCTGGGAGCGTGACCATATCGCCAGGAAGTGGAAGTTCCACTTTCGTCAACATTGAGTTTTCCAATCTTACACCATCCGGAACGTACACTGTTACCGTAATCGGGGAAAGCGGATCCCTGAGACATTCCGTGAACATACCTGTAACAGTGATAGCTCCGCACCTGTATCCGAGTTTTCACCTGTCCATCGATTCAACAGAGGCGATTCTCGACCCTGGCTCATCCACGATTCTTACTCTGACCGTTACGAGTCTGAACGGGTACTCCGGCAAGGTTAGCCTGTCCGTGAAATCTATGTACGACTATTTGCTCAAGCCTCACGTGTCGTACTGTATCAACCCGACAATTCTGACGATCTCCCCTGGAGAACCAGCAACCGCCAAGCTTGCGGTCGAGGCCGACGCCAACACGCCCATTGTTGTTGCCGGCGTCTTAATCACGGCTAGCGGGGCGGGACATACCGAGAGCGTACCCCTCGGTGTTCAAGTCGGCCCGCACTTTGATATGACCGCGGACCCCTCGTCTTTCACCATCCAGGCCGGTTCGAACGGATCATCTATTTTGACCTTGACAAGCTATGCCAATTTCTCTTTCGACGCTAGCTTTTACGTCGAACAGTGGTTTCCGGGAGCCGTTTGTTACATGGGTGCAGACATTATACTTCCTCCCTGCCCCTCATTAGGAGTTACGTTGAACCCTGTCAATGTTCCAGCACACGGGGCCACCGCAGCACTAGTCAGGATAACGACGGCACCTAGACAAACGCCTGGGAACTATTACATCACTATCAATTCCGAAGGCTGTGTGTGCGCAACGCTACCTAGTCTGACCTTGAACGTTACAGTTACTGCACAAACTACTACCGGAAACTTGCCCCAGCAAAATACCCGTTCAACCTGCCTTCCGAAAGACTAACTTTAACACCGGTCCGTAGTCCTACCAGAGTCTTGTCAACGCGGTTCATCCTCTCGGACATCGTCACTTCTTTCTTCTAAGGACAAGAATTGCACCGACAACCGCAAGGAGGAGGACAATCCCGATGACCGCTCCGTAGAAGATTGTTGGGTTTAGTCCGAGGATTGTCGCTGGAGGACGGACACTGGGCGTTGGAGCGGGCGATGTCGAGACTACATGAACTGCAACAGGGATCACCCAACGGTTCATTCCGATGCCGTAGGTGGCAATGACATTCACAGTGAAGTCGCCAACCGTGCTACCCCGACAAGTGAGGTTGACCTCCACGAAACTACCAGAGCCTCCGGAAGGCGGGACCGTTGTCTGGTCGAGGTTACAAGACAAGGCCGATGGAGCATTGACTGAAAGACTTACGTTCGCACCCGAGCTGTACACAGCTATTGGTACGATTCCGAAGTCCCCGGCGTTCATTGTAAACGATGCCGAGGCAGAGACACTGAACGATGGGGAGAAGTGGACTGACACGACTGAGATTGTAAAGGGCGATTCGACGAAGATGAGGAGCGATGCTGCATGGCTAGCTTGAGTACTTGCTGCTGTCACCGTCACATTGTACGTTCCGGGAAGACCTAGGCAGGAGAGGCTCGAAGTATCCGACCTACTTGAGTCAAGTATTGAGGGAGCGAAGGAGCATACGATGGCGTTAGGGTCTCCCCACGCACAAGCCTCAGGTAAATCAGAACAATAGAACTGTGGGAGTGAAGACGCGTAGGAAAGGCGAATCGGATCAGAGAAACCTCGTGTCCGGTTAACATAGACGGTAGCCTTAGCGAGCGACTCATTGGCCACTGAAACAGAGGCCGGTCTCACGTTTAGACTAAAGTCTCTGACCACGCCGCGTTCTGCACTATCCTCTTGGGCGGCTGCGGACATCTTCAAGGGGGCCGCGTGGATGAGAAGGGGTGCAAACAAGACTATTGCGATTAGGAACGTGGAAATGAGGCCGAGCTCGAATGCTTTGGGCAATCTGCGTTTAGAAGCTATGGTGAACGACCTATTTAGGCGAATTGGGGGAGAACGGTCTTCGGAGGCGGATCCGCTCGTCTTCGGAGATAAGAGATAGAATCTAGTTGAGCAGCTTCCACTTCATGTCCACCAAGGAGAGTATCACTCCGGTTTGCTTCTATTGAGGGCATCTTATTTGCACCACCTCCGAGAAAGCAATCGTTGAGACGGCAACGTAGTTACTCCAACGCACCCTCCTCAACAAATCTCTCGTTCATCCGCCGATTCCGTATGTTATGAGACGTCCCTCAACCGGCTCCTCATGCGCATTTTGCGCATTTGCAAAGTCAACATGAGTCAAGTTGGGCTCATGTGTCAAAACTTGGTTTCTACATCTAGCCTTAGGGTCATGTACCTTCTGTTCACCGGGCTCGTCCTTGGGAGAGCTCAGAGTGGCGAAAGGCAAAGAGATGCCCTTGGTCAAGCCAAAGTAGAATGTAGCCGTTTGTCGCCATGTAACTCTGAAGCTTCGATTTCCCTGCTTGATCATGCAACTCGATCATCCATGAGCGAATCTTTCTCATGGAATCTGTCGCTCCTTCGAGAACATCGAACTCCGCCCCTTCCACGTCTAGTTTCACGAGATCGATCTCTTGGTAAGGGCGAAGCAGTGAGTCTAGTGTAGTTGCTTGAACGCTCGTCAAACCACTCTTAGGACTGTTCTGGGAGAGTAGCCTGCTTTCACTTAGTTGGGGCATTATCCCAAATCGTCTTGTGCCTTCCCCAGCAGCTACGGCCATTCTGATTATCGTGATGTTGCCTGCTTTTCTAAGGGTGATAACTCCCCTGAGAAAATCGGCGTTCGCCGAAAGGGGTTCAATCGCAATGACCCGGTCAAAGTTCCCACTCAACAAGAGTGAATAGTGTCCATGATACGCGCCAACGTCCACGAATAGCCGTCCACGTTTCCCTTTCAGGTAGTCGCTCATTCTTGGCTCGATTATTCCCACGGTGCCGAGGAGTCTTCCTTCCAGCACAATGAGGGAAGCGTGAGGAAGGCCCACATGTCGGAGAACCCATGAGAGGTATGAAGAGAGGTCGGTCCAACCGAGGGTTTCAATCACGAGGGATCTATGATTCCTAGAGGTTGTGTGTTGCAGCAACCCAAGGACTGATAGGTAATAGCCGAAGAAGAGGTAGTATAGGAGCGATCCTGGGAATCTCATCGTTCTCGGCTTCATCATTTTGCAGCTCTGATTGATGTCCATCCTTGTATTCAAAACCTGCACATTTGGCGTGGTCGCTTACTTGAGACTACCTTGGGAACTTCTGGTGGATTTGATAGGGGCAAGCCGTGAGAGATTCATGGACTTTAGTGTCAGGGCGCCGAATCCGGCAAGCGTCAGGGCAAGTGCCCAAACTCCGTATAGGAGTACGATTATGCTAAGGGCGAGGGCCATTACGGAGAGGACCCCTTCCGCGATGGCTATTCTGTCAAGACGAACCTCGCGATGATACTGCTTGTTCAAATCCGCTGCGAGGCCGTGTTTTGGTGTTCTGAAGAAGAAGCCGGTCTTTCCTCTCATTCCGTTCAGGAATCCGATCATGATGGCAGTCGTCATGCAGGAGCTCGTGTAAGAGAGCAGAGGAAGTAGGACTAGATTTCGCGGAGTCATTATTTTTTGAATGTGAAGCGCGTAGATGCCTGAACCGAAGAAAGTGACCACAGGCAACGTGACGACGATGATGTAGATCGGGCTGGAGAATATCGAGTTTGAGGGAGCGGTCAGCCCTAAGATTAGTCCGAAGGCCGAGACGAAGGTTACGACTATCCAGCTTAGTCCCTGGAAGGGTCCGACCAGGGTCGAAAAGAGGACGATTCTTCTCCAGACAGAGAGCTTCTTGCAGCTCAAGATCTTCCGCCCGTTGGCAATGGCACAGTTCGCCCATCCCTGAGCCACGCGTGCTGCCTGCTTCTTCCAGACCTCCAGGCTTGAGGGGTCCTCGCTGAATATTCTAACATCGCTTAGATAGACTCCCCTGTATCCGGCGCAGTATATTCTGAGGGATAGATCGGCGTCTTCGACAACTGAGTCGTTCGGCCAGAAACCCACCTCTCGTAGAACGGCCATCGATACTAGGACGAATCCGCCTTGGAACTAGTATGGAGCGTCGATCGAATAAGCTCCCATCTTTGCAACGGTATCCCCCTGGTCTTGCTGGAGCGCAAATAGTCGGGTCGTCAAGTTCTGTTCTCGGTTGTAATGGCCGACTCGAAATGAAACGAAGCCGATTCTGGGATCACGGCTGGCGGCATTTAGCCCTCTCTTCAGAACGTCGGGTTTGACTGTCGAGTCTGCGTCTAACAGGAGGACATCTAGATTGTTAAGTTCCAGAAGTTTCCCGTCGATTACATCAACTGTCTCGTCGGATGAGTCATCGGCTACGACAACCTGGAGTCTGTCTCTGGGGTAGTCGAGGCTCTTAAGAGCGTCCAGGGTGCTGGCTACGACAAACTTCTCATTGAATGTGGCTATCAGAATCGAGACTACGGGTGTCTCTTGAAGAGGGGGTTCGTCCCCGAGAGATTTCGGATAGCGGAACGTGCTCAGGAAGAGAATCACGCTGTAGTAAGAGAACAAGAGCCCAGGGATACTGAAAGCTAGAGAAATCGCCGAGATGTATATCCACGAGTCCAACTTGACCCTCACACGTATACTGCGGCTGATGCAAGGCTCATACTGACTCTTGCAACCTCTTGATGCTTGTTAAGATTCTGGAAACTGTTCGAGTCCGACCTAGCTTCTCTTCCGGTATCAAGGGCTCTGGAAAACACTATTAGTTCGCTTCGCGAAGGTCGTGTTGTGTCTGACACGTGACCGATAAGGCCGTCTTCCTAGATCGGGACGGTGTTCTGACACGAGAAAGACCCGACTATGTCAAGACGCCGCACGAGCTTGAGATTCTGCCGGGTATCGGGCCGCCCTTGCGTGCTCTTCGACAGCGGGGCTTCAAACTCGTCGTCGTAACCAACCAGTCTGTCGTTGGGAGAGGACTAGCTACTCTCGACGATTTAGGCCGGATTCACGAGAAGCTCCAATCGGAGCTGAAACGAATGGGATGTTATGTTGACGCCATTTACTACTGCCCACACGTGCCCGAGGAAGGATGCAGTTGTCGAAAACCTGAGCCGGGTCTAATTCTGAAGGCTGCAAAGGAGCTAGGCATCGATGTTAAGGAGTCTTGGATGATTGGGGACAAGGCGATAGATCTTGAGGCGGCCAAGAGAGCTGGATGTCGGGGAGTTCGAGTCGAAACGAACTTAGGAGATTTGCAACAGGCGGTCTCAAGTATCATCAGCACCGAGAAAGAGACTTGGAACGCGAGATGATATGATCAAGATTCGCGCTAGAGCTCCTCTCCGAGTCAGCTATGCAGGGGGGGGAACCGACGTCCCGCCTTATCCTGGTTTGAAGGGGGGAGTGGTTCTCTCCTCTACAATTCAGAATTATGCTTACTGCTCCATCACCCCCCGATCCGACGGAATGGTTACTGTCTCTAGGGAAGACCAAGATGTTTCCATAGGACCCGAGAGGCTTGGTGATCTCAAGGGGAGTGGAGAGCTGGAGTTCGTCCGTGCGGTCGCCAAGCGGTTTGCCGTGGAGCAGGGTTTTGACGCAGGCCTCAGGTACGACGCTCTCCCTGGCACGGGGCTGGGATCCTCATCGGCACTCTGCGTTGCTCTCATAGGCGCTTTCCGAGAATGGAAGGGCACGTCGATGACAGACTATGAGATAGCAAATCTTGCATACGATGTGGAGAGAAAGGATGTTGGAATTCCTGGCGGCTTGCAGGACCAGTACGCGTCAACTTTCGGTGGTTTCAATCTCATCGAGTTCAAGAAAGACTCAAACATTGTCAATCCTCTCCGCATTAAGCGGGAAACCCTGAACGAGCTGGAGTACAGCAGCCTCCTTTGCTTTACCGGCACCACTAGAAGATCAGGCGGTATTCTTCAGAGGCAGATCGAGTCGTACGAACATAAAGACTCGAAAGTAATGGAAGCTCTCGAACGCATGAAGGAGCTAACGCTTGAGATGAAAGACTCCCTCCTTACCGGCAATCTTAACGAGTTCGCTAGGCTCCTAAACTCGGAGTGGGTCACGAAGAAGGCGCTTGACTCTGCGATCTCAACCAATGAGGTCGACATGCTTCTGCACGCCGCGCGAGAAAATGGGGCTATCGGAGGCAAACTTCTCGGCGCTGGTGGAGGAGGATTCTTGTTCCTATACTGCGAGCCTGGCAAACAGGTGCATGTAGAAAAGGCGGTCGAGAGCCTAGGCGGCAAGGCCTTCCCGGTCAGATTCGATCTTGAAGGTTTGCAAACCTGGCGAAGCCCAAAGTAGGATTCAACAAGCTATGCAAAAGTCCACAAGGGCTGGCAAGCCAGCGATCGAGGATGATCACGAAGTGTCCCTGGCGCGAGACGCAATACGAAAGAGTGTCGAAACAAAACAACGACTCGCTGAGGAGTGTCTCGACGATATCGTTCAGATGGCCCGGATGATAACGATTGCACTAAGGAAAGGTCGGAAGGTCGTCTTCTTCGGTAACGGTGGTAGCGCTGCCGACGCTCAGCATATTTCGGCGGAGCTTGTGGGAAAATTCAAGAGGGCGCGACCTCCTCTTAGGGCATCCGCCCTGACGACGAACACGTCCATTCTAACAGCGATAGGTAACGACATCGGTTTCGACGAAATCTTCTCCCGTCAAGTCCAAGCAACACTGGAACCGGAGGATGTTGCCGTAGGTATCAGTACCAGCGGTCGCTCAGCGAACGTCATCAAAGGCGTCGAAGAAGCGCGGAAAATCGGAGCTAAGACAATAGCCCTCACTGGCTCTGGAGGGGGACAGCTCGGACCAGTATGCGACCACAGGGTGATTGTACCTTCGGATGATACTCAGAGGATACAGGAATGTCATATCATGATAGGCCACATCGTCTGCGAACTGATAGATGAGACACTTGGAGATAGGTCCCCTGCCTGATAGCCTTGAATTTCAGCCCGAACCTCTATAGAAGATGCAAACCCATAGCTTCGTTTTCCACATAACCCTTAAGTGGGAAAAATCGATACTCTTGATTGTAGCACGAGCTGAAAGCCTGTAGACGTGGTCATCCGTATGGTCCTTTCCAAGTTTCTCACCCAACTTCACCACTCTATAGACAGAGTCAAGGAATACATCGGGCTGAGGGAAACTCAGGCCAAGCCCACGAAGTTGTCACGAATCGGCCTGGGTCTAACCGGCCTATTCTCAGTGGTGGCTGGGTTGTGGCTTGTGGCTTTTGGGCCGAACATCGTCGCGATGCTAGTTCTCGCCATTGGCCTTGCTGGATTTGGATTATTCAATCTGACATTTGCCTTCAGAAAAAATCTGACTCTCTCACGCGCTAACCAGCTTTCCCTAGTTGGGAACCTTGTTCTGTTCATATGGCTGTACGTAGTCGCGTCAAAGCTCCTCTACATCAGCTACTCGACCGACACGGTGGTCGGGACCTACATGGGAATCCTGAGGGTCTTGGAGCTACAGAGTCCGTACGGTTTCTCCATCAAACCTCTCCTGGACAAGTTTGGCTTCTCCCCCTCCTTCTACACTCCGGGTATTGACGGCTCTTTCGATTTTCATCTTGCTTATCCCTCGCTAAGTTTCCTCTCTATCGTCCCGTTCTACTTGCTCGGCCTGCATGATGTCAGAGACACTGTATTCATCTTCCACATCATGTCAATCCTCACAATATTCGCCCTGGCACCTGCGAGACTGAAGAGTATCAGCATTCTACCGTTTACACTGTTCTCTATTGTAATTGCGGGAAGTTGGACCGATAGCATTTGGGCCTTCTTCCTCGTTCTGACTACAGTTCTCTGGTACCGTCATCCCAAAGCAAGCTGGGTCTCCCTCGGCCTTGCTGTCGCGGTTAAACAGATTGCTATCGTGATTGCTCCCTTCCTCCTACTGCGCCTCTGGAAGGAGACTCCGTACCATGGGTTGCGAAGTCTGACTCGAAGCATTGGCTTGATGCTCTCTGCTTTCTTCTTGCCTAACCTACCGTTCATCATCTACAGTCCAGGCTCCTGGTGGGCTGCGGTAGTGGCGCCATTCCTGCCAAACGCCCCGGCTCAGGTTCCTGGAGGAATTGGTCTGTCGGGCTTTCTCCTCGACCTTGGAATAGCACTCCCATCTTCCTTCTTCCTAGTCCTCATGGGAGGCGTCTCCGGCATTCTGTTCTACCTTTACGCCAAGCATTATCGGGGCTTGAATAGCATAGTCTTTGCATTTCCGATCCTTATCTTCTTCTTCTATTATCGATCTTTCCCCAATTACATGGCCTACTGGCTATTCCCACTTGTCCTCGAACTATGCCGGCTGGGCGGCCCAAACCTCAGACTTGCGTTTACAACAAGACTGCCCAGCATCGCTTGGCGGCCTCCTACGGGAACCTTCCTAAGGATCTTGCGTCAACGACTGACACCCTCTGTTATGGTAGTAATGACGCTGACTGTGATTTTTGCAGGTGTTTCTGGGGCTTACATAACTCAGGCTTCGAATCCCCGGACCGCGATACAGATCAACGGAGTATTGGACCCTGACAGCATCGGGTCAGCAACGATGATCAATGTGACTGTTACTAACTTGCTCGCGAAGCCAGTCCTACCCATCTTCTTTGTGAAGTATAGCTTCCTTACCTATTTCTGGGCGAACAATTCAACTTCGCTACTGAACAGCGGTTCTGCATCCTCTTATCTGATCAGTGCTCCCGATGCTTTGAGTGCCGTCCCTCGTGGTGACCAATTCCACATCGTGATTTATGACAAGTTGACTGGACAGTTGCTGGGCGAGTCATCCTCTTGGAAGTCAGACATTCCGGCTCCGTCCTTGGAGAATCCAGGGTTGAAGTGGTGGGTTTTGGACCCAAGCGTTGGGACCAAGGTTCCCT
>WNGQ01015420.1_pt1 | contig 11765 bp, 15 predicted proteins | sample 5407661 | NCBI WGS metagenome assembly WNGQ01 (sample SAMN13153382, study PRJNA577476) | soil metagenome | isolation source: 60 cm soil or saprolite under Garry oak tree replicate 2 | place: USA:California | collected 2016-06-15
CCAAGCATGCACAGCACGTCGTGCTTATCCATTTTCCGATTGCTCTCTTTATAACCGGAGTTGGATTGGATCTGCTGTCACGCGGGAAACGTACCTCCCAGCTTGCCGGCGCCGCCTATTTGAACCTGTCCATTGCTGCCGCGACAGTAATTCCCGCAGCCCTGACAGGTCTTCTAGCTTGGCAGTTTGCTCTCGATGGCAAAAGGCTCAAAGGTCTTTTGCTTTTGCACGTTATCGCGGCGTCGATTGCGGCGCTGCTGGTAATTGCTTCGTGGTGGCTCCACTGGCGGACGCGTAGAGCCGAATCGTTGCTTCTCCCTGGCTTCCGCATTCCCATCGAGCTACTTGGAGTTGTTGCGATCGGACTCGCGGCGCATCTCGGCGGGTTTCTAAGTGGAGTCAATTCGTAAACCATCAACAAGTTTCGGGCCAGTCGCACCAAATCCTAATGAGCAAAGGAAGCTAATTATTATGAAGTTCAGAAGTTTCGCAGATCGTACACCCTCACAGTCAAACCAAGCCTCCGGAGAAGGCGGTTCCTCCTCTGACAAGAAGGCGTTTAACCGGCGTGCATTCCTGAGAAACAGCGTGGTGGCCGGAGCTGCCGTAACCGCAGGCGCTGCGATTTTGGAAAATGTCCCGTCGGCCCTGGCGCAATCAAGCAATGGCCACCTGACACGCGGCGATGCAGCCATCCTGCGCTGGCTGGCGGCGGCCGAAATTATTGAATCCGACCTGTGGCTGCAGTACCAGGAGCTGGCCGGAACCCAGGACAACGAAGTCTCCACCATCGCAAGTCAGCAAATAACTGCCTATCCCTCACAGCCTACAGGGGGAAATGCGCCTTACACGAATGCCGTGCTGCAGCTCGACGGAGACATGGATCAATACATCCACGACAACACGGAAGATGAATTGACCCATGAAACGTTCATCAACGCTTACTTGGTGTCGAAAGGCTCAGCTTCGGTGAGCTTAAACCAGTTCCGCACATTAGACAGTAGCAGCAAGGCAACCGGCGCGAACCAAGTTGCAAGACTTACTGACCTGAGGAAACTCACAGTGGATACGACCTGGTGGACTCGCTATCGCAGCCGCACTGGCAATCCCGATCTGGGCGACAAATTTCCGCCAGCAGTTCCTAGTTTAATCGTCAACACACATCCGGGAATTCCGCGGACTAATGACGATCTGAATAATGGGGACTTCCTTCAGGCTATTGCCAACACAGCCGGCTTTCACTTCGCCGATATCGAAGTTGGCGGCGCGAGTATGTACCCGGGACTTGCGCAGAGAGTGTCGAGTGTAGAGGTCCTGCGCATCCTGCTCAGCATTGGCGGAACGGAAATTATGCACTTCCAGACCTGGCACGATAAGGCTGGCAACGCGATTCCTTCGCCGAATGGTGTGCCCATTATTGATCCGGTTACCGGCTTCTCTGTGTTCTTTCCGGATCTGACAAATGCGGCTGTTCCGGCTGTCGGCGAGGATTTGCAGTCCAATCTGATCATGCCGGAACCGACGGCATTTCTGAGTAAACAGAAGTTGCCAGTTTGCTCGATCATTCGTCCAACCGCGACTAAGAATGCAGCCACGGTGGCTCTCCAGGGTTTCGTAAACATGAATGTCTTCGTTGGCCAATCAAAAGCATTCTTTGACTTCGTGACTCAGTTGGCAGCAGAGGCGGATGCGGCTCAGCGCGGAACCAGCTAGCCAAGCGTCAGCTGCTCTGGGTTTCCAAGATCTGTATCTGCTGTTAACAGAGCTATGATTAACCTAGTTGGCCCCACTCTTTGGATCAGTGGGGCTTTTCATTTTTTCTACCTACAAAGGTTCAGCAACTTTTTACTGTCATCCCGGAATATTTCTTCTGCCGTTTCAGTTTAGAGATATGCAAGCCGGAGCATGGTGGTGTTCTCACCTCCTCAAGCACCTGCCCTCGCATAAACCACAAATGAGGTTACAAAGTATGTCCAGGATTGCGGCCACACTCGCATTAATAGGAGCTTGCCTGCTGGTCGCTGCCCCTGCGAAGGCAGCGCAAGGCGAACAAGGAAACGCAGCCCCATCGGTCAACGTCGTCATCGAGTGGAATAAAACCCTTCTCGCGATCGTTCGCACGCCTGGCGCTCAGCCGGCTACCATTCACTCAACACGAAATTTCGCAATCTTGCACGCCGCGATCTACGACGCGATCAACAATATCGACCCAAAGTTCAGTCCCTATCTTGTGCGTCTCTCAGATGTTCCAAGGAGCGCATCCGAGATAGCTGCTGTCGATCAGGCAGCTCATGATGTCTTGGTGTTTCTATATCCTGCATTTCAGGCATCGTTAGATGCGGAACTTCAGCAGGACCTCGCGCAGCTTCCTGATAACGAGCGGAAAGCCCATGGAATATCTGTGGGGCAGGCAGTTGCCGCCCAACTCCTGACCGCGCGTAGCGCCGACGGAACGAATGTAACACCGCCGTCGTATCTGCCGGGAACCCAGCCCGGAGATTACCAGTTGACGCCGCCGAACTTCGCGTCGGCGGATTTTACTCAGTGGCCCCAAGTCACTCCGTTTGCATTGGCGCGGGCTGACGAGTTTCGTCCCGGTCCTCCTCCGACACTGACCAGCGCCACTTATACCGAAGTATTCAATGAAGTCAAAGACCTTGGATTCATTAGCAGTATCACCCGAACAGCAGAACAGACTCAGATAGGGAAGTTCTGGAATGGCAACATCCAGGATTTTTGGAATGAAATCGCACAAACGGCCGCGCTTTCGCATCACCTCGATCTCGAGGACACCGCCCGGCTCTTTGCTCTGCTTAATATCAGCCTTGCCGACACCGCGATCGCCTTCTTCGACGCCAAATACACGTACAACTTTTGGCGGCCAGTTACTGCAGCGGAATTGGCGGACACTGACGGAAATCCGCTGACCGACCCGAATCCAACGTGGCTGCCACTGAGTACCAAGACCGCTCCCGACCCTTCATATCCGGGAGCCCATAGCGCAATCAGCAAAGCGGGCGCGACCGTGTTGAGTTTTTACTTCGGTGATCAGTTCACCTTTGATGTGACTTCCGAATCGCTGGCAGGACTAACGCGCCATTTCACCAGCTTCTCGGCAGCGGCGGAGGAAGCGGGACTGAGCCGTATTTACGCAGGGCAACACTTCCGCACCGACCACATCGCCGGCAAGACTTTGGGCAAACAAGTAGCAGAATCGATCGATAGCAGCATACTTCGCCGAGCGGAATAGAAACAGCAGAAAGCCGGTTATCTCTAGTGAGATTCTTTCGCAGGAGGCGAATGATGTAAAGGATAGGAACAAGCGCGTTAGTGAACGTCAGGCTGAACCTGGTTGTCCTTCTTATGACCGTCTTGATGGTCTCAGTTGGCAGTGCGTCGGCCAAGGAACACAAGATGAAAAAGCCTGAGAACGAGGCCCAAGTAGTCGCTCACATTTCATTCAGCGGGCTCGCGGTCGTTGATATGGCGATGCAGAGAAAAGTGGACGACAAATACTACCTCTATGTGCAGCACTCGAAAGATGAGGGTGTCTCAATTATCGATGTCAGCAAACCGTCGCAAGCGAAAACTCTTGGAGTAATCTCCTGGCCGGATCCAGCCGCTTCGAGCAGGATGAACGTGACTGGCAATCTGGCAATCATCGCTGAAAGCCAGATGCTCCCGATGCGGAGCAGCGCCTCTAATGATGACCTCGTACTTTGGGATCTGTCCAATCCTGCGGCCCCACGAGTCGTACAAAAGTTTACGGGAGTGGTCAAGTGGCTCCAAGACGAGCGGAATTTCATTTATGTGTTGAATGGCGATGGGTTGTGGGTGGTCTCAGAACCCGTGGAGAGTAAGCCTGAATTGACGACTCGTGCGACATATGGAGATTGAGGAAAGAGCGACCGGGACAAGCTGTCAGGCGAACAAAGGCCGCTGCGGGATGCGTGATGGAACCACTTGTTCCAGACCGGCACGCGCGTGAGCATCAACATCCACTGCGTCGCTGAACGATAGCCGAGTTTCAAATCTGTAGCCGAGGGAACCAAATGCCATTCAGCACGGACAACACGCAAGCTCAATTACCGACTGCGGTTATAGGCTACCCGAGCAAACTACTTGGGCGCACAGACGTTGCGAAAGGCACCATGGCGTTTCAGTTGGAGAGACCGCCAAAGTTTGCATTCAGGGCGGGGCAATCGATCGATCTCAGCCTTGTCGGCCTAGCGCAGGATTCTTCCCATAGACTCACACACACTTTCTCGATTGCCAGCGATCCATCCGACGAAGAGATCATGATCGCCACCCGTATGCGAGATACGACCTTTAAGCGAAGGCTGACCCAGCTGCCGATAGGGACCGAGATTCGAATAGAGGGACCAATGGGCTCCTTTACTCTTCACAACAACACAGCCAGGCCTGCTGTCCTATTGGCCGGCGGAGTTGGCATCGCACCATTCCTGAGCATCGTTTCTCACGCACGAAAGAAAGGCCTTCACCACCACATCATTCTGTTCTACGCGAACCGCCAGCTCGAAGACGCCGCGTTCATTGACGCACTCTGGAATCTGGAACGGATGAATGCTCGGTTTTCATTTGTTCCAACTCTCACGCGCGTGAATGGCAACAATGGCGGATGGAAGGGCGAGACTGGACACATTAGCCCGGAAATGCTTCACAGGCGTGTGGGCAAGCTGCAAGGCCCGATCTTTTACATCGCCGGACCACCAGCGATGGTCGCTGCGACGCGACGAACCCTGGTTGAAGCCGCTGTGGATGAAGATGACATTCGGACGGAAGAATTTGCGGGTTACTAACAGATGGATGGAGCTAATGATTAATTGTGCTGTTTTCGTTGCCAGTCAAAGGATTCCTCGGGACCGGCGCCACCTTCGAGGCCGATGTCAACCTCGTGGTCCAGCTGCTGATGGCAGCGGCACTGGTAGCGGGGGTCGTTCTGGCAAGACGGAAACGTTACCGAGCGCACGGCATTTGTCAGACGACGGTGCTGCTCTTGAACTTATTGATGATTGGACTCGTGATGTGGCCCTCGTTCCGGCGACAAGTGAATCCGAGCCTTCCAAAGCTGCTGCATAAGGCGTACTACGCCGCGCCTATGATTCACGCCGCTCTGGGAATAACGGCTGAGCTTCTGGGGCTTTATGTCGTCCTGGTGGCGGGTACCGATGTTCTTCCGGCGTGGCTGCGCTTCAGAAACTGGAAGCTATGGATGCGTACGGAACTTGTGCTTTGGTTTGTTGTTGTGATCAGCGGATTGTGGACTTATTACTCTTGGTACATTCGTCCATTTTGGTAAGTGAGGTTTTGATGCCTTTCCCTGCAACACTGGCGGGTGCTGTGGTTGGAACTGGGAGTCACAGCACCTGCACTTTTGCGACTCGATGATCTTGTCATTGTGGTTCAAGGAGAACCTATGTTTGAAGGATTGTTTCAACCTACGCATCTGCTAGTAATTTTCGGAATTGCTCTGCTCGTCTTCGGACCCAAAAAGCTTCCGGAGCTTGGCAAAGGAATCGGAGAGGGAATCCGCGGCTTCAAGGCCGCCATTAGAGCCGAGGAGGCACAACCAGCCGCCGTAGCGCCCGGCGCCACTAACGACCAGACCATGGTGAAGGAGTAGATCGTGGGTTTTGGAGCGGAAATCCTGTTCATGATTGTGCTTGGATTCCTATTCTTGGGACCAAAGCGGCTGCCCACAATCCTGGGACATGTCGCCCGAGCGAAAGCTCAGTTCGAGAGGGCGACCCGTAGCCTTAAGTCCCAGTTGGAGGCGGAGTTCGAAACCGAGGGTCGCAGGGGGAAGCCCGAAGCGTCCCAGCCTCCGGTGGGAAACCAGTGAATCCGCGGATCCTCGGAATTGGAACGGCAAATCCGCCGATTCGGCTGACACAGGAGCAAAGCTTCTACGCTGCCGGTTACGAAAGCGAGCGTATTCGGAAGATTTTCCTGAACAGCGACATTGAGTACCGCCATTTCTATTTTGGGGGCACTCCAAACCTACTGGAAAATTCTGATCAACAGAACCAGCGGTATCTCTCCGGCGCGGTGAAAATAGGCTGCCGCGCGATCCTGAATTGCCTGGAGTCAGCCGGAAGAACCCTGCAGGATCTGGATTTCCTCGCGGTCTGCACGTGCACCGGTTACACATGTCCAGATGTTGGCAGCCGTCTCATCGCGCACATGGGCTTCCGCAAGAACGTACAGAGAGCTTCCATCACAGGTCTGGGGTGCGCAGGCGCGCTTCCCACACTGCAGCGGGCGACAGATTTTGTTCGGGCGAACCCGGGCCGCCTGGCATTGGTGCTGGCCGTCGAGATTTGCTCCTCGTGCTACTACGTCGATAACACGCTTGAAACGGTTATCGGCAATGCGATTTGTGCCGACGGTGCCGCTGCATTCTTGCTGTCAGCAAATGAGCAAACGAACTCCGCTTGTCCACAAATTATTGACTTCGAGACGTTCCTCGACACCGAGCAGATCGAACAAGTCGGACTTCAACATCGGAATGGCAAGTTGCGGATTGTGCTTGGGGCCTCGGTTCAGCATCTCGCTGGCCCCATGATTGAAAAGGCGCTGCAACAGTTGCTGCGAAGGCATGGGCTTTCGCAATCTGACGTTTGTTTCTGGGTGGTTCACCCGGGCGGGCGCAAGGTAATTGACAATGTTCAGAAGCACTTCGGCATGACGGATGACCAACTTCGCTTTTCTCGCGCTGTGTTGCGTAACTACGGAAATATGTCCTCGCCCACTGTAATGTTTGTTCTGGATGAGGTAGTACGTAACGGCGATCCGCGGCCTGGGGACTGGGGAGTAATGATTGCCTTAGGTCCTGGCATGGCCGCGGAGGTCGCGCTGCTCAGATGGTAGCGCGAATCGCTTTGCGCCCCTTTCTCCGGGTTCTGAACAGGGCAAGGCGCACGCGCGCCTTGAAGAAACTTAAGTCGCTTCTGAGCGATCGATTATTTTCCGTCAAGACAGCCGCCAAACTGGGCATTGCCGACTTGCTGGAGGGTGGTCCGCAATCATCCCTTGTACTGGCTGCGGCGACCCGGTCAGATGCACCCTCTTTGTACCGTTTGCTGCGCGCTTTATCGAGCATTGGCGTTCTTTCACAAGTGGACGACGACCGTTTTTCTCTCTCGCGTCTAGGGAACGCGCTAAGGAGCAATGTTCCCGGATCTCTCAGTGCGATAGTGATCACGATCGGCGAGATCCATTACCAGGCATGCGGTGAGCTTCTTCACAGTGTCCAAACCGGGGCTCCTGCTTTTAACCATGCGTTTGGAACAAGCCTGTTCGAATACCTGCAGCAGAACACCGAAGCGGCCGGCGCGTTCAATCGGGGCATGACGAATCTCGCGTCTTTATTGGCAAATGCCGTTGTGCTGGCTTATGACTTTTCGGGAATCACCTCCATCGTTGATGTTGGAGGCGGCGAAGGCGAGCTCTTGATGAAGATTTTGGAATTGTATCCAGAGACGAGCGGGGTCGTTTTCGATCTAGGCAACACCTTTAGATCACCAAAGCGAACCGTCCACAGTGCAGAGCGATGCTCCTATGTAGCGGGAAACTTCTTCGACTCGGTCCCCGAGGAAGCCGACGCCTACCTTTTGTGCGGAGTCATCCATGATTGGAGCGACGACCTTGCGGTGGTGATCCTCAAGAATTGTCGCAAGGCAATGGCAAAGAACGGCAGAGTGCTGATACTTGAGATGATAGTGCCAAAAGCGAGGTCCGGATCTTTTAGCAAGATCCTAGATCTGAACATGATGGTCATGACCGGTGGGCGTGAGCGGACGAACTCTGAGTTCCACGCCTTGCTCGATGCAGCTGACCTTAGAGTCACCCGAATTGTTCCGACTATGGCCCCACAAAGCATCATTGAAGCCATGCCGAAATAAGTGATGGATTTACCGGCACCACGAAGCGGAGCTGTATCGTCGGGCGCGTCCTCGTGCTCATTAGTCTGTTTTCTGTTCCCGCTCGTCCATTTGGAATAAAGGGCTACTAAGAACGGTTATCTCTAGTTAGTTTGCATGTTACTGGAGACCGAAGGCGGCAAGTGATGCTTCATTGCGAACGGACAGTCCACTGGTGAGGTGATGTCAATGACGGAAACCCAACGCGAAGAGATTATTGAGGGTATGTTCCCAGACTGGCGAGAACATTTGAACGACGGCAAAGTCATTGATCATATCCTGGACGGACTTAGCTGCCGCGAGATTGTGCTGAACAGGTGTTCCAGACCAGGCTGTTACAATGTCGCACGGCGCGGCCTGAAGAGGTGTACCCAATGCGCAGCAAAGGCGGCCCAGTACATGCGTAAGTACGAACGCCGAAAAGCGCCAAATCGAGAGCCACGCTCAGGGATGCCGACCTCCAGGTAGCTCTTCCAGAGGGCAGGTACCCGACAGTAGCACTGCTAACTGTGATAGTCGATGCTCGACTTCGCATCCCAGGACATCGCATGTGAATGCGACTGTCAGGTGCTTGAGGCTCGAGCTTATCCGCGTCTATCTGAACGCAATATTTCGGAAACGGCGAGTTCGCAGATGGCAACCCTGTCGTGAATGCGGCCTTTTCATGTTGAAGATCGAAAGGTGTATCCCCCACATTGCTCCCTTTGACGAGATATTCATTTACTTTGCGAACACCATGGCGCTGGCCATGTCGGTTGAGTTTGGATAGCCGGAACCCCGAGTAGTTCTGCCTACGGCTATCCCCACATCCCTGAAGGTATTCGACGCCGAAGTGTTCAATTCTGCTTGGTGCTGTCATCCTTTTTCATATTGTCATCGTGTTTCGTATTGTCATCGTTTGTCATATCGCTTTTCTTCATCTTGTCTTTTTTGGCCTTCTTGGTCTTTTTGTCCTTCCTCATTTCGTCTTTCTTCATCTGGTCCTGACTCTTGTCGTCGCGCCGTCCGGGGAAAGACTGGGACTGTACTTTTCACCAACGCTGGTGACGGCAAGGCTTATTGACGGCTCAGGCGCTTTGGATCGGAATAACTGGCTGCGGTAGAGAAAGAGCGACGCAAGGCCCATCATTATTAGGGCCATGATTACGAGGTTCCTCGTCGTCAACAGCCGCTTGGCGAGCCTCGGTTGGGGGACTGCCGCTTCTCCAGAGGAAACGGACGGAAGCGTGTGCGATTGACGCTCGTCCTCCAGATCGGTCACCCATTCCACGGGAACCAGGAAACGGTAGCCAACCTTGGGCACGGTCTCAATGAACTTGGGGTTTTCGACGGAGTCTCCCAGCGACTGTCGCAGCTTTTTCACGGCCGTGTTGACCCCATGCTCGAAGTCAACGAAGGTATTGTCCGGCCACAGTGCGACACGCAACTGCTCGCGAGAAACGACTCTCCCTTCGCCCTCCAGCAGCAGCCGGAGAACTTGGAGCGGCTGCTGTTGAATCCGAACCGAAGTACTCTCTGGTGTATGCAGGTCACCGCTGCTCAGATCGACTTGGAACTGGTCAAAGCGAGCACAAACTGAAGATGAGCTGGAGGTAGCCACCGGAACCCTCATCATGTGGTCGTGAATTGTACCTTAAACACCTTTGCCGAATATCATTTCGCGGTACGGACAGCCGAAAATCGACACTTCGCCTGCTCTGCTAACTCCCACATTACAGATAGTTCACCAGTTCACCTTTTGCACACCTCATGGTTCACCTTCCGTGCATTGTGCGGACTGGCAGGCGGTGCGATGGTTCAGGCCACACGGGGTGAGGGACCGCCAGACCGGTGGACTTCAAATTCCAATCCCAATTGTGAAAGGTCACTATGAAGAACAACTGGATGTCTAACGTCTTGACGGTCGCGCTTCCAATGATGCTCGTTTGTGTCGTGCTTGGCCTGGGTGCTCCTGCCGTGGCAGAAGGACCGGGTACCGGACCCTGCTCCAACCGATCGCTCTTCGGCGACTACGGAATGCAAGTTGAAGGTAGTTTCCTTGGCCCGAACTTGCCTCTTCGTACTATCGTCATGGTTCACTTTGACGGCACAGGGAATTCGACCTCAAAGTCTTACGTCGTACTAAACGGGACACCACTGACTGCGGATTGGAGGGAGGACGATCCCGGAACTTACACGGTCAATTCGAATTGCACCGCATCTGGGATTTTCAACGGTGTGATCGCGGCGCACTTCGTGGTGGTGAACAGCGGCAAGGAATTTCGCGGAGTGGTGGATGGGGACGCGATCACCTTCGTGGGTTCCAGGGTTAATTGATCGCAGGCGACAGCGAGTTCGAGAGATCGCTTTCGGAGGGCTCACGTTCAAGGCATCACAAATAACAAACCTCTGGCTCGAGGAGTGGAGACACGCCGCGCGTCGCTCAAGCTCAAGGAAGAAAGTCCCGCTTCGGCAAAAGAGGTCGGAGCGGGGCGCCGACCCGACCATCGTCAGTATCCGCAACACAGCTCCGTTTTCTGTCCTCGGGCTGCCCGCGCTCTCCCTCCCTTCCGGTTTTACCACAGCCGGTCTGCCGATTGGTCTCCAAATTGTTGGGGCGCCGTTCGCGGAATCAACCGTTCTGGCGCTGACGCATGCCTACGAGCGCGAAACGGAATGGCACAAAAGGCATCCGAAGCTCGATCTGGCCTAAGGCTCTCCAAATCAGGCTTGGATGGTCGGCAACCCTTCGTTTACAAGATTAGGGAAGAGTAGTCGGCAAGCAAGAAGTTGAGTTTTCCATCGCGCCCGGACCGTCAATTCACGGCTTGCGGGTAACTTGCAAGGTAAACAGCGGGCTTGAATGCGAAAGCTATACAGGCGTAGGATTCGACGCGTTCGAACGAGACGGCAAAGCGAGAGTGTCTATTCGCACGTAACGGCGCACAGCGGCTACTAAGTGCAGAAACACAAACAGCAAGGCGCGCCATTGCGACGACGTGTACGAGGTACTTTTTGGGACAGACAAAGGCGCCCCGCCTAGCGAGAACCGTAGCACTCGAGGATCAAAAGCATGATTTCACGACGCGAGTTTGTGCTAGGAGCTTCGGCCACAATAGGGGCGGTCGGAGCGGTTCGCCCGCTGCTGAGCTGGGGAGCAGACGAGAGTCCCGCGATTCCGGGCAAGGACGGAATGATTGCACGGTCGCTTCGGTTTCTAGACTTGGAAATGCCGGCTGAATATGCCACCTCGTTTATTACGCCGGTGGAACATTTCTATGTCCGCAATCATATGCACGAGCCCAACACGGTGGAGCCCGGAGAGTGGCGGCTTGGCGTGAGTGGAGAAGTGGAGAAGCCGCTGACACTGACCCTTGCGGAGCTGGCGAAAATGCAGCAGCACACCGTCATCGATACTTTGGAATGCGCCGGGAACGGCCGGGCGTTCGCGGCTCCGCGTGTGCCAGGAATCCAATGGGAGAAGGGGGCGGTTGGAACCGCACGTTTCAGCGGCCCACGTTTGCGCGAACTGCTGGAGCGGGCGGGAGTGAAACCGACAGGTAAGCATGTGATGTTCCGCGGGCTGGACGAGGTGCCAAGGAAAGTGCCGCCATTTATCCGTAGCATTCCGATTGAGAAAGCCACGGATGAAGACACGCTGGTAGCGTTGCACATGAATGGAGCGGCGTTGACTACGCATCATGGATTTCCGGCGCGTGCGCTGGTGCCGGGATGGATTGGCGCAGCCTCTTGCAAGTGGCTGACGGAAATCAAGGTGCTGGACAAAGAATTCGAGGGCAATTTCATGAGTCCGGGATATCGCATGCCTAACCAGCCGGTAAA
>WNGQ01009387.1_pt1 | contig 11763 bp, 10 predicted proteins | sample 5407661 | NCBI WGS metagenome assembly WNGQ01 (sample SAMN13153382, study PRJNA577476) | soil metagenome | isolation source: 60 cm soil or saprolite under Garry oak tree replicate 2 | place: USA:California | collected 2016-06-15
TTGCCGTACGACACCGAGCTTGACTCGAGCACGAGCCAGCCCTGAATCCGATGGGAGTGCATGAATTCGTAGAAGAGTCGCGACTTGCCGACCCCCGGCTCCCCCACCACGGCTACGATCTGGCCGCGGCCACCCGCGGCTTGCTCGAGCGCCTCGCGGAGCTGATCGACCTCCGCGTCTCGCCCGACGAAGCGCGTGAGCCCGCGCGCCAGGGAGGCCTGGAGACGTGTGCGAGCCGCGCCGGCAGCGATCAACTCATAGATGGGCACCGCCTCCGTCAGGCCCTTGATCGGCGTCGGCCCGAGCGATCTCACCTGCACATATCCCTCCACGGCGCGCAGGGTCATCTCGGTCATCAGGGTCACGCCGGGTCGGGCCAGCTGCTCCATGCGGGCGGCCAGGTGCGTGGTCTGCCCCACCGCGGTGTAGTCCATGTGGAGATCACTGCCGATCGAGCGAACCACGACCTCCCCGGAGTTCAATCCAATGCGGATCTGGACGTCCGCGCCATGGCGACGGCGGAGATCCTCCGCGTAGCGGGCGACGCTGTCCTGCATCCGCAGCGCGGCGTAGCACGCCCGCACCGCATGGTCTTCATGGGCGAGCGGCGCGCCGAAGAGAGCCATGATTCCGTCGCCCATGACCTGGTTGACGGTGCCCTCGTAGCGGTGCACGGCTTCCATCATCCGCTCCAGCACGGGATCGAGGAACCCGCGGGCCTCCTCGGGATCCCGATCGGCGAGCAGCTCCATCGAGCCCTTGAGGTCGGCGAACATGACGGTCACGGTTTTTCGCTCGCCTTCCTGCACGGCCTGGGAGCTGAGGATCTTCTCGGCGAGGTGCTTCGGGGTGTAGGACGTCGGCGGCCCAAACCTCGGTCGCGGAGCGGCCCCGGCCTCGACCCGCGGCGATCCACAGCCTCCGCAGAACTTCACGCTCCCCTCATTCACGAAGCCGCAGGACGGACACGGGAGGGCGAGCGAGAGCCCGCAGTCGCCGCAAAAGCGCCGACCCTCGCGATTCTCAGCCTGACAGCGTGGACATTGCATGCCGGATTCTCTCACCCATGGACGGCGGACATTGCATGCCGGATTCTCTCACCCATGGACGGCGGAACGGTCAGTCAGACGTCGGACGCCACGTCTCGCGGTGCCCTAGGTCTTCACCGCGCCCGCGGTGAGGCCGGCGACGTAGTGCTCCACGAAGAAGGAGTAGATGATGGCCACGGGCACCGAGCCCAGGAGGGCGGCGGCCATGAGCTGGCCCCAGTAGAAGACGTCGCCCCGGATCAGCTCGGTGATGGCGCCCACGGGCACGGTGCGGACGTCGCTCTTGGCCAGGAAGATGAGGGCGTAGAGGAACTCGTTCTGGGCCATGAAGGCAAAGATGCCGGCGGACAAGAGTCCCGGCGTGCAGAGGGGCAGGACGACGCGCGTCAGGGCCTGGAAGCGGCTGGCCCCGTCGATGCGCGCCGCCTCCTCGAGCTCGCGGGGCACGCTCTTGAAGTAGCCCATGAGCAGCCACGCGCAGAACGGGATGAGGAGCGTCGGATACGTGAGCATGACGGCGGTGAGGGTGTTCCCGAGATCGAGCCGGTTGATGATGTCGGCCATGGGGATGAAGAGGAGCGGCTGGGGCACCAGGTAGGTCGCGGCCACCCCGATGGCCACCACGGCGGCCCCGGGAAAGCGCAGGCGGGCCAGCGGGTAGCCGATCATCGCCCCCAGCACGAGCGAGACGGCCGTGGTCACCACCGCCACCAGCATGGTGTTGTACGTCCACGTCAGGAAATTCGTCTGGGTGAGCAGGTCGACGTAGTGCTTGAGCGTCGGCTGATGCACGATCAGCGGCATGATGCGCGCGTTGTAGAGCTCGCGGTTGGGCTTGATGGAGGTGATGAGCATCCAGTAGAAGGGAAAGAGCATGGCCACGAGGAAGAACGCGAGCGGCAGATATAGCCGCAGCAGCCGCGCGCCGAATCCCCGCCCGCCGACCATCACTCGCGCCTCAGGTACAGCGTGAGCACCACGATCACGAGGGCGAGGGCGGGCAGCAACGTGAGGGCCGCCGCCGCGCCCATGCCGAGCTGGCCACCCGACATGCCGAGATCGAACGCGTACGTGACGAACACCTGCGTGGCATTCGCGGGGCCGCCGTGGGTGAGCAAGTAAACGATCTGGAAGTCCGCGAAGGTGAAGATGACCGAGAACATCGTCACGATGATCAGGATGGGCTTGATGATGGGCAGGGTCACGTGCCAGAAGCGCTGCGTGGTACTGGCGCCGTCGATGGCCGCCGCCTCGTAGAGGTCCGGCGAGATCGTCTGGAGCCCGGCCAGGAGCGTGATCCCGTAGAACGGGATGCCCCGCCACGTGTTGACGACGATGATCGACACCATGGCCAGGGTGGCGTTGCCCAGCCATGAGAAGCCGCTGCTCACGAGCCCCGTCTTGACGAGCGTCCAGTTGATCACGCTGAAGGTCGGGTCGAAGATCCACATCCAGGCGATCGTGCTGAGGACCGTCGGCACGATGAAGGGCAGCAGGAGGACCGCGCGCACCAGGTTGCGCGCGCGGAAGCTCTGGTTGATCACGAGGGCCATGGCCAGGCCGCCGATCAGCTTGAGGACGGTCGTCACCAGCGTGTAGACGAAGGTGTTTCGCGTGACCTGCCAGAACACGCCCTCGCCCAGGAGCGTGGCGAAGTTCGCCAGCCCCACGAACGCCCCCGCGCGGGCGACGGGCCGATCTTGAAGGCTCAGATAGATGCCGTAGAAGAAGGGATAGGCCACGAAGGCGAGCAGGAACAGCACACCGGGCGCGAGCATGATCCAGCTGAAAGCGCCCTCCCGCTCGAGCAGGCCGCGCAGCGAGAAGGGCCGGCCCGCGACCGGCGCCGGCCGCGCGAGAGGCGCCGGGCGGACCGACATCCCTACATCACTTCACTTTGTGGATCTGCTTCAGCTGGCTGGCCGCGGTGGCGATGACGTCCTTCGTCGAATCGCCCCGACACGCCTTGGCGAACATGTCGACGATGACGTACTTCGCCACGCTCTCCGAGGCGGCGAGGCCGGGGGGGCCGGGCCAAGCATGGAGCCGCGACGTCTTGAGCGACTCCTTGTACGGCAGATTGCGCGGCTCCGGCTCCCACATCGGGTGGTTGTCGTAGGCGCGAAGGAACGGCGCGTAGTAGGCGTCACCGGCGGTGAGCCAGGCGGAGAGCTGCTTGTCGTCGTAGAGCCAGCGCAGGAAGGCCTTGGCCGCGGCCACGTCCGGGGCGTGGGCGGCGATGGCGTGGCCCTGGACGTTCAGCAGGTGGAAGCGGCCCTTGGGGCCCTGCGGGTTGAGCGCGTGGTCGGTCACCTTGCCGATCTCGGGGAAATCGCGCTTGGCCACGACGAGGATCGAGGAGGCGTTGTTCGTGCACGAGATCTGCTCGCCGAGGAAGGCCTTGTTGTTGTTGACGTCGGTCCAGCCCAGGACGTCCTCGAACATCGTCTCCTTGTAGAACCGGCGGCAGAAATCGACGGCCTTCGCCGTCTCGTCGGAGTCGATGGTGACGGTCTTGCCGCTCCTGTCGGTTTCTTGACCGCCGTAGGACCAGAGAAGCGGATAGAGCCAGCCGTGATTGTCGCCGAAGCCGTGGCCAAGCTCGAAGCCGAAGGGGTGGCCCTTCTTCTTGAGCAGGCGTCCGGCCGCGAGAAGGTCCTCCCAGGTGTCGGGGAACTTGTTGACGCCCACCTCCTTGAACCAGTCGGTCCGGTAGTTCTCGAGCTGGCCGATGTTGCCCCAGGGGAGAGACTTCCACTTCTTGTTGACCACCACCGCGTCGTGGACGTTGTCGTGCCAGCCCCCGAGCTTCTTGCCGATCTCGCCGGCGACGTCGCTGACGTCCACGAGGCCCTGGTCGAAGAGGTGAGGCCAGTTGATGCCGGTGTGCACGATCTCGGGCCCCGACTTCGTCTCGACGATCGTGGTGAGCCGCGTCAGCATGCTGCCCACGCTCACCGGCTCGTAGTTGATCTTGATGCCGGTCATCTTTTCGTAGTCCGGCGCCAGCTTCTTCACGAAGAACTCGTCAAAGGCCTTGATGAACGAGCTCTCGTGGACGACCGACATGGACTTCGGCGCGGCGGCGGCGAGTCCAGGGGCGAGGGCGGCGGCCGCTCCGCCGGCGAGGGTCACGGTGAGAAATTCCCGACGGGTCGTCATTGGGAAAGCCTCCACGTCTCGAGAGTTCGGAACCCGACGATGGGTGGACGATCGATGGCGGGGATAGTAGGCGAGGCGCCTCGAAGCTGTCAAGGCACTGGGCCAGTGCCCGGGCTGGAACTCTAGTGAGTCAGAGGGAGATCAGGCCGTGGCGTACGCCGAGCGTCACCGCTTCCGTGCGGGTGGCCGCTCCCAGCTTGCCGAGGACCGAGGCGACGTGGAACTTGACCGTGTAGCCGGAGATCCCGAGGCGAGCGGCGATCCTGCGATTGCTCATACCCTCCGCCATCATCTCGAGAATCTCCAGCTCTCGCGGGGTGAGCCCTGTCCTCTCGCTCACCTTCCGCGATCCCGCCGCCGCGATGGGACGGGCGATCACGGCGGTAGGGTGGAGCACGACGAGACCGGCCATCGTCGCCGCGACGGCGGCGGTGAGCTCCTCCGCCGTCGCGTCGTCACGAAGCACGCCACGAACGCCGGCGCGGCGGGCCTGGGCCGTCCACGCACCAAGCGGCTCCGCGGCGAGAAGGATCACGGGGGGGACCCGCGGGCGGCTGCCCAGGTATTGGAGCGCGCTTGCCGCGGCCGGGGGCGGCAAGGCCATGACCACGCTCGCGGGCTCGAGGTCATCGACGACATGCGCCAGCTCCGCGGGAGAGCCCATCACCACGCGCCATTCCGGGTGGCCCCGGAGCATGGCTTCGATGGCCGCGGCGAGTCGGTCGCTGCCCGCGATCACGAGCACGGGCGTCGACGCGGTGTCGATGCCACGCTGCGCGGGCGCCCGGCTGCCCTGCCCCGGAGCCGATTCCCGGAACCTGGTCACGGGGGCTCCACGCCGGCCGCGCGGACGAAGCGTTCCACGTGGGCCATGGGGATGGCGAGGGCCAGGGCTCCTGCCACCATCGCGTTCAGCCCCATCACGCGGCCCGACGCGTCGGCGAGAGGTCCCCCGGAGTTCCCGGGCGCCAGTCGCACGTCGGCCTGGATCCAGGCGCGACCGCCGGGCGTGATCGGTCCAATCGCGTGAATGATGCCTGCGGTCAGCGCGCCTCGAACGCCGAGCGGGTGGCCCATGGCCACCACCAGCGCGCCGACCCTGGCCGCATCCAGATCGGCGATGGGAGCCGCCGGCACCCCCATGCCGGCCACGCGGAGCAGGGCGAGGTCGGCACTCCCATCGCGTGCGAGGAGGCGTCCTTCCAGGCGGCGACCGTCGACCAGGCGCACCGCCATGACCGATCGGCGCGCGACGTGCGCGTTGGTGACCACACATCCCCGCGGCCAGAGCACCCCGGCTCCCAGAGACGTGCCCCCGTCCATGACCTCGACGGTCACTCGACGCAGACGATCCGCGAGGTCGGCCAGCTCGATCATGGCGCGTCAGGAGCGACGTGGGCGCTCGCCGACGGTGATCCGAATGTCCCGCGGCTCGCCGCCCCGAAGCACGGACACGGTCATCTCTTCGCCCACGTGATCGGGTCGGAGCACGCTCGCCAGATCGCCGGGGTCGGTGATGCTCGTCCCGCCGAGCGAGACGACGATGTCGCCCATGAGCAGACCGGCGCTGGCCGCCGGGCTACTCGGCTGCACGGCCACCACGATGACCGCGGTCGGCTGCTCGAGGTTGAAGCGCTGGCGCAGCGCCTCGGGCAGGCTCACCGGCTGCGTGCCCACCCCCAGGTAGGGTCGGGCGAGACGTCCGCGCCGCACGAGCTCGTCGACCACGCGGGTCACGGCGGCGGAAGGGATGGCGAGCTGCAGGTGCCGGGACGTGCCCGAGCTGTTCACGCCTATCACCTGCCCCTGCGCGTTGACGAGAGGTCCGCCGGAAAACCCGGGATAGAGCGTCAAGTCGAGACTGAAGAGCGCGCCGCCGGCGCTGCGCGGCCCTCGTCCCTCCCCGATCGCGCTCACCACTCCCCAGCTTGCACAGGGGCCCCGACCCACGGCAAGCACGAGGTGGCCGACGCGCACGGCATTCGACTCGCCGAGATCCGCCACCGCGACATCGGGAGCGTCCACCTTCAGCACGGCGATGTCGATGGCCGGATCCCGGCCGGCAAGCGTCGCCGCGATCGCTCGACCGTCGGGGCGAGTGACCGTGATGTCCTCGTCCACTCGCACGGTGTGGTTCGCGGTGACGATCAGGCCCGACCGCCAGTGCACGCCCGTCGACCCCAGGCGCGTCCTCGCGTTGACGCCGAACACGACTTGACCCGCCCGCTCCACGGCCGCGGCGAGGTCGTTCGAGAGCGTGAGCAACCCGTCCATTGAGCCCTCCCTGTGGGTGTGAGAACCGTCAGGATCAGCATGCGGGCTCCAGACAGGAAAGGGAATCGCCCGAATGGGCGGGGTCGCTACGCGGTCGGGCGCTACGGGGCGGTCGGGCGGAACCGATACCACCGGGTGCCGCTGATGTGGGCGGGAATGACGTATCCGAGCAGCGCGAGCGACTTCTCGTCGATGCGCACGACGAGCCAGCCGTCGGCGTCCTTCGTCAGGTCGACGGTCACCCAGCCCCAGGCCACGCCGACGTCGCCGGCCCCGCCGTCGGAATACCACACGCGCAGCGTCCCTTGGTCACACCCGAACTCGCCCCTCTCCGCCACGAAGCGGAGCCGGCCGACGGGGTCGCGTACCTCGAGGAGACCACCGGCCGGCATCGAGAGACCGACCCACCTGGCGGGTCGCTCTCGAGCGCGCAGACGCTCGAAATCGAGGATGCCGACGAGGGATTCCTTGCGAAGCCCGCTGCCTTCCCCCTCATTTTCATAGGTGCCGAGCAAGGAGGCGCAGTCGCGCGCCTGGAAGGCCTGGGGCCAGGCGTGGGGATACTGGTGGACCTCTCGAGCACAGCCCGCGAGGAGAAGGAGGGCGCCACACGCGCGCACGAAGGCGAGCCGGCCCCTGCCAACGCGCGTGCCCCTCATCGATGCCATGGGAGCGATATTTTAGCCCAACCGGCCCGGAACAGCGTTTGACACGATCAAACCGGCATGACACATTCTCGGAACCGAGACGCTCTGGCAGCGCGCCCTAGAAGGGAGAGAGTCCAGATGGCCATCTCCGCCAGCCCGACCACCCAGCCGGAAGTGACCGATTCCTATGCTCGACTGGAGGAGAAGGTCCTCGAGCGCGACCAGCGGGGGGCGAGCCAGATCTTCTACGACCTGGTCCGGGCCGGCCGGCCCCTGCCCGAGCTGGTGCGTGAGATCGTTCGCATCCACGCTCCCTACACGCACGTGCCGTACCATCAGCGCCTCGACGACGGCGTGGTTCGTTTCGTGAACAATGACCACTGCTTCCTCAGCTCGCGGGCGAGCACGGACCTGATGAAGCTCCTCAGGCCCGAGCTGGCCTATCTGCCTCTGGCCCAGACGATCTGGTATGTCCCCACCGGGCTCGATCCCTGGAACCAGCTTCTCGGCAAGATGCCGGGGCACTACGTGAGGCTCTACGAGCTGAAGTTCGAGGGCAAGCCGCCCCTCCCCCACATCCACTGGAGCGACCAGCAGCCGCTCGCCATCGATGGCACCTTCCCGGAGAAGCTGAATGCCTGGCTGACCCTCGTCCAGCGCGGCGAGGTCATCAACGCGTACCGCGTCTTCCTCGGCCTGTGGCACGAGGTCGTGGGTGACGAGGCTCGACGCACGCAGCTTCTTGCCCACCTCGTCTTCGCCGGGCTCATCGACGTGCAGGACCGGGTGCTCCACAACCGCTCCTACACGACCGGCCACAAGTCGTACCGGGCGCGCGCCACCGTCCAGCTCGCGCGCATGGTGGGCTGGGAGCACGCGGGAAGCGTGCTCTACGCCGGCGTCCCGGACATGGCGGTGGGCCCGCGCTGGCACTCGACGTACGAGATGGCCTGTCTCGTCGTGCAGAACATCCTGGGGGGCAAGGATCAGGACTTCCTCGGCAACGACGGGGCGCTCAGCCCCGTGGAATCCCTGGCTCTCCTCGAAGCGCTCCTGAGCGGCGAGGAGCCCGGCTACATCGATCTGATCGTGGCGCTCTTGAGATCGGGCAAGGGATTGCGCCAGATCATCGACACCATCCAGCTCGGCTCCGCCCAGCTCATCCTCGAGACGGGGGATCCCAACAGCTACTCCATGCCCCAGCACAGCTACGAGTACTGCAACAACGTGCGGTGGTTCTTCGACAGCTTCGAGCACCCGCACCGGCTCAAGCTCCTCTTCGTGGCCGCGGCCTTCGTGAACCGCTCCGCGCATCACCAGATGCACACGCCGGACAACGGCCCCATCAAGATCGAGTCCCCGCGCGGCGCGGAGACCATGTCGTCCCACGAGCTCCTCCAGCGGCTCGACGACGCCCTCATGGGATTGCGCGCCTTCGAGGCGGTCAACTGGACGGCCGCCTACCTCCAGGCCGGCCACGATCGGGCCGCCCTCGTCGAGACGCTGGCCACGGGCGCCGCCAAGACCGGCAACGATCCCCACAATCAGGAGCTGGGTATCTGCCTGCTCGAGGACTACGCCCACAGCACCGCAAGAGATCGCGATCGGCTGCTCCTCGCTTCCGCCAAGCACACGGCCGGCCACCGGAAGTACGGCGATCACCTGGAAGCGTATCGACGGTTCAGCGAGGCGTTCGCCGTCCGCGCCTAGGCCTCCATGTGGGCGCAGTAAGGACATGGTTTGCCTTGACTCGCTTCTCGAAATTTTCTAGTCTGCCATTCACTCTCGGTTGATCGTCGGGCGAAGGAAAGATCACTCTTCCGGAGGTCTCCTATGAACGGACGCCGACCTCGGCTGCGCACATTCGCCCTCCTGACCCTCACGCTCTTAGGGCTCACGGCGCTCGCGGGGATCGGGCCGGCCCGGGCTGACGAAATTACCGACTGGAACGTGATCGCCCTCGAGGTCCTCGCCCTGGGCGGCCAGAACCCGGTGGTCGCGACGCGCGGGGTGGCCATGGCCCACCTGGCTGTCCACGATGCGCTCAACGCGATCGACCGGCGCTACGAGCCGTACGTCTACGACGCGCGGTCAGAGCCCGGCGCGGCGCCCGCGGCCGCGGTGGCCGCGGCCATGCGCGTCGTGCTCATCGGGGCGCTGCCGGGTTTCGGCACGCCCGAGCAACACGCCAAGGCGAAGGAGCGCGTGGAGGCTGCCTATGTCGCCGCGCTCGCGAAGATCCCGGAAGGCCGTGCGAGGCAGGACGGGATCGCGGCGGGTCAGGCGGCGGCCTCCGCCATGCTCACGCTTCGGAAAGCCGACGGTGCCACCGCGCAGGTGGCATATACGCCGGGCACCCAGCCGGGGCAATGGCGCCCGCACCCGAACCCCGTGCCCGCCAACCCGCCCATCGGCGACCCCGCTCTCGCCGCGGGGAACCAGTCCGCCATGCTCCCACAGTGGGGACACATGACGCCGTTCATCATGCGCGCGCCCTGGCAATTCCGGCTGCGGCCGCCTCCGGCCCTCACGAGCGAGATCTACACGAGGGACTACAACGAGGTGAAGCGGCTCGGGGGCAAGCAGAGCGCCGCCCGCACGGCCGCCCAGAGCGAGATCGCGCGGTTCTGGTACGAGGGCTCGGTGCAGGGGTGGAACCGCATCGCTCGCCTGGTCGCCGCCCAGCGCAGCCTCGACCGCTGGGAGCATGCCCGCCTCTTCGCCCTCCTGAACGCCGCGATGGCCGACGGGTACATCGCGGGCGCCGACACCCGGTATCTCTACAACTTCTGGCGACCGGTGACGGCGATCCGGGCGGGCGACGCCGACGGCAACGACGCCACCGCGGGAGATCCCACCTGGGAGACCTTCATGAACACGCCGTCGCTTCCCGACTATCCCTCCACGCACAGCGTGCTCGGTGGGGCGGCCGCGGTGGTGATGTCTCGCTTCTTCGGCACCGACCAGCTGAGCTTCACCATGACGAGCGGGCCGCCCTTCGCGGGGATCACTCGCTCCTTCAAGAGCTTGAGTGAGGCCCAGGAGGAGAACGGGGACTCGCGCTTGTACTCCGGGATCCACTTCCGGAGCTCCACGGTGGCAGGCATCCTCCAGGGCGAGCAGATCGGTCGCCAGGCCTTCGCTCAGTACCTGCAGCCGTACCGACCGTAGGAGTCCGCGATGAGCAACATCCGGATGAGCAAGGTCAGGTTGATCTGGTTGGGCATCTGCGTGCTCGTGTGCGCGATGGCCATCGGCGCCGACGCTCAGGATTCTCAGCGGGGCGCCGTCGAGCACTTCATCGGGACGATGGTCCGCCAGACGGCCACCGCGTGCCCGCTCACCAGTCCGCTGTCGGGCCTGTACATGCCTATGTTCATGTTCACCGGAGAGTACGAGATCGGCTTCGATCCGACGGAGCGGCTCTATCGCGCGCGCGTGCCCGCCCTGTTCCGCAATGCGCTGGATCCCGGCCAGTATCCGTACCCGTTCTGGCACGACGCCAAGAAATGGGCGGACTACCAGGCGGCCAACGAGCTCACGTTCTGGATCGATCCCGCCAAGGTCAAGGTGGTGATCATGCAGTTCTCCGCCAAGGGCAAGCCCGACCCGAAGCTGACCAGCGCGCCCTATAGTCAGCCGGCCTTCGACGGCAAGTGGATGTGGACGGATGCCAAGGGCCAGAGCCAGCCGCGGCCGACGCTCTTCGTGGGCCTCATGCGCAGCACCAACCCGTACCTCGGCCAGCTCGAGAGCACGTTCAGAGAGCTCGCCGGCGAGCTGCGCAAGGGCAGCTGCCACGAATGTCACTCGCCCGACAACTATACGGGGATGAAGCGGCTCGTGCTGATGCAGACGCCCGCGCATGCGGCGGGAGAGATCAAGCGCATGATGCGCGCGGTGCGCGAGGACAAGATGCCACTCGACGACACGGGGATCTACAAGGAGATGGATCCCGCCGTCAAGGCGGCCCTGCTCAAGTACGGGACGGCGTTCGAGTCGACGGTCGACGCCGCCCGCGACTGGGAGGCCAAGAATCCGTGATTGCCGTGCACGACTTGTGGCAAAGGGAGGATCGATCATGAAACGAAACGCTCGAGTCCTCGGTATCGCCGTCGCGACCCTTGGAGCGGTTGCGTGTCTCTTGGGCATTACCCTCGCTCAACCCGCGGCCAATGAGGTCGTGCAGTGGAACGAGACCACGATGAAGGCCATCGAGGCGAATGGACAGAATCCCGTCCAGTCGACCCGCACGCTTGCCATGGTGCAGGGGGCGGTGCACGACGCTCTGAACGCGATCAACCGGCGCTACGATGCCTACTACTTCGAAGGCCCGGCTGACGCCGCCGCCTCACCGGACGCGACGGTGGCCGCGGCGGCTCACACGGTGCTCGTCGGAGTCGTGGGCAGCTTCGGCTCGCCCGCTCAGAAGGGCGCGACGCTTGCCCTGTTGGAACAGGCCTATGCCGCATCGCTCTCACGTGTCACTGACGCCCCCGCCCGGAACAAGGGGGTGGCGGTCGGCCGGGCGGCGGGGGCGGCGATGCTGTCCCTCCGCAAGGATGACGGCGCCACGAAGGACGCGCCCTACACGCCCGGCATGGGCCCCGGCAGGTGGCGACCGCACCCGA